>WNGA01001704.1_pt1 | contig 62896 bp, 66 predicted proteins | sample 5400061 | NCBI WGS metagenome assembly WNGA01 (sample SAMN13153366, study PRJNA577476) | soil metagenome | isolation source: 100 cm soil or saprolite under grassland replicate 2 | place: USA:California | collected 2016-06-15
CAGAAGGACCGCGGCGACTGATCCATCTACAAAAGAGCGGCCCTTGGGCTCACCGCTTCGGGGCCGCTCGTTCTGCGCGTCTAAGATCAGCTAATCGGGCGTGATGGTGCTCGACGGCACTGGTTAGAAGTTGCCGCAGCACGGTCGGATCGGCGTCGGCGAGGCACTCGTCGACCTTCTGGGCGGTGGGCGTGGTCTTTGCTTCCGCCATCAGCCGCGCAGTATGCCAGCTACGGTGTCCCTGGCGGCGGTACGTCGCCGGGCGCCTCGACGCCGGGCGCCTCGGCGCCTGGCGCGGCGTTGGGAACCTCGAGCTGACCACGGCAGATGATGGGCGAGATCGCCGTCTGCCCGCCGAGCGACAGTGTGCCGATGTCCACGCTCTCACCGCTGGCCACCATCACGTTGGGCCGCCCCGCGACCGCCGCGTTCGCCGCGGCCACTGGCCCGGCTGCGACCGTCAAGAACTGCCCCGCCGGCACCCCCGAGAGCGTGAATCGACCCGTCTCATCAGTCCGCGCGCTGATCGACGTGTTCTGGGCGGCCACGAGCACGGCGCCCGCCGGCAGACCAAACGTCGGCACAGGCACGGGCCGGCCGGGCTGCGGCGGCACATCGGGCGCCGCGGGTTGCGTTTGCGACCCGGCGTCCGGGGCCATGGGCAGCGGCACGCCGCGCAGACATGATCCCCAGACCACGCGCCCGGTGACGGTCCCCGGCGCCGGTTGCGCCGCGACTCCCTGGCTGATGAACATGGCGCTGATCGCGATGGCAAGCGCCGCGATAACTGGAATCCCCGCCGCCCGCGGTGCGAGTGTGAGCCGAACTGGCATGGTCGGCACCTCCTGACTAGACAACGTACGGCCGCCGATTGGAAAACGCACGGCCCACGGATGCTATAAGCGAGTCACCATGCAGGATTACAACGACATCCCGGGCACGACCGTGTTCGATGCCCAGCGCTCGCGACAGGGGTACTGGTTGAACCAGTTCTGCATGTCGCTGATGAAGGCCGAAAATCGTGAGGCCTTCAAGGCCGACGAAGCGGGCTACCTGAATCGCTTCGCGATGACCGCCGAGCAGAAGCAGGCAGTGCTCGACCGCGACTGGAACCGCATGATCGAGCTCGGCGGCAACATCTACTTCACGTCCAAGCTGGGCGCGACCGACGGCAAGTCATTCCAGCAGCTCGCGGCGTCGATGACTGGCATGAGCCAGCAGGAATACGCTGACATGATGCTGCACGGCGGCCGCTCGGTCGATGGCAATCGCTCGAAGTCGGAGTGGGAGGGCAAGCAGCGTGGCTAAGATCGTCGCCGGCGTCGCGACCTCGCACGTGCCCGCGATCGGCGCAGCGCTGGACAACAAGCGCAGCGGCGAGGATTACTGGGCGCCCGTGTTCCAGGGCTACGAGCCGTCCAAGAAGTGGATCGCCGAGCAGAAGCCAGACGTGGTCATCCTCGTGTACAACGACCACGCCTCGGCGTTCTCGCTCGAGCTGATCCCAACATTCGCGCTCGGCTGCGCAGCGGAGTTTCGACCGGCCGACGAAGGCTGGGGGCCGCGGCCGGTGCCCACCGTGTACGGCCACCCCGAGCTGGCCTGGCACATGGCCCAGTCGCTGATCCTCGACGAGTTCGATATCACCATCGTCAATCAGATGGATGTCGACCATGGCCTGACCGTGCCGCTGTCGCTGATGTTCGGCCAGCCGTCGGAGTGGCCGGTCAAGGTGATTCCCTTGGCGGTGAACGTGGTGCAGTACCCGCCACCGACCGGCAACCGCTGCTACAACCTGGGCAAAGCCATCCGCAAAGCCGTCGAGTCCTTCGACCAGGACCTGAAGGTGGTCATCTTCGGCACGGGTGGCATGTCGCACCAGCTGCAGGGTCCGCGCGCGGGGCTGATCAACAAGGAGTTCGACAAGCGCTTCCTGGACAGCCTGGTCAGCGATCCGGTCAGCCTGTCGCGGCTACCGCACGTGGAGTATCTGCGCGAGGCCGGCTCGGAAGGCGTCGAGATGGTCATGTGGCTGATCATGCGCGGCGCCCTCGATCGCGAGGTGGACGAAGTGCACCGCTTCTACCACGTGCCCGCCTCGAATACCGCGGTCGGGCACATCATCCTCGAGAACAAGGCCATCGCCGCCGGCCGCTAGCGGATTACGTGTCATCCCGAGCCTGCGAGGGATCTCGCGCTCAAAGGGCCAGTCGGGCCAGCTTGGCTTCGATGTCCGCCTGGTGGCGGGCGTAATGACTGATCAGCTGGCCCTCGATCATCTCGGCCAGCGTGCGCGGTTTGTCGCGCCGCGGCAGGGCTGGTAGCGCGAGCTGCTCGTCGGTCAGCGGCTCGATCAGGCTCGCACTCGCCCGGGTCGCCTCACGCAGCGCGCGCACGACTTCGACCTGCGACAGTTGGGCGGTCATGCGCTCGCGTTCGACGGGTGGGCGGTCGGAACCCTTCTGGCGCAACGATTGGCGCACGATCCACTGGTGGTACGCGGCGCCCTCGATCACATGTTCGGCGTCTTTGCCGACTGACCATTCACCCGGCTGTGGCACCCGTGCCCACTGCCCCGCGTCGATCTGTTGAACGCACGCGATCAGCTCGTCGGCGACCGTCTGCAGCTGCGCTACCAGCTGTTGCGCATGCGTCGACGCCACCATGGCAGGTTAGCGTCCGCCAGGTGGCGCCGAGATGTGAGTTTCTGTCAGCCGAGGTTACGCCGCGGCGAGTGCTCCTTCGGGGGCGGCCGCTGCGTGGCTCGTGGTGCGCGCTGGCTGGCGCAGCGCGAGCAGCAGCGCCACGCCGCACAGCAGGCAACCGAGGAAGAACGGCGCGCCAGGCAGCGTGATCGGGGCGGCGGGGCTGATGAACAGCGCGAACAGCGAGCTGGTGACGGGTGGTCCGACAATCGCCGAACCGGTCATGACGGTGGTGACGGCGCCCTGCAGCAGGCCCTGCTCGTTGCCGGGCACCGACCGCGACATGAGTCCCTGCGCCGCCGGGCCGAGCAAGCCCAGGCCGAGGCAGTACACCGCGGTCACCGCGTACATCATCCAGCCCTGGCTGGCCAGACCGAACAGCAGCATGCCGAGCATCGCCACAACCAGTGCGCCGATCAGCGTACGCAGCTCGCCGAAACGTCCAACGACGGGTCGCACCAGGCCGCCTTGCGCGATCGCGAACAGCAGCCCGACGATCGCCAGCGAGATGCCGACATCCGCCACGCTCCAGTCGAACCGATACGTCGTGTAGGTCACCCACACGCTCTGCAGCCCCTGCTGCGCCAGCTGCGCCACGACGAAGATCGGCAGGATCGCGGCGACGCCGCCGTAGCGCCATACCGCGCGCAGCGCGCCAACGGGATTGGTCTGCGACCAGTTGATGGCGCGGCGGTTCTCCGGCCGCAGCGACTCGGGCATCACCAGCAGGCCGAACAGGAAGTTGAGGAAAGTGAGTCCAGCGCACACCATGAACGGCAAGCGCACGTCGGACTGGCCGAGGAGGCCGCCGACCACCGGCCCGGCGATGAAGCCTAGTCCGAAGGCGACGCCGACGAGGCCGAAGTTGGCGGCGCGCTTCTCGGGTGGGCTGACATCGGCTATGTACGCGCCCGCCGACGTGTACGTGGCGCCGAAGACGCCCGCCACCACGCGGCCGAGCACCAGCCACCAGATGCTGGGCGCCAGGCTGAGCAAGACATAGTCGAAGCCCAGCCCGGCCAGCGCCAGCAGGATAACCGGCCGTCGGCCGAAGCAGTCGGACAGCGCGCCGAGAATCGGTGCGCAGAAGAACTGCATGACCGCGTAGATCGAGACCAGCAGGCCATACACGAGGGAGGCCTGGCCGATCTCACCGCCGAGGAGGCTCTGGACGAGCCGCGGCAGGATCGGGAAGACCAGGCCCATGCCCAGAATGTCGATGAAGAGGGTGATCAGGACGAAGGCGACGCTCGCGCGCTGGCGAGCGATCACGAGCGGGCTCCGCTGCGGGTGCGCCCAGCGGCAGCCGCTTCGCGTTCGACGCGGGTATCGCCGAGCCGCGAGCGCAGGATGGTGAGCCGCGCGAGCTGGCGTGGTGTCAGGTAGACGTGGGGTCGGCCGAAGCGGTACTCGGTGTCGTGGTCGTGGTCATGGCCGTGGCTGGACTGCCGATCGTTACTCATCGTGAAGCGCCTCCTGCTCTCGCAAGATAATTCCGACCAGTCGGTATGCAACCGTGAAAAAGAAGGTCGCGTCGCACGCGGCGTCGCTCGCCGGGTGAGCGCGCCACGCTGGCTGTGGGGCGTCGGCGGCAAAGATGGGGCGGCTCATGGTCGAAGACTCTCCAGGTAGTCGCACAGGCCTTCGGCGGCCTGGAGCATGACGTCGGCGCGGCGCGAGCTCTTGCCGGTGCCCCAGATGCCCATCTGGCCAGACACGATCAGCGCCGCCGCGGTATGCGGATCGATGCTGGCTTTGACGGTGCCGGCGTGGATGCCGTTGTGGAGCGCCTCGGCGATCCGCCCGCGCCAGGTGTCGTACAGGCGGTTGATGCGCGTGTGAAAACCGTCGTCGAGCGGCGACATCTCCTGGGCCAGGTTGTTGAGTGGGCAGCCGTTGAGCCAGTGGCCGGTGGTGATGTCGGTGGCGACGTGCACGCGGAAGCAGGTCTGCAGGACGCTGATGGGATCGGTCGCCTCGGCCAGGCCGGCCAGCCAGCGTTCGAGCAGCAGCGGTCCGATCAGATCGTCGAGGACGGCGTAGCCGAGCTCGAGCTTGCTGTCGAAGTGGTGGAACAGCGCGCCCTTGGTAGTCCCGGCGGCGGCGACGATGTCGTTGAGGCTGCCGCCCTGGAAGCTGTTGGCGTAGAACTCGCCGAAGGCCGCCTCGAGGATCTTGCGGCGGGTGGCCTCGGGCGTCCGCGGGGTGGTGCGGCCGCGTGCCATATGTCCGTAGGATACAGACCAGTCGGTATGTTGTCAAGCGGTTTGCCGGCGCGTCGAGCGGCCGAGTGCCCTCAGGCGGTGTGCTTCAGCGTCAGCGCCGGGCCGTTGACGGCGTTCACGGCGTGCCCGTTGGCGCCGTTGCGCCGCTTCGAAAAAAGCTCGCGCTGCACGAGCGCCACGCCGTGCGCGCCGATCTCGTACCCGCGGCTCTCGCGCGCGTGGCTACTGGAGCGCATCTTCTGGATGCGCAGCTGCTGGCCCACGCGGCCGTCGTGCTCCACCCGCCGCAGCTCGAGCACATCGTCGACCAGCGCGCCGAGTGGCTGCTCGCCAGTGCTGTTGAGCCACACGGTCACGCCCGCGCCGCTGAGGCTATCCAGCAGCCGCCACAGGCAGTCGCGTAGCCCGCCGCCACCGCTGAGCGCCAGCTCCAGGCCCGCGGTCGAGTCGATCACCACGCACCGCGCGACGACACGCTTGACCGCCTGGCGGACGGTGTGGATGACTTCGTCGGGGCTCAGGTCGCGGCCGCGGAAGCTGAGCACCTCGACCATGCCGTCCTCGACCAGCCGCTCCAGCCCGAGCTCGAGCGTCTCGGCGCGATCGAGAAAGCGGTCCGGCCGCTCCTCGAACAGCAGCACCACGCTGGGCTCGCCGCGCTGGCCGTTGGCGGCCACGAACTGCGTCGCCAGCACGCTCTTGCCGGTGCCCGAGTCGCCTTCGACCAGCAGGGTATCGCCGGCCGGGATGCCGCCGCCCAGGAGCGCATCGAGCTCTGGGAAGCCAGCGCTGATGCGCTCGGGCGGGCGCGCGCGCCGCATGCGCGGCTCGGCCAGCGGCCAGCGCGGAAAGACCTGCATGCCGTCCCAAGTGAGTCGCACGGGATGCAGGCCGGGGAGCGGCTGCTGGCCGCGGATCTTGGGCGCGTGCAGCGTGTGCAGGGCGATGCCGTTGGTGAGCGAGTGGCGCAGCCACAGCACGGCGTCGGCGGTGCTCAGCAGCGCCGTTGGTGGAGTGTCGGGCGGCTCGCAGTCGGCGATCAGGACGCTGGTGATCTCGCAGCGGCTCAGATAGAACGCCATGTCCTTCCACAGGCTCGCGGGCGTGAGCGCCTGCACCAGGTCGACGATGACGAAGGCGGCGTGGCGGTCCTCGACCTCGCGCGCGATCGCCTGCAGGACGTGGTTGGGGTCGCCGTCGACCACGGCCTGGCTCAGGCTGGCCAGGTAGACGCTCGAGTCGAGCCGCTCACGGTGGAAGAAGCTCAGCTGCTGCTGGTGGCGCAGCACCTTGGCCTGCGACTCGCCTGGGCCGGCGAAGTAGATGCCCGTTCTGCCGCTGCTGGCGGTGCTGAACAGGATCTGCTGCGCCAGGGTGGTCTTGCCGGTGCCCGGTCCGCCGACGATGGCGGTACACGAGCCTTCGGGTATGCCGCCGCCGAGGACGTCGTCCAGACCTGGCACGCCAGTCGGCAGCTGCAGCGGCGGCGAGGCGAGCGCATGCGGCAGGTGCTTCATCCCAACTCTCCGAGCACCAAGTGTGGCGGCCCGCGGCGCGGCGCGAACGGTGCCGGCGGTCACAAGGCCGTAGCAATCGGCGGTGTGGGGCTTGGCGGAGTGTGAGAACCCTCTCCCTCTGGGACAGGGCAGGGTGAGGGCTGCGTCCAGCTTGCCAACTGGCCCTCACCCCCGACCCCTCTCCCAGAGGGAGAGGGGAGCTAAGACGCGGGGGGAAAAGTGGTTGCCGGCAGGGGTTGACAGGCCGCGGTATGTGCCGTATTCTTCCAATTAGCTAATTAACCAACTGGCGAAATGCCCAAGGAGGAAGCGATGCACTCCCAACCACAGCAGCTCCACTCAAACAGCCGCGATGGCTCCGGAGCTGGCGACCATGACCAGCCGTATCGCTTCGGCTGGAAGCCCTCCGCCAACGTCCCCTACCCCTTCAACACCCGCCAGTACGCTCGGCTGCTCGTGCTCCGCAGCCGCGTCCAGGCCGGCCTCCACGGAGCCGACGATGTCAGCGCGTAACCCGTCCACCATCCGCGCCCGCAGCATCATCGCCCGCGGCGCCAACGGTCAGCCGCGCACCTACCGACTCTCGCCCCGGCCCGCGCAGCAGGCAGCCTACCGCCGCCTCGCGCTCGCCATTCTCGGCCTCGACGTGGCCACCCTCGCCGACGAGCTGCGTGCAGCTCGCCGCTTCGTCCACGTGCTGCCGCACGCCGCGTAGCTCAGAAAGGAGTTTTTTCAGAGATGACGTACGTACTGTGGATCGTGCAGGTGCTTTTGGCGCTGCTGTTCCTGTTCGCTGGTGGCATGAAGCTGGTCACGCCGCTCGACGTGCTGTACGCACAGATGCCATTGCCGTTGCCGGGCATCTTCATCCGCTTCATCGGCGTCTGCGAAGTCGCCGGCGCCCTCGGCCTGATCCTGCCGGGCATCACCCGCATTCGCCCCGAGCTGACCTCGCTGGCCGCCCGCGGGCTGGTCTTGATCATGGTCGGCGCCGCGATGTTCACCCCACCCGAGGACCTGACCCTGGCCGCGCTGCCGCTCGTGATCGGCCTGCTGGCTGGCTTCGTCGCCTACGGCCGCACGCGGCTGGCGCCGCACGCTCGCGAGCGCCGCGCAACCCGCCGCAGCGCGCTGCAGGCGGCCTAGTTTACTGAGTGGTAAAGTAGCCTTCCGATGGCCACCGACGACGAGCTGAGCTCCACTTTCCAGGCGCTGGCCGACCCGACGCGGCGGGCGATCCTTGCCCGCCTCGCCCAGGGCGAGGCGACAGTGCTCGAGCTCGCCGAGCCCTTCCGGCTCAGCCTGCCGGCGGTGTCCAAGCATCTCAAGGTATTGCAGAAGGCCGGGCTCATCTCGCAGGGGCGCCGGGCGCAGTGGCGCCCGTGCCGCCTCGAGCCCGCGCGGCTCAAGGATGTGTCCGACTGGGTCGAGCACTATCGCGCCACCTGGGAAGAGCGCTTCGGTCGCCTGGACGAATACCTGCGCGAGCTGCAATCGGAAGGCAGCAAGGACGAATGACGTGCACGCCACCTGGCGGGAGCTCGCGCAGCTCTGGAACGAGCGCTTCGATCGACTCGCAATCTATCTCAACGACATGCAGCAAGGGAGCTTTCTCAATATGCCAAACACGTTGACCGTCTCCACGCCGTCGGATCTGGAAATCGTCCTCACCCGGGAGTTCGACGCGCCGCGGCCGCTGGTCTTCGAGGCGCTCAGCAAGGCCGAGCATTTGCGCCACTGGTGGGGCCCGTCGGGCTCGACCGTCGTGCAGTGCGATGTGGACTTCCGCCCCGGCGGCGCCTGGCGCATGGTCGAGCGCGACAGCGAGGGCCAGGAGTGGGGCTTCCGCGGCGAGGTGCGCGAGGTCGCACCGCCCGAGCGGATCGTGCAGACCTTCGAATTCGAAGGCATGCCCGGCCACATCTCCGTCGAGACGATGAATCTCGAAGACCTCGGCGGCCGCACGCGCATCACGGTCACCTCGCGGTTCGCTTCGGTCGAAGACCGCAACGGCATGCTGCAGAGCGGCATGGAGCAGGGCGCGGGCGAGTCGTACGATCGCCTCGAGGCCTACCTCAAGACGCTCGCGGTGCAGCGCTGACGCGTCGCTGGTATTCGGAGAGCGGTGGTCGCCCCTGCGGGGGCGATCACTCGTTTAAGGCACGTGTGGCGCGGCTGAAGCGGCTGCCCCACTCGTGCACACGCTCGAGCAGCTCGGGCGGCTGCACGATGACAAACTCCGCGCCGAGCGAGCCGAGCGCCAGCGCCGACCAATCCAGATTGTCGACGCTCATGCGCAGCCGACAGCGCTCGGCGTCGACCTCCTCGATCGTGGCCCACTGGCCGAGCGTGCGCCGCACGCTCTCGGCGGGCGCGAACACGAGCGCCTCCACCGCGAACGGCGACTGCAGGTTCTGAATGTTGGCGCGAACGAAGGTCGACGGATCATTGGCCGGCAGCTGCCGCGGCGCAAACCGTAGCAGCGTGCTGCGCGGGTTGATCAGCCGATCCATGCGGAACGTACGCCAATCCTGTCGATGCAGGTCGTACGCGACCAGATACCAGCGGCGGCCGAGCGAGACCAGCCAGTGTGGCTCGACATGGCGCGCGGTTTCCTCGCCGGCCTGGCTGGTGTACGCGAAGCGGATGCGCTCCGTGTCGCGGCACGCCTGAGCGACCGTCGTGAGCATCGCCGGGTCGATGGTCGGACCGCCGCCCCAGACCGCGGGCACGGTGGCCGATTGCAATGCCTCGACGCGGCGCCGCAGCTTTGGCGGCATGACCTGTACCACTTTGGTCAGCGCGCGCACCGACGACTCCTCGATGCCCGCGATCGCGCCCTGCGCCGCCGCGCGCAGGCCGATGGCCAGCGCGACGGCTTCGTCGTCGTCGAGCACCAGCGGCGGGAGCGCGGCACCGGCCGCCAGCTGGTAGCCGCCGTCGACGCCACGCTGCGCTTCGACCGGGTAGCCCAGCTCACGCAGCCGATCGACATCGCGGCGCAGCGTGCGCGCGGACACGCTCAGGCGATCCGCGAGCTCCGCACCGGGCCAGTAGCGGTGGGTCTGGAGCAGCGACAGCAGGCGCAGCATCCGCGCGCTGGTGTTGGCCATGTGTGCGTAATGTTGGCTCTGATTGCGGTCAGAACGTGGCCGCTATCCAGCGCAAAGTGTACGGTGGTGGGAGCGCGGGGGTTGCGGGTGCTCAGTCTTCGGAGTCGCGGAGCCACGCCAGTGCCACCTCACGCTGGCGCCTCGGGGATAGCGGTTCGATCTGCGCGCGCAGCCGCAGGGCGGCTGCAACGACCTCCGCGATGCGGCGCAGGACCGTGGTATCGACGAGTGGCTCAGCAGTGGCGCTGGCGCTGCCGCGATTGATGGCGGAGGCGCTGTGCATAGGCGTACCGTAGACCCGCGCCCCAGCAAACACTGTGAACCCGTTCACAGCACCGCGGTGAATTGCACCATAGTTGCCGAGGCCGGGCCGCACGTCTAACATCGAATCGAACTGGTCCGACCACGTGATGGTCCAACCCCCGAATCAGCGGCGGTGCGATCATGCAGGGGTTTGGATCCACGGCAGGACGCCATTCGCGGCAGACACAGGCGACGGGAGGTCCCGACGATGTGGGGTGGAGTACATCGGCGACTGGTACGACTGTTCGGCGCGAGTGCCGTCCTGTTGGTGGTCGCGGTCGGCTGTTCGCCGCCGGCCCCGGCCGGTGGTGGCGCGCCCGCGGGCGGCGCCGCGGCGACTGCGCAACAGCCGACGCGGCCCGTCGAGTTCGTGATCAGCACCGCACCCGGTGGCGGCTCCGACATTTACGCCCGCTTCATGCAGGGTGTGATGGAGAAGAACAAGCTGTCGCCACAGCCCGTCACCCCTCTTAACAAGGAAGGCGGCGCCGGCGCCGTCGCGTTCCAGTATGTGTTCGAGAAGAAGGGTGACATGCACTACATCATGATCACCCTCAACAGCTTCTTCACGACCCTGATCGTGCAGAAGCTGCCGTTCCAGGCGACCGACTACACACCCATCGCCAATCTGGCGCTCGACCCCTTCTACCTGTGGGTCCAGGAAGAGAGCCCGTGGAAGACCGCGGCCGACTTCGTCAAGGCGGCCAAGGAGCAGGAGTTGACCGTCGCCGGCACCGGCTCCAAGCAGGAGGACGAGATCCTGTTCCTGCGTATCCAGGACACGGCTGGGACCAAGCCGTTCAAGTACGTGCCCCAATCGGGCGGCGGCACGGTCGCCGCGGCGTTGGCGGGCGGTCAGGTGCAGGCGACGGTGAACAACCCGAGCGAGGGCCTGCCGTTCTATTCGGGCTCACCCCGCAAACTGCGCCCGATCTGCGCCTTCACGCCCGCGCGACCCAAGGAGGGCGCGTTCAAGGACCTCGCGACCTGTAAAGAGCAGGGCCTGGACATCTCCGACTACTACGTGATGCGCGCGGTTATGGGCGCGCCCGGGCTGAGCGCGGCGCAGACGAAGTTCTGGGTCGATCTGTTCAAGAACGTCTACGACTCGGCCGATTGGCAGGGTTTCATGGCGCAGAACAACCTGGAACCCGATTTCCGTAGCGGTGACGACTTCAAGAAGTTCGTGACCGACTACGACAAGCTGCATCGCGATATCGCCACCAAGAACGGCTGGTTACAGTAGTCAGGTGCGGCGGTTCGACGCAGCGCACATCGCCCTGGTCGCCCGCCAGCGCTTGCTTCTCGCTCCGGCCGAGTGGGCGACGGCGCTCGTAGTCGTCGTCATCGCTTTAGCTGCCATGCTGGATACGCGTGGCTTTGCGGTGCCCGATACCAGCAAGGCGCCCGGCGGGATCGGCTCTGGCTTTTATCCGTTCTGGGCCGCCGCGGTCATGGGCGTTGCCGGCCTGGTGATCATGTACCGCGCCTTGACCAGAAGCACTGCTGGCCCACCGCTGTTCGAGAATCGCCAGGCGATTGTCTCCGTTGGCAAGCTCGTGGCCCCGATGCTGCTGGCCACAGCGGCGTTGAGCTGGCTGGGCTTTTACCTGTGCAGTGGCCTGTATATGGGCTTTTTTGCCCGCTACATCGGCCGCTATCACTGGCGGTGGGTCGCGGCGGTCGCGGTGCTGTTCCCGCTGGCGATCTACCTGGCCTTCGAGATGGGCTTTCGCGTGCGCTTGCCGAAGAGTGGCTTGTACGAGCTGGGGTTCCTGATCTAGGCGCACATGGGCGAGGTCCTCTCTGGTCTTGGGGGTGGCTTTGCCACGGCCGCTCAGCCATACAACCTGTTCCTGCTGTTCATCGCGTGCACGCTGGGCCTGATCATCGGCGTCCTGCCCGGACTGGGTGGCACCAGCGGCGTCGCGATCCTGCTGCCGGTCTCGATCTTCATCGCCTCCGGCGGCCCCGGCGGACCGACCAGCGCGGTGATCTTCCTCGCGGGCATCTACTGGGGTGCACTGTTCGGGGGAGTGATCACCTCGATTCTGTTCAACATCCCTGGTGAGCCGTGGGCGGTCGCCCTCCTGTTCGACGGCTTCCCATTAGCCAAACGAGTCGGCAAGCCCGGCCTGGCACTCACTTCATCATTCGTTGCCTCCTTCCTGGGCGCCCTGATCGCGACCATGTCGATCACGTTTTTCGTCCGACCGCTGGCTGACATTGCGCTGCGGTTCGGCCCACCCGAGTTGTTCGCGGTCTTCGTGCTGTCGTTTGCCACGCTGGTCGGCCTGGACGCCGGCTCGCCTATCAAGAGCGTGCTGATGATCGCGCTGGGCCTGCTGCTGGCGTCGGTTGGCTTCGACACCGTAACCGGCGCCGCCCGCCTGACGTTCGGTCGGATCGAGATGCTGTCGGGCATCGGCTTCGTGCCCGTCACGATCGGCCTCTTCGGCATCGGCGAGATCATCGCCTCGGCCGAAGAGTCGGGCATCGGCTACGTGGAGAAGATTTCCGCGCGGCTCGGCTTCCGCGACCTGCTCGAGACGCTCGGCGCGTTGCGCAGCCGCATCTTGCTGGTGATCACGAACTCCATCATCGGCTTCTGGTTCGGTGTTCTGCCCGGCCACGGCGCGACTGCCGCGTCGTTCCTCGGCTACGGTCTGGCTCGCCAGTACTCGAAGGACAAGTCGAAATTCGGCAAAGGCGAGATCTCGGGCATCATGGGCCCGCAGTGCGCGGCTGATGCGGCAGGCGTGGGCTCGCTGGTGCCGATGATCGCGCTGGGCGTGCCCGGCTCGCCCACCAGCGCGGTGATTATGGCGGGCCTGTACGTTTGGGGGCTGCAGCCCGGGCCGTTGCTCCTCAGTGAGCACGCCGACTTCGTGTGGGGCCTGATCGCCAGCGTGTACCTCGGCCACCTCCTGACATTTCTGCTGTGCTTGCTGGCCGTGCCGCTGCTGGCGGCGATCATGCGCGTCCCGTACGCGATCAGCACGCCGCTGATCGTGCTCATTTCGATCATTGGTTCCTACTCGCTGAACAACAGCATGCTCGACGTGTTCATCACCATCGTTTTCGGCTTGCTCGGCTACTGGCTGCGCAAGATGAAGTACCCCCTTGCGCCCCTGGTAGTGGCGCTCGTGCTGGGCGATCAGACCGAGTTCCGGTTCCGCCAGAGCATGATCGCGAGCGGCGGCAATCCGCTGACGTTCGTGAGCGGCCCCATCGCGGCCAGCCTGATGGTCCTGGCGGTGCTGCTGCTGTTCTATCCACTGTGCGCGAAGTGGATCACTCAGCGCCGCGGCGCGCGGCAAGCCACTCCGACCCTCGCGAACTAGTCGCCGCCTTCTCGAGCGCGAGCGGCGGTTGCCGATGATGGACGAGCCACCTGGAGGCTTCCTCGATCAATGCACTGGTTCCACAACCGCGGCACGCTTGCCAAGCTGCTCGCCGCGTTGCTCGCCGTCTACGCGATCGTCGCCGCGGGCGCGGCGTTCAGTCTCAACCAGGCGACCAGCATCAAGGGCAATGTCGACGAGTTCGATCATGTCGTGCTGCCCGGCACGCTGCTGCTGGCGCGGTCGATCAAGGAAGTGCACCAGGTCGTCGACGATACGTTCACGCTGCCGAAGAAGGTTCCGCAGGGCGCGCCGGCCAGGTAGCGGCCACCAGCAACTACGACGCCGCGCAGCGCACATTCATGGCCGTGCTCGTGGTTGGGTTCTTTCTGGTGGTGACCGTTGGCGTCTTCGTCGGCAACAGTGTTGCAGCTTCGCTACGATTGCTGACCCGCGCCGCGCGGCAGATCGCAGTCGGCGATCTCGACGTCGACTTCGCGGTCGATCGCCGCGATGAAGTGGGCCAGACGGTGGCCGCGTTCGGAGAGATGACCAGCTACCTGCGCGACGTTGCGGCGCGCATCGACCGGCTGGCCGATGGCGACCTGTCGCAGGCCGCCGAGCCGCGCTCGGAGCACGACCGACTGGGCCTCGCGTTCCAGCGCATGAGCGCGAACCTGCGCGACATCGTGGCCCAGCTCCAGGAGTCGTCCGAAATGCTGCAGGACAGCTCGCGGCGCCTGGAGGCGGGCGCCACGCAAGCTGGCAGCGGTGTCTTCGAGGTCACCCAGGCGTTCCAGACGGTCGCTCAGGGTGCTCAGGACAGCAGTCGCGCTGCCAGCGCCACGACAGCTTCGGTGTCGCAGTTGACGGATGGCATCGCCGCGATCGCAGGCGGAGCTGGTGAACAGGCCAGCGCGAAACGAAGCAGATCGCGGAGTTGATCGCCGCCGTCCAGGTGGGAACCAAGCAAGCGGTCGAGGCCATGGCGACCGGCTCGAGCAAAGTCGAGCAGGGCACGACCAAGGCCGACCTGGCGGGCAAGGCGCTGCAGGAAATCCTGGTGGCGGTCGGGTCGAGCGTGGGTCAAGTGCATGGCATTGCGCGCGCCGCGGAGGAGATGGCGCGCGCGAGCCGCAGCATGGTGACCGCGATGGGCTCGATCAGCGCCGTGGTCGAGGAGAACACGGCGAGCACCGGCGAGATGGCGGCGCAGGCGGTCGAAGTGCGGGAGGCGATCGCCGAGATCGCGCGGGTCAGTGCCGACCAGAGCGCGACCACCGGTCAGGTGAGCGGCAGCGCCGAGCAGGTGATCGAGCAGGTCGCCGATATGGGCGAGCAGGCACAGCACCTGGCCGCGACGTCCGCGCAGCTTACGAAGCTCGTTGCGCGCTTCCAGCTCCACGCAACGGCGGAGGAGCTGCTCCCCTCTCCCCTTGGGAGAGGGGCCGGGGGTGAGGGTGAGCCGCAGCAGCCACGCCAGCCCTCACCCTGCCCTCTCCCAAAGGAGAGGGTTCTAAGCGCCGCGCCGCCTAGCCGCCGCTAGCGAGTCGACTTGAACAGCAACCGGTTGGGCGTGCCCGCCGGGTTGTTGATGATCACGTTCTTCGTGGACAGATTGATCAGCGCCGTCACAAGCGTGCTCGAGGCGACGTCGCCGTTGGCGCCCTTGTACAGGGCGGCGACGCCCGTCACGTGCGGCGTGGCCATCGACGTACCGCTGATCGTGTTCGTGCCACCGTTCAACCACGTGGACAGGATCGACACCCCAGGCGCGTAGATCTCCACACACGACCCGAAGTTGGAGAACGATGCGCGGTGGTCGGTGCGGTCCGAAGCGGCCACGGTCATCACACCAGTCGCGCTGGCAGGCGACGAATTGCACGCATTCGCGTTGCTGTTCCCCGCTGCTACGCTGAGAAAGACCCCCGAGCTGGCGAGGTTGGTCGCGGCGCTGTTGACGGCCGATGAAAACCCCACCGCCCGGTCGTGGCGCCAGTCAGAGCCAGCGCAGATCCGAGTGCAACCAGGCTTGCGAGCCTCTTCGCACGCATAGGGTTCCCTTCCTCCGCTCATCCATAGCGGAGCCCCACTAAGATTGGCGGCGTTCCCCCCGAAAGCCGCCCGGCTCTTCGAACGTAGCACGCGCGCTCACCGGTGAGAAGGAGTCACCTGGCCGGCGTGATGCTCCACACGCCGTCGGCGCGCACCTCCCAGAAGCACGGCCCACGCTCGAAGACCACCTGGCGCGATTCCATGAAGGGCTCGCTGTGCTGCGCGACCAGCGTGCTGCCGCCGACGCAGTGGGCATATGCCGTAAACGCCGCGCCGTCATGGATGAGGTACCAGTTGCCCGCTGGCGTCGGCGTGAAGTACGCGCTGACCAGATCGCCGCGACCACTGAACGCAGGTGTCCCGCCACTGGACATGGGCTGCACCTTCAGCGTCCAGTCACCGTCGGCGAGGACGTCGAACTCGACCGCGCCAAACACGACCAGTGGCCGCTGGCCGCTGTAGGTCCCCACGGCCGTGGTCAGCGTCTCCGCACCGCCTTCTTGCAGAGCCGTGACGCTGAAGGTCGATCGCCCGGTGTGCGACAGCGTGACGACGTTGATGCCAAGCGCCAGCGTGCCGGTGTAGTCGGGCACGACCTCCTCCGTGTGCGCGGAGCCGCGACCGGAGAAGCTGAAGCCCCGACCTGGCAGCGGCTGCAGCGGCGCGATGACCGGCGTCGCGGTCGGCGGTGGCGGTGCGAGCACAGGCACCTGCGAGCACCCACCCAGGAGCGTCAAGAGCAGCGCAAAACCTCGCATTTGCGGCACAGCCATGTTGCTACCCTGGGGCGTGCATATGCCACAGCACCGCTTCGTGGTCCTGGACGATTGGACCCGCTTCTACGAAGGCGCGCCTGCACTCCAAACGCTCCGCGAGCGCGGCGACGTCGTCGTGTTCGATTCGGCAGCGAGCGATGAGGCGGAAGTCATCGAGCGCTTGCGAGAGGCGACCGTGGCGATCGCCAACCGCGAGCGCACGCTGCTGCCGCGCGGCGTGCTGCAATCCGCGGAGCACCTGGAGCTGATCGCCCAAACCGGGCGGGTTGGTCCGAACGTCGACGCCGCCGCGGCCACCGAGCTCGGAATCGCGTTGACGGCAGGCGCGGGAGCGCCAGGCGGGCATGCGGCGGTGGCCGAGCTCGGACTGGCGCTGCTGCTGGCGCTGGTCAGGGAGATTCCGCAAAACGATGCCCGGATGCGCCGCGGCGACTGGGCTGCGCCGCCGACCGCCAAGCTGCACGGCCAGACACTGGGTATTCTCGGACTGGGCAACATCGGCGGTTGGATGGCTCGCCTGGGACACGCGCTGGGGATGCAGGTCATCGCGTGGGGACCGACGTTGACCGCCGAACGGGCGGCCCAAAGCCAGGTCGAGTATGTCGCGTTCGACGATCTGTTCCGACGCAGCGACGTGCTGTTCGTCTCGGTGCGCCTGTCCGACCTGACGCGGGGGATGGTCGGAGCAGGGCAGCTGGCATTGATGAAACCGACCAGTTACCTGATCAATATTGCTCGCGGGCCGATCGTGGACGAAGCAGCCCTGGTCGATGCGCTCCAGCAGCGCCGACTGGCCGGCGCGGGCCTGGACGTGTACGACGTGGAGCCGCTGCCGGCAACGCATTCGTTGACACGGCTCGACAACGTGGTGCTGACGCCGCACATCGGCTGGGGAATCGAGTCCAACTTCCGCGCGATGGTCGAAAACACCGTCGCGGCGGTCATGCGGTACCTCGACGGAGATATGGCTGGGGTGATCAACCCCGAGGCACTGGAAAGGAGACGGTCGCGTGTATGACGGGTTGATCGCCGAAACGATCACGATGCACGGCCACGGCGGCGATCCCATCGAGGCTTACTCCGCACGATCGCTGGGGCTCCAGCAGGTGCCCGGCGTCGTCGTGATCCATCACATGCCCGGCTGGGATGAGTGGACCCGCGAGGTCACGCGCAAGTTCGCGGACCATGGATACGCCGCGCTGTCGCCGCATCTGTTCTCGCGGTTCGGGCCCGGTCGCTGGGACGATCTGGCGGCAGCCGCCCGCGCGGCCGGGGGTGTGTCTGACGCGCAGGTGATGGGCGATCTCGACGCGGCTGCCAGCTTGCTCGCTGCGCAGCCGTACGCTAATGGCCGAGTAGGGGTGATCGGCTTCTGCTCGGGTGGGCGACAGGCCTACATGGCGGCGTGCAAGCTATCCGGCATCGACGTTGCGGTCGATTGCTGGGGCGGGCGTGTCATTCCAAAGCCTGACGAAATCACTCCCCAGCGGCCCGTGCCAGTAGTCGATATGACGCCCGAGATGCGGGTGCCATTGCTCGGGATCTTCGGCAACGATGACGCCAATCCCGATGTCGAGCAGGTCAATCGAATCGAGGCCGAGCTGCGGCGGCTGGACAAGGACTACGAGTTCCATCGCTACGACGGCGCGGGTCACGGCTTCTTCGCGGTCGACCGTCCGGGGTATCGCCCGGAGCAGGCGGTTGACGCCTGGCAGAAGGTCTTCGCGTTCTTCGAGCGGCACCTGCAGGCCGCGCCTGCGCCGCCCGCGGAGCTTGTCGCCACGTAGCGCACGTCCCCGACCAGCGGGGACTGAACGGCACACTCGCACTCCGCGGAAGTCGTGAGTAATTGTGGCTGAGATTGAGCTGATCCTTGGGCTGCTGGTGGTCGTCGCGGCGCTCGGGATCGTCGCGCGGCGACTGGGTGTGCCCTACCCAATCGTGCTGGTCATCGGCGGCCTCCTCATCGGGCTGGTTCCCAACCACCCGACGATCGTGCTGGCACCCGAGCTGGTCTTCTTGCTCTTCCTGCCGCCACTGCTCTACATCGCGGCCTTCTTCACCTCCATCCGCGACTTCAAGAGCGAGGCGAAGCCAATCTTGCGGCTCGCGATCGGTCTGGTGGTGGCGACGACGGCGGGTGTGGCGGTCATCGTCCACCAGATCCTGCCTGACCTCGGTTGGCCGCTTGCTTTCGCGCTGGGCGCTATTGTCTCGCCGCCCGACGCGGTGGCCGCGACATCGATCTTCCGCAAGCTGAGCATCCCGCGCACCACGATCACCGTGCTCGAAGGCGAAAGTCTGCTCAACGACGCCACTGGCCTGGTGGCGTACCGCATCGCCGTGGTCGCGGCCGTCACTGGCGCCTTCTCCATCGTGGACAGCGGCGGGCAGCTGCTCTTTGTGTCCATCAGCGGCGTGGCGATGGGTCTGGCAGCAGGCTGGGCGATCAGTAGAGTGCGGAAGAAACTGCAGGACCCGCCGGTCGAGATCACCATCTCGCTGCTGACGCCGTACGCGGCCTTCCTGCCCGCCGATGCCCTCGGCGCCTCCGGCGTGCTGGCGACGGTCGCCTGCGGACTGTACCTGGGGCGTCAGGCGCCGCGGATCATGGACGCCGAAACGCGTGTGCAGGGTCGCGCGGTTTGGGAAACGCTGGTCTTCCTGCTCAACGGCCTGGTGTTCGTGCTGCTCGGCCTGCAGATGCCAGCCGTGGTGTCCCAGCTGAGCGGGCATCCCATCAGCGTGCTGATCGGGCTGCCGGTCCTGGTCAGCCTGGCCGTGGTCGCGATCCGCTTCGTGTGGATCTTCGCTACGGACATCCCGCGACTGCTCGAGCGCCGCGGCGCGTGGCGGGAGGACGTGGTGCTGTCGTGGGCGGGCATGCGCGGCGTGGTCTCGTTGGCCGCGGCCCTGTCGCTGCCGCTCACGCTTGCCTCAGGCGCGGCCCTGCCCGATCGCGATCTGCTGATCTTCGTCACGGTGTGCGTGATCCTGGTGACCCTTGTGGGCCAGGGGCTCTCGCTGCCGTGGCTGCTGCGCGCGGTGCAGCTGCGCGGTGACGGAGCGGCTGAACACGAGGAGGCGTACGCGCGCGAGGTCGCCACGGCGGCGGCGCGCGAGCGGCTGGAAGCGCTCGCCGAGGAGTGGCCCGATCACCTGCCGCTGATCGAGACGCTGCGCGCGCAGTACGCGCACCGACTGAGCCACCTGGGCAGCGAGCACACCGACGGCCCGGAAGGCCAGCACCCAGACGCCGACCAGGCCGCGGAGCAGGAGATGCTGGAGCATCGCGCGATCCGCCACGCGGTGATCGAAGCCGAGCGCGGCGCAGTCCTCGAGCTGCGCGACGGCGGTCAGATCAACGATGAGGTGCTACGCCGCGTGGAACGGGAGCTCGATCTCGAAGAGCTGCGCATGGAGGCGTAAGCGACCACCCGCTGGCCGGTGGCGAACTTGTAGTAAGCGCCCCACAGCGCGGCGGTGTACAGGTACCAGGCCAGGTCCTCGATCGGGATGCCGAGCGGCAGCAGACCCGACAGGTGAGGCAGATCCCACGAGGCGTAGCGGCAGCGGCGGAGGAGCGTAGGCCCGTTCGGTCTGGCCGCGCACCAGCGCGACATACAGCGCCGCCATGTAGCCTCCGTTGCCGATCGAATAGATCACGTCCTCGATGCCGATCAACGTGCCGACCAGGTAGACGTAGGTATACGGACCCTGCACGGAGGGGAATACGGCCGCGGGTACCTGGTGGATCAACTCGTCGCCGGGCGTGGTGGGTCTTTTTGGAGCACGCGCTGGAGGCAGCGCATCGTCCAGCCGTGAATGACGCTGTTGCTGGCGATGTAGCCGCCATTCGAGAACAGCCACGAGGCGCCGTGCTCATCGGTGAGGGTGCCACCGGCGCGGGTCAGGATCACTGCCGCGGCGGCGATGTCCCAGATCTTCAGGTCGAGCGCCCAGTAGGCATGCAGGCGCCCTGCGGCGACGTTGCAGATCCCGAGCGCTGGTGAGCCATACGAATTCAGGACGATGACCTGGCGGGCCATGACCGTGGCGATCTTGAGCGCCTGATCCAGCGTGTCGAGGTCTTTGGGCCAGTCGGTGCCCACCCACGCCTTTTCCATGGCGTCGAAGCCTTCGGAGATCTGCTGTACGGCCATGACCTCGCCGTTGAGCTGCGACTGGCTGCTCAGCGTTGCCTCGAAGAGCTCGTTGCGGCACGGGTCGAACACGGCGCCGACTCGCAGCGCGCCCTTTGTGCGTAGGGCAATCGACACGGCGAAGTAAGGGATTCCCTGCACGTAGTTGAGCGAGCCGCAGATGGGATCGACGATCCACAGGTGCTCGGCGTCAAGTGGCAGCGGCTCGTCCTCGGGGCCTTCCTCGGCCAGGATGCCGAAGTCGGGCGTCTCGCGCTGCAACACGTCGAGGATGGCGTCCTGGACGGCCAGCGTCGAGCCCGAAACGATGTCTCGATGGCCCTTCCAGCGCTGGTAGTCCGGCTGCCCAAGGTTCGCCAGCGCCACCTCGCCGCCCGCGCGCGCCGCCCGCGCGGCCACCTCGAGGGCCTCGCGGTCCTCCACGGCCGTATGATACGTGTTCAATGGAGGCTGATCCCGAGGAAGAGGTTGCTTCTCCGCAGCCTGAGCCACGCTTGATCACGCGCATAGTCGTTGGCTATCGGCTTGGCTTTCTGCCTGGCGAGTGGCTGCAGACGTGGCGGCGCCTCGATCGTGTGCTCAACCGCGCGCAGCTCAAAGTCAAGGCCACGTTGTCACCGTTGGAGGAGCTCCCGGAGGACACGGGCATCCTCGTGGTGCCGCCGGATTTGCGCGAGGCCGCGCGGGATGCCGCGGTGCCCGGGACACCGATCCTGGTTACGCCCGCTTCATCGGCGGCTGGTGCGTTTGCCGACCTCGTCGCGCGGTTGGAAGCCGGTACTGAGGTGCGCGCCGAGAAGTTTGACCCGGATGAGGTAGCCGCGGCGCCCAAGATCGTCAGCTATACGGGGTATACGCGGATTGACTGACGCTGTCCCTGCGTTTGGACCGACGCACCCGGTGACCAGGGTGGGTCGCGTGCTGCAGCAGCTACGGTCGTTTGGCGACCTCCACGCTTCTGAGCTGGAAGCGCTGGCGGTGGAGTTGGATGGCGCTTCGCTGGAGGTGCTTGCGGCGAAGGTGCGGGCGTTCAGCTCTCTTCAGCGCGATGAGGCACAGATCGTCGTGGACGAGTTGGTGGATATCCAGTCTGAGCTCGCTGCTGGGACACCGCCTGGCTCGGTGGAGCAAGCCGAGGAGGCGTGGAAGGCGTCGCCGAAGCGGGCCAAGTGGATTGCGGAGCAGACGCGGCCGCGGAGCAGGCGCGAGCTCTTCGGCCGGTGACACTAGCCATCGCTTCGCTCGGCCCTGGTTGTAGTTCCTGGGGGTAAACCCCCAGACCCCTGCTCTGGGTGGGGTGGCTGGTCCGTCAGGCGGTCGTTCGGGCGGTGAGCAGGCGGACTGCTTGCCACAGCAGCGGCAGGCAGAAGAGGACTAGGGCCGCGCCGCCGAGCAGCGGCAGCGACTGCAGCACAAAGCCTTTGTGGGCCATTTTGTCCGTGAGCGCCTCGCGCACGAACAGGTAGCCAACCACCGCGTTCAGCACCAGGAACGCGAGCGCAAGCACCGCCCACAGGTACTTCACGCCGGGTCCCCTACGGCCGGTCTCGAGGGCGCGGCGGGCGCGACAGGCTCAGAGCGAACAGCAGGGCCACCTGAGGAACCGCCCAGCATCGAGCGCATCATCCACCAGCGCGACGGCGCCAGCACGTACCGCAGGTGGTCGAGGACCTTGATGGCTAGCAGCACCATCGCGCCTACATGGATCGCCGAGACCCAATACAGCACATCACCAGGGATCGGATACACGTACCGCATGGCCTTCAAAATGCCCGTGATCGTGATCAGCGCCAGCGCGATCACCCACGTCGGGAAGGAGACCATCCGCTCGTACCACGTGAAGCCCTCGGGCGGCGGTGGCGCGCGCCGCATATCCAGCCCGAGCACGTAGCCGAGCGTGCCGCCCAGCCAGCCCGGCAGGTCGTGCGCCAGGCCTCGTAGCGCGCGAACAACACCGCTCCGCGGCCACCCGAGCGCATGCTCGCCGCGCAGCCACCAGTCAGTGACGCACACCGCCAGCACCAGCAACAGCAGTGACGCCGCCAGATAGTGCACGCGATACACGAGCGCCATAGCGATCGGCGACGGCACGTCCAGCAATCCTTTGAGGTACTGCCAGGCGCCCGTGGCGAGCCCGAGCAGTACGGCCAGCGTTGCCGACCAGTGCAGCCAGATGGTGGAGGACGCGAAGCGCCGCGAAGGATCGGTCGTCCGCGGCCACAACGAGCGCGCGTACCCGAGCGCGACGCCGAGGCCCAACGTGAACGGCAGCGACCGTGCCAGCACGAAGTTATCGCCGAGCGTCTGGCCCCACGGCTGGTTGCCCGAGTACAAGACCCAACTCAGTAGTAACCCACCGAGCAGCAAGACAACCGCGACGATCGGCAGCAGCAGCCTCATGCCCTACCTTGAGCCGGACTCCCTTCGAACGTCTGGAACGCCCGCAACTTGTTCCAGGTCTCCTTGTCGGCAGCGGGCGCGTCCAGGCACATGCGGTCGCTCTGCAGAATTCCCTGGCGAATGCGGATGTTGACCGGGCACTGCTGCACGCAAGCGGGGCCGTTCCCAGGCAGGCCGGTCTGGTTGCCGTCGCGCCAGTAGCACAGGTCGCACTTGGTGAAAGTGTCCCGCACGGGGTCGTACGAGATGCGCGTCTGTTGTCCGAGCATGAGCTGATTGGTTGCGTTCTGCTCTCCGCTGACGGGGAACGGACATGCCTCCGCGCAGCGATTGCACGACACGCACACGTCCTCGCGGATGATCCGCGCGCCGGAAGTCGGCTCGACCCGCACCGCGTTGACCGGGCACACGTACAGACACTCAGCCGTCGGGCATTGCAGACACGGCTCCTGATGGAATGAGCCGCGGTCCGGATAGGCCTGCTGCACAGCCGGATCGACCTTGACCTGAGGGTCGTTGAAGATGCGGATGCGCGGGATATCGGACAGCCCAACCTCCTTGTGAACGCGTGAGCAGATCACTTCGCAGGTAAGGCAGCCAATGCACAGGCTGGGGTCGGGATAGATGACGCCGCTGGCAACAGGCGTCTGCTTCGGAGCGCCGCCAGCCGCCAGCGCGACGCCACCGATGGCGTCGAGAGCGATGAACGCGCCAACCGCGACGCTGCCCTTCAGGACATTGCGCCGACTGGTCGCGCCATCTGCACCGTCAAGTGTCATGCTTGCACCTCAGGTGGAAGGGGCGCATGGTGTCGCCCCTTCCCTCCTGCGCGAAAGACCACTAGCCGAGCGCCTGCATTACCGTCCGCTCGACCAGACCCTGCGCGATATCGACTTTGTAGGCATTCAGACTCATAGGCCGAGCGACCGTCCGAATCTGCGCCGCCGCGGCTGTGATGGTGCCTTTGATGTCCTTGCCCTTGAGGGCATCCTCGATGACCTTGGCGCGATAGGGCACCGGCGAAACACCGCCGAGCACCACGCGACCGTCGGTCCAGGTGGCGCCACTCGCGGTGAAGGCCACCGCGACCGACGTCAGGGCGAAGTCGTAGACCTGGCGGTCCTTGAGCTTCGTCCAGCCCATCTTGATCCCCGCGGCAGGCGCGGGAATGAACACCTCGGTCAGCACTTCGTTCGGTTTGAGGATGTTCTCGCGCAGGACATCTTCGCGTGGCCCGATGAAGTACTGGTCAAACGGCACATCACGCACACCGCCCGGACCCGCCACCTTCGCCGTGGCGTTGAGCGCCAGCAGCGCCGTCGACGTGTCTGACGGATGCACGATGTAGCACAGCTCACCGCCGATGATCGCGTGATAGCGATTGTCGCCGGTGACCGCGTAGCAGAAGTCGCCACCCTTCTTGTAGCAGTTGAAGTTCTCGCCCCTGAAGAACCAGCAGCGAGGCCGCTGGTTGATGTTGCCGCCAAGCGTGCCGAAGTTACGGATCAGCGGCGAGGCGACGCTGGCAGCGGCCTCCGTGAGCAGCGGGAACTGCTGCTGCAATTCCTTCGACTCGATGATGTCGGTCAGCGTCGTGGTCGCGCCGATGTGCGCGCCGTCGGAGCCGACCTTGATCCCGCTCAGCTCTTTGATGGATGTCAGATCCACGAGCTGCGCCGGGTAGGGCATGCCCTTGCCCTGCACCCAGTCCTTCATCACACCAGTGACCAGGTCACTTCCGCCACCGAGCACCTTGCCAGTGGCGCCGAACTTATCCAGCAGACTGACGGCCTCGTTGACCGTCGTCGGCTCGTAGAGCTCAAAACTCTTCATACGGCTCCCCTTGGATAAAACTCAGGCGCTCTTGAGCGCCGCGAGCACCTTCTCTCGGCTGATAGGCATGTCCTGAATCCAGATGCCCACGGCGTTGTAGACGGCGTTCGCGATCGTCGGCGCCGGCGGCGCCATGGGCGGCTCGCCGATGCCGTGCGCCCCGAAGACGCCGTACTCCTTCGGGTGCTCGAGGAGGATGACCTGGATGTCCTTGGGAGCATCCTTGATGGTCAAAGGCTTGTAGTCGAGCATGTTCGGGTTCAGCGGCAAGCCCGTCGACTTGTCCGAGAGCAGCTGCTCGGTGAGCGTCGCGCCGAGCGCCATGACCACGCCACCCTCGATCTGTTGCTCGAGCAGGAACGGGTTCAGGGCGCGACCGACGTCGTGAGCGGCCACGTAGCGGAGCACGTTGATGGAGCCAGTGACGGTATCGACCTCGACCTCGGCAGCGTGGGCTGCCCAGGCCGTGCGCTCCCAGCGCGGATCCTGGACGTAGATCGAGCGGCCGAGGATCGGTTGCCCAGCGAACTGGATGACCTGCGCCAGCGGCAGCTTTTTGGATGGATCGCTCTTCTGGAAGACCTGGCCATCCTTGAGATCGACGTCTTCGGCCTTGAGGCTCAGGTCCTGGTTGGCCTTCTTGGCATCGTCAATGAACTTCTTGGCGCCCCAGTCAAGCACCTGCCGCCGCGCGTCCTGGCCGGCCTCGTACATCCCGCGGCCGCCAGTGTTGGTCTGCTGGCTGCCGAAGGTGCCGCTGTTGTCGGTCGTCACGTCGGTATCGACGAACGGCGTGATCGACATCGAGGTCAACGGCACGCCCAGGGATTCGGCGGCGATCATCATCATTTCGGTGCGCTGGCCATCGCCGATGTCGTTGGTGGCCGAAATGCACTGCGCCGAGCCGTCGGTGTTGACGATGACCTGCCCGCTGGCGGGATTCCCGCCCGCGCCATGGCTGCACGCATGTGCCGCCAGGCCGATGCCGTGGTAGACGCCCGGTCGAACCTGCTTGGCCTTCACCGGATGCCAGTTCTGCTTCCAACCGATGCGATCGGCGGCCTGCATGATGCAGTCGCGGATGCCAGGGTTGCTGAACGGCCGCTTGGTGTCGGGGTTGCCCTCCTCGTTCAGGTTCTGGAGTCGGAAGTCGACCGGATCCTTACCGATGGCGTAGGCCGCCTTCTCCATCATCACTTCCATGGCGAAAGTGCCATTGGGGTGGCTAACGCAGCGGTATGGGCCCGATTTGTAGGAATTGGTGAAGACGTCGACCGCTTCGAGCTTCAGGTTCGGGATCTTGTACAGATCCTGCATGATGAACCACGAGCCGTTGGCGGCGGCGGCGCGCTGCGCGCCCACGTTGGCGATGACTTTGAACTGACCCGCGACAATTGAGCCGTCGCGGTTCACGGACAGCTTCATCTCGTCGCGGAACTGTGGGCGATGGGTCCGCGTCACGAAGTCTTCGTAGCGTGTGTAGATCGTGTGGATGGGTCGGCCGGTGATCTTGGCCAGAATCGCCGAGTGCACCTCCGCCAGGTCGATGCCGCTACGGTAGCCGTAGCCGGAACCGACGTAGCCAGGCTGCACGCTGCGGATCTTGTTCTGCGGGATCTTGAGCGCTTGCGACAGGCCCGCGCGCGTGCCGTGCGCCCACTGGCTGGTGTAGTAGATGACCAGGCGGTCGTTGTCCCACCAGGACAGCGAGTTGGTGAGCTCCAGCGCCAGGTGCTGCTCGAACGACTTCGAGAACACCCCGTCGATGCTCACCTCGCCTTTGGCGGTGTCGGGTTCGCCGCGCACCAGTGGTGGACTCACGCCGACGGTCAAGCCGTCGAGCTTGTTGTCCCACTGCTTGGCGGTCGACGACTTCATCGCCTCGAGGAAATCCATCGCCGCTGGTAGCACCTCGAACTGCACGTCGATCAGGCGGATGGCCTCATCGGCGATGTGCTCGCTTTCCGCGGCGACGACGGCGACCGGCGCGCCGACCTCGAAGACCTCTTCGTCGAAGAGGCCACGGTCGGGCGGCCCAGCGCCGAGCTTGACGTCCTGGTATTCAGCCGGCAGGTTGCCGCGATGGAGCACGGCAGCTACGCCGTCCAACTTCTCAGCCTTGCTGGTATCGAGGCTCTTGACCTTGGCGTGCGGATGCGGGCTGCGGAGTGTGCGGGTGTAAAGCGCGCGCGGCATGGTCATGTGCTGGGTGTACTGACCGAGATTGGTCACCACCCCCAGGCCCTGCATGCGCGGCGCGGGTTGGCCGATCACACTGAATGGGCCCTGCGGCACCGGCGCTGGCTGCGCCGGCTGGGCCGCCTGGGCGAACCCCGGCAACTTGTAGCCATGGACGTCCAGGGTCGCCGCGAGCAATTCGCTGTGCTCGGCCAGCGTCTGCCGGAAAGTCGGGTCCTGTGCCAGCAGCGCCCACTCTTCCAGGCTCAACGAGGCGGCGTAGGAGGCGTCCTGCGCCAGCCGCAGGAGATCTACTTGGGCTGTCATGTGCTCCCTCCTACTTCACCGGGTGGCCGGTGTCGGTCAGGATCTTGCGCACACCGGCTTCGTCGACCTTGCTCGGGTCCCACTTGACCGAGATCGTGCGCTCGCTGCCTGAAACCTCCAGGATGCCGGGCTTCTCCTTGATGGGAGCCGCCATCGGCTCGAACTCTTCGATCGTCGCCAGCGGCGTCGCGAACTCGAACTCCTTGGTGGCGCCCGCGGGTGTGGCGGGGGCAGTGGTACTGGCGGGCGCGGCCTGGACAGCCGGCGCCATCAGCAAACTGACCGGTGACGGCATCTTGACCTGCTCGCCGGCCATCAGCGCCGCGGCGTTGTGGACCGAGTTGTAGATCTTGACGTACTCGCCGCAGCGACAAATGTTGCCAGCGAGGCCCTCACGAATCTGATCGTCAGTCGGTCGCGGCGTGGCTTGCAGCAGTGCGTACGTCGACATGATGAACCCGCGGGTGCAGATGCCACATTGGAAGCCGCCGGATTCCCAGTACGCGCGCTGCACCGGGTGCAGACCTTCCACGCCTGGGCCCTTCGCCAGACCAGCAACGGTGAGGATCTTCTGGCCGCGCCCTAGCCGAGCCGTCAGCACGGTGCAGCCGTTTACGGCGCGACCATCGACCACCACGGTGCAGGCGCCGCACTGAGCGCGGTCGCAGCCGAGGTTCGAGCTCGCGAGGCCGATCTTCTGGGTGACGGTTTCCCACAGGCTCTCGCGTACATCGACGGTCACGTCGTGCTGCAGGCCATCGATGTTGAGCGAGACGCGCCGCATCGTGGCTGGCAGCTGTTGCGGCGCCTGGGTTGCGGGCTGCGCCTGGGGCTGCGCTTGCGGCTGAGCTTGAGGCTGGGCCTGCTGCGCTGGCGCTGGCGCGACCGCGACAGCTGCGCCACCTGGCCCAGTCTGGACAGCCGGCGCGGGTTGGGTAGCGGTCTGGCCGCGTGTTACCGCGATCGCGCCACCCGCGACGACTCCGACGGCGACGGCTCCTGCGCCTGCGCCGACCAGGAAGTCGCGCCGTGTGGCGAGCGGCCTCAGTCGCTCTCCCGAATCGCCCGAGCTGCTTTCCGGAGCCGCCGACGGCTCGGCGCCAGCCGGGCCACTATCCTCTGGCATCTGGACCTCCCCCTCGCACGCGTTCGCACGAGGTCACCATACCCACGGACCTGCGACTGCAGATTGTATGCAGCCGACCCGCGACGCATATGTCAAGCCGCGACGCAAGCATTGCCGTCCGCCAATTCTTCCCCTCTAGGTGGCGGGGCGTCAAATAGATCGCACAGCGTCGGCGTACGTCTGGGGATCGTTCAAGTTCCATGTCACCCATGCGTCGGTCACGGCGACCATCGTGACGGGGTGCCGCCGCACCACGGCCCGCAACCCCTCCGTCTCCTCGCTGACCTGGCGCAGCTCGGACAGAACCGAACCGCTGAAGCAGACGGGATGGCCGCGGCGGCCCTCGAACGTCGGCACCGCCACCGTTGCGTCGGCTGCATACAAAGCCTTCAAGACGGCCGCGCTGCACGGTTGATCGACGGACTGCACGAGCACGCGCCCGACCTCGTCAGGCAGAGCTGAAGCGCCGATGCGGATCGAGCCGCTGCGCCCGCTAGCCTCGTCGAGGTTGAGCGCGACGGTCGCACCGTGCAGTTCGGGCACCTGCTGCCGGATCTGCTCGTGCGCGAGGCCCAGGACGACTACCAGGTGGTCAACACCGGCAGCCCGCAACTGGCCCACGGTGTACGCGAGCAAGGTGGTGCCGCGCCAGGCGAGCAGCGCCTTGGGCGAGCCCATGCGCTGTGAGGCGCCCGCGGCGAGCAGGATGGCCGCGTGGGTGCGCTCAGCTCCCTCGAGCGGCACGGCGCGCATTGTATGCCGTGCCACGCGGGCCAACGAGTCGCTCCTGCAAGCTGCGCAGCAGCTCACCGCCATGGCGCTGCCGTGGCTCGCGCCCGCCCCGACGCGCCCGCACGAACCCGTATGCTGCGCCGCACAGCGCGGCAAGCGCGATGCCGCCGCCGAACGCGATCGGCAGCGCGGTATGCGTGAATGCCGCTTCGCTCGACTGGGCCGCCGAAGGCGCGGGCTCGAGGGTGCGCGCGCGACGGAAGTGCGGGCTCAGGGCCATCGCATCGGCGAGGCCGCGCGAGCTCCACAGTGTGATCTGGCCTTTGACGACGACGGCCTCATCCCAGGTCAGGATGAAGCGCGGCGACCAGCTGCCAGAGCCCTGGCTCAGCCGCGTCATCCAGGTGACTCGCTGGCCAGTCGCGGCATACGTGCTGACCTCGACCGCCGAGTCGTTGGGAAAGTGCCAGCCCAGCCATGCGGCGATGGCTTCTCGACCAGTCACCGGCGATGGCGTGAGCACCTGCGCCTCAGTGGAAAGCAGAGACGCAGCGCGCGCGGCGTCGTGGTTGTCGAGCGCGGCCATGAACGAGGCCACAACACGCTCCGATTCCGGGGGCACCTCCTGGGCGTGGACGACGCCAGTGCTCAGAATCAACAGGGCGATCAACGCCAGGATGGTGCGGGCCATCGGCTAGAGAGATGCACCGTACATGCCACCCACGCGGGCAAGCGGTTACAATCGCCGCCGCGAGAGCGACTCAGGGGGCCCGGGAACAGCATGTACGTCGACCACGCCGCTACGACTCCGTTGCGGCCGCAAGTCCTGGACGCCATGCTGCCGTACCTGCGGGATGAGTTCGGCAATCCGTCGAGCTTGCACGGCCCTGGCCGTCGCGCCGCCCGCGCCCTTCAAGAGGCGCGCGCGCAAGTCGCTGACATCCTCAATTGCGCTAGCGAGGAGATCGTTTTCACGGCCTCGGGCAGCGAAGGCGCCAACCTCGCCATTAAAGGCGCCGCCCAGGCCACCAGCGCCCGCAACCACCTGGTGACGACGCGCATCGAGCACCACGGGGTGCTCGAAACGTGCCGCTGGCTGGCGAAACAGCACCGCTACGAGCTGACCGAAGTGGGCGTCGACACGCATGGCAGAGTCGACCTGAACCAGTTGGAAGACGCGGTCAGCGAGCGCACCGCGATCGTCTCTATCGGCTATGCCAACAACGAGGTGGGGACAATCCAGCCGCTGGACGAGATCGTGCGGATCGCTCACAACCAGGGCGCGCTGGTGCACACGGACGCGGTCCAGGCCGCGGGTGCGCTGTCGCTCGATGTGGAGGAGCTGGGCGTCGACTTCCTGTCGATTGCGGCGCACAAGTTCTATGGTCCCAAGGGAATGGGTGCGCTCTTCGTACGGCGCGGCACCCGGCTGCTGGCGCAAACGCAGGGCGGTGGACAGGAGCGCGGACGCCGTTCGGGCACTGAGAACGTCGCCGGTGCCGTCGGCCTGGCAGTCGCCCTCGAGCTAGCTCAATCCTCACGCGAGCGTACGAACAAGCACCTGCGAGGGCTTGCGCAGCACCTGCTCACGGAGCTGCCGAAACGGGTCGCCAGCTGCCACGTCACGGGCCACCCAACGCAGCGCTTGCCGAGCCACGCCAGCTTCGCCTTTGAGGACGTCGAGATCGCCTCGGTCCTGCTGGGTCTCGACAAGCAAGACATCTGGGCATCGAGCGGCTCGGCGTGCACGTCACGGTCCTCGGAACCATCGCACGTGCTACTCGCGATGGGCATTCCGCGCGCGGCGTTGTTTGGCGCGCTTCGCCTGACCGTTGGTCTGGACAACACCGCTGCCGACATCGACGTGTTACTCGAGGCGATTCCGCCGCTCGTGGCGGCCGCGCGTAAGGCGCCCGTGGCAGCGTGAGCGGCACCGCCGACTTCTACACGTCACTGCAGCGCTCGCTGCAGGTCGAACCGCAGGTGGCGGTCGCGACCATCGTGCGCACCCGCGGCAGCTCGCCGCGTGAGGTGGGCGCGCGCATGCTCATTCGGCCGGATGGCGCGACCGACGGCACCGTCGGCGGTGGCTGCGGCGAGGCCGAAGTCTGGCGTGCGGCGCTGGAGGTGATGGCCGACGAGCAGCCGCGGATGGTCGTGGTCGACCTGACCAATGACATCGGTCTGAACACCGACGGCGTGTGCGGCGGGATCATGGACATCTTTGTCGAGCCCTGGAAAGCCGCTGCCGACGGCCAGGACCTGTCAGCCGCCGTCCTCGACGCCATCGCGGAGCGTCGCGCAGCGCTCACGGTCACCGTCGTCGCGCGCTCGCGCGCCCTTCCCGTTGCGCTCGGGCAACGCGCGTTGATTGTCGACGAGCGCGTGCGGCGGGGTGGTCTCGACTGGCCAGACCTCGAAGCGCGCGTGCTCGCCGATGCGCCGGCCGTCGTCGCGGATGCGCGTTCGCAGGTGCGCCAGTACGCATTCGAATCGGGCAACGGGACGGGCCTGTCGGCGGCCGGCCAGGTGTCGGTGTTTTTCGATCTGGCGCTGCCTCGGCCGACGCTGATCGTGGTGGGCGCGGGCCACGTCGCGGTGCCCATGGCTGAGGTTGGCCGTTTGCTGGACTTCGAAGTCGTGATCGTCGACGACCGTGCCTCCTTTGCCAACGCGGAGCGGTTTCCGGGCGCCGATCGCATCGTCGTGGAGGACTTCGAAGCCGCGCTGGACGACCTGCCGATCACGCCCTCGACCTATCTGGTGCTCGTGACGCGCGGGCACGCCCACGATGTGCGCGCGCTGCGCAAGATCATCAGCAAGCCAACCGCCTACATCGGCATGATTGGCAGCCGCCGTCGTGTCTACGCGGTCTTCAAGCTGCTGCGCGACGAGGGCGTGCCAGTCGACGACCTGCTGCGCGTACACGCCCCGATTGGCCTGGATATCAAGACCGAAACGCCGGGTGAGATTGCCATCAGCGTGGGCGCCGAGCTACTCAAAGTGCGGCGCGGCGGCGATGCCAGCTCGATGTCCGACATCCTGCGTCCGCAGTACCGCTACTCGCTCACTCGCGGCGACCAGGACGTCTAAGCGTGCAGCGTGCCGCCTGGCTGGCAGGTGCGCTGCTCTGTGTCGTTGGCTGCGCCGCTCCACCAGCCCCGCCCAGGCCGACCGCGCCGCCCGCGCCGACCGCCACCAGCGCCCCGGTCGCACCCGCGGTACCCGCCGCGCCAGCGGTGTCGCCGATGCCAAGTCCGGCCACCGTCGCGAGTCTGGCAGAAGACTCCGGCGACGTCGCCGCGTCGTTCCTGAACAGCTTGCTCGACGTGATCGACGAGGCCGCCGGCATGGCCGACTCGTCGTGCGATGACCTCAAACTGGCGCAGGTAGACAATCCGAACGTCTTCCGCTCGGTGCGTGGCTTTGCCGCCACACTCAAATCGGTGGCAGCGCAGCAGCCCGACCTGGCCGAGGATCAGCAGATCATGGCCTCACTGGCCGACCTGGACCTGGCCATGGGAGAGCTCGAAGGCGCGCTGCGGTTATGTGGGATCACTCCTTAGATTGTCATCCCGAGGGGAGCCTGCGACCCGAGGGGGCGGAAGCATGTCATCCCGAGGGGAGCCTGCGACCCGAGGGATCTCAGGTCAGCAGCCGAGATCCCTCGCAAGCTCGGGATGACAATGGGCACCGAGATCCCTCGCAAACTCGGGATGACATGATCGATGCGTCGTTTCGACTCGACACACCGGTCAACCTGCGCGAGACCCTCTTCGCCGCGCGCGTGGGCCCGCGCGATCCATGCACGCGCATCAGTGGCGGCGAGGCCTGGCGCGCCACCTACACACCACTCGGGCCCGCGACCCAACACTTGTTTCAAGGCGCAGATGGCCTGGTCCACGTCGAAGCGTGGGGACCAGGCGCGGAGTGGCTCGTGGCACGCGCACCCGTGTTGGTGGGTGCCGAGGATTCACCTGACAGCTTTCAGCCCGATGAGCCGCTGCTGCGGCGTCTCAAACACGAGCACCGCGGTTTGCGTATCGGCCGCACGGACGCGGTCTTCGAAGCCGCGATGGGCGCCGTCCTGGAGCAGCGGGTTGCGACGGCGGGTGCCTGGCAAAGTTGGCGGGCGATGGTCTTCGCCCTGGGCGAACGCGCGGCCGGTCCGCTGCCGGGTCTGTGGCTACCGCCAGCCCCCGAGCGCATCGCCCGCACGCCGTACGAGGTGTTCCACCGCTTTGGTGTCGAGCGCCGCCGGGCCGACGTGCTCAAGCGCCTGGGGGTCGTGGCGCGGCCGCTCGAAGAGTCTTCGTCGCTGCCGCTGGGTGATGCCTATCAGCGGCTCACCGCCGTGCCAGGTGTTGGACCCTGGACGCGCGGCCGCGTCGGGCTGGTCGCGCTGGGTGACGCCGACGCGGTGTTCGTGGGCGACTTGCATCTGCCACACGTGGTGTCGTGGGCGCTCGCGGGCGAGCGGCGTGGCTCGGACGAGCGGATGCTCGAGCTACTCGAGCCGTATCGTGGCCATCGTGGTCGCGTTGTACGGCTGCTGATGGCGGCTTCGATCTTCAAGCGCTGACCCGTCTACTCTGAAATACCGACCACAGCAGCCACGCTGCGATGGCGACCAGCACGGCGCCGATGATCGCCCACATGAGCTGTCCACTCATGTACGAGCCCGGGATAAATCCGAGCCCCTGGCCCAGGAAGGTCAGGCCAGGGAGGCCGATGACGATCGCGGCGATGAGTTTGACCCACACCATGCGGCCTGTGTACCACAGCGAGGCTGAATGACTGAGCACCTGCTGCGACGCTTGTCGCGCGGGCACGTGATTGCCGTCGATCGCTCGGCCAATATGCTCGACGCCGCGCGCCAGCACCTTGAGCCACAGTTCGGCAGCCACGTCGAGTACGTGCAGCGCTCCGTGGAGCAGATCGATTTCGACGGCGTCGCGGACCTGGCGTTCAGCAACGCCGCGCTGCACTGGGTGCCCGACCACCCGCGCATGTTCAAGGCGATCTTTCGAGCGCTGAAACCGGGCGGTCTGTTCATCGCCCAGTGCGGGGGCGGCCCAAACATTCTGTCTGTGCGCCGGCGCGCGCAGGTGCTTATGGATGCGGAGCCGTTTCGGCCGTACTTCGCGGGCTGGCCCGGCCCGTGGGTGTTCGCCACCGAGGACGAAGCGCGCGAGCGCATGCGCGCCGCTGGCTTTGTCAACATCGACACCCACGCCTTCCCGGTGCCCGTGGTGCAGACCACCTACGATCGTTGCCGCGACTACCTGGAGAACGTGATTCTCGGCACGCATCTGGAGCGCATCCCCGCGCCAGAGCTGCGGGCGCGCTTTCTCGATCGACTGGCCGAGCAGTTCACGGCGGACGACCCGCCGTGCGTCTTCGACTACTGGCGGCTCAACTTGCGCGGCCGAAGACCCGGTTAGCTGCGGCGCACCACCCGCCGCGGCCGCGGATCGTCGCGCGGCAGGCTGGCGGGCGGGACCGCTTCGCACTGCAATCGCAGCCCGAGCGAGCGCTTGACGTCCTCGGCGACTTCAGCGGCCACGCGCGCCCGGTCACCCTCGGTCGCTACGGCTTCGTCGGGCTCGACCGCGATCGCGAGCTCGCACTCACCCCGTACATGGTAGGTGTCCAGTCGATACTCGCTGACCGCGGGGTGGCGGCGCACGATGTTCTCGATCGTGGCAGGCAAGATGTCGACCCCGCGGACGTTCTGCACGTCTCGTTTGCGCCCGTGCACATGCACGACCTCGCGTCCACACGTGCAGCGCTCCTCCGCTCGCCGCACGAGGTCGCCCGTCCGATAGCGCACCAGCGGCAGGCCCATCAGACTCGTGAGGATCAGCTCGTCCTCGAGCACCTCGAACGCAAAGTCGTTCTCGTCCAGATGAAGGCCGCGGTCGAGCGCAGGGCACTGCCAGCCGATAACACCTGTCTCCGTGAGCGCGTACACGTCCAGACAGCGCGCCCCGAACCGCTCCTCGATCCGCCGTCGGGTGCTCGCCACGCTCCCGCCCGGCTCGCCGGTCACCACGACCAGCCGCACCGCGCTGTCGACGAGGTCGACGTGCTGCGCTGCAGCCACCTCGGCGAGCCGCAGCGCATCCGTCGGGGTACACACCAGCACGGTCGCGCGGTGGTCGATGAGCGCAAGCAGCCGCTGCTTGTGGGCCAATGGCCGCACCGGGATCACCAGCGCGTTCAACGGCGGCTGCTCCGCCAGGGCCCACGCGACACGATCGCCCGCCGCCACGTCGGTCAGGGCCGCGCGCCACCGCCGCGTCTTCGCCTCCAGGCTCTCGGGTGAATCCAGCCAGCGCAGCCCCGTGCGCGTGGTCGACACGAGCACATAGGTCGCCAGTGAGTCACCGAAGGCCGTGCCATACGGCGGGTGCGCACGCTGATCTTCGATCAGCGCGTCGCGGCTAGTAAATTGCGCCGCCTCAGTCTTCAAAGCCGAACATGCGCGCCGCGGTGCCCCAGAAGATGTCATCCTGTTCGTCAGACGAGAGGCCATGAGCCTCGAGCGCTTGCATCCACGCACTGAGCTCGCGGCTCATGTGTGCCAGGTCGCAGTCCGAGCCCCATACCAGCTTGCGAGTCGAGACTTCGGAGCGCAACATCCGGCGGTCGAGCAAATGGCGGCGCACGACTGTGCCGCCCGAGATGTCGAAGTAGACGTTGCGCCGCCAGCGGGCTACTGCCGCCGCCGAGTCATACAGCCCGTAGCCCAGGTGCGCGCCAATGATCCTCAGGTCCGGGAAGGCGACGCTGATGCCATCGAGGAAGATCGGCTGCATGCGCCCGGCGCCGTACCAGGACGGGTTGTCCTCCATCCCGGGCTGGTAGCGCCGATGCGCTTCCATGTCGCGCGAAAGCTCCGCGGCCAGGTTCAAGCTACTGGGCGGGAACTGCAGATAATCGATGAACCCACCCACGATGCCCGTGTGGAACAGACAGACGAGGCTGTGCTTTTCCGCCTCCGCGTACAGCGGAAAGTACGTCGGGTCATCGTAGTTGCGCCGTGGATTGATGATTTTCAAGCCGCGGAAGCCGCGCTCGGCGTAGTCGGCGATGATCGCGGGCACGGTCTGGTCGATGTCGATCATGGCAAACGGCACGATCAGGTTCGGGTAGCGCTTGAAAGCGTGTTCGACCTGGTCATTGCCATCGCCCGGCCGACCCAGCAGGCATACGCGAAAGATGTTCAGCCGCTGGCAGTTGTAGGCCAGCATGTCGACCTGGCCGCGCGCCGAATAGCCAGGCAGCGTCGAGCCACCCTCACGCCACGGGAAGTGCACGTGGGTGTCGAACACCCGTGCCGGAGCGTCCTTGATGTAACGGGGTCGCTCGATGTCGTGGTATTCGGGCTCGTGCATCACGCCGGAACGGCTGCGCCCGTCTTGAGGCGCGGCATCACCTCGTCGACGAAGAGCCGCATCGAGTTCTCCCACTTCTCGCGTGGCTGCCACTCGTGGCCCATCAGCAGAAGCGTGCCGAACCCACCGGTCAGGTCGATGACCTGCTGCAGCTGCGCGGCGACGGCGTCCGGGTCGCCCACGAGCCAGATGTTGTCGCACAGGTACTCGGGCGTGACCGCGTCATCTGGCATATCGGGGTCGACTTTGCACAGACTGAGCCGGTTGCCGCTGCCCAGGAGGGGAATGAAGTACTCGCGCCAGTCGCGGCCGAGCACGCCGTCGATCGCCTCTCGACGCGCCTGTTCGGTGGACTCGCCGACGTAGATATCGCGCGCGACGCGCCACGCCTGGCGGTCGGGCGTGTGGCCCGCCCGTGTGGATGCCGCCGCGTACGTCTCCCAGTTCTTCTGGAGTGAGCTCGTGGGTACCAGGTTCAGGCTCATCGGCATCCACGCGCGCGCCCCGGCCAGGTTGTACATCTCGGAGTTCGGCGTGACCCCGGCTACCCCGATCGGCGGATGCGGCAATTGGTATGGCCGGTAGTACATGCCCATGCTGATCGCCGGATTCGGCTCGGGGACGCGGTAGCGCCAGCGGGCGTGCTCGTACACACCTGGTTGGGGATCGCTCCACAGCTTCAGGACCGTGTCGAGGACGTCGAGTGACACGAAGCGGTTCTGACCCGACTTATCGTCGACCTCGAACAACTGCAGGTCGCCGACGAAGCCGCCCGAGCCGATGCCCCACAGGAAACGTCCGCGGGCCATGTGGTCGAGCTGCGCAACGCGGTGCGCCAACATTACCGGGTTGTGGTTGGGCAGGCAGTTGACGCCCGTGCCCAGTTTGATGTTTTTCGTGAGTCCGAGCGCTTGGGCGATGAGCAAGTCCGGCGCGGGGATGTTCTCCCAGCCCGAGGTCAGGTGCTCGCCGATCCACGCCTCGCTGAATCCCAGCTCATCCAGGAACACCAGCTGGCGAAGGTCTTCGGCGAGCGTGTCCGCCAGTGGCACCGCCGGCGGATGCAACGGCATCGTGAAGTAGCCAACGCGCATGCTGTGTTCATGATAGGGGCGGTCTCCATTTCCTCGGCGCTCGGGATCCTTAGCTGCTTTGGAACGGCGCTCCGCGCCGAGGGTGGGCTCCGCCCCCCTTCACCCCCCGGCGCGTTGCGCGGCTGTGTCTCATACTGAAGTTGTTGTGAGCGGTCCGAGGGTTGTTCGGGCGCCTCGGGGTGACCAGCTGTCCTGTCGTGGGTGGGAGCAAGAGGCTGCTTTGCGAATGCTCATGAACAACCTCGACCCTGAGGTCGCGGAGCGGCCTGATGACCTCGTCGTGTACGGCGGGCGCGGCAAGGCTGCCCGCTCGTGGGACGCGTTCGATGCCATCGTCCGCACCCTACGTGAGCTGGCGGACGACGAGACCCTGCTGGTGCAGTCTGGCAAGCCCGTGGCCGTGTTCCGCACGACTGAGCATGCGCCGCGGGTCCTCATTGCCAACTCCCTGCTCGTCCCGAAGTGGGCTACTGACGAGGAGTTCAGGCGGCTGGAAGCCGCGGGTTTGACGATGTACGGCCAGATGACCGCTGGCTCGTGGATCTATATCGGCACCCAGGGCATCCTGCAGGGCACCTTCGAAACCCTCGCGGAGCTCGCCCGCCAGCACTTCAGCGGCTCGCTCAACGGCAAGCTGGTCGTGACCGCGGGGCTGGGCGGCATGGGTGGCGCCCAGCCACTCGCGATCACCATGAACCACGGCCTGGCGCTGATCGCCGAGGTCGACCGCGAGCGCATCCAGCGGCGGCTGGCCAGCGGCTACCTCGACTGCATGAGCGAGTCGCTGGACGACGCCCTCGCGCAGCTGGACAGCGCACGAGCGCGTGGCGAAGCCCTGTCGGTGGGGCTGCTCGCCAACGCCGTGGACCTGCACGAGGCGCTACTCGCCCGCGGCGTAACACCTGACGTCGTGACCGATCAGACCTCCGCGCACGACCTGGTGTACGGCTACGTCCCCGCTGGCCTGTCGTTGCCGGAAGCAGAGGCCTTGCGCCACGAGGACCCTGAGGACTACGAGCGCCAGGCACGCGAGTCGACTGTGCGGCAGGTGCGCGCGATGCTCGAGCTCCAACGCCGCGGCGCCATCGTGTTCGACTACGGCAACAACCTGCGCCAGCAAGCACTCCTGGGCGGCGAGCAGCACGCGTTCGACTTTCCAGGCTTCGTGCCCGCGTTCATCAGACCGATGTTCGCGGTCGGCAAAGGCCCATTCCGCTGGGTCGCGCTGAGTGGGGACGCCGAGGACATCTACCGCACCGACCGCCTGGCGCTGGATTTATTCCGGGAAAACGAGTCGCTACGCCGCTGGCTCGACCTCGCGCGGAAAAAAGTGCACTTCCAGGGGCTGCCTGCCCGCATCTGCTGGCTCGGCTACGGCGAGCGCGCGCGTATGGGCCTCGCGCTCAACGAGCTCGTGCGCACAGGCGAGCTCAAAGCCCCGATCGTGATCGGCCGCGACCACCTCGACGCCGGCTCGGTCGCCTCCCCCAACCGCGAGACCGAGCGCATGCGCGATGGGTCCGACGCGATTGGCGACTGGCCCATCCTGAATGCGCTCGTGAATACCGCCGCGGGCGCGTCCTGGATCTCGGTTCACCATGGTGGCGGCGTGGGCATCGGTTACTCGCTGCACGCTGGCATGGTGGTCGTCGCCGACGGGTCTCCTCGCGCGAAGGGAAAGCTGGAGCGGGTGCTGGCCAGCGATCCAGGCCTGGGTGTGGTCCGCCATGCCGACGCTGGCTATACCGAAGCGATCGACTTCGCGCGATCGAGCGATCTGCAGCTGCCTTCGCTATGACGGTCACCCTCGGCGCGGGGCCAGTGTCGTTTCACGAGGTCGTCGATGTTGCGCGCCATGATGGGCAGGTAGCGCTGTCCGCTGAGGCGTGTGCGGCGATGGAGGCGAGTCGGGCGATCGTGGATGCCGCCGCGCTCGAGCCCGACGCAGTCGTCTACGGCGTGACCACGGGCCTGGGTGCTCTGGCCAGCACCCATATCTCACCCGAGGCGCGGGTCGAATTGCAGCGCGCGCTGATCCGCTCGCATGCGGCCGGCAGTGGTCCACCGTTGCCGCGCGAGGTGGTGCGCGCCATGGTGCTGCTGCGCGCCGCCACGCTCGCACGTGGCTTCTCGGGCGTCCGACCGGTTGTGGTCGAGCGTCTCGCTGCGTTGCTCAACTCGGGCATCACGCCGGTCGTGCCGACCTACGGGTCACTCGGGGCAAGCGGCGATCTGGCTCCGCTCGCCCATGCGGCGCTGTGCCTACTCGGTGAGGGACGGGTCACGGTTGGCGACCGCGAGATGGAGACGGCTCAGGCGATGCTGGAGCCGCTCGAGCTGCAGGCCAAGGAAGGTATCGCATTGCTCAATGGCACCGACGGCATGCTGGGCATGCTCGTGCTCGCGTGCGTCGACCTGCGCCATCTCGTGCAGGCCGCCGACGTGGCGTGCGCGATGTCTGTCGAAGCGCTGTTGGGCACCGATCGGCCATTCGCGGCCGACCTGCAGGCGCTGCGGCCGCACCCTGGGCAGATCGCCGCGGCCGCCAACCTGCGGCGGCTCCTGGCTGACTCGCCGATCGTGGCTTCGCATCGCACCTCGCCGCATGCGGTCCAGGACGCCTACTCGCTGCGCTGTCACCCACAGGTGGTTGGCGCCGCCCGCGACACCCTGGAGTTCGCATGTCAGATCGCCCGACGCGAGCTGGGCTCCCGTATCGACAATCCGGCGGTCTTGCCTGATGGCCGCATCGAATCCAACGGCAACTTCCACGGCGAAGTGCTCGCGTTCGCGTGCGACTTCCTGGCGATCGCCGCGGCTGAGGTTGGGGCCATCGCGGAGCGCCGCGTCGACCGACTACTCGACCCCACACGGTCGCAGGGGCTGCCAGCCTTCCTGGCACCCGACGCCGGCGTCAATTCAGGGCTGATGCTTGCGCAGTACACGGCGGCGGCGCTCGTGGCCGAGAACAAACGGCTGGCCGGGCCCGCGTCGGTGGATTCCGTGCCGACGTCGGGTATGCAGGAGGACCACGTGTCGATGGGCTTCGGCGCAGCGTTGAAGCTGCGGCAAGCCCTGGACAACCTGGCGCGCATCATCGGTGTCGAGCTGGTGTGTGCCGCGCACGCGCTGGACCTGCGCGCGCCGCTCGCGCCTGCCCCCGGCACGGCCGCCGTCCTGGCGCTGCTGCGGACAGAGATCGCCGGCCCCGGCCCCGATCGGCAGGTCGCGCCCGCGCTCGCCGCGGCCGAAGCGATGGTCCGCGACGGGCGAATTGTCACAGTTGTCGAAGAGTGCGTGGGCCACGTCGAGTAGCCGATAACAAATCGCCCGGGCGCGACGTTGAACACTCTGCTGGCGGCGGTGGGCGCTGGCGCGATACGGCCGACCCGGTGGGTGCAGCCGCCAGGCCGGTCAGGACCGCTTGTGACACGACGGTCGACGCCACGATCCGCCGCCGCTAGCTGCTCTCGCGTTCGTATGCTGCACGCTTGATGCGACGCGTTAGTAGTGATGAACGTCGTGCGCGGTTGGGCGCGCAGCATCGGCTCGCTCCGTCGGCACTCGCCGCGACGCCGGCGGAAGTTGCGCGGAGTCTGGTGGCGTTGCACGGCACCGACCCGGCATCGGTGCACCTCTCGGTGCAGGCGCGGATGCGCAAGCCAACCGTCGCGGCAATCGAGGGTGCGCTGTACGAGGAGCGCGCACTCGTGCGCATGCTCGGCATGCGGCGCACCGTATTCGTGGTGCCGACCGAGTTGGCGGCGGTCGTCCAGGCGGCGTGTACTCGGGCGATCGCGGTCAAACAGCGGCAGCTGTATACCGAGATGTTCACTCGGGCAGCGTTCACGGCTGACATCGAGGGTTGGCTGCATGAGGTCGAGGAATCGACGCTACGCGCGTTGGAAAAGCGCGGCGAGGCCACGGCGATCGAGCTGGCGCAGGACGAGCCGCGCCTCAAACAGCAGATCTTGTTGGCCGAGGGCAAGCCATACGAAGCCCTGCAGAGTGCGTCAACTCGCGTGCTCTTTCTGCTGGCCGCCGAAGGGCGGATCGTGCGGGCGCGACCGAAGGGGTCGTGGATCAGCAGCCAGTTCCGCTGGTCGCCGATCGATCGCTGGCTGCCAGGCGGCCTCCCGGACCTGCCGGTTGAGGAGGCTCAGCGGGAGCTGGTGCGCTGCTGGATTCACGCGTTCGGCCCTGGCACGGTGGCGGACATGCGTTGGTGGAGCGGCCTCACCGCGCGCGAGGTGAACCGCGCGCTGGCGAAGCTGGACACGATCTCGGTTGATGTCGATGGCGCGTCCGCCGTGCTGCTCGCATCGGATGCCGATCCGCCTGAGGCGCCACCGCCGTGGGTCGCCCTTCTGCCCGCGCTCGATCCCACGCCAATGGGCTGGCAGAGCCGGGCGTGGTTCCTGGGCGAATACGCCCCGATCCTGTTCGACCGCTCCGGCAACGTCGGCCCGACCGTCTGGCACAACGGCCGCATCGTCGGCGGGTGGGCCCAACGCAAAACCGGCGAGATCGTTCACCGGCTGCTCGAAGACGTCGGCGCCGAGGCCCAGACCCATATCGAGACCGCTGCCCACGCCGTGTCCACCTTGATCGGCCCGATACGTGTCACCCCGCGCTTCCGCACGCCGCTCGAACGCGAGCTCAGCGCGTGATCATGTACAGTCAGCGACTCAAATGAAGCACGCACTCCTGTCATCCATCGCCGCCCAGTAGCCGGAGACCTCGTGTCTCCGCTGTCGTTCGCCAGGAGACACCGTGCTTCACGTCCAGCATCTCGCCAAATCGTTCGGTATCCAAACCGTTCTCGCCGACATCAGCTTCGTCCTCAATGACGGTGAGCATGTCGGCCTGATCGGGCCCAATGGCGTCGGAAAATCCACGCTCGTGCGCTGCCTCGTGGGGCTGGAGCAGCCCGACAGCGGCACGATCGTGCTCTCGCCCAACACGGCGCGCATCGGCTACCTGCCGCAGTCCTTCTCCGAGCACGCGCAGCGCACGCTGGGCGAGGTGTTTGCCGAAGCCCAAGCAGACTTCGTGACGGCAGAAACGGACCTGCAACGGGCGGCCGAAGCGCTAGCGTCGGACCTCGCGCTCGACGACTACGATGCCGCACTCGGCCGGTTCGAGGCGCTGGGCGGGTACGAGCGCGCCGCGCGAGTGGCGGCAGTGCTGGATGGGCTCGAGCTGGGTCACGTGGAGCACGACACGCCGCTGAGCAGGCTGAGCGGTGGGCAGAAGACCCGCCTGGGATTGGCAACGCTGCTCCTACAGGAGCCGGACCTGCTGGTCCTCGACGAGCCCACAAATCACCTCGATGTCGACGCATTGGAGTGGCTGGAGTCATTCCTGAGCAGCTATCGGCAAGCGGTCCTCGTGGTGTCGCATGACCGCGCGTTTCTCGACGCCACGGTGACCAGAATCCTGTATCTGGACCCCGAGACTCGCACACTGCGCAGTTATCGCGGCAACTACAGCGCCTTTGCCGAGGCACGCCGACACGAGTGGCAGATCCTGGAACAAACGTGGCAACGACAGGAGGAGTATGTCGACCGGGTGCAGCGCGATGTCGGCCGCCTCAAGAGCGAGGCGCGTTCGATCGAGCAGTCGACCACCGCCCGCCAGCCGGGACTGCGCAAATTTGCCCGCAAGAAGGCCGCCGTAGCCCGCTCACGCGAGCGCAAGCTCGAACGCTATCTGAATGCTGAGGAGCGGGTGGAGAAGCCAAAGCTGCACTGGCCAATCAACCTCGACTTCGGGGCGGCTCAGCTGAGTGGGCGGTCGGTGCTGCAGGTGCACGATGTGTCCTTCGCTTACGCAGGCAGGCAGCCGCTTTTCGAGCACGTCAGCTTCGAGCTCCGCTACGGCCAACGCGCGGCGCTCGTGGGCCCCAACGGCGCGGGCAAGACCACCCTGCTGCGCTTGATCGAAGGACAGCTGCAGCCAACACACGGCACGATCCACGTGGGCGCTTCGGTGCGACTGGGCGTCCTTGCGCAAGAACACGAAACGCTCGACCCCGAGCTCACGGTGCTCGAAACGGTGCTCCGCGAGCGGCCGATGAGCGACCAGGATGCGCGCAGCTTCCTGCCGCACTTCCTCTTCTATGGCGACAGCGTCTTCCGCCAGGTACGCGCGTGCTCGCTCGGCGAGCGTAGCCGCCTCCAGCTCGCGCAATTGGTCCTACGCGGGTGCAACCTGCTGCTGCTCGACGAGCCCATCAACCACCTCGACGTCGAGTCGCGCGATCACTTCGAGGCAGCGCTGGAGGCATTCGAGGGCACCGTCATCGTCGTCGCCCACGACCGCGCTTTCTTAAGAGGCTTCGCCAGGCGTACGTTCGAGGTCCGCGACGGCCGGGTCAGCGCCCTGGCACCAGTCGCGCCGCGCCGGTAAACGGCACGGCCTGCGGCCCGACCGCGGCCATATCGATCTCCAGAATGGCCGGGCCAGCAGCGTGCAGCGCCTCGTTCAATTGCGAACGCATCTCCAGCGAAGAGCGCACTTGACCAGACCACACGCCAAAGGAGCGCCCGAGCTCGACATAATCTGGCGTTTCGAGATCCACGCCGAACCGTCGTCCTTCGAAGTGGGCGTCCTGCAGATTGCGCAGGATGCCGTAGCCGCCGTCGTTGAACAGCACGACCACGACCCGCGCGCGCTCCTGAGCAGCGGTCATCACTTCGGCCAGACCGGACGCGAACCCGCCGTCTCCGGCCAGCACCACTACCTGTCGGTCGGGTCGACCGATGCTGGCGCCGATGGCCATGCTCAGGCCGAGACCGATCGCGTACGTGGCCGAGTGCATCGCCGTGCGCGGCGCGTAGGCCTCCAGCAGCCGACCGCCCCAGGTACTGGCGGGAATCGTGACGTCACGCACCACGATGGCGTCGCGGCCAAGCGATTCGCGCAGGTCGTCCAGGATCCGTTCGTAGGGTCCGAGCGTGGCGCGGATGCGGGCTCGCGCGGCCTGTTTTGCCTGGCTGACCGCGCTCAGCCACTCCGGGTTCGAGCGCGACGCGACGACTTGCAGGAGCGACTCGATCGCCAGCCGAGCATCGCCCACCACCCCGACGTCCACCGGGTAGTTGCGACCGATGAGCTCCGCGGCCACGTCGATCTGGACGCGCGGGCTGGGCAGCGGTAGCTGCCAGGTGCGCGTCTCATTACTGCGGAAGCGCGTGCCCACCGCGAGCAGCAGATCGCACTGGGGGTACAGCTCCGCAATGGCGGCGTCGAGGCTGAAGTAGCCGATGCATTGCGCGTGATCCTCGGGAATTGCGCCGCGGCCCGCGGCGCTGGTGAGCACGCCCGCGCCAATACGCTCGGCCAGTTGCCGCACGGCCTCGCCAGCGCCCGCGGCAATCGTGCCGCCGCCCGACCAGATCAGTGGCCGCTGTGCTCGGGCGATGAGCTTCGCGGCTTCCTCGATCGCACTCGGGTCAGGCGCCCCCGCCGCGGGCCGCGCGATCGGCGTCACCTCCGCCTCGACCGAGCGGTACTGCTGATCGATCGGAATCTCCACCGAGACTGGCCCCGGCCGGCCGCTCAGGGCCGTGTGTACCGCCTGGCGCAGCGTCGCGGGGATGTCCTCGGTGCGGGCGGCCCGCAGCGCTGCCTTGCTCACCCGATCGAGCATGCCCAGCTGATCCTTGGCGCCGTGCAGAAAGCCTTTGTCGTGTTCGACGTACGGCGACTCGACCTGTCCGGTGATGTGCAGGATTGGCGAGTTGGCGACAAAGGCCTCGAGCAGCGGTCCGGCAGCGTTGGCCGCGCCCACACCGGTGCTGGTGATGACCGCCGCCATCTCGCCAGTGGCGCGGCAGTAGCCGTCGGCCATGGTGGTGGCGCCGTGTTCGCTACGGGCCGGGACCAGGCGCACGCCGCCCTCGCGGGCGATGGCGTCGAAGATCGGGATGTTGTGGACGCTGATGATGCCGAAGACCGTGCGGATACTGGCCGCCTTGAAGCTGTCGAGGACCAGTTCTCCGCCTGTCCGCACGAAGACTAGACTAGCAGGGCCGCCATGTCCCGATTGATCGCTCTCATACTTGGGGCGTTGCTGCTGGCGGCCGGCTGCGCGCCGCCCCCGGTCGCTGGTCCGATCAAGGTGGTGTTCGTTCCCTGAGGAACGCGCGCACTGCGGCATTGAAGGCCGTCGGCTGCTCCTGATTGCTGACATGCCCCGCGCGCTCGACGATGTGCAGTCGGGCGCCCGGAATCGCCTGCGCGAGCCCACGGCCAGTTGCCAGTGGCACCACCGTGTCCTCCTCGCCGTGTATCACGAGCGTGGGCACCGCGATTCGCGGCAGTAGCTCCGTCAGATCAGTTGACGCGAGCGCGATGGCAGCGTTGCGATAGCCGGCCGGGCGCACCTCGGCCATGATGTTGGCCAACTCGCTGATGAGCTCGGGCGGCGCATCGGCACGCACGAGCTGTGGCGCACGCTGCTCGGCCAGCCGCCGCGGACCCAGGTGGTCGATCCCGTTGAGGCGCTGCTGCAGCCGTTCTGGGCTGCTGCCGCCGGGTGTGGTGTCGGCAAGGATCAGCGACAGCACGCGTTCGGGATGGCGGTGGTACAGCAGCTGGGCGATGACGCCGCCCATGGACACGCCAAGGACGTGCGCCTGTTCGATCTCGAGCTGGTCCAGCAACCGCGCGGCCGCATCCGCGTTGTCGGCCATGGTGGGTGCGTTGGGTGGATCCTCCGATCGCCCGTAGCCAGGCGCATCCCACGCGATCACGGTGTAGGCATCCGCCAGGTCGGCCAGCTGATGCCGAAACGACCGCGACGAGGACCCGATCCCGTGCAGCAGAAGCAGCGCCGGGCCACTCCCCGCGGTCTCGTAGTGCAGCCGCAACTACTTGTAGACCCCGAGGCTGAGCACCGCTGCGTTCGCCGGCGCGGGGTCGACGAGCCGCTGCACCTCGAAGCCGCTTTGCACCAGGCCCGTGCGGATCCACAGGTCAAGCGCGGACTTGAGCGTGCTCGCGTCGATCACCCCGTTCGGATCGATGTACGCCAGGCCACCAGCATCCTGCATCGACTGGAGCACCGGCGCGGCGGTCCGCAGCGGATCAACCAGGACGTTCACCACAGCGTCACGGCCCTGATTGCGCGTGAACGCGTTCTCGTAATCCCGCGCCCCTTGCAGGTAGGCCCGCAGCAGCCGCAGTCCCCCGTCTGGATCCTTGTCCAACAAAGTCGGTCCAAAAACAACGGTCGAGTACGGCACGTCGGCGAAATCCTCGGCCATCTCGCGCCAGCGCACCGCGATTCCCTGCTGCTCGGCGATGCTGATCAGGGGCTCACCCGAAGCCGCGATGTCCAGCGCGCGCGACTGGAGCGCGGCGTTCATCTCTAGCAAGCCCATATAGCTCATGGTGATGTCGCTGGCCTTCAAGCCTGCTTTTTCGGCTTCCAGGATGAGGACGGCGTGCGGCAGGCCGCCCTCAGCGGTGGCGGCCGCTTTGATGGGCGGCGTCAGTGTCTTCAGGTCGAGAAAGCCTGACGCTGGCGCGAGGTCCTTGCGCACGATGATGTTGCCGATGTTGCGATGCGGCTTGATCGTGCCGTTGGACGCCACGATCTTGATTTGCTCCGCGCGCGCGACCGCATTCACCAGCGCAGCGGACGGCGACACGCTCAGGCCCGCATCGATCTGCCCAGCAGCGAGCGCGGGCACCATCTCGGCTTCGTTGGTGAAGTTGATGATTTCGACGTTCAACCCTTCCTGGTTGAAGTAGCCACGTGCCTGCGCGATCAGCATCGGCGTCAGACCGATCGTCAACTGGGAGCCGACTTTGATCGAGCGTGGACCGCTGACCTGCGGTGACGGCGCGGCCACGGGCGCCTGACCGGCCAGGTTGGGCGGCGCCTTCTGCGCGGCACCCGGCTGGTTCGCCGGTGCGGCGGATGTCGGTGGCGCCGGGATCGGCGTTGGCGCGGGCGCGGCAGGCGCGCACGCGACCAGCAGCAAGCAGCCTAGCGTGAGCGCCAGGCGACGCATCACACGGCAGCGGGTTCGCGAGCGCTTGGTGGAGCCGCGGGCGGCGGGACGCCGCGTGTCGCCAGGATGGCTTTGACCCGCTCACCCGGCGACGGCTTGCGGCCGTTGGCGGCCGCGGCGAGGTAGACCTCCTGCTGCCGCCAGTAGGCCTCGTTGAGCATGCGCCGCAGTCGCACCACGCCGATGTCGGTCTGGGCCATGTGCTCCCAGAGTCGCGACGACAGCCCGCGCTGCGACTCCAGGATGCGACGATCCTGCTCGAGCACGTTCCAGTGGTTGCGTTCGAGGTACAGGCCGTACAGCACGTCCCACAGCCGCCGCTGCCAGCCGTGCACGCGACGCATGCGCAGGAAGTAGCTGAGCGAGGTGTCGGCGTCGATTGGCACCGACCAGCCCAGAATGCGAAACGGTCCGCCTGGCCCGGCCGTCTTTGGGTACGGGATTTCCAGTCGGAACCACAGCGACCCGGTGTCGTGGTACTCCGTCCAGTCGAAGTTGACGCCGCGCTGGTTCTCGCGTTCGACGATGAACCCATCGTCCAGATCGCGCACCGCGAGCCGCGCCGACTTCTTGCCCTTACTCAGGGTGTACGACTTCGCGTGTAGCCATGAGGCGTGCATCGGGTCCATCAAGTTGTCGAGCACGAGCAGCCAGTTGGCGCGCCAGGTCGCGCGCGCGATGTGACCGCCCCACTCGGGCGACTCCATCTCCTCGGGCAACCGCAGCGGCGGCGCGGGGAAAAGGTCGGTCTCGCCGATGAAGGCCCAGATCATTCCCCAGCGTTCTTCGACCGGGTAGCTGGTGATCGAGACGCGACTTGCGAGCGCCGTTTGCTCGCCTTCGACGGGCACCGCCGTGCACTGGCCGCTGCCGTCGTAGCGGAAGCCGTGGTACCAGCACTGCAATTCCGTGCCCTGGACGGTGCCGCCCTCTGAGAACGCGGCGCCACGATGCGGACAACGATCGATGAACAGGTGCGGTTGCCCGCCGCCGTCGCGCCACAGGGCCAGGTCCTCGCCCAGCCGGCGGATGCCAATGGGCTTACCCAATGGCAAGTCGCGTGATTCGAAGATCGGGTACCAGTGGTTACGCAGCCCGAACTGCAGGCCGGCGTCCACCGCCAGGCGCTTCATGCCGCACCTTATCGTAACGCTACAGCAGTTCGGGTATCTGCTCGCGTACTTGCGGAAAGCGACTTTGCAACGCCATGAGTGGGATGCGCTGCACCAGCAAGACGATAGGGACGATCAACGGCACGACCAGGTAGCCGAAGCCGAGCATCATCCGAACCGGCAGCGGCAGCGTGGCGTTCCAGTCGAACAGCGCGATGTAGTCGACTGGCAGGCAGGTCAACGTGTAGCCGACGACGAGCTTGGTCAGCCCGCTGCGCCAACCAAGGAGGGGCACCAGCGCCAGCGGCCAGGTGAAGTACCAGCTGTGAACCTCAGTCAGGACGACCAGCAGCAGCACCAGGAACAGGCGCGCCGAGACAGCGCTGACCACTTGCAGCGGCGGTCGCCGATCGCGCGAGGACCAGACGCGCACCAGCTCGAGCGCCGCGTACACCACGAACGCGGCTCGACACAGGCCATACACCGCTGACTGGGCCAGCCGCTGCGCGGTGTCGGTGTCCAGGTCGGTGACGCTTGGCAGCCAGTCGCCGATCAGTCGCTGCACTACCACGGGCAAGGAATGGAACTCGAACTTGCCGCTGACCTCGTCGAACGCGGGGCCGAATATCTGCGCGCCCGCCAACCACGGCCAGAACAGCGCTGTCGCGAGCCCAACGATGAGCAAGATCGAGCCGCCGAGCCACACCACGCGCGCTCGCCAGTCGGCGAGTTGTCTCGCCCAGACGACGTAGCCGACGATGCTTACCAGCAGCGTCGCGTACTTGATCAGCACGCTCAGCGCGATCATCAGCAGGCTCGCGAACCAGTCGACGTTGCGTGCCGCGCGCCTGATCATCGATCGCCGTCGCGCAATCGGGACCAGACCCGCCAGCAGCAGCGTGAGCATCAGGCCGTCGTTGTGGCCGTTGCCAGCGACTTCGAGCAGCAAGAGCGGATTCCAGGCGAAGATGGTGAAGGCAGTCAGGCGCGCGCCGTGCGCGTGGTCGGCCAGGCTGCGCTTCAGCAGCCACGCCAGCAGGGCCACGTTGGTCAGGTGCACGACGTTCATCCAGAGCTTGTGGACCAGCACCTGGTCGCTGACGTCAAGCGAGACCAGCCATGGCGCCATGGTGGCGCTGATGGCGGTCCACAGCGGGCCGTACGGCGAAGGCAGGGTCTGCCAGTCGGGGTAGATCCACTCCAGGAGTGGATTTCCTGTCAGGACATTCGGTGGCAGCACGTACGGGTTGAGCCCGTGGACGCCCGCCATCTCGCCGTAGATGAGGTACGAAAACACATCGGTGCTGAAGACGCCGGGCATGAGCAGCAGCGTCAACTGGAACAGCAGCATGAAGGCGATCACGGTCCGCTTCGCGCCGATGGGCTGCGAGGGGCCGCGATCGAGGGCGATGATCGCCACCAGGTAGCCGACGCCGACGATGGCGAGCGCGACAGCCAGGCTCGCCGCGACGTTCAGTCCACCGAGTGGCCCCGTCTCGGGGAAGCGTCGGCCGGCCGACACGACCATTCCCATCAGCCACGTCCAGACGTTGTCGGCATCCGCGGACCACGGGTCCGTGACGTCAGCCATCACCCGCGCGGCGTGACTGACCGACCACAGCGAGAGCCAGCCCGCCTGCATTGTGACGCCCGCGCCGATTACCAGCGCCAGCGACAACGAGCCAGACATCCCCCACCGCCCGAAGTGGAGCATGCGCAACATGTACAGCTACAACCCTTGAATTGAGCGGTTGAGAAGCGGTTGACCCGCATTGAGAAAACGGTTACGCGTTTAACTAACGAAGCGATTCCCACACCCGGTTGGGCATGAGCGGCATCTCGAGCGCGGCGATGCCAAGCGGCGCGAGCGCGTCGGCGACGGCGTTCACTACGCACGCCAGAGCCGGCGTGATGCCGCTTTCGCCGCCGCCTTTGACACGCAGTGGATTGCTACTGGTGGGGTCCTCGGTGAAGGTCGCAACGAACCAGGGCAGGCCCGCGGCAGTCGGCATGGCGTAGTCGGCGAAGCTGCCGCTCAGCAACTGGCCGCTCGCCGGCTCGAACACCACGCGCTCGCACAAGGCCTGACCGAGACCGTGCACGATGCCGCCGTGCACCTGTCCGTGCGCTATCAGCCGGTTGATGGGCTGGCCGATATCGTCGACGGAGGTGTAGCCGGTCACCTGGACGTGGCCGGTTTCCGGATCGACCTCCACCTCACACACCGCGCAGCCGGTCGGGTGCGCGGGCAGTCGCCCGGTGAACGACGCCTGCGCTTTCAGCGCGACCACATCAGCGGCTTCGAAGACGTCGAGCTCGCGTCCGACTTCGGCCGACGCCTGCGCAACTTGCGCGCGCACGTCAGCCGCGGCCTCGACCAGCAAGCTGCCGACGAGCCGCATCGAGCGGTCCGAGTGCGTCCCGCCGCCGGCCTTGGCAACCTCGGTGTCGCCCGTCAGGAGCCGGATGCACCGCGGTTCCACACCGAGCTCGTGCGCCAGCACCTGGGCGAAACTCGTAGCGTGTCCCTGCCCGGTCGACTGCGTGCCTACCGTCAACTCGATCTGGCCATGCGGGTGCACTGTCACCTCCACCCGCTCGTGCGGCGCCCCAACCGGCGCTTCCACGTAGTTGGCGAGCCCAATGCCCGCGAGCTTCCCCCGTTCGGCCGCGGCGGTGCGCCGCCTGTCGAAGCTGTGCCACTCCGCCAGCGCCAGCGCATGGTCCATGTTGCCCACAAAATCGCCGCTGTCGTACGTCAGCCCCATCGCCGACCGATACGGCAACTGGTCGGCGCGCACGAGATTGCGACGCCGAATCTCGACCCGATCCAGGCCTAGCTCCTCAGCCGCGAGGTCGAGCATGCGCTCCAGCACGAAGATGGCCTCGGGCCGCCCGGCGCCGCGGTACGGGCCCGTCGGGACAGTGTGGGTCAGGACCCCGCGCACTCGGGCAGTCGCCAACGGTATGTCGTAAACGCTGGTCAGGATGCGCGCCGCGTTCGACAGCGGCACGTAGGAGTTCGTGCGGCCGCCGATGTTGAAGCTGAAGACGACCGCCAGCGCCCGGATCCGACCGCCGCGATCCAGTGCCAGCCGCGCGTAGGCGATGCACTCGCGCCCTTGAAAGTCGGTCAGGAACGCTTCCGCGCGAGTGCTGGTCCAGCGCACGGGCCGCCCGATCCGACGTGCCGCCCAGGTGACCGCTACGTGCTCCGGATACACGCTCGTGCGTGGACCGAAGCCCCCGCCGACGTCGGGCGTGATCACCCGCACCCGCTCGGGTGGCACCCCAAGTGCGGCCGCCAGACCCGTCCTCTGGCGCAGCGCTCCCTGGCTGCCGACGATCAGCTGAAAGGTCTGCTGGTCGGGATCGAAGCTGCCGATCGCCGCCCGCGGCTCGAGCTGGGCATTTGCGACACGCTGCACGCGCAGCTCGCGCTCGACGACGACCTCGGCCTCGGCGATTGCCCGCTGGGCTGCAGGTCGGTCGCCGAAGTCAGCCTCGACACCCGGCCAGCCCGCGCGCACGTCAATGACGGCCGGCAGCACCTCGTACTCCACCGCAACCAGCTCTACGGCGTCCCGCGCGAGTGCGGCGCTCTCGGCCATCACCATGGCAACTGCCTCGCCCGCATAGCGCACCTCGTCGACCGTCAGCGGTAGGTGCGGCTCATCCAACGCGTTATCGAAGGCTGGCGTTCGATAATCCAGGACGTCGGCTGGCACGGGCGCATGTGCGATGCCCCGCCCGCCGTCCGACACGTAGTCGACTCCCGTGAGGACCGCGATCACGCCTGGGAGGCTGCGCGCCGCCGCCACGTCGATCGCCACGACCCGAGCGTGCGCGTGCGGCGACCGCACAAACGCCGCATACGTCTGTCCGGGCAGGACGAAGTCATCGGTGAACGTGCCCTCGCCACGCAGGAGGCGTGGGTCTTCCAGGCGCGGCAGTGGTCGGCCGATCCAACCGCCACTCCCTACACTCACCGTGATGGCCTATGAGCTCTGGGATGCCGAGCTAGGCTTGTCGCTGGGCAGCTTCGGCGACGAGGACGAAGCCCTCGCGGCGGTGCGCCTGCTGTGCGCCAACAGCGCAGGCAGCCGCGCACCGCTCGGTCTTCTGCAGATCGACGACCAGGCAGCGATCGTCGCGACCGGCGACCAGCTGGTCGAGCGCGCGTTCAGTCGCGCTTGACCCCGAACATCGGGCTGTTCTCGGGGTAGGTCGGCAATTGCGGCTTGCCCGCGCCGACGATGACCAGCATCAGCGCCTCTTCGGTGCCGTCGTTGCGCTCGCCACGCGCCACGCCGGCCGGCACGGAAATCGCGTCGCGCGGTCCAAGCGTGCGCTCGACCCGTTCGCCGTCCTTCTCCATGTAGCAGGTGAGCTGTCCCTTGAGCACGAAGAACACCTCTTCCACGTCGTGGTGCGTGTGCAGCGGGCCTTCATGGCCAGGCGGCAGCACCATCGTGCTGAGCGTGAAGTGCTCGGACGGAACGGTGTTGGTGTCGGTCTTCACGCCGGTCGCGCCGGTGCCGACGTAGCGCATCTGCGCGCGGCGGAAGTTGGGGTTGATCTTCTCCTGGAACTTGAGCGCATCCCAATCCAGGGTGCGGTCGCTGAGCCGCGCGATGCGGGCATCGATCAGCTCAGCCAGCGAGGTGTGGGAGGCGTCGACGGCCATGGCGTTCCTCCTCGAAGCCTTCTAGCGTGTAGAAGTCTTCTTGCCAGTGTAGCCGTCGGCACCTCGCCGCTTATGCCTCCAACGGAGACAGACGCGGCACACCTTCGACGCGCTCAGCCAGCGCGTGGAGACGCTCGGCCAGGCGGGCGCGGAGCGAAGGCTCCCCGCGAGCCCTGATCGCCTCGTCTGCTAACCGGTTGCGTCGGACCTCTCGATGCAGGTCTTCGATGTGCTCTTTGACCAGCAGGTCCAGCAGCAATTCGTTCTGCATAAACCTGGTTCCTCCCTTCACAATGCGGAACGCTGGCGGGGCATAAAAATGAGGCCCCGCGGCGCGCTCTGCTCGTGAAAGTGGAATTCAGCTATCAGAACTGCTCAGGGATGCGATGCCTGCACCGCCGCGAACGCGTCCATGTAGCCGGCCCCCGCCTCCCATTGGCCGTAGGGGATGCCGTCGCCCTTGAGCATTGGCCTGGCCGTGGCGACCAGGATTTGCTTGACCTGGTCGGGCGTCAGTGCGCCGCCCGCCGCCTGCTGCATCAGCGCCACCGTGCCGACCACGTGCGGCGTGGCCATCGAGGTACCCGAGGCGCACGTGTAGTTCGTCAGGTTGCCCGTCGCGATCTTGCACGTCAGCACGTCGTCGGGCGCATCGAGCGCATTCAGGGCGTGGCCCGTCTTGGAGCGCGTCGAGACGATGTTGGCGCCCGGCGCCGTCAGCGTCGGTCCAGGCCCGTTCGGCACGCCACGTGACGAGAAGTCGGCCAGCTGTCCACCGCTGGTGCACAGCGCCGCGGAGTTGGTTGGATCGGGCGCAGGCTTGCAGCCAGCCGCGACCGCGATCACCCACGGCGCGTCGGCGTACGTGTTCATGGTGTCCTGGCTCGGGCCATCGTTGCCCGCCGCGAACACGACCGTCACGCCAGCATCGTGTGCTTGCAGCGAGGCGCGATTGATCGGATCGTTCGCATCGAACGCGGCCGCGGTCGAGGCGCTGCCCCACGAATTGTTGACGACCTTGATGTTGTATTGAATGGCGTGGTCGATCACGTAGTCGAAACCAGCCAGCGCCCAGATGATCAGCAGCGTCTCGCCCGTACCGAGACCGACGACGTTGGCCTCGCGGGCGACGCCTGTGTAGTAGCCACCGCTGCTCGCGCCGTTGCCGGCGGCGATGCCGGCTACGTGTGTGCCGTGGCCCGAGCTGGTGTCGGTGTTCGGCACGTTCTCGACGAACAGCGGCCCGGCTGGATCGTTATCGAAGGTGGCCACGTCGTTGAGGTTGGCGACGACTTTGACGTTCTGGACCGTCTTCGAGCCGAACGCCAGATCGGGGTGGGTGGCGTCGACGCCACTGTCAAGGATGGCGACGCCAATGCCGCGGCCGGTCACGCCGGTGGCCCAGGTACGGTCGGCACCGATGGCGGGCACGCTCTCGTGCAGGTAGTACGTCAGCTACTTGTTGGCGTACAGGCCCTGCACGCCGCGCAGGCCGCCCACCTGCATGATCTGCGTAGGCGTGCCGAGGACGCCCATGGAGCTAAGGTGCTTGAACGCGACGGTGCCTGCGCCAAGCTGTCGCACCTGGGCGCCCAGGGTCGCGGCACTCGTGACCCGCGAGTCAAAGTTGGCGATGGCCATGACTCGCGTGGTTGGCGCTGTGCTGGCCAGAACCTGCGCCAGGCGCGGCTCGATGGGCGCTGCCGCGGCGGCTGGCGATAGGAGCGTAACGAAGGTCAGACCGAGCGCCAGGATGAGCGCGCTGACACGCTTCAACAGCATCCGGTGAGGACTCCCCTCGAGGATCAAAGCTGCCCTTCCAAGGTGCAAGCACCGTGCGCAACCGAGTGGGGTGAGCGTCTCACGTGGGGAACGGACGGTGACTTAGCTGTTCCGCGAGCGTGCCGCTAGTGGTCCGGACTCGTGTCGGTTCTCCCCTTCGGCGACACGACTGGTCTCCTTCCCGTCAGGGACACGACCGGTCCTCGCTTGCACTCTCTCGGTATCGTCGTCGTTGGTTATGCTTGCGGCCATGCCGCGCGGTCGCATTGTGCGCCTGCCTACGCGCGCACCCGACATCCCGCTCGAAGATGTCGAGCGCGCCGAGGAGCGCATCATGCGCCACCTGCGTCACACGCCGCAGATGACGACGTGGCTCGATCGCGAGGACGGCTCGCGGCTGAAGATCCACCTGAAGCTCGAGAATCTGCAGATCACCGAGGGCTTCGCGGTGCGGGGCATGCTGAACGCGGCCCTCGACCTGTCCCCGGCGCAGCTGACGCGGGGGTTGGTCGGCTACGGGCTGATGCACGGACCCGCCGCGGCCTATGTCGCCCACGTGTTGCAGGTGCCGGCCACGGTGTTCCTGTACCCAACGGGCGCCACGCCGGACCTGGTGCGCAGCCTCGAATATTGGGGCGCGCGGACGCGGGTGATTGGCAAGTCACTGGCTGATACGGAAACCGCAGCCCGAGCGCATGCCGAGCAGCACGAGCTCACGCTCATCCGCTCGTCCGCCAGCCCGAGCTTCATTGCCGGCTGCGCCACGATCGCGCTGGAGATGCTGGAGCTCGAGCCGCGGCTTGACCTGCTGGTAGCAGCGGTGGGCTTCGGTCCGTTGATCGCGGGCGTCGCGTGCGCCGCCAAGCAGATAAAGCCCGGCATCCGCGTGGTCGGCGTGGATCGCGTGGAGCCGCGTAACGGGTATCCCTTCGCCAGCGATGAACCGCATCGCTTCCGCCGCCTGCAGCTGGGCTCGATCCTGGATCGCGCTGCTTCTGCGAGCCTGGACCTGGTGAGCCGCTTTGCCGACGACGTCGTGCTGGTCAGTCAGGCGGAGATCCTGGACGCCGCGCATCGGCTGTGGACCGAGCTCGAAGTACGCACCGGCAGCTTCGGCTCGAGCGCGGTCGCGGCGCTGCTCCTCGGCCGCATCCCAGTATCCGAGGACGAAACCGTGGGCGCCGTCATCAGCACCGCCGGCGGAGATGGCCTCTTTTAGTATTTTGTTCACTCAAAGTTTCGTCGGCGCATGCGCCGCTCGCGGGATGTCCAGCGTCTTTGGAACGCCCTTCGGGCGAGGGGGCACGCCCCCTTCATCCCCGCTACATCGCCGCTCGCTGTGCAGCGCCGTGCGAACATCGCTGGTTATGTGCAGGGTCTGCCTTTCGTTCGGAGCCGCGTCGCACCACAACCGGTGCATCCACGAGTGCGGGGACGTTCCGAACAACAGCCGATCCCGCGACATGCTTAGCGGTGGACGCCGGGTGCCAAACAGCTAACGTGGCTGAAGCGGGGGTGAAGGGGGCTTGCCCCCTCGCGCCCATCATGATCGCCAGCGTCGTGGCCGCCAGGCCGACCACCTTCTCGGTCCAGAACAGCCACATGTTGGTCTGCTCGGGTGTGCGACCAGCGCGCTCCGCCGACGGGATATCGCCGTAGCCGAACAGCAGGCTGAACGGCGCTAGCTCGTTTACAGCTTCAGTCAAAGTCGGCGATGTCCCCGTCTGGGCTTGCGCAGACGCAGAGGTCGCAAGACCCGCCCGCACCGTCGGATTCGCAAATAAGGTCGTCGCGAACCGCAGCGTATCGGCGCCCGTCCCGACCGTAATCAAGAAGCCGATCACCAAAAGAAACATCTGCACGTTCCGCTTGTAGTGCCCCGACATGCGGTCCATCGCGTTGTCGAACCACGCCTCGACGTTTTTCTGCAGCTTGTCGACGTCGTATGCGGCCTGCTCCAGGTCCTGCCGCGCCACGATCACCAGCTTGCGCACCGCAGACAGCACCTGATCATCCGCACCTTGAATTCCGGTCAGCGCTTGCTCGATGTCGTCCAGCGACGCGCACGGCGCCAGCGCCAGGTTCAGGATCCGCAAGGTCTCGGCATCATCGGACTTCGCCGGCAGCCGGCCCGCGGCGGCCTTCAATTTCTCGACCTGCAGCGCCAACGCGTGAGGGTCGCGGCTCTCCTCGATCAGCGTGAGCAGCGCCCGACCGACCCGCTTCTCATCTGATGCGGCGAGCGACTTGATACTGGACTTGAGCTGGGTCACCGTAGCAGCGACCCGCTCGCCGTCCTCCTTTAGCCCGCGATTCGCGACCGCGTCGAGCAGCGCGGCACGAAACGTATGTGACGGGATGTAGGCCGGGCGGCCCTTCAGCGCCTCATCGGCTTGCTGCTTGCTGCCGCCCTGGTTGTGGCCCATCGCCGTGATCAGCGGATGCGCCGCCACGGCCTGGTACAGGTCGGACGTGCCGAGCAGGTCCTGGATCGCCTTCTCCAGGTCGCGTGCGCGCCACGCCAGGATCGACGAGACCAGCTCGGTCAGGCTGGAGCAGACGACGCTGAGGACGAAGTACAGGAAGATGATGCCGATGGCCACCTCGAGGATGGCCGAGCCGAAGATCCCCGCCGCCTGCAATACGGGGCCTCAGGTGGGGCGGCTGATCAGACCGCCGCGGTAGCCGGTCTCGCCGTACTGCTCGACCGCGTAGCGAACGTCGGCCATGACCTCTTCGGCGTCCTTGTCCAGGTCGACTGGCATCGAGAACGGCTGGCGGGCCTGCAGGCCAGTGTTCCAGTACACCTCGCACAGGTTGCCTTCGGGATCGGGGAAGTAGGCGCCGATGGCATTGCCGTGTGTGACGACGTGATCGAACTTGACCCCGCGATCCTTCAGCCGCTGGTAGAAGCCAACGACGTCCTCGAGCTCGTTGCAGCGGAAGGAGATCTGCTGGATGAGCTTGCTCCCGAGCGGCACATTGCGGCCGCGCGTGAGCAGCAGCTCATGGTGCTCGGTATCGGGCTGGGCCGAGAGGAAGATGAGGCCGAGGTCATCATCGCGATCGGTCACGTGGAGGCCGAGCCCCTGCGTGTAAAACTCCTCCATCTTCGGCAAGTCCTGGCAGTGCAGGCCGACGTGGCCGAGGCGCGCGATGCGCGGAGTCGTAGCAACCGTCATGGATGAGGGTCCTCCTGCTGTCGTGGATCGATCATACGCTCGTCATCACCCGCTCACACAGCAACTGCAGCGAGCGATGCACGCGCTCGCGGGGAATGAGTCCGCCGCAGTTCAGCTCCGCCAGGATCCCATTGAGCCCGAGCTCCGACTGGAGCCCGCGCAGCCGTTCGGCGACTTGCGGCGCGGTGCCGACGATGACCTTGTCGCGCAGGACCTCGCCCCAGTTGATGCTCTGCAGCCGAGCGCCGCGGCCGGCGCGATCTTCGATGGCTCTCGTGCCGGCTTGGCCGGCTGAGGCTTCCAGTTGCCGCCCGAGCATGCGATAGAAGCCGATGATGCTTTCCTCGGGCACGCTGCGCGCCTCTTCCTCTGAATCTGCCACGTAGACGGGCACGCGCAGAAACACCTCGCCTTCGCCGGCATGGCCCCGTGCGCGATAGGCGGCGCGGTAGGCATCGATATTGGGCTTGAGCTCAGACAGCGTGCCCAGGCGCACGGCGGCGAAGATCGGATAGCCGAGCTCACCGCATGCGGGGAACGTGTCGGCGCTCGTGGCCGCGATGCGAATGGGCGGATGTGGTTTCTGGTACGGCTTGGGCGACAAAGTGACGTCGCGGAATTGGAAGTACGTGCCGGAGTATGAGAAGGTCGGCTCGGTCCAGGCGCGCTTGACCACTTCAAGTGTTTCGGCGAACCGCTCGCGACTCTCCGCGTATGGGACGCCGTAGGTCTGGTAGGTGGTGGCGAACCCGCTGCGGCCGACGCCGAAGATCAAGCGGCCATGGCTGATGTGGTCGATCGTGGCGGTTTCTTCGGCGAGTCGCAGCGGATGGTGCAGCGGCAGCACCTGCACGGCGGTGCCGATCTTGATGCGTTTTGTCCGCGCGGCCACGGCGCTCGCGATCGTGAGTGGCGCCGACAGGACCGATCGCTGCGGGTTGAAGTGCAGCTCGGCGAGCCAGACGGCGTCGAGCCCCCAGCGCTCGGCTGCGTCAACCAGCGCGAAGGCATCTTCAAAGTCCTGGGCTTCGTCGTGCCCAGCGGCGCGTTCGAACTCGTGGAAGATGCCGAATTCCACAGGTGGTTCCGGGGGGCCATCATAGCGCGATGAACATCGGCTTCATTGGTCTTGGCACGATGGGCGCGCACATGGCGAGGAATGTGCAAAAGGCCGCGCAGCAGCTCACGATTCACGACATCCGACCCGACGCCGGCGCGGAGCATCTCGCCGCGGGCGCGGTGTGGGCCGATACGCCGCGTGAGGTCGCGGCTGCCTCCGATGTCGTCTTCACCTCATTGCCTGGGCCACCCGAGGTCGAGGCGGTCGCGGTCGGTGCCGATGGGCTGATCGAAGGCATGAAGCCCGGCAGCGCGTACTTCGACCTGAGCACCAGCTCTCCCACGCTCGCGCGGCGCCTCCACGCAACGTTCGCCGAGCGAGGGTTCCACCTGCTGGACGCCCCTGTGAGCGGCGGGCCGACGGGTGCGAAGTCGGGCAGGCTGGCGATCTGGGTCGGCGGTGACGAAGCCATCTTCCAGCAGCACCAGCCGGTTCTGCAGGCGATCGGCGACCAGGTCTTCTACGTGGGGCCGATCGGCGCCGGCTGCGTCACCAAACTCGTCCACAACTGCACCGGCTACACCATTCAGGCCGCGATGGCCGAGGTCTTCTCGCTGGGAGTCAAGGCGGGCGTCGATCCGCTAGCGCTCTGGCAGGCGGTGCGGCAGGGCGCGGTCGGCCGCAGCCGAACCTACGATCGGCTCCTGAACAATTTTCTCGCCGGCGTGTTCGATCCGCCATCGTTCGCGCTGCGGCTGGCGCACAAGGACATGACGCTGGCGACCGAGCTCGGGCGCGAGCTACATGTACCGATGCGCTCGGCCACGCTGGCACTCGAAGAGCTGACCGAAGCGCTGAACCGCGGCTGGGGCGGCCGCGACTCGCGGGTTGCGATGCTGTTGCAAGAGGAGCGCGCGGGTGTGGAAATCAAGGTCGACCCCGCGCGGATACGCGAAGCAGCGCGAGAATTGTCATCCTGAGCGCAGCGAAGGATCTCGGCTGCCAACCTGAGATCCTTCGGCTCGCAGGCTCGCCTCAGGATGACATGTGTCAGTAGATCCGGCGCTGCAACGCCTCTGGCTTCAGGACTCTGATCAGGCCGTTGCGGCGCTCGATCATGCCCTGCCTTTCGTACTCCATCAGCCACTTGTTGACGCTCTCGCGCGTGGTGCCGACCATTCCCGCCAGCTCGTTCTGGGTGAGGCGGCGGCCGATGACGACGCCATCGCCGTCGGGTTGGCCGACATTGTCGGCGAGCCGCAGGATCACGCGCGCGAGCCGCGCGGCAATGTCGAAGAACGCCGCGTCCTGGACGAGCTGATTGTTGTCGCGCAGCCGCCGGCTCAGCACCTCCATAACGCGGTGCGCCACCCGTGGGTGCTGATCGAGGAACTGCAGGAAATCGCTGCGCTCGAGGAGCAGGAACTGGCTTGGCTCCATCACGACGGCGTCGCTGGAGCGTGGGTCACCATCGAGCAGTGCGAGCTCGCCGAAGAACTCACCCGGACCAAGCAGCGCCAGCGTGAGCTCCTTGCCATCGGCCGTGGTCAAGCCGATCTTCACCGAGCCTGACTCGACCAGGTACAGGTCCCGACCCGGATCACCGCGCACGAACACCATCTCGCCCTTGCGATACCGTCGCCGCCGCAAGCGCGCGCCAAGCTCAGCTTGCTCGCGATCATCGAGTGTTGAAAAGAGCGGCACATCGGCCAGCAATTGCGTCAATGTGCTCGGTGTGCCGTATGCCCCGTGTACTGTCACGTACCCCGACTCCCCCAAATGCGTCGCGCGCCAATGTACAGCGAGAGGTTGAAAGTGTGAAGCGCTTCACATTGGTTTCGCGGCGCCTGTGACTAGAATCGGCTGACTCCGGGGGCGGGAAAGCGATATGCGTAGGTTGAGTTGGTTGTGGATGGTGGCGCTGCTTGCGTCGAGTGCGAGCAGTGCTGCGCCTGTTGCCGTGCGCGTGGTTCACGCGCAGGTGCAAGTGGGCGCGACGCTGTCGGTGCTCGCACCCGCGGTCGAAGTGTCCAGGGCAGGCGCCGCGTTTGCGCCAGCGCAGGACCAGCAGACCGTTGTTGCCGGCGATCGGGTACGGACCGGTCCCAGCGGGGTCGCGCTGCTGACCTTCTTCGACCTCAGCGAGACGCAGCTGACCAGCGACGCCGAAGTGCAGATCGACGCGGCCGCGCCGGGCAACGTGATCTCGGTCTTTCAGGCCGTTGGGACGTCGGTGTCGCGCGTGGTCGCGCCGTCAAGCACTGGTGGCTTCCGAACGGACACAGCGCCAGCCACGGCCCTCGTGCGCGGCACCACCTATGTGGTCACCACAAGAGCATTGGTCGCGCCGGCTTGCCAGCGGACCGACCTGACCACGTGCGTGACGTCGGCGGTGCTGCTGACTGACCCGGCCGAGGGGCACGTGGGTCGATTGGGCCTGATCGGGCGTACCGGTGGCACGGTCGAGCTGACCAACGCGTGCGATCTGGGCGCCTCGGCCACCCAGACCAGTCTTGCCGTGGTAGACCCGCAAACGTGCGCGCAGCTGCAGCAGAGCGTCCAGGACCTGCGCGATCCGCAAGCTGCGGCGACCACGCGGCAGCTCGGCGAGCAGATCAACACCAACGCGGCGCCTGGGGTCACCCAGCCTGGTGGAGGCGGTGGAGGCGGTGGAGGCGGCGGCGGTGGCGGCGGTGGCAACCCGCCCGACGGGAGCCCGCCCAGCGCTGGTGGTGGCGGCGGCGACGCCTCGAGCCCACCGTCTGCAGGCGAGGCCGGCACACCCGACGAAACGCTGGCGCAGCGGCCGCTGCCAACGGGTGGCGTCTTCTCGACCAGCACGACGCAAACCCGCTTCGGCATCGACGAGGGCTACCGCAACCCCGCCGCGCTCGCCGACAGCGGAGGCAACTGGCAGCGCCTGGTGATCGGCTGGCGCGCCGTTCAGCCGAACGGGCCAGACGACTTCAGCAATCTGGGGAAGACCCTGCCCGCCGACGAGTTGAAGGCCGAGCTGGGCCGCGGCATGAAGTTCAGCGCGCTGCTTCAGTTTACCCCGGCGTGGGCAGCCACACAGCTCGACCAGGGCGAGCGATCGCCGCCCAAGAACCTCGACCTGCCCATCGACGACCCCAAGAACTACTGGGCCCGCTTTGTCTACGAGACGGTCAAGTACTACTCGGGCCAGATCGACGAGTGGATCGTGTGGAACGAGCCGGAATTTCGGCCGGGCGATCCTGGCGCGGGTGGGTCGTATACCTGGCTGGGCAGCGACGAAGAGTTCGCGCGACTGATGAAAGTTGCCTATCTCTCAGCCAAGCGCGCCAACCCCAACGCGGTCGTATCGTTCCCCGGCACGTCCTACTGGGTCGAGCAAAACCTGGGCCGAAAACAGTTCTACGAGCGGCAACTGGCGATCTTTGCTCGCGATCCTGATGCTGCCAAGAACCACTATTACCACGATGTGCTGGCACTGAACGTGTACCGCAACCCAGACGACATCGTGCGCGTGTACTCCGTCTTCAAAGCCATCCAGAAGAGCTTCAGCATTGACTTTCCTGTCTGGTTGACGGAGACCAATGCTATGCCGACCGACGATCGGGCCCTCGCGCCGTGTGACCATGCCGTGGACTCGATCCCCACAACCATGGAGCAGCAAGCCGCGTACGCGGTGCAGGCCTTCGCGATGGCTGCAGCGGCCGGCTATGGTCGTGCGGGCTTCTACCAGATGATCGACGATAACGCCTGCCAGCAGCCG
>WNGA01000965.1_pt1 | contig 62895 bp, 54 predicted proteins | sample 5400061 | NCBI WGS metagenome assembly WNGA01 (sample SAMN13153366, study PRJNA577476) | soil metagenome | isolation source: 100 cm soil or saprolite under grassland replicate 2 | place: USA:California | collected 2016-06-15
CGGCTTGATGATCTTGCTTTTCTTGTCGTATTTCAGGCAGTCCTTGGATTTCCACAGCCCGATCTGGGACCACCAGGCGCTGAGCGCCTTCTGGTCCGGCTTGTAGCCAGCGGCCTCGAGCTGTCGGGTGAGCTCCTCGATCACGTCGGACACATTTCCGACGATCGGGACGTCGACCTTCACGCGCTTGGAGATCGAGGACGGGTCGATGTCGATGTGAATGATCTTGCGCTGCACTTGGCTGAAATGCGCCGGATTACCGATGACGCGATCATCGAAGCGCGCGCCGACGGCAAGCAGTACGTCGCAGTTCTGCATTGCCATGTTGGCTTCGTAGGTGCCATGCATCCCGAGCATGCCGAGGAACTGCGGATCGGTTGCGGGGTAGCCTCCCAGCCCCATCAGCGTGTTGGTGCACGGAAAGCCGAGCAGCTTCACGAGCTTCGTGAGCTCCTTCGCGGCGCCCGAGAGGATGACGCCGCCGCCGGTGTAGACCATGGGACGCTTCGCCTCGGCGAGCAACTGCACCGCTTTCTTGATCTGACCCGGATGCCCCTTCACGACGGGGTTGTAAGAGCGCATCGTCACCGTTTCCGGGTACTGGAATGGGCACTTGGCCGAGGTGACGTCCTTGGGAATGTCGACGAGCACCGGGCCGGGCCGTCCGGTCCTGGCGAGATAGAACGCCTTCTTGATCGTGATCGCGAGGTCCTTTACGTCCTTTACCAGGAAATTGTGCTTCACGCAGGGCCGCGTGATGCCCACCGTGTCGCACTCCTGAAATGCGTCCAGGCCGATCGCGTGGGTAGGCACCTGCCCGGTGATGATCACCATCGGGATCGAATCCATGTACGCCGTGGCGATTCCGGTCACCGCGTTGGTGACGCCGGGCCCCGAGGTCACCAGCGCAACGCCGACCTTGTCGCTTGAGCGCGAGTAGCCGTCCGCAGCATGCGTCGCGCCCTGCTCGTGGCGCACCAGAATGTGCTTGACTTTGTCCTGCTTGAACAACTCGTCGTAGATGAACAGGACCGCGCCGCCGGGATAGCCGAAGACGTACTCGACTTCCTCCGCCTGGAGGCACTTCACGACAATCTCTGCGCCTGTCAATTCCATGCCCGCGTCCGTCCGTACACCGGCTTCGACGAAAACTTTAGAGCGTAATTGCTGATGTCTGATTGGTCAAGTTCCATTCTGCGCCTGAATGCGGCTTTTGATACCATCGGACCGCACCGGCCGGGGTGATTTCGGCCGACAAAAAAGGAAGCTCTTCTGGCCTCCCGAAACGAACTATCCGAGTTCCTCGCGAGCGTAGAGCGACGCGCATACAAGCAGGCGCTGTTCGCGGTCCGGGAGGCGGAGAACGCCCTCGACATAGTGCAGGACACCATGCTCAAGCTTGCGGAGAAGTACGGGGCCAAGCCAGCGGCGGAGCTGCCGATGCTGTTCCAGCGCATCCTGCAGAACACCATTCGCGACTTTTACCGCAGGCAGAAGGTGCGGTCTCGGTGGGTGACGCTGTTTTCAGCCCTCTCTCCGGGACGGGATAACGACGAGATCGACCCGCTTGAAACCTTGGAGAGCGCGGATACTTCCAAGTCCACGGAAGGCCCTGCGGACCTCCTGGAACAATCTCAACTCGTTGAAGTAATTGAGAAAGAGCTCCAGCGACTGCCGCCGCGTCAACGCCAGGCGTTTTTGCTGCGTTACTGGGAGGAGTTGGACGTCGCCGAGACCGCAACCGTCATGGGCTGCTCTCAAGGCAGCGTCAAAACCCATTGCTCCCGCGCAGCACACGCTTTGGCGGCGGCCTTAGGAGCAAGGGGGATTGAGTTATGAACGAACAGCAGATCGCTTACCGAATCAAGCAGCTTCTCAACCGGGGGCTCGATCTGGACGCCGGCAAGCTCGCCCGCCTGAAGGAGTCGCGCGAGCGGGCTTTGGTGTGCCAGCGCGTCGAGTCCCGCGTCCCGGTATGGGCCTGGGCCGGCCATGTGATCGGCAAATCAGGCGGTCCTTCTGCGCTCATTCCAAGGGTGCTGTTGCCGATGGCCGTACTGATCCTCGGCTTGATCGCGATCAACCAGTGGCGGGATACCCAGGTCGCCGCCGAAATCGAGGAAATCGACGCAGGAGTGCTCACCAGCGATCTGCCCCTGGATGCCTATCTCGACAAGGGATTCGATGCATGGCTAAAGCGCTCTTCGCACTAGCACTTTGGCTCTGCACCTCGCTCTCCGTCCTCGCCGCCACACCGCAGAAAAAACCCCTGACGTGGGGCGAGTTGACGCAAGAGCAGCAGCAGGTCCTCGCGCCGTTGGCGGCTGATTGGGAAAATATCGAGCCGGAGCGGAAGCGCAAATGGATCGGGATCGCCAAGCGTTATCCGAAGATGAAACCCGACGAGCAGGCGCGCGTGCAACGACGCATGCAAGCCTGGGCCAAGCTCACCCCCAAGGAACGCCAGGCCGCGCGCGAGCGCTACAAGAAGATGGAAAAGCTGCCGCCGGACAAAAAACAAGGGCTGAAACAGCAATGGGAGGAGTACAACCGCCTGCCGGAGCAGGAGCGGCGCAAGTTGGGCAGCACTCCGCGCAAACCCGCTGCACCCGCCCGTCCGGGCAAGTCTCCGGCCGAGCCTACGCCGCCGCCGGCTGCACCGCCTGAAGCAAGCCCGGTCGCGCCGCCACCGCCCGCAAAACAGTAAGCCCCGCATCGATGGATTCGGGCGCCCGTGCCCTGCCCGGCCCGACGGTGCCAGGCATCGGGCGGCGACTGTTGTCGATGTTATACGAGTCGTTGGTCGTGTTCGCGATCGCTTTCTTCGCGAGTCTGGCGTTCTATGGAGCGGCCCATGGACGCCTCGCGGGAGGCACGCGTCTCCTCTTCCAGTTTTACCTGTTCCTGATCTTGGGAATCTACTTTATCGCGTGCTGGAGCCGTGGAGGTCGAACGCTGCCGATGCAGACCTGGAAGATGCGGGTGGTCCGCCACGACAATCTGCCCATCGGGCCCGGCCGAGCAGCGCTGCGCTACGCTCTGGCCTGGCCTTCGCTACTGTTGTTCGGCGTCGGAGTTTTTTGGGCGTTCTTCGATCGCGATCGACAGTTTCTGCACGACCGCCTGGCCGGCACTCGCGTTGTCGCGACTGGCGATGCAGGAGCTCGGCATCGGTAACGCGACGGCCGGACTTTGCCAGCCTACCTTCTTTCTACCCACCACATCATCAGTGTGGCTGCGCCCAGAAAAGCCGCGCTCGGCAGCGCGGCACTCACGAAGGGTTGCCAGTTTTGGAGCAACCCCAGATATGAAAACAGGCTGTTCATCATGTGGAAAAAGATCCCCAGCATGATCCCCGAGAACACTTTCACCCCCACGCCGCCGGCCCGGACGTGGACATAGGCGAAAGGCAAGGCGAGCGCCATCATGACAAGGGAAGCAAGCGGATAAACGAGCTTTTTCCACATGGCGATTTCGTAACGCTCTGTCTTTTGGCGGTTCTCGGACAGATGCCGGGAATACTGGTACAGGTTCCATGCCGACATCCGTTCCGGGACGACGAACAGTACGGCGAGAATGTCCGGTGTAAGAACCGAGTTCCAGTCCATTTCCGCGAAGCGCTGCACGTTGCTTCCGCTGGATGTGAAGCCGGTGTGCACGATCTCGCGCAATCGCCACATGTTCTTGCCGAGGTATTGCCCCTGTTTCGCGAAACTGACCGACTGGAGCCGGTATTGGTCGTCGAACTCGAATACCCTGATATCGGACAGACTTGCATCGGGCAGGACTTCGCGAACATTGACGAATCGCCGGTCGTCTTTCACCCACAGCCCCGTGTGAAACTCGCCGGCCACGATGGCGCTGGTCCTGGAGAGCTTGAGCTGCCTTGCCGCGCGCTCCGAGACCGGAGCGATCAGCTCGCCGAAGACGAGCGTAGCGACTGCAAACACGATGCCTATGCGAAACAGCGTGATTGCCGCGCGCCAAGGCGCAAGTCCCGAGGCGCGCATCACCGTATATTCGGAATTGGCGGCGAGATGCGAAAGAGAATAAAGCGTTCCGATCAGAACTACCACGGGAAACAGTTCATACACGTGGCTCGGCACCGTCAGTGCGACGAAGGCGAGCGCGTGCTGCAACCGGTACCCGCCCCTGCCAAGATCGGTGAGTTCATTGATGAGGTCGAAAAAAGAGAATAGGCTGAGGAATGCGGCGAAAACAAACAGCGTCGCGCCGTAAATCTCCCTCGCCATGTAGGTGCGTAAGGTATCCACTTCAGCGCCTTCCGAGCAACGGACCCAGCCGAAGCCGCCTGTAAAACAGCAGCGCGAGGACGCCAAGCATTCCCGCGTGCACTACCCACCACCCGGTATTGAAAGTCAACCGGCCTTGGGAGACCCAGGCCTGGACGATGCTCAGCAGGTTTGCATAAACCATGTACGTAAACAGCGCGAAGATCAGATTCACTGAACGACTCGCCCTGGGGTTGACGAAGGACAGAGGGATCGCGAGCAATGCAAGAACGAACGCGGCGATCGGTAAACCGATGCGCCACAACAGCTCGGCCAAATGGGGATTGCTCGGTGTCTGAAGCAAACCAAACGTGGACATGGCTTTGGTGGAACTCTCTTCCGCCCGTGTTTCACGCGTTTCGACTCTCATCGCGTAGCGCTGAAAATCCATCACCTTGAAATCGAGATCACCTGGAACGCCCTCATAGCGCCGCCCGTCGAGCAAAACGACGAAGCGGTCGCCGTTTTCCGCCGACTCCCGGTATCCGCGCCTGCTGACCGTGATGCCAAGCCTGCCCTGCCGCATCTGCGCGATGAATACGTTCTGCACGTTCGTCTGATCGCCGGCAATTTCCTCGACAAAAAACACCCGGTCCGCGCTGCCAGCCTCGCGGAAAACACCCGGTGCGACCCGCGAAACGTCGTCTTGCAGGTTCATCTGGCGCCTGTACTCCTCGGCTCTGCCGATCGCCCAAGGCGACAAGAACAGCGACAGCACCGCCACGAGCGCAACCAGAGGCGCTGCAAACAACAGCACGGGACGAATCCAAGCGAGGAGCGAAAGACCCGAGCCGAACCAGATCACCATCTCCGACTCACGGTAGCTGCGCGAAAGCGTCATGAGCACCGTGATGAAAAGCGTCAACGACAGTAGTACCGGCAGATAGTTGAGGGCGGAAAACGCAAGCAGCGCGACCACGCCTTCCGAGAGGACCTTTCCGATCGCCGCCTGCCCGAGCAGCCGGATGAGCTGCGTCGTCAACGTTATGGCGAACAGCGTCGCGAACACCGCGAGCGCGAGATTGCCGAATTCACGCAGCAGAGCGCGCCGAAAGATCACTTTGTGAACAGATGGAAGTCAGCCAAACAGGTCGGATCGTAAGCCGCAAAACGCCATGTTGCTTTGACTTCGGCGAAGCAAACCGGAGATAATCCTTGCATGTTCCCCGAGTCAAGGCCGAATGGAATTTAGCACAAAATTAGCGATGCCGGAGAAACACCCGATCGCGTGCGTCGCTGCAGGTGTATTCGAATCGCGCAAGTTGTCGGGTGCGGCGGATGCACTCGACAAGGCGGCGCACGGCCAAATCCGCGAACTTCTCCGGTCAGGAGACATGGACGGCAAGGTGGGAAGCACCCGGCTGCTGTATCGCGTGCGCGGGGTCGCCGCAGAGCGCGTGCTGCTCGTGGGCCTGGGGAGGGAGAAAGAATTCGGCGAGAAGCAGTACCGCGACTGCGCACGCGCGGCACTTGCCGCAATTCAGGAAACGGGGGCACGCGACGCTTGCCTGTATTTCGCCGAGCTGCAAGTTCCCGGCCGCGATGTCGCTTGGAAGGCGCGTCAGCTCGTTCTGGCCGCTGCCGATGTCTTTTACCGCTTCGATCGCATGAAGAGCAAGAAAGCGGAAGAAAGCTCGCTCGTTCACGTCGCTATTTCGGCCGTTTCCAAGCGCGATGCCGCCGCCTTGGAGCGCGGTATGCGCGAAGGGCGCGCCATCGCCGCCGGCATGACGCTCGCCCGGGACCTCGGCAATCTGCCCGCGAACGTGTGCACGCCCACGTATCTGGCCGAGACTTCCGTAAAGCTCGGGCGCGAATGGAAGTTGGCAGTGGAAGTGCTCGAGCAAAAAGACATGGAAAAACTCGGAATGGGCTCGCTGCTTTCGGTAACGAAGGGATCGCACGAGCCGCCCAAGTTCGTGGTCCTTCGCTACTCCGGAGCCGGCAGGAAGGATCGACCCGTGGTACTGGTGGGAAAGGGCATTACATTCGATACCGGCGGCATTTCCATCAAGCCTTCGGCAGAAATGGACGAGATGAAGTTCGACATGTGCGGCGCGGCGAGCGTGCTGGGGACCTTGCGCGCCGCGGCGGAGCTCGGGCTGAAACTGAACGTCATCGGGCTGGTGCCCACCTGCGAGAACATGCCTGGAGGGGCGGCCACCAAGCCCGGCGACATCGTCACGAGCATGTCGGGCCAGACCATCGAGATCCTCAACACCGATGCAGAGGGACGCCTCATTCTTGCCGACGCGCTGAGCTACGCCGAGCGCTTCGAGCCCCAGGCCGTCGTGGACATCGCGACGCTCACGGGCGCCTGCATCGTCGCCTTGGGTCACGTCTGCTCCGGGCTGTTCGCGAACAAAGATGGCCTGGCGCACGAGCTGCAGGCAGCGGGGGCGGAGTCTTGGGACCGCGTCTGGCAGCTGCCGCTGTGGGAAGATTATCAGGAGCAGCTGAAAAGCAACTTCGCCGATTTTGCAAACATCGGCGGACGCGCCGCGGGCAGCGTTACCGCGGCCTGTTTCCTTTCGAGATTCGCGCGCAAGTACGACTGGGCCCACCTCGACATTGCCGGGACGGCGTGGAAGTCGAGCAAGGATAAAGGAGCGACCGGCCGGCCCATCCCTCTGCTCACGACGTTCCTCATCAAGCGTGCGGAAAACTAGGTCTTTCTCTCGTCATGACGCGCATCGACTTCTACTCAAACGCCGAACCCAAGCTGCAGGTCGCCTGCCGGCTCGTCGCCAAGGTCATCCAGCAGCAGTTGCGCGTCGTTGTTTACGCGCCGGACGAAAACACCGCGCGCGGCTTCGACAAACTGCTGTGGACTTATCAAGCCATCGGATTCGTTCCTCATTGCATGGCTCATCACGCGCTCTCTTCCGAAACCCCCGTCGTGATCGCACGCGAGGACGCCGAGATGGCGCATTACCAGGTCATCCTCAATCTGCATGCCGATTCACCGCCGTCGTTCAGCCGTTTTGAACGGCTGGTCGAACTCGTCGGCGCCGGCGACGACGATCGCCAGCTCGCGCGAAACCGTTTTCGTTTCTATCGGGACCGCGGCTACGAAATCAATCATTTCGATCTCTCCAAGTCGAGCGTATGAGTGATTCAGACGACCTGCTGGGAAAAGCCGACGCGTTTCTGAAACGCTACCATCCTTCGGGCGCGGCAGCTCAAGGCGACGTTCCGGTTCTTACGGAGATCATCGCCGAACCGGCCGCGACGCCAACGCACCCCTCATCGGGCGCGCCGGCCCAGCGAGGTTCGACCGGGAAGGAATTGCTGGAGCTGGAGCAAAGGCTTAGACAAAGTATCCTTGACGCGATCGGCCCGCACATCGCGAAATTCGTCGAGGAACCCTTACGGGCACGGCTCGACGCCCACTTGCAGCGCGCGCTGACTACCCTCAGCGCCCAGGTAAAGACCGACATCGAGACGCTGATTCGCGACGCGGTCGCACGGGCAGTTGAGCTCGAAATCGCACGTGCGCGCGGACGGTCGCGGGGCAGCTGACGCTATAATCCGCCGGAGCGCGTCGAAGCCGGGCTCCCGCGGGGGCGCCGCTCGGCGCGCTTTCTCTTTCGAACTCAACTCACGTGGAACTCGCCAAAAGTTTTGACCCGCACGAGGTCGAGACGCGCTGGTATTCCCTTTGGGAGTCGCGTGATTATTTCCTGCATTCGTCTGATTCGCAAAAACCGCCCTACTGTATCCAGCTGCCCCCGCCGAACGTCACCGGCACGCTGCACATGGGGCACGCGTTCCAGCAGACGCTCATGGACGCTCTGATCCGGTATCACCGCATGCGCGGCTTCAATGCCAATTGGGTGGTCGGCACCGATCACGCCGGTATCGCCACGCAGATCGTGGTCGAGCGCCAGCTCGAGTCAGAAGGCAAGACCCGCCATGACCTCGGTCGCGAGGGCTTCGTCAAGCGCGTGTGGGAGTGGAAGCAGCAATCCGGTTCGACGATTACGCGCCAGATGCGGCGACTCGGCGCCTCGGCCAATTGGACCTTTGCCGATACCGAGAGACAGAAAGCCGGTTACTTCACCATGGACGCGCGCATGTCGCGTGCCGTGATCGAAGTGTTCGTGCGCCTTCACGAGGAGGGCCTGATCTACCGCGGCAAGCGCCTCGTCAACTGGGACCCGGTGCTCGGCACGGCGGTGTCCGACCTCGAAGTGGACAGCGAAGAGGAGGACGGGAAGATCTGGGAGATCCGCTACCCGCTGGAGGACGGCACCGGCTCGGTAGTCGTCGCAACGACGCGGCCGGAAACGATGTTGGGCGACGTTGCGGTTGCGGTGAATCCGAAGGATGAGCGTTACACGAAGCTCGTCGGCAAGCGCGTGCAATTGCCCCTCACCGGACGCACCGTCCCCGTCATCGCTGACGGCTACGTCGATCCGGAATTCGGCACCGGCTGCGTGAAGATCACTCCGGCGCACGATTTCAACGACTACGCGGTCGGACAGCGCCACAAACTACCCCAGATCGGCGTGATGGCGCTCGACGCAAAAATGAACGAAAACGTGCCGAGCGCCTATCGTGGCCTGGACAGATTCGAGGCGCGTAAGCGGATCGTCGCCGATCTCAAATCGCAGCACCTTCTGGTCTCGGAGAAACCCTACAAGCTGCGAGTGCCGCGCTCGGGCCGCACCGGCGTGATCGTCGAACCGATGCTTACCGATCAGTGGTTCATAAAGATGGATGGACTCGCCAAGCGCGGCCTTGCCGCGGTCGCGAACGGGGACGTGGAGTTCTTCCCGGAGCACTGGACGACGACCTATAACCAGTGGCTGGAAAACATCCAGGACTGGTGCATCTCGCGCCAGCTGTGGTGGGGCCACCAGATTCCCGCATGGTATGACGACCAGGGCAATATTTACGTCGGTCGCAATGAAGACGAGGCCAAAAAACAAGCCTCGGTGAAAGGCTATCGCGGCGCGCTCAAGCGCGACGACGATGTGCTCGACACTTGGTTCTCCTCCGCGCTCGTCCCCTTCACCTCCCTTGGCTGGCCCGAGGAAACGCCCGATCTCAAGCGCTTTCTTCCCTCCTCAGTACTGGTGACAGGTTTCGACATCATCTTCTTCTGGGTCGCCCGGATGATCATGATGACATTACATTTCACCGGCAAGGTGCCGTTCCAGCATGTGTACATCAACGCCATCGTGCGCGACGCCGAGGGCGACAAGATGTCCAAGTCGAAGGGCAATACGCTCGACCCGCTCGACCTCATCGACGGCATCACCTTTCCGGAACTGATCGAGAAATCCACGGTGGGCCTGCTTCGCGGCGATCAAAAAGGCAGAATTGAAAAGTACATCAAGACCCACTACCCGAACGGTATCCCCTCCTTCGGCGCAGACGCATTGCGGTTCACCCTAGCTTCGCTCGCAACCTTCGCGCAGACACTTAACTTCGACCTTTCCCGCTGCGAGGGCTATCGCAACTTCTGTAACAAGCTTTGGAACGCGGCCCGCTTCGTGTTGATGAACTGCGATGGCAAGGATACGGGGCTCGACGAATCCCTACCGCGCAAACCCTCGTTTGCCGACGACTGGATAATCGCCGCGTTGCAGGATGCCGAATACGAGGTCGAGCGTGCTTTCGCCGAATACCGCTTCGACAACGGAGCGCGCGCAGTCTATGAATTCGTCTGGGACGAGTACTGCGACTGGTACGTAGAACTCGCCAAGACACAACTCGCGAGCGGCAATGAGGCGCAACAACGCGCTACCCGTCGCACACTGGTGCGCGTGCTAGAAGCGGCGCTGCGTCTGGCGCACCCGATCATTCCCTTTATCACTGAAGAACTGTGGCAAAAGGTCGCGCCGCTTGCCGGCAAGGTCGGGCCCAGCATCATGTTGCAACCTTTTCCGCGAGCGGATATGGGAAAGCGTGACGCCTCCGCGACGACTCAGATTGCGACCCTAAAGGCCTTGACGGACGCATGCCGCTCACTGCGCAGTCAGATGGGATTGTCGCCAGCGGAGAAGGTTGGGGCATTAATTGAGGGTGACGTTACCGGTGTCGGCGCGGAGGTGCTGCGCCCGTATCTGATGGCGTTGGCAAGGTTATCGGAGGTGAAGTTCTTGGCCGTATTGCCCACGTCGCCAGCACCGGTCGCAGTCGTTCATCCCTTTCGCATAATGCTGAACGTCAAGATCGATGTTGCCGCCGAGCGCGCGCGCCTGCAGAAGGAAATTGCCCGCCTCGAACGCGAGATCGTCAAGGCCAACGCCAAGCTCTCCAATCCTAATTTCGTCGAACGCGCTCCGGCAGCGGTCGTGGCCCAGGAAAGGGAGCGTCTTGCGACTTTCCTTGCAACGCTACAACAGCTTAAAGATCAGCTCGACAAGCTCGAACCCTGAGTTCTCCCAAGGCCGTTGCCTCCGTGCCTCCCGCGTTGCGCGCTTTCCGCTCGAAGAGCTTCCGGATCTTCTACGCGGGCCAAGGCCTGTCGCTGCTCGGAAACTGGATGCAGACGGTGGCGATGAGCTGGCTCGTGTACCGCGTCACCGGCTCGGCGCTTCTGCTCGGAGTGACCGCGGGAGCGCAGCAGCTGCCCATCCTGTTCCTGTCCCCGGTGGCGGGCGTTTGGGCCGACCGGGCCAATCGCCGGCGCCTGCTGATGCTGATCCAATCGCTCGCATTCGTACAGGCGCTGACGCTCGCCCTGCTCACTTTCACCGACGTGGTCCGCGTCCCTCACCTGATCGCGCTCGCCCTTTTCCTCGGGATCATCACCGCGTTCGAGACACCGACCCGTCAGGCGTTCCTCCTGGAACTGATCGAGCACCGGGAGGACCTGCCCAACGCGATCGCCCTGCAATCGTTGCTGTTCCAGTCGACGCGCTTCGTCGGGCCCTCCCTGGCGGGGCTGGTGCTGGCGGCATTCGGCGAGGCGTGGTGCTTTGTCCTGAACGCTCTTTTCTATCTGGCCATCATCGTGACCTACGCCGTCGTCCGCGTGAGGCCACGCAAGCGCCTCGACACGGGAGTCGAGTGGTGGCGCGAGTTGGCGTCGGGATTCGCCTACGCCTTCGGTTTCACGGGCACTCGGCGTCTTTTGCTGCTCCTCACGGTGATGGGATTTTTCACCGCGCCCTGGTCCTCGCTGATGCCGATTTTTGCGGCCGAAACCTTCAGCGGCGACTCGAGGACCTTCGGCTTTCTCATCGGCGCAGTAGGGCTGGGGGCCATCTTAGGCACATTCGCTCTAGCGGCGCGCAGTTCGGTGCGCGGCCTTGGCCGGGTGATCGCCGCCGCCACGGTGGTGGCCGGCGTCGCCTTGAGCGGATTCTCCTTGTCCGGAACTTTTTGGTTGTCGCTCGCGTTCCTCGCGCTCTTCGGCGCCGGACTCGTCGTCACCGCGGCCTCCATCAACACCATCCTGCAGACCGTCGCGGACGAGGATAAGCGCGCAAGGGTGATCAGCATGTACGTCATGTGTTTCCTCGGCTTTGCGCCTCTCGGCAACTTCACCGCGGGTGCGCTCGCCGAGGCGATCGGAGCTCACTGGACTCTATTCGGATGCGGTCTGGTCGTGGCTCTGGCGGGGGGCGCATTCGCCTTGGGTCTGAAGAGTTGGGCGCGAGCCGTGAGGCCCGTCTACCTCAGACAGGGAATCATCCGGGAACCACGGGTGTAGGCTGCAATCAGGGGACCGCCGATCGAACCAAAGACCGGTCACTTCTTCTTCATAAAGAACGTGAAGACTTTGTCGGCTTCATCATGCGAGAGCAGCTGATTGCCGGTCTGCTTCGCGAAGGCCTGGAAGTCCTTCACCGAGCCCGGATCCGTGGCAAGGACCCGAAGTACCTGCCCGCTCCCCAGCTCCGCCAAGGCCTTCTTGGCGCGCAGGATGGGCAGCGGACAATTGAGGCCGCGCACATCCAGATCTTTGTCGAAAGTCGCCATCGTAGCTTGGTCACACAAGAGCGCGGAGACTATATACCAAACCGCATCTCCGTGAAGCCGCGCGGCTGGACCTGCGCCGCTTGGGTGTCCGGGTTGCCTAAATGGTTTGCGATACTTAAACTGGGACGCCGATACGGGGCACCTTCACCGAGGAACGGCTTTGGCCAAGGAATCGCCACCACTTGACTCGAAATGGCTGGTATATGTCGCCAGTCTTCCCATGGATGACCCCGCGGCCCGGATGCGGGTGCTGCGCACGCTCGAATCCATGGGCTGCGCGGTGCTGCGCGAGGGTGTCTACTTGCTGCCGGACAACCCCGCGAATCGGCAAGGCCTGCGGCGTTTGTCCGGGCACATGAGCCGGATCAGCGGCTCGGCGCATATCCTGCAGGCGACGAATTTGGATGCCCAGCAGGGACAGGCATTCCGGTCGCTCTTCGACCGGGCGGGAAAATACGAGGAGCTGATCAAAGCCGTCAAGGGGCTGCGCGCCGGTTTCGGAATTTCCGAGCCCAGTGCGATCGCCCGAGTTCTCAACAAGCAGCGGCGTGAATTCGAAGCGATCAGCGCGCTCGATTTCTTTGATTCGCCGGTAAAGGAGCAGGCTGCGCAAGTGCTGCGCGATACGGAAGGCGAGGTACGAAAAAGGATGTTTCCCGACGCTCCCAACTCCGGCCGCCTGACCCAGACGGGGCGTTATTACTTCAAGCGCCTTTGGGCGTCCCGCAAACCCCTCTTGGCCGATCGGCTCGCCTCCGCTTGGCTCATCCGGCGTTTCATCGACCCGGAGGCGAGCTTGATGTGGATGGAAAAGACTCAACAGTGCCCTTCGACTGCGGTCGGGTTCGGTTTCGAAGGCGCGACCTTTTCCAACAGCACGGACAAGGTGACATTCCAGGAGCTGCTTGCGAAGTTCGGCCTGGACAATAACGAGACACTCACAAGAATCGGGGCGCTCGTGCATTTTCTCGATACGGGCGGTGCACCGGTCGCCGAGGGCGCTGGAGTGGAAACTCTGCTCGAGGGCGCGCGCCGCCGCTGCAACAGCGACGAGGAGCTGTTCACCGAAAGCGAGAAAACGTTCGATCTCCTCTACGAAGCCTACTTCGACGCGCCGGGTAAAGACCCCGTTCCCCACTACTGATCCCGAAACGCGGGACGCGTTTTTCAATTTCCCTTGGCGGTTTTTTTCTCTTCGGCCTGCAGCGAACGCAGATCTCGTAAGCGGGCTTCGACGGCAGAAAGTTGGTAGAAATCACCGTCCCCGCTTTTCTGCGCGAGCTGGAGCTGCTCGATTGCGGCCGGCAGTGTACCCTGCAGAACGTAGGTCTCGGCAAGCGCCTGATGGTGCAACAGACGCTTGTCCGATGCAGCATAGGATTTGGCCTGCAGGCTGTACATTCGGGCATCTCGCGGATAGCTTTTCACCAGTTCCGCAAGCCAGGCAATCGCCGCCTGGTGCTGCCCCATCCCCTGCAGCGCCTCCACATAGGCGTAGTGAAGCGGCCGATAATTGGGAGCGCGAGCGAGGGCTGCGCGCAGCACGTCGCGGGCTCCCGCCTGATCACCGGCGCCGAGCCGCACTCGTGCCATCAGCAGCTCCACCATGGGGTGGGTCCCGAGGAGCTTGCGCACTGTTTCGACTTCGGATGCGGCCCGCGGAAAATCGCGCGCCCTTGCCAGAGCGCTGGCCAGGCCGTAGCGCGCGCCGGCCTCGTCGGCATAGCGGTGCTCGCGCACCAGCTCACTGAAATGTTCGACGGCCTCGCTCGGCAGCCCCTGTTCAGCGCGCAGCTTCGCTCGCGCGAGATGAAACTCGATGCTATCGGGCGCCTGCTTGTATGCCGCCGTCTGGGCGCGATTCTGCATATCGGCAATGCGCTCGCTGGTGAGAGGGTGCGTGCGCAGATAGGCCGGCGCGTTGTTCTCGTACAGCCGAGTCGATTTCTGCATGCGTTCGAAAAACGAGCCCATGCCGCCGACATCGAAGCCCGCCTGCTGGAGAAATTGAAAGCCGATTCGGTCAGCCTCGCGTTCGAAGTCGCGGGTGTAATTGAGCTGCGATTGAATGCTGGTGGCTCCTGCACCGGCGATGACCGCCTGAGCCAAGTCGGGACGGGAGCGTGCGGCCAGAAGTCCGAGAACCACCGCCGCAAGAGTGGGAATCGACATCTGTTCCTGTTTTCCCAGCATGCGGGCGATGTGGTGCTGGGTCACGTGAGCGACCTCGTGAGCAAGCACGCCGGCGAGCTCGGACTCCGTCTGCGCGGCGAGCAGCAGGCCGGTGTGCACCCCCACGAATCCGCCAGGCATCGCAAAAGCGTTGATGGTGTTGTCGCGCACCATGAAGAACTCGAAGTCCTGACGCGCTTCGGGGCTCGCAGCCACAATGCGCCGACCGATCTCGTTCACGTACTCGGTAAGCTCCGGATCGTCGAGAAAGCTCGGTTCGCGCAAGCGAATTTCCCGCATCGCCTGCTCGCCGATCTTGCGCTCGACGTAAGGCGACAGCAGCGCACCGGATGTGTCACCCAGCTCCGGCAGGGTCTGCGCCTGCGCTTGCGGAACCAGCAAAGCGAGACCCAGGCAGACGGCGGGGATTCTCATGGATAATATGATACCGCTCTCCGGGTTAGGTTCCCGGACGCGTCGCTTTACACCGATCTGCGTGTCGCTCGAAGGCGGGAGAATGATTCGTTCAAGAAAATTGAGCCATTTCGACAGTTCCGGGCAGGCCCATATGGTGAACGTCGGAGACAAGCCCGAAACGCGTCGCGTCGCCCGCGCAGGCGGCGCGATCCGCATGGCGTCCTCGACCTTGAAGCTCATCCTCGCGGGCGGCGCCAAGAAAGGCGACGTGCTCGGAGTGGCACGGGTCGCCGCGATTCAGGCAGCCAAGCGAACAGGCGAGTTGATCCCTTTGTGCCATTCCCTCGGGCTTACACGAGTCGCAGCAGAGTTCACCGCGGAGAGGCGCCGGTCTGCGATTCGACTCGTGGTGACCGTCGAGACGATCGGCCGCACGGGGGTGGAGATGGAAGCGCTGGCGGCGGTGAGCGTAGGACTGCTCACGATCTACGATATGTGCAAAGCGGTGGACCGCGCCATGATTATCGAGGACATCAAGTTGCTGGAAAAATCCGGCGGCCGCTCCGGGCACTTTCGCAGAGCGCAAGCGTGATCGCCGTCGCTGCGGACAATTCGCGCAACCCAATCACTGCCTTCCTTTAGCGCGAGGCCGAGCCGTCCCTTTCCGGACCGGAAGGCCGGCGCTGGAGGATTCCAGGCGCTTGATCTCGAAGTCCGCTCCTTTGAAGCCCAAATCGGACGCGCGTCCGTACTCCGCCTTCGCCTCCCGGGTCCGGCCAAGGCGCTCCAAGACCAGTCCGAGACGGTGGTGCGAAATCCCGATGTCGGGTTGCAGCTCGACTGCTCGAACCAGATAGCGGAGCGCCGAGCCGTATTGCCCCTGCAGAAAATGAACCACTCCGCGGGCGTAATGACAATGAACCGTGTCCGGGTACTGGGTCATGCATTTTTCGGCAATCTCGATGGCTTTGTCCGGCCGCCCTCCGTACATGTATTCCCTGCCCATCATGTACAAGGTGCGCGAACCCCAGGGCACGGGCTTCGCCGGAAGCTTGGCAACCGCATCCTCCCAAAGAAGAAAAGACCTCGAGAAGGTGACCAGGCGGTCATGGGCCTGAAACAAGAGCAAGGGAATGGCCAGCACGGACGCGGTCATCGCTGCCCGGAGAGGAAACGCGCTCAGCGTCGCCGCGACTGCGATCAGGATTCCAGGCGCCCACAGATAGCTCCGGTAAAGCACAAAGGGTTCCTGGAATCGGGCAGTGCTGAACTCGGCGAAGAAAAGAATCCAGGCGTAGAGCATGCCGAACCCGGCGACACCGGCCCGGCCGCGACGCCGCAGGAGCAGGAAACCGAGCGCGCCGAAAGCGACGAAAGCCGAGACTTTCAGGACGATCCAGCCCGCCGACCATGTCTGGAAAAAATCCACCCGGATATCGATCGACATCGCCCTCGTATCGGGCCAGAGCCATAATGCAAGGTACTTGAAGAACAACCCTGCCTGAGTGACCGCGCTCATCGACCAGGAGAAATCCGCGACCGCATTTCCGAAGACGCCCTCGAGCTGGTCGGCGATGGCGCCGAAATCCGGCTCGTACGCCCGGCCGATCAGCCACTTTCTGAACAGCGTCACAAAAATCGCCGCGGGCGCGCAGCCAAGCAAATAGATGGCGGCATGGCGAACCGCGAAGCGCCGTTCCGCTCCGACCAGCAACACGGCGAGCAGCGCCGCCCCGGGCAGCAGGATGCCGTGCTCCTTCGAAAGGACCGCCACGCTGTACATCAGCGCCGCCGACATGGCGTCGGCGTGCCGGCCCCGCACGAGCCCCCGCACGAACAGCACGATCGACAGTATCGAAAACAGGGTGGCGAGGACAATCGTCCGCTGGACCAGGTAAGCCGCTCCGTACACGGCTACCGGGTGAATCGCGAAAACGCTTGCGCCGACGAACGCCCAGGCCTTGGCGTTCGCCCCCGACACGGATTCCGGGTGGTCTGCCGGGGTGGTTGCCCGGAGCAGATCGTAAATGAGTTTGTAAAGTGCTAACGCGCAAGCGATATGGAAAGCGAGGCTTACGATCCGGTGGGCGACCATGCCCCCGATTTCCACCTCCGTGACAGCGAGCGAGAAGTACGGGGGAAGCCTCGGCTCGAAACCGAACGGATGCGTGGCATAGTAGTAAAAGTTCTGTCCCGAGAAAAACACCCAGTCGTCGAAGACCCGCGGGCTTCCCAGAAAAGGCCAGTAAAGGCCGCAGGCGAGCGCGGCGATCAAGCCAGCGGCGATCCAGTGCGGGAACCGCCTGATAGCGCTTGCGAGCATTAGGGCCAAAAAAAAGGTACCCCGAAGGGTACCTTTTTGCGTTGCTAGGAGCTAGGCTACATCATCCGCGGCAGGAACCCGGCAGGTACTTCAGGTTCAGCGTGGTGCCGTCACCCGGCGAACCACAGCGCCAGGAGTAGACCGTCATCCCGCCCACGTCGCCCACCACCAGCGGCGTGGTCGCGTCCTTCATCGGAAGCAGGGTGATGACCGAGCCGTTGATTTTGGTGGCGTCGGCAAAGCCTTGTATCGTAATCATGACCTTGCCGTCGAGGGTCGTGTCAATGGTCGCCACGTACTTCGAAGCGCCGCCAGCTTGAGTCGTGACCTCGCAGCCCCACTTGCCGGCAGCCTGTGAAGTGCTATTGCCGCTTTGGTAGATTTCGGTAACCGACGTGCGGCACGCGCTCGCGGCCAGAATCGCCTCGGATATCTTCGCGCGGTTGCTGTAGTCCTGGTACGCGGGCAGTGCTACCGCGGCCAGAATGCCGATGATCGCAACCACAATCATCAACTCGATCAAGGTAAAGCCCTTCTGCATCGTTCTCATGGAATCTCCTATCACGCCGGTATGGCGTCGGAACACTTAAGAGCAAGTCGCATGCCGATCTGGCCGCAATAACATAAGGATATGATTGTATTTATATTATTGCATGCTGCCGAGGGCGAATCCCATGTGGACAGGGCGGTTTCGAACAAAAATACGGCACAGTCTGACGGCGCACGTCACCGCGTCGATCCGACGGATTCTCGGCCATTCAAGCGACCGTAGCCGGCACGCGGGGCCAAGCCCGATCAAGGAGCGAATCCCGGTATCTTGCCCTCGTCGACCTCGTCGATCTGATCGGGGTCGAGAAATTGCTCGGCGTAGCGCAGGTACACCTTCCTGCGCACAAATACGTCGAACAAGTCCGGGTCGATGTGTCCGTTCAACTTGAAGTTTCCGAGGATCTTCAGCGATTCGGAAAGCGTCTTGCCGCGCTTGTAGGGCCTGTCCTTGGCAGTCAGCGCCTCGAATATATCGGCGATCCCCATGACCCTCGCTTGCACCGACATCTGCTCCCGTTTCAGTCCACGAGGGTAACCCTTCCCGTCCATGCGTTCGTGGTGACCCCCAGCGTACTCCGGCACATTACGCAAGTGCTTCGGCCACGGCAGCGCTTCCAGCATCTTGATGGTGGCGACGATGTGATGATTGATCGTCTGACGTTCCTCGTCGGTCAGCGTGCCGCGCGCGATCGTGAGATTCCTGATCTCGTCCTGGGTGAGGAAATCGGCTGTCCCGCCCGAGACATCGATCCACTTATAGCCGGTTCCGATGATGTTCACGCGTTCCCGCACCTCCGGCGACATGACTTCTCCACCGACGTTGCAGTGACGCAGGAATTCGCGGTCGCTGTCTAGCTCACGCAAGACGTCCCGTGACGTCTGATCGATTTGCGCCAGCCGCTCGCGCGCACGGATCTCGTCCAGTACCGGCTGGCGCAAGAGTTCGATCTTTTGTTTCAACGTCTGTATTTCCAAATCGCGTTTCAGCACCTCGAAACGTGTATCTACGAGATTGATTCGGTCGAAGATCGTTTCCAGCTTGGTCGCCTTGTCCACGACGTGCACGGGGGTTGTCACCTTCCCGCAGTCATGCAGCAGCCCCGCTATCTTTAGCTCGTAACGGTCCTTGTCGCTCATGTTGAAATCTTGGAGCGGCCCTTCCTTGGTTTCGTTGACGGCATCGGCAAGCATCATGGTGAGCACCGGGACGCGTTGGCAGTGCCCTCCGGTGTAAGGGGATTTCTCATCGATCGCGGTATTGATAAGCTCGATGAAAGACTCGAACAGCTCCTCCAATTGATTGATGAGGTGCCGATTGGTGAGCGCGATGGCGGCTTGAGATGCAAGCGATTCCGCCAGGCGCTGGTCCGAATGCGAGAACGGCCCGATCTCGTTCGTCGCCGGATCTCTGCTGTTGATGAGCTGAAGCACGCCGATGATTTCGCTCTCGTGGTTCTTCATCGGCACGGTGAGGAACGCCTTGGAGCGGTATCCGGTCTTTTTGTCGAAATTGCGCGTTCCGGAGAAATCGAAACCCTCCTCCGTATACGCATCGGCGATATTCACCGTCTTGCCGGTCAAGGCGGTGTAAGCGGCGACCATCTGGTTGTTCGGCGTTCCGTCCTTTCCGTAGAGGTGCACCGGATAGAACGGTATCGGGTTGCCGGTGGTACCGCCCATCGCGATGCCCATCGACTCGTTTCGCATGATCGCAAACCTGAGCTGGGGTCCTTCGTCGGAGGGCTCCAGCACGTACAAAGTGCCGCCGGCAGCGCGCGTGACCGCCTTGGCCGCAAGGAGGATTTTCTCGAGCAGGTGGTCGATGTCCCTTTCCTGGGACAGGGCCGCGCCTATCTCGTTGAGCTGCTCGAGGCGGCGAAACAGATCTTCAACGGTCTCCAAGAACAATCCCCGGTCTCAGGCGGCGGCCGGCGTGGAGCGAGCCGCTACTTGATACAGACCGCGCGCACCTGCGGCATATCGGTAATCCCCTGAAGTACCTTTTCGATCCCATCCATCTTCAAGGTCCGCATACCTTCCTCGAGACAGACCGCAAGGATGTCCGCGACACGTGCGTGTTCCTGGATCAGCTTCTTGATGGTATCCGAGGCGATCAGCAGTTCGTGCAGGCCGACCCGGCCTTTGTAGCCGGTATTGTTGCAGGCCTCGCAGCCCTTGGCCTTATAGAGCGCGAACTGACCTTTGTTGCCGGCGTAGCTTCTTGCCAATTCCCTGTAGACGTTTTCGTAAGCGGACTTGGCGTCCTTCTTGAACGGTCCGGTATTGAGCAGTTCGGAGCAGTATTCCTGGAGAATGTGCTTCATCTCGTCTGCGCCGGGCAGGTAAGTCTGCTTGCATTTGCCGCACAGACGTTTGGCCAGCCGCTGCGCGAGGATCCCGAGCAGGGCATCGGAAAAGTTGAACGGATCCATGCCCATGTCGAGCAGCCGGATGATCGACTCCGGTGCGCTGTTCGTATGTAAGGTGGCAAAAACGAGGTGGCCCGTCAGCGACGCTTCTATACCCGTGGAGGTTGTCTCCTTGTCGCGCATCTCGCCGACCATGATGATGTCCGGATCCGCCCGCAGAAACGATCTCATCACGACTGCGAAATCGAGGCCGGCTTTTTTGTTGACTTGAACCTGACGCAGACCCTTCTGCGTGATTTCGACTGGATCCTCCGCCGTCCAGATCTTCGTGTCCGGCGTGTTGAGAAAGCCCAGTATCGAGTGGAGCGTCGTCGTCTTGCCCGAGCCGGTCGGGCCGCAGCAGAAGAACAGGCCGTAGGGTTTGCTCACCGTTTCTTTGAGCTTCGGCAGGTTCGAAGGCGACAGGCCGAGCTTTTCCAAAGGGATGGGCTCCCCGGCCGCGAGAATACGCATGACTATGTCCTCGACGCCGCCCTGCGATGGGATCGTCGCCACGCGCAGCTCGATGTCGAGCGGACCGAATTTCTTGAATTTGATTTTCCCGTCCTGCGGTTTGCGCTTCTCGGAAATGTCGAGGTCGCACATGATCTTGATGCGCGCCACGATGGCGTTCCGGTACGAACCCGGGACCTCGATGTAGGGAACCAGCGTCCCGTCTTTCCTCAACCGGATCTCGGTCTTGCCTTTGCCGGGGTAGGGCTCGATGTGGATGTCCGACGCTCCCTGGTTGTACGCTTCGATGATGATCTTGTTGACCAGCTTGACCAGCTCGTTGTCGGCCGCGGCGGACACATCGTCGTCACCGCCCACCTCGACGGGGACCTCGTCCTCTTCGAGGTCGTGAAGCATATCGCCGATGTCGCCGGTGTCGGCGGCCTCCGCCCCGTAGAACGCCTTGAGCGTTTCCCTGAACTCCTTGAGAGTCGTAACTCGATACGCGAGCTTGCGCCCCGGAAAAACATTTTGGACGATTCTGGAACTCTTCACCCTCTCGGGGTCAAGGCAAAGGATGATCAAACCTTCTTTGGCTTCTTCGATCGGTACCCATTGGTTGGATTCGACGTAATCGCGCTTCAGGTTTTTCAGCAGATCCATCGGTTTGATGCGATCGGGCTTGAACGGTTCGTACGGCACCCTGAAAAACTTCGCAAGTGCCGCGCCAATCGCCGGAATCTTGACTTGGAACTCCTCGATCAGCACCGTTTCGACGTCGACTGCCTTCTTGCGCGCCGACCGGGCTGCGAGCTCGAACTCCGCGGCCGAGATCACCGCATCGCTCACCAGAAAATCGTACTTTGTCTTGAGGACCTGCGGCTTCTGGCGCTGCTTGAGCGCGATGGCCAGCGTCTGGCAGAGTTCGGTCACCCCCTCCTCGGCAAGCTGTCCGAACGGCACGCCGGCTTTGTTGTTGATCAGCTGGACCACGCCGACGAGTTCGCTGCTGCCCGGCTCCGCAATGGGCGCAACCAGCATCTGCTTGGTGCGATAACCGGTGCGCTTGTCGACCTCCTGCAGGAAGCGCAGGTTCGGGTTGTGCGCCTTGAGCTCACCCTCGTCGTAAACGTCCTTCAGGTTGAGCATCCTCTTCGACAATCCGACGTAGCCCGCGATCGAGTGTTCAGCGATCGGCAGTTTCAGGTCTTTGAAGGAGTTGAGGCCGGTCTTGACCTTGGAGACGATGGTCTGTTTGTCCTCGCCCACGGTGTAGATCGTCAGCCGGTCGGCGTTGAAGAGGGTGCAAATGTCGACGCTGACTTCCAGCATGATTTCGTCCACGTTGCTCGTGGCGTGGATCTTGTTGGTGACGGTCTGGAGGTTCTTCTGAAACGTCAGCCGGCTGTTGACGTCAGAGGCCGCGCCCGGATGCGTTTGCAATACCGCGCTCATAGGAAATCCACCTTAAGGTTCATCACCCCGAAATATCCCGATAATCAATTACTTTACCACTGTTCGGCGTGCGAGGCTTTTCCCCCTCATGCTCCGCGCTTGGTCTCCCCCCAAAGCCCGCCCGCAAGCAGGAACACGCGGTACCCGCGCTGAGCGAGGAGAAATGCCGCGGCGGCGCTGCGTCGCTCGCTCTGACAATAGAGCACGTACTCCTTCTCTTTGTCCAGCACGCCGAAAGCGTTGCGGATTTCCGAGAGCGGAATATTGATGGCTCCCGCAAGCTTGTCATATTGATATTCCGACGGGTAACGCACATCGACCCACTGGGCTCCATTGGCGATCCTGTCGCGCGCCTCCTCTGCCGATACACGGTGCAGCAGCGGTTCCCGGAGGAGCTCGGCAAAGTCCTTCCTGGATAGCCGCAGGAGCAGCCCGTCGGTTGTCATCGTAACGGTCGCGTTGCGCTTGGCTTCCGACACCAGCGCTTCCTCGCCGAACGCGTCGCCGCTCTTCAGCTCAGCAAGCAGCATGGAAACGCCTCCGATCATGCGTTCGATCTTGCACCGGCCGGTTTCGATCACAAAGTAGAAGTCCCCTTCAGCGCCCTCGTGAATCACCGCGTCCCCCTTCTTGACGTTGACGCGCTCGAAGCGGCGCAGCAGCTCGTTGATGTGAGCCGACGGCAATTGTGAGAACGCACCGTACTTGAGGCTACTCAAGCTGAACATTCCCGACATGAGGGTCCAGTTGGCGAGCGAACTTCGCTCGTCCTCGGCCCTTTTCTGTCCGGCCGAGGAGCCGGCGGACGCGGCTTGCTCCCAGGTCACCATGACGTCGAGAAGATCATCGTCGATGCGCATCAGCTCAACGTCGGTAATCGCCTTGACGCTGGTGAAAACCTCGCCCCGCCGACCGAGCGGATATCGTGAACGCTCCGAGCCGCCTACCAGCACTTTCGAAGAACCATCCGGATAGGTAAGCACCAACTCCCCACGTAGCAGGTAAACCGCCTGGCCCGCCATGCCGCGCACGAAAAAAGGATTCGAATTCTTGCCGGCGGTCTCCACGTGACACACACCGACGAGCTCATTGAGCCTTGCCTCGGGCAGGGAGGCGACAGGTTCAAGAGCCTTCAGTGTTTCGATGCGTACAGCGGACATCGCTCGCTCCTCGCTCACCACGGACACCGATGGTCCAGGGTATTCCTCCTCAGAACTCGAAAACTTGATTGTTTTGCAGCATGCGCGGCCGAAATTGACCCGCGTCCTCCTCGATTTCCTGCATGGTAAGCTCGATTTCACCGGGCTTCAGATGCGTGATATAGATCTCCGCGCTGCGTTCGAGTTTTGCGAGCTCCTCGGCGAGCATGCTCGGACAAAGATGCTTCGAAATGACCGCCAACTCCCTTTCCTTGTTGCAAAAAGCGGTCTCGATAATCAGATACTTCAGGTTGGAGATTTTGTTCACCGTCGCCCAAAGAGGATCGTTGGTCGTCGTGTCGCCGGTAAATACCAGACTCCCTCTGCCGGAATCGAGCTGATAACCGACCGCCGGCACGACATGGTTCGCCGGCAGCACCGTGAGTTTGCGCTCCTTCATCTCGACCGTGTCACCGACCTGGATCTCGCGGTATCGAAGGAATGGTTTTTCGGGACTCGGGATTTGCGCGAAATCGGGCCAGATGCTCCAGTTGAAGATGTGATTGCGCAGGATCTCCAGCGTCGCAGGAACGGCCCAAAGCGTGAGCGGCTGGTCGCGCATCCCTCCGACGGTATCGACCATGAAAGGAATGCTCGCGACGTGATCGAGGTGCGAGTGCGTGAGGAAGACGTGATCGATGAGAGAGAGTTCGGTGAGCGAGAGGTCAGCGACCCCCGTCCCGGCGTCGATGAGAATGTCGTTGTCGAGGAGCATTGACGTGGTGCGCAAGTGCCGGCCCCCTATCCCGCCGCTGCACCCCAGGATCCGCAGCTTCATTGACCGGCGCCCGTTATTTCTCGTCGAACACGGTCACGCCGTCCCATTCGGTCGGCGGGGGGGTGCGGCGCTTTCCGGCCACTTCCTTCGCGTAAAGCTCGTAGAGAGCGCATCCGGGGTTCATGCGCTGCAGGTTGAGCAGGTTGACTTCCACCTGATCCCACTGGCGGGAACGGTAAGACCTGATCGTCTGGTGCCATAGCCTGAGCTCGTCCAGAACCTTTTTTTCGACCCCGGCCTCCGGTCCTATTGGCTCGTAGATCGTGATTGCCTCGTCCTTGCCCTTCACCTTGATCTTATCGATCTCCTTGAAAACCACGTCCTTCACGAGCGTCCGGGTTGCCTCCCCAACGAGTATCCCCACGCCGTAGTACTTGGTGCGTCCTTCCAGCCGGGAAGCGACGTTTACGGCATCTCCCATGGCGGTGTACGCCCTGCGGTCTTTCGATCCCATGTCCCCTACCCGGACGTTTCCGGAGTTGACGCCGATGCCGATTTTGAGGGTCGGCCAGCCGCGTGCGGCGAATTTTTCATTCAGCGTGTCGCACTCGCGCAGCATCTCCAGGGCCGCAAGAACCCCGTTGCGCGGGTGATCTTTGTCTTCCACCGGAGCATTCCAGAAAGCCATAATCGCGTCGCCGATGTACTTGTCGAGCGTGCCGCGGTACTTGCCCCGGATGATATTGGTCATGTCCGTGAGGTACTCATTGATGTATTCGCGCAGGTGCTCGGGACTCAGCGCCTCCGATATGCTGGTGAACCCGCGCACGTCGGAAAATAGTATCGTGAGATCGGTACTCTTCGGCGCCATGGTGTACTGCTCGGGGTTCTCGGCCATGATGCCAACGAGCTCGGGCGGTACGTACTGCCCGAAAAGCTCGGTGAACTGGCGCCTGGAGCGCGTCTCGACAAAGTACCCGTAAGCCATGTTGACCGTGTACAGGGTCGCTGTCATGAACACCGAGGCGGCAAGCGGCAGCACCAATCCGGCATATGACCACACCCCTATGTCCAGCAGGGTAATGAGCGCCATTCCGGTCACCGTGGCGGCAGTGGCCCAAAGCGGTGCCAACATCGGAATGAGCAAGGTGAGCACGATACCGCCGATGATAAGCAGCAAGACCTCTGCCCCGAGCATGTAAGGCGGTTTGTGCTTGAGTTTGCCGTCGAGCATCCCCGCAACGAGGTTGGCGTGAATCTCGACCCCGGGGTAAACGTTGCCCAACCTCTCGGGCCCAGAGGAGATGTTGTCTGCCCCTACCGGCGTCGCGCGAAGATCGAACAAGCCGGGCGCCGAAGCGCCGATCAAGGCAATCTTGCCTCTGAGGCTTTCAGCGGGCACTTTGTCGGCCCAGATGTCCGCAAGTGAAATGTAGGGAAAGCTGCCTCTTTGGCCGCGATAGGGAACCAGCGCAGTGACTTCGTCGTCCAACGGTATCCTGAGCGGCCCGACCTCGAGCCACTCCAGGCCCGTATAGTTTTTGCTGCCAAAGCGTTCGGGTGCAATGCCGGGAACGACCTTTGGCAGAACTACCGTCTTGGAGCCGTTGCGCGCCGTCTCTTTCATTCCAAGGTACAGCCGCACCAATGCGAGTGAAAACGCTTCGTAGTAACTACCCTTGTATTCCACGAGCATCGGGACGCGCCGCGATACGCCGTCGTTGTCTGTCTGCGTGTTGAAATGCCCGGCGTTGGCTGCGTTGGCCTGAAGCGCCGGCAGGTTAGCGCCGTAGCCTTTCCAAATTCCGAAGCGGATTTTCCTGTTGCCAAAAGTGCCCGGGGGAAGCACGGGCTCCGGAAGCGCGCCGCTTTCAACCGCGTTCTCGTCGCTGCTGAAATAGTAGCCGAACACAACGGGCCGGCCGCGAAGAAAATTGGCAAATAGGGCGTCGTAGTCAAGCTCCGGGCGCAGTTCCTTCAGGGCCGATCGGAACGGCCCGAGGTCCTTGAGTCGGGTCTTGGCCAGGTTCTCGAGCACCGGCAAGCCGGAGCTCTCGTCGGGCTCGGCAAACACGACGTCAAACCCGATGAGTACCACACCGTACTTGTCGAAGAGTTTTTTCAGCAGCACGACTATCTTGTCGCGGCCCCAGGGCCAGCGACCCAGCGCACGTGGGTCGAGACTGCGCTCGTCGATGTCGAGAATGACGATGCGGTCATCGACCGTGCCCGGCATGGTCAGCCGCAGCCGGTAATCGTAGATGAGATGGTCTAGCTGGGTAATGAAGCCGATCTTGTAGAACGTCGCAGCGTGGCCTACGAACACCAGCACCACCAGCAAGCCAAGCGCGATCCGGACGATGTGCTGCTTCAGTCTTTCCTCCCCGGATCGGTTCTTGCTGAGGTCCCGAGTCTCAGGTCTTGAGGAAGAATTCCATCTTGACCCCGGCAAGTTCGATCACGTCATGGTCGTTCAAAGAGTGCGCCTGGGCATCGAGGGTCTTGCCGTTTACGACCGGAAAGCTCGCGCCCTCCACATGGGTGATAAAAAAGCCCTGAGGCCGACGCGTGATGACGGCCACCTGGACGCCGGGTTTGCCGAGTGTCGTGAGCGGCTTGGTGAGATCGAGCTCCTTGCCGGCGTTGGCACCGGAGAGAAGCTGCAGGGCGGCATTCTTTTGCGGCGCGGCCGCCGGCTTGGATGGCGCGACGGGCGCAACCGTCGGAGCTTGGCTCCCTGCGACGGTGTCGCCGAAATTTTTTACGCCCGCCGCGGCCGCCGCCACAGGGGCGGGAGCTGCGGGTCCGGGTGCGGGTGCGGCGGGCTTCATCGAACCGGGGCGAAGCACCATGGTTTTTTCGAAATCCGCCGTCTTGGCCTTCCCCGCCGGGGTCTCGTTCACGTACTTCAGTTTGTATTTGCCAAGCTCGACGATGTCGTTGTTCTGCAGGAAGTGCTTCTTGATCGGCTGGCCGTTGACCACCGTGCCGTTCGTACTACCCAGATCCTCGAGAAATGAATCCTGCAAGATCGTGACGATGACGGCGTGTTCCCCGCTCACTGCCAGATTGTCGATCTGGATGTCATTGTGCGGCTTGCGGCCGATGGTGGTACGTTCCTTGGTCAGTGCGATTTCCTTGAGGACCAGGCCGTCCATGCTGAGTATCAGCTTCGCCATAGCAGTATCCCTCTGCTCGAACTATTTGAACCAGCTCATCATCTTGCCCACGATGCTGCGCGGCGCGGGGTAGTCCCGCAGCACCCGGACCAGTATCACCGAAATATTGTCCCGGCCTCCGTTGTCATTGGCCGTTTGCACCAAGTGCTGGGCACACAGTTTCAGGTTGGAGCTGAGCGTCTGCAGCGCCAGGCCGATATCGTCGTCGCTCACCATATCACAAAGGCCGTCAGAACAGAGCAGATAAATGTCTCCCGGCTGCGTGTCGTAGTCGTGGATCTCCGCTTCCACGATCGGATCGATACCGAGCGCGCGCGTAACCAGATTCTTGTTCTGCGACTGCCTGGCTTGTTGCGGCGTGATCACGCCGCTGTCGATCTGCTCCTGAAGAAGCGAATGGTCCTTGGTCACCTGCCGGAGTTCATCACCGCGCAGCCTGTACAGCCGCGAATCCCCTATGTGCGCGACGGTCATCTTGTTGTCGTAGAACAGGGCAACAACCAGGGTTGTCCCCATGCCCGCGTACTGGGGCTGGCTCTGTGCGGCCTGGTAGATCGACGTGTTTGCTTTGGCGATCTGTTCGTACAACAGCTGATGCGCGACCAGCTGGCCGCTGTGGGCGTCAATCTCGTACGGGACTCTCTTCTCCAACAACTGATGCAGCTCGGTAATGATCACCGTCGTGGCCATGCCGCTTGCCACCTCGCCCGCGTTATATCCCCCCATGCCGTCGGCCAGCACGACGAGGCCCTGCTCCCCATCCGACGCGATCGAGTCCTCGTTATGGGACCTAACCATTCCGGGATCGGTACAACTCGCGACTTCAAGCGCCCCCGACAAAGTCATAATGCTTCGACGAAGCTCACAGGCTGATGTCGACCCCGGCGCCGATCGCCGTAGCGGAAGGACCCCCCACAGTAGCTCGCAATGCGCCCGCAAATTCTTCGCCGGTCTGGTAACGCTCGTCCGCTTCCTTGGACATCGCCTTGTCCAGGAATGCGACCAGGGCCGGCGGGAGGGACGGGTTGTACTGCAGAATATCCGGCGCATGCTCGTTGGCAATCCTGTACATGAGTTGTGCCATCGAATCTCCCTCGAACGGTAGTTTGCCGCAAACAAGCTGATACAGGCTGACCGCCAACGAGAACAGATCGCTCCGTCCGTCGATCTTCTTGCCCTGGAGCTGTTCCGGCGACATGTAGGAGGGCGTACCGAGCACCATTCCGGTTTTGGTCCTGGACGAATCGGTAATGCGGGCAATGCCGAAATCGGTCACCTTGACGACGTCGTTTTCAGGCTCGTACATGACGTTGCCCGGTTTCACGTCCCGGTGCACCACGTTCTGCCTGTGCGCGTAACCGAGCGCGTCGGCCACCCTCGCCACGATCGAGATGACCTTGTCGGTCTGCAGGGTGTTGCCTAGTTTGGTGAACGGCACCAGATCCTTGCCCTTCAGGAGTTCCATCGCGATGTAGCACAGGTCGTGCTCTTCGCCCGCGTCGAAGATGGTCACGATATTGGTATGGCTCAGGCGGCCGGCGGTTTCGGCTTCGCGGAAAAAACGCTCCTTGACCTCGGCGAGCTCGTCCGCCTCAAACTCCTGCGAAAGCGCCATGGTCTTGATCGCCACGACGCGCCCGATTTTCGGGTCTTTGCCGAGATACACGACGCCCATGGCGCCCTTGCCGAGCTCTTTTTCCACCTGATAGCGGCCGAGCATCGGCTTCTCGGCGCCCCCGCCGAGCGCGAGGGTCCCGCCGGGGTGGGTCTGCGCGCCACCGAGAATGACGGTTTCCGACATCTGCTTGGCGCGCGACAACCTCGCCTCGAGATCGCGGAACTTCGGGTTGTAGTCGGCCATGTAGCGGAACGCGGCTTCGGCCTTGTTGAACTGGCGCTTGCGCTCGAAGTCGAGCGCAAGGTTGTAGACGTTGTCCATGACGGTGTCGTCCAGGGGCACCTTGCGGAAGTAGTCGAAAGCCATGTCGAGCTGGCCTTGCCCCTGGAACGCGAGGCCCAGCATGCGCGCGTTGGCTGCCGACTGCGCATCGGACACCTCCTTGCCGCGCTCGGTGACGACGAAGCGCTTCGTCACGAGCAACACGTGACCGACGACCAGCAGGGCGAGCGGCAGCATCAATTGCAGCCACAGTCCCTGGCCGGTCATGAGCACGAAGTGAGTGGTGATCAAAAGCACCACGATGCCGGCGCTGATGACGGCCCCCATGCCGGCCGAGAGGCGCGGCACAAGCACAATCAAATAGGCGGCGATCACGAGAAATACCAGCCACGCGACGATCGGGCCCCAAGTCGGGACGACAAAAAAGTGCCCCTGCAAGAGCGAGGAGACAGTGTGGGCCTCAAGCTCGACGGCGGGCATTGACGGATTTACCGGCGTCACGAAAGTGCTCCCCACTCCCGCCGCTGTCGGGCCGATCAGCACGATCTTGTCGCGATATTTTTCCAGCGGGATCTTGCCGCTCGCAACGTCGTAGAACGAATCTTCCTGGATCGCGGGTCTGCCGTCGCGGTCCTTGTAGAAGTAGGTGAACATCTGCATCGCCGGATCTGCGCTCACCCTGAAATTGCCGATCTGCAGCGCTTCACCGGGACGGATTTTGATGTCCTTCGCGGTCAGATTGAGGCTCCTTGCGACCAGCATGGCCGCGAGCGAAGGGTAGTACTCGTCGTAATAAGTAAGGGCAAGCGCCTCCTGCCGGATCGCCCCGTCCACATCGGGTACTGAGTTCAGATGCCCCACCGCGGCAGCGGCGGCACCGAGGCTATCAATGACCGGTACTTCGAGGCCGCTCGTGGATCGCGGCAACTCATCGCTGCCGCCCTGGATCGTAAGCGCGTTCTTGCGCACGAATTCCGGAAGAGGCTTGTCGGGCTTGCCGCGCGGCTCACCGAGCGTAAACAGCATCGGCAGAACCACGTTGCCCGCCTTGGCGAAACTCTCGGCGAGCTTCCTGTCGGTGTTGAGCGCGCTCTCGGCTTCCTGCAGCGTCGCGCCGATTTGAAGCAGCTCGGGCGATACGCCGCGGGGCGGCGCGCCTGGATCGGCGTTCGGCGGCACGATCCGGCGATAGGTCTCGAGAAGCCTGTTGACATAGGCCAGGCCCGGATCGAGCTGCGATTCGGAGAAAAAAACCGTATAGCCGATGACTTTGGCCTTCGCGTCCGCGAGGCCTTCGATCATCTTGGCATGGATCTCGCGCGACCACGGCCAGCGGCCGATATTGTCGATGCTCCGCTTATCGATCGCGATGACCGCGACCTTGTCGGACGGGGTTCGCGCCGAGGCCCGAACGCCCCAATCGTAGGCAAAACGCTCCAAGCCTTCGATCAGCTGGGTCGCGCCGGTCACGAGCAGCACGAGCGTCACCACCCCCAGACCGAGAAACCAGTCTTTTTTCCAGAAGCCCGCTTTGGTCATTGCCTCTCGCCAGTGAAGAGCAGTAAATTATTGATTAAACAATGCTCTAGGTGGCATTTTTACAGTGAAGAGTGGGAGCAGTCAAATTTCTCTTCGGCGGCGAATCCGGTCGTCTACCGGGGCCCGCCGACCCAGGCGATGGTCTGAAGACTTTCAACGACGACATCCGCAAGAGAAAAACGCGACGAACTGTCGCGCCGCGAGCCTGCGGCCGTGGTCAGGTCCCGAGCACGGTGCCCGGAGTGAGGCTGTTCTGGGCCGCCAATTCGGCCGCGGATACTTTCTTGCCGTCTTCGTGCTTTGCCTTGAGGACCTCGATCCGTCCTCCCTGAGCGGTCACGAAGAAACTCGCGGCGCCGATTTCGGAAATCTCGCCGATCTTGCCCTTTACCGCGCCGAAAGTGCGGAACACCTGTTTGCGGCTGTCGAAGATCTGCAGCTTCTTTCCGTTCAAAGTAGTCCAGGCGCCGGGGGCGGGATTGCAGCCGCGTATGAGGTTGTAGACGAAATCGACATGGCTCGCCCAGTTGATTTTCGCCTCGGCGGCGCGGCACCAGCCTTCGTAGCTGGCGCGAGCTTCGTCCTGAACCGCTTCGCGGTGCTTGCCCGCCATCACCAGGTCGGCCGCTTCGAGTATCGCCGCGACCCCCATCGGGAACAAGCGATCGAAATAGACGCTGGCAAGCGTGTCATCCGGGCCGAGCGGCGTTTCCTTTTGCAGGATCAGGGGGCCTTCGTCCAGGCCGTCGGTCGGCCGGAAGATGGACAGCCCGGTTTTGGTGTCGCCGCGTATGATCGGCCAGTTGATCGAGCTGGGGCCCCGGTATTTCGGCAGGAGCGACGGGTGGTACTGGATCGTGCCCTTCTTCGGGATGTTCACGAACTCCTGCGGCGCGAACTGCAGCACGAAGGCCATGATGCCGATGTCGGCGTTGAGCGCGCGCATCGCGTCGAGCGCCTCCTTGTTGCGCAGCGACGCGAACTGGAAGATCTTGAGGCCTTTTTCCAGCGCCGCGGCCTTCAGCGGATCGACCTTCGCGCCCGCCTTCTCCGGCGCGCAGAACACGCCGGCGACTTCGTCGCCGCGGGCGAGGAACGCCTCGAGCACCGCGTTCCCGAAATCCTGCTGGCCGATGATCGCGATTCTCATCAGGCGGCCTTCTTCGGCGGCACCGAGAACGCGCCGGCGCTCCTCAGTGAATTGATCCGCGCCTGGTCGTAGCCGAGGACTTCCTTCAGGACCTCGTCGGTGTGCTCACCGAGCGTCGGGCTGCGCTTGATCATCGCCGGGGACGCGGAGAGCTTGATCGGCATGCCGACGTTCCACCACTTGCCGCGCTGCGGATGGTCGAGCTCGACCCACATGGCGCGGCCGTGGACGTGCTCGTCGTTTGCCAGGTCCTGCGTGCTCATGATCGGGCCGCAAGGCACCTCGAGCGGGTTCAGGATCGCCATCAGCTCGCGCTTGGTGTGCTTCTCGGCGAACTTGTTGATCAGGGTCCACATCAGCTGCTGATTCTTGCGCCGCTCGCCGATGGTCGCGAAGCGCGAGTCGGTCGCGAGGTCCGGGATGCCGAGGTCCGGCCCGATGCGTTTCGCGAGCGGCTCCCAGACCGCTTCCTGGACGACGATGTAGAGCCAGTCGTTCGCTCCGTGCGGCTTACAGTGGATGGCGTTGCCGAGCTGGCCGCCGCCCGAGTCGTTGCCGGCGCGCGGCACCTCGCCCATGCCCTTGTAGGTCGGGACCGAGTATTCGGGCATATCGCCGCGCGTGAGCCGCTGGTGGTCGCGAAACTTCACGCGGCACAAGTTCATGACGCCGTCCATCATCGCCACCTCGACGTACTGGCCTTCGCCCGTGCGGTCGGCCTGCCTGAGCGCCGCGAGCAGTCCGATCGCGAGGTGCAGGCCGGTGCCCGAGTCGCCGATCTGCGCGCCGGTGACGAAGGGCGGGCCGTCGGGGACGCCGGTCGTGCTCATCGCGCCGCCCATCGCCTGGGCGACGTTCTCGTACGCCTTGAAGTCGGCGTACGGCCCGCTCGAGCCGAAGCCCTTGATCGACCCCATCACGATCTTGGGGTTGAGCTCGTGGATCTTCTGCCAGGTGAAGCCGAAGCGGTCGAGCACTCCGGGCCCGAAGTTCTCCATGAGGATGTGGCACTTCTTCAGGAGATCGACGAACACCTGCTTGCCTTCGGCGCTCTTCATGTTCACGGTGATCGAGCGCTTGTTGCAGTTCAGCATCGTGAAATACAGGCTGTCGGCGTTCGGCACGTCGCGCAGCTGGCCGCGCGTCGCGTCGCCCTGGGGATTCTCGAGCTTGATGACGTCCGCGCCCATCCAGGCGAGGAGCTGCGAGCAGGTCGGGCCCGCCTGCACATGGGTCATGTCGAGGATGCGTACGCCCTTGAGTGCTTCCATGATTATTTCTTTCTTGCGCTTTGCGGATTCAGGCTCGTGATGCGACCGCTTTCGGTGCCGGCGGCTTCATCGATCACGGCATTGATGAGCGTGGGCCTGCGCGAGCGGATGGCTTCTTCCATTGCCCCGCGCAACTCGGTCGGGGTCGTGGCGTGCACGCCCACGCCACCGAAGGCCTCCATCAGCTTGTCGTAGCGCGCGCCCTTGACGAACACGGTGGGTGCCACATCGAGGCCGCCGGTCGGATTGACGTCCGTGCCGCGGTAGACGCCGTTGTTGTTGAAGACCACCACGCAGACCGGCAGGTTGTAGCGGCAGAGGGTTTCGACTTCCATGCCGGAGAAGCCGAAGGCGCTGTCGCCCTCGATCGCGATCACCGCCTCGCCGCTGACCACGGCGGCCGCGATGGAAAAGCCCATGCCGATGCCCATGATGCCCCATGTGCCGACGTCCAGGCGCTTGCGCGGCTTGTACATGTCGACGATGCTGCGGGTGAAGTCGAGCGCGTTGGCGCCTTCGTTGACGAGTATTGCGTCCGGGTTGGCCTTGACGATGTCGCGCACCACATTCAGCGCGCTGTGGAAATTCATCGGCTTCGGATCGCGGGCCAATGTCTCGGCCATCTTGGCGACGTTCTTGTTCTTGCGCTCGGCGATGGCGGTAAGCCACTCCGCCGGCGGCTTTTTCCAGTTCGAGCCCGCATTTGAGTCAATGGCGGCGAGCAGCGCTGCGACGCAGGAACCGATGTCACCGACGAGCGGGGCGTCGATACGGACGTTGCTGTCCATCTCCTGGGGCGAGATGTCGATCTGGATGAATTTCTGCCCGCCCCAGCTCTTGTGGTCCTTGCCGCCCCAGGTCTTGCCCTTGCCGTGCGAGAGCAGCCAGTTCAGGCGCGCGCCGATCAGCATCACCACGTCCGCCTCGGGCAGCACGAAGGACCGGGCGGCGGAAGCGCACTGCTCGTGCGTGTCGGGAAGCAGGCCCTTCGCCATGGACATCGGCAGGTAGGGAATGCCGGTCTTTTCGACGAGCGATCGGATCTCGTTGTCGACCTGAGCATAGGCAGCGCCCTTGCCGAGAACGATCAGCGGCTTCTTCGCGCTCTTGAGCAGGTCGACGGCGCGCTTGACGGCGTCGGTGCCGGGGATCTGCTTCGGCGCCGGATCGACGACCTTGATGAGGGACTTCTTGCCGGCCTCGGCATCCATGGTCTGGGCGAAGAGCTTCGCCGGCAGGTCGAGGTAGACGCCGCCCGGGCGGCCGGAGACGGCGGCGCGGATGGCGCGCGCGATGCCCACACCGATGTCCTCGGCGTGCAGCACGCGGAAGGCGGCCTTGGCGAGCGGCTTGGCGATGGCCAACTGGTCCATCTCCTCGTAGTCACCCTGCTGCAGGTCGACGATCTCGCGCTCGCTGGAGCCGCTGATGAGGATCATCGGGAAGCAATTGGTGGTGGCGTTGGCGAGCGCGGTCAGGCCGTTGAGGAAGCCGGGGGCGGACACCGTCAGGCAGATGCCCGGCTTTTGCGTCATGAAGCCGGCGATGGCGGCGGCGTTGCCGGCGTTCTGCTCATGACGGAACGAAATCACGCGCATGCCTGCGGCCTGTGCCATGCGGGTGAAGTCGGTGATCGGGATACCGGGCAGACCGAAGATCGTGTCGATGTCGTTGAGCTTGAGGGCATCGATGACCAGATGAAAGCCGTCGGTCACATCTTGTACGGCGCTCGATTGTGCGACTTGCGGTTCAACGGTTCCCATACCGCCTCCTTGCGCTATAGAGAGACTCCCGCGTTTGCGACGGGATGCGGGTCCCGAGACGTCCAAAAATCAGGTCTGAAAGTCTAGGAGTCCGGCCGTCAGTCCACCTTGACTGTAGTCAATAAATCCCGCTTAATTGGCCCGCCTCGCGTCCGAGCGCACGCCGTGTCCACCATCCTCAACCACCCCCAGCGCAACACGATTCGCCTGCAGCTCAAGCAGAACCTGATCCTGCGCGAGATGCCGGTGTCCGCCTGGAACGATTTGGAGCCGCTCCTGGAGATCGCGGAGTACAGGAAGGGTGAGCCGCTGGTGCGCCAGGGCAGCACGAACATGGAGCAGTTCTTCATCCTGGATGGGATCCTGAAGCGCGTCGTGAGCAACCCCCAGGGAAAGGAGATGATCCTGCGCTTCACGGCCGAGACCGACATGGACACTTCCTACGCCGCCTGGCGAATGAAAACCCCCATCCCCTACAGCATCGCAGCGGTCACCAAGGTCCGCGTTGCGCGCCTGTCCATGCCCCACTGGGTCGAGTTCCTCGAAGCCCATATCGAAGTGAAGCTGCGTTTCGAGTACGAGGTCATGCGGCTGATGTCCGAGGTGATGGCTCATACCATCACGCTTCATCTGCTCGACGCCCCCGGGCGCCTTGCGCGCTTCATGCGCAAGCACCAAGACCTGCTCGGCCGCATACCTAAAAAAGAGCTGGCCTCCTATCTCAATCTCACCCCGGAAACGCTTTCCCGGCTCCGGCAACGAGTTGCCTGAGCCGGTCTCGCTTTCAGTTTTTTCCCAGCACCAAGCGCCACCCCGCTCGGATGAGCGGCCAGAACAGCAGCAGCAATGCGAGACCGGTCAAGCCGCCCACCAGAGCGTTCGAGAAGAACACCAGCAGATCGCCCTGAGAGCCCTTGATCGCGTTGCGGAAATTTTCCTCGGCCCGGTCGCCCAGAACCAGGGCCAGCACCAACGGGGCGAGCGGATAGCCGAGCTTCTTGAAGGCGTAGCCGATCACGCCGAACACGACCATCAGGTAGACGTCGAACATCGAGTTGTGCACGGTGTACGCCCCGATCGCGCAGATCACGATGATGACGGGTGCGATGATCGAAAAAGGGATGCGCAGGATCGCCGCGAAAAGGGGCACGCAGGTGAGCACGACGATCAGCCCGGCGATGTTGCCGAGATACATGCTGGCGATGAGGCCCCACACGAAGTCCGGTTTTTCGACGAACAGCAGCGGCCCAGGCTGGAGTCCCCAGATCAGAAGGCCCCCGAGCAGCACTGCGGCCGTAGGCGACCCCGGAACCCCGAGCGTGATCATCGGCAGGAGCGCGGAGGTGCCGGCGGCGTGAGCCGCAGTTTCCGGCGCGACGACGCCCTCGACCTTGCCGCTGCCGAAATCATGGCCATCCTTGGAGAGGCGGCGCGCGAGGCCATAACTCATGAAGGAGGCCGGCGTTGCCCCGCCGGGCACGATCCCCATGAAACAACCTACCGCGGCGCTGCGCAGGGACGTCGCCCAGTAGCGCGGCAGTTCTTTCCAGGTTTCCAGGACGACCTTGGCGTTGATTTTCGCGCTCGCCCCCTTGAACGCAAGGCCTTCCTCGAGAGTCTCCAGAATCTCGCCGATGCCGAAAAGGCCGATCACCGCGATCAGGAAATCGAACCCTTTCAGGAGCGAGGTGAATCCGAACGTGAGGCGCAAGGTTCCCGTGACACTGTCCAGGCCGACAGCGGCCAGGGCGAACCCGATCATCATGGAGGCAACGGTCTTCGCCGCGTTGCCGCCGCTCATGCCGACAAAGGCGCAGAAGGTCAGCAGATACACCGAGAAGAATTCGGGCGGACCGAACTGGAGGGCGAATCCCGCCACCACGGGCGAGAGAAACGTGATCATGATCACCGCGATCAGCGCCCCGATAAACGAGGAGGTAAAGGCGGCGGTCAGCGCGCTCCCCGCGCGCCCGTGCTGCGCCAGCGGGTGGCCGTCGAAGGTGGTGGCAACCGACCAGGGTTCGCCGGGAATGTTGAAGAGGATCGACGTGATGGCTCCGCCGAAGAGCGCACCCCAATAGATGCACGAAAGCAGGATGATTGCCGAGGTGGTGCCGCCGGGCTGCTGCGCCATCGAGAACGTAAGGGGCAGCAGGATGGCGACGCCGTTCGCGCCGCCCAAGCCGGGCAGCACGCCGATGATGATTCCCAAAATGACGCCGACGAACATCAGCAGCAGGTTGAACGGGGACACGGCGACCCCGAACCCCTGCATCAGTGCGTTGACTTCCTCCACTCAGCCTCCCTTTACCGGCGCGAGCGCCGGCGAGCTAATCCGCCGGCATGGCGCTCAATTGAGTCCCAATGCAGCCTCGAGCGGCCCTTTGGGAAGAGGCACCGAGAACCATATTTCGAAGATCAGGAAAAATGCGACGCTGACGCCTATCGAGACCGGCGCGATCTTGATCCACGGGTACTTGCCCAAATACCACATGAAGTAAGCGATATACAGGGTAGACGCGAGATAGAAACCCAGAGACGCGATCAGCGCGACATACACGACCGTCGGCACGAGGACCGTGAGTATTTTCTTCAGTTCCTCGCGCGACACGAACGATTCGGCGGCGAACGCCGGGTTTCGCAAGGCACGGACCAAGATCGCTGCGCCGGACGCGCAGATCAACAGACCGACATAGAAGGGAAAATAGCCGGCTTGCGGCCCGTCGCCCCCCCATTTGGCGCCGAGTCGGTAGCTGTCGAATACGACCACGGCGCCCAAGAGGAATATGACGGCGGCGACACCGATTTCTACCGCCCTGACCGATGCCGCCGAACGTTCTCGCTTGCGTTTCATCCCCCCTCGCTCCACCCGTCCCGCAATCCGGGTTCCGGACGCGCGGGCCCCTCGCGCCCGCCCTATCCTACCTCGCCAGGAATCCCGCTTCCTTCATGAGCATGATGTGGCGAGCCTCCTCGCGCGACACCCAGGCCTCGTATTCCTTTCCGCTCAAGGTAGTCTGGTTGAATGCCCCCGTTTCAAGGAAATTCTTCCAGTCGGGGGTCGCACGCACCTTCTTCAGCAGGTCCACGTAGTACCCGACCTGCTCGGCGGTAACCCCGCCCGGCATGAAAATGCCGCGCAGCATCAGGTACTCGACGTTGAGCCCGGTTTCCTTGCACGTGGGAATGTCGTACCAGGACATCGTCTTGGTGATCTTCGTCTTGTAGGGCATGCGCTTGGCGTCGAACACGCACAGCGGGCGCAACGATCCGGCGCGCCACTGGGCCACGGCCTCGATCGGATTGTTGACCGTCGAATCGACGTGCTTGCCGACCAGCTGCACCGCCACCTCGCCGCCGCCGCGATACGAAATGTAGATGAACTTGGCTCCGGCCTGTTTCTCGACAGCGACGGTAATGATCTGATCCTCCTGCTTCGAGCCCGTACCGCCCATCTTGAACTTTCCGCCGCCGGCCTTGACCGCGGCGAGGTACTCCTTGGGCGTCTTGTAGGGCGTCTCTGCATTGACCCAGAGAACGAAGTTGTCCAGGGCCATCATCTGTACCGGCGTCAGATCGCGCCAGTTGAACGGCGTATTGGTCGCAAGCGGAGTCGTGAACAGATTCGACAGGGTGATGATGATCTTGTGCGGGTCGCCCTTCGACTCCTTGACGTCCAGGAACCCCTCGGCACCCGCGCCTCCGGCCTTGTTGACGACGACCATCGGCTCCTTCATCAACTTGTTCTTGGCAATGATGCCTTGAATGATCCGCGCCATCTGGTCGGCGCCCCCGCCGGTGCCGGCGGGAACGACGAACTCCACCGTTTTCGTGGGCTCCCAGGCCGCGAACGCCTGAACGGGCACGGCTGCCCCCGCGGCGAACAGCGCGAGCACCACGGTCTTACGCCAGGGACGATCGGTAAAGTTGTTCATCTCTCCTCCTCCTATTGCCAAGACACCAAATGGAATGGACCCCCGTCAGCACTGGCGGTTCCATCTATTCTATGCACCCGCCGCAATCCGCGCGTCGATTATCGCCACAAGCCCCGGGCGCAACCTTGACAGAGGTCAAGGCCGCGCGGCGAACTCAGCCCTTCCCGGAGCCCGATGGCTCTCGACGGGCGAGCCACTTTCCGGCCACGATGACCGAAGCCGCGCCGATCAGCCCGGCCAGCGACAGCTCGAACTTGTGACCGAAGACCGTAAAGAGGTCGAAGTCGATCATCCAATGGGCGTTGACCCTGAACCATTCGACCACGACCGGGTCGGTCACCAGCATTTCGCCCGACACATAGCCGATCAGCGCGGCCCCGATCGTGATGATCACCGGATAGCTCTCCATGAGCTTCATCAGCATCGTAGCGCCGAAAACCACCAGCGGAATGCTGATCAGCAGGCCCAGCACCAGCAGCGTGATGCTGCCCTTTGCCACCGCGGCCACCGCGATGACATTGTCCAGGCTCATTACCAGGTCCGCGACCAGGATGGTCTTGATCGCCCCCATCAGGTTGGAGCTCGATTTGACGCCGTCCCCGCCATTCTCCTCCGGGACCAACAACTTCACCGCGATCCAGAACAGCAGCGCGCCGCCGAGGAGCTTGAGGTAGGAGAGCTTCAACAACTCGACCGCGACGATGGTGAGCACGATGCGCAGCACCACGGCCGCACCCGCACCCCAGATGACCGCCTTTGTCTGCTGGTGCGCCGGCAACGAGCGCGCCGCGAGCGCGATCACGACGGCGTTGTCGCCGGACAGGATGATGTTGACCCAGATGATCGCCCCGAGCCCGAGCCAGAATTGCGACGTCAGAAGCTCTTCCATTCAGCGGTATCCTCCCGTTGACCTCGCCCGCGGCGTTCAGAACAGTCCGACGACCTTGCCGTCGACGAGGTCGATCTTCACCGCGGACGGCACCTTGGGAAGCCCGGGCATCGTCATGATATCGCCGCAGATCATGACGACGAATTCGGCTCCTGCCGCCAGCCGCACTTCGCGCACGTTGATCACGTGGCCGTCGGGGGCGCCGCGCAGCTGCGGGTCGGTCGAAAACGAGTACTGCGTCTTGGCGACGCAAACCGGATAGTGCCCGTAGCCCTCCTCCTGCAGCTTCTTGATCTGGTTGCGCACCTTGGCATCGGCTGTGACCTCGGAAGCGCGGTAGATGCGCTGCGCGATCGCGCTGATTTTCTCCCACAGCGAGTCGTTTTCGCCATAGACGAAGCGGAAACTGCTCTTCGTTTCGCACAACTCGACCACGATGCGGGCGAGCTCGGCGGCGCCGCGGCTCCCGTCTCCCCAGTGGGTCGCGATCACCACCGGGACGCCGAGCTTCGCCATTCGCGCCTTGATGAAGTCGTGCTCCCGCGGCGTATCGTAGGTGAAGCGGTTGATCGACACCACGCACGGGGTCCCGTAGTGCTTGCTCACGTTCTCGACGTGCCGCTCGAGGTTGACGATACCGCGCTCGAGCGCGGCCATGTTCTCCTGGTTCACCGTCTTCAGGTCCGCGCCGCCGTGGTACTTCAGCGCGCGCACCGTGCCCACGATCACGGCGGCCGAGGGCCTCAGGCCCGACTTGCGGCACTTGATGTCGATGAATTTCTCCGCGCCGAGGTCCGCGCCGAAACCGGCTTCCGTGACCACGTAATCGACCAGCTTCATCGCCGAGCTCGTCGCGATCACGGAGTTGCAGCCGTGTGCGATGTTGGCGAACGGGCCACCGTGGATGAAGGCGGGATTGTTCTCGAGCGTCTGCACGAGGTTCGGCTTGATCGCATCCTTCAAGAGCACGGTCATCGCACCGTGGGCCTGGAGGTCGCGGGCGAGCACCGGCTTTTGGTCGCGCGTGTAGCCGACCACGATCTTGCCGAGGCGCTGCTTGAGATCGTCGAGCGAGGTGGACAAGCAGAAGATCGCCATGACCTCGGAGGCGACCACGATGTCGAATCCGTCCTGGCGCGGATAGCCGTTGCCCGGGCCGCCCAGGCTCACCGTGATGTCGCGCAGCGCGCGGTCGTTCATGTCCACCACGCGCCTCCACGCGATCCGCCGCACGTCGATTCCCAATTCGTTCCCGTGATGGATGTGGTTGTCGAGCATCGCCGCGAGCAGATTGTTGGCGAGCGCGATGGCGTTGAAATCGCCGGTGAAGTGCAGATTGATGTCTTCCATCGGCACGACCTGCGCGTAGCCGCCCCCGGCGGCGCCGCCTTTCATGCCGAACACCGGCCCGAGGGAGGGTTCGCGCAGGCAGATCATCGCTTTCTTGCCGATGTGATTGAGCGCGTCGCCCAGCCCCACCGTGGTGGTGGTCTTGCCCTCGCCCGCGGGCGTGGGCGTCATCGCCGTAACCAGGACGAGCTTCGCGTTCGGGCGCGCCTTGAGGCCGTCCAGGTATTCGAGCGACACCTTCGCCTTGAAATGCCCGTAGGGCTCGAGGTGTTCTTCAGGAATGCCGAGTTTGGCAAGCGCGATCTTGGAGATGCGCTCGAGCCTGGCTTTCTGTGCGATTTCGATGTCGGAGGCCATCGACTGCTCCTTGTGCTGCGGGACAGCATGGTGTTTGATTTTATGGCGAGACACTATAAGGGCTGCGCGTTTGGCCGAACATTGACGGAGGTCAAGATACAGGCCGCGGCGAAGCGCCGGTGAAACAATGTCCCGCGCATCCGTGTTCGCTGCGGTCAGGTATGATGAAAATCCGGGCCTTTCTTCAAGAACAATCATCCGGCTTATCAAAGGAGGTGTGAGATGGCAAAGAAAATTCTTGCTTTCCTCGGTCTTTCGTTGCTCGCCGTGCCGCTCGCATGGGCCGACGACGATCACCACGCGCGCTTTCCGCGCGATGCGAGTTTTTCCACCCTGGTTCTGACGCCTCTGGCCATAGAGGGCCTGACCGGGGACGATGCGGGAAATCTCTACACCACCGGCCGCGGCGCTTCTCCCTGCCCGGTGTGGAGGATCTCCGTGACCCACCCTTCGCTGGTGACCGTGGGCAACGTCCCCGCGCCCTGCAGCCCCTCGGGGATCGCCCTCGATGCGAAGGGGGACCTGTTCGTCGCCGACAACGACAAGGTGTGGACTTTCACGCCGAACGCGGCAACGCCGCCGACCGCGGCGATTTACGCGACCGGCGTGCCCGGTACGAACGGCCTCGCGTTCGACCGCGGCGGCAATCTCTGGACCGGCGACGGCACCACGGGCCAGGGACGCGTGTGGAGAGTCGCGCCTGGCGGCGGCGCCGGGATCGAGATGTTCCGCGTGCAGCCGGTCTTGAACCCAGTGGGCGTAGGACGCGATGTCCGCACCGTGCCGACCGGAAATTCGCAGGCGCTCGTCGCAAACGGGGTCGCGTTTACCCACGACGGTGATTTGTTGATCGCCGATACCGCACGCGGTTCGATCTGGAAAGTGGAAATGGACCGCCATGGCGATATTCGCAGCCGAACGGGCTGCGACACGACCTTTACGGACAATACCCTGTGCCTCGAAAATATTTTCGTGACGCATCCTCTATCCGAAGGCGCCGACGGCATCGCCCTCGACGAGGCGGGCAACATTTGGATCGCCGCTAACGAACGCAACGCCATCGTGGCCGTCACCCGCGAAGGCCGGACCGTCGAAGTGTTCCGCAATGCGCCGAGCGCCACGACCCGTTTGCGCAACGAAGGTCCGCTCGAGACTCCGACCAGCCCGTTCCTTCTCGACGGCAAGTTGTGCACCGCCAACTCGGACGGCAACCGGCGCGACAATTCGCCCAATACCGCCGGTGAGATCGCGCCCGGAACCGCCAAGATCGGGAAGATTTCGTGCATGGACCAGCGCCTGCACATCCCGGGCATGCGGCTGCCGCCGTAACAAGACGCCTGGAACGAAAAGCCCCGGTCGCCCCGGGGCTTTTTTTCACCTGATCGGGATCAGGACGCGTTTTCGGCGAGCAGCGTCCCGCCGCCGAAGCTCGAGTGCACCGGCGTCGGCCCGCCTTTCGTGACTCTCACCGCGCAGTACTTGAATTCCGGGATTTTCCCGACCGGATCGAGCACCGGGTTGGTCAGCATGTTCGCCGCCGCCTCGTAGTAACAGAACGGAATGAACACCGCGCCCGCGGGCATTCCGTCGTCAGCGCGCGCGTAGAGCGAAATCCTGCCGCGGCGTGATTCCACCGTGACGATCTCTCCCGGTGTCACGCCGAACCGGTCGAGGTCGAGCGGGTGGAGGGACGCGACCGGCTCGGGCTCGATGTGATCGAGGACCGAGGCGCGGCGCGTCATGGCACCGGTGTGCCAGTGCTCCAGCTGCCTGCCGGTGATGAGGACCATCGGGTACCGGTCGTCCGGGCGTTCGTCGGCCGAAATCAGGTCCGCGGGAACGAACTTGCCGCGGCCCGTGGCCGTGGGGAAATGCGTGACGAACACGACGGGCTCCCCCGGGTCGCCTTCCTTCTCGCAGGGGTAGGTCACCGAGGACTCGCGCTCGAGGCGCTCCCAGGTGATCCCGGCGATCGAGTCCATGCACCGGCGCATCTCGTCGAACACTTCGCGCGGATGCGAGTAGTTCCAGGGAAGGCCGATGCGCCTGGCGAGCTCATTGATGAGCCACAGGTCTTCCTTGGCCTCGCCGGGCGGCTCGATCGCTTTCCTGCCCAGCTGCACCATGCGGTCGGTGTTGGTGACGGTGCCGACCTTTTCCGGCCAGGCGGTCGCCGGGAGCACCACGTCGGCGAGATAAGCCGTTTCGGTGAGAAAGATGTCCTGCACCACCATGTGGTCGAGCGTGGCGAGCGCCTCGCGCGCGTGATCGACGTCGGGGTCGGACATCGCCGGGTTCTCGCCCATGATGTACATGCCGCGGATTTCCCTTTTCTTCGCCGCGTGCATGATCTCGACCACGGTGAGGCCGGGCTTGGGGTCGAGCTCCATGCCCCACAATTTCTCGAAGCGCGCCTTGGCCTCGGGCGTGGCCACGCGCTGATAGTCCGGGTAGAACATCGGGATCAGCCCCGAGTCGGACGCGCCCTGCACGTTGTTCTGGCCGCGCAAAGGGTGCAGGCCCGAGCCCGGCTTGCCGATCTGCCCGGTCGCGAGCGCGAGCGCGATCAGACAGCGCGCGTTGTCGGTGCCGTGCACGTGCTGCGAGATGCCCATGCCCCACATGATGATCGAGGCCTTGGACGTCGCGTAGAGGCGCGCGACTTCGCGGATCGTCTCTGCGGCTATGCCGCAGATGGGCGCCATCGCCTCGGGAGAAAATTTCTTCACGTTCTCGGCCAGAGCTTCGTACCCCGAAGTACGATCGCGGATGAAGACCTCGTTGGCGAGGCCCTCTTCGACGATGACATGGAGCATCGCGTTCAGCAGCGCGACGTCGGTGTCGGCCTTGAACTGCAGGTTGTAGGTCGCATGGCGCGCGAGCTCGCTGCGGCGCGGATCGGCGACGATGAGCTTCACTCCCGCTTTCGCGGCGTTCTTCATCCAGGTCGCGGCGACCGGGTGGTTCACCGTCGCGTGGCACAGCCGCGTGCAGTGATCGACGTTGTTCGAGCCGAAGCCGGTGCGCACCAGCTTCTGGAACAGGTAGGCCTCTTCGTTCGTGCCTTTCGCCGAGCCGAACCCGGCGAGCGATTTTTTCCCGTACTTGTCGCGGATGTCGCGCAGGCCTTTTGCGGCGAAATCGAGCGCCTCGTCCCAGCTCGCTTCGCGGAATACCTGCGACCAGTTGTCCGGATCGACGGTGAAGTCCTTGTGCTTTTTAACTCCCGGCTTGCGGATGAGCGGCCGGGTGAGCCGGTGCTTGTGCTGCACGTAGTCGAAACCGTAGCGCCCCTTCACGCACAGGCGGCTCGAGTTCGCGGGCCCCTCGCGGCCCTGCACCCAGAGGATCTTGTTGCCCTTCACGTTGTAGGTCAGGAGGCACCCGACGCCGCAATACGGACAGACCGAGTCCACGGTCTTGTCCGCCTGGATCTTGCCGAGTTCGCGCGCTGGGCTAAGCGCCCCGGTCGGGCAGGCCTGCACGCATTCGCCGCAGGCGACGCAGGTCGATTCGCCCATGGGATCGTCGAAGTCGAACACGATCTTCGAGTGCTCGCCGCGGAAGGCATAGCCGATGACGTCGTTCACCTGTTCCTCGCGGCAGGCGCGCAGGCACCTCGTGCACTGGATGCAGGCATCCAGGTTCACAGCGATCGCGGCGTGCGAGAGATCGGACTTCGGCTGGTGCCGCGATTGGAAGCGCGGCTTGCCGACTTTCAGCTCGTTCGCCCAGTGATCGAGCTCGGAATCGAGCGTGTAGGACTTCTCGGGAATGTCCGAGAGCAGGAGCTCGAGCACCATCTTCTGGCTCGCGACCGAGCGCGGATTGTCGGTGGTCACCTCCATCCCGTCCTTGGGATAGCGGCAGCAGGAAGGCGCGAGCACGCGCTCGCCTTTGATCTCGACCATGCAGGCGCGGCAGTTGCCGTCCGGCCGCATGCCCTCCTTGTAGCATAGGTGCGGGATCTCGATGCCGTAATGCTTCGCGGTCTCGATGAGGGTCTCGTCCGACCTGCCCACGACGGTCTTGCCGTTCAGCTTGAACTCAACGGGCATCGTCGCCGCTTGCGCGGTGCTCATGCGGTCCATCGGTTACCTCGCCCTATTCGATTTCCTGCGGGAAGTATTTCATCACAGAAAGCACCGGGTTGGGGGCGGCCTGCCCCAGCCCGCATATGGATGCGTCCATCATCGCCTGGGAAAGTTCCTTCAGCAGCGGCTGGTCCCATTTCGCCTTCTCGATCAGCGTGAGCGTCTTGGCGGTGCCCACGCGGCAGGGCGTGCACTGCCCGCAGGACTCCTTGGAGAAGAACTTCGTCAGGTTGCGCGCGGCGGCGCTCGCCCGGTCCGTGTCCGAGAGAATCACCACCGCCGCCGAGCCGATGAAGCAGCCGTATTGGTTCAGGGTGTCGAAATCGAGCGGGATATCCGCCATCGATGCGGGCAGAATCCCGCCCGAGGCGCCGCCCGGCAGGTAGCCGTAGAACTCGTGGCCGTCCTGCATTCCGCCGCAGTGTTCGGCGATCAATTCCTTCACGGTGATGCCTGCGGGGGCGAGGTGCACGCCGGGTTTCTTCACCCGTCCGCTCACCGAGAAGGAGCGCAGGCCCTTGCGGCCGTTGCGTCCCTGGGAGGCAAACCAGTCGGCGCCCTTTTCCAGGATTTCGCGCACCCAGTGCAGCGTCTCCATGTTGTGCTCGAGCGTCGGGCGGTTGAACAGGCCCACCTGCGCGACGTAGGGCGGGCGCAGGCGCGGCATGCCGCGCTTGCCCTCGATCGACTCGATCATCGCGGATTCCTCGCCGCAGATGTAGGCGCCTGCTCCGCGCCGAAGATGGAGGGTCGGGATCTTGGACGGCGGATTCTTTTGCAGCGCCGCGATCTCCTTCTCCAGGATCGCGCGGCAGCCGTGGTATTCGTCGCGCAGGTAGATATAGATCTCGTCGATGCCGATCGCCCACGCGGCGACGAGCGCGCCCTCGATGAAGCGGTGCGGATCGCGCTCGAGGTACCAGCGGTCCTTGAACGTGCCTGGCTCGCCCTCGTCGATGTTGATCGCCATCAGCCTCGGCGCCGGCTCCGCGGCGACCGATTTCCATTTGCGCCCCGCCGGAAAGCCCGCACCGCCCAGGCCGCGCAGGCCCGAGTTTTCCATCACGGCGATCACGTCCTCGCGTTTCCTCGCGCCGTCGATGCACGATTGGGCGAGCGCGTAGCCGCCCTTCGCGCGATACGCGGCGTAGTCGACGTACGCAGGGCTCACGATGTCCAGGTGCGGATGCGATTCGCGCGAGCCGGGCGCGGGGTGCTTCACCGCCCTGGCTTGCACCAGCGCGGAAATCTTTTCGAGGCTCGCGTACGGCAGCGGGTTCTGGCCGACGGCGGCGGCGGGCGCCGTCTCGCAGCGCCCGATGCAGGGCGCGTGCAGCACGCGCACCCCCTTGCCGAGAATGCCGGGGAGTTTCGCGAGCAGCTCGTTCGATCCGGCCATCTCGCAGGCGATCGAATCGCACACGCGCACCGTGACCGCCGGCGGCGCCGCGCCGCCTTCCTTGATCACGTCGAAATGGTGATAGAAAGTCGCGACCTCGTAGACCTCTGTCATCGAAAGCTTCATCTCGTCGGCGAGCGCGACCAGGTGCGCTGCCGAGAGATGCCCGTAGCGGTCCTGGATGCGGTGCAGATATTCGATCAGGAGATCGCGCCGGCGCGGATCGTTCCCGAGCAGCGCTCGTATTTCCTCCCGCGCCTTCGGTTCGACCTGGCGGCCCTTGGGCTGGGAACGCACTCTCGGCGCCTTGGCCGGAACCTTGCCTCCTTGCTGCCCCTTCACATGCCCTCACTTCCCGACGTCGATCTGTAGCTTACGCGGGCAACCCGGGAAACTCCAGAATCGCTGCAGGGCAGTTGGCGATTTCTTGATTCGGATCAATCAATGCCCGATCTGCGCGAACACGCGCGCGGCGTGCCGAGCGTGGAGATTCACTGCCTCGACTAGCTCCGGCGTTTTGCGGGCGCCTTGTCGCTCGGGCTGTACTGCTCCACGCCGTGCTTGGCGTCGGTCTTCTCCTCGAGCGCGGCCTGCACCATTTTCACAAGCGTATCCAGATCGTAGCTTGAGAGCAGGTGCGGGCGCTCGCGCTCGATGTACATGCGGATCGCCTCGGCCTCGCTCTTCGCCCCGGCGATCGTCTCCGCGAGCGGCTGGCTCGCGCCGTAGAGCATCCCCAGCGCGCGCAGCGCGCCGGCGAGCGCTTCCGCGTCCACCGCAGGCTTGTGGGAGGGGCCGTGGGTCATGTGCCGTCGCCGTGAATGGAGGCGCCTCGCGTTACGCCACGATCAAATGCTAGACTTCCGCCCCGCAATGTCAACCGGCGCCGGCTCAGCCGCTCACATGGTGAGCTGCTACTTCAGCACCGATTTCATCAGCCTGCCCATCTCGGCGGGATTTCTCGTGACCCTGATGCCGCATTCCTCCATGACCGCGAGCTTCTCCTGTGCGGTGCCTTTGCCGCCCGAGATGATGGCACCGGCGTGGCCCATGCGCTTTCCGGGAGGCGCGGTGACCCCCGCGATGAAGCCGACGACGGGCTTTTTCATGTTGGCCTTCACCCACAGCGCGGCGTTCTCCTCGTCCGAGCCGCCGATCTCGCCCACCATCACGACGGCGTCGGTCTCCGGATCGTCGTTGAACATCTTCAAGACGTCGACGTGTTTCAAGCCGTTCACCGGGTCGCCGCCGATGCCCACGCACGAAGACTGCCCGAGACCGAGCTCCATCAGCTGGCCCACCGCTTCGTAAGTGAGCGTGCCCGAGCGCGACACCACGCCGATCCGGCCCTTCTTGTGGATGTGGCCCGGCATGATGCCGATCTTGACCTCGTCGGGCGTGATCACGCCGGGGCAGTTGGGGCCGACGAGCTTGGTTCTCCTGCCTTGCATCCTGTACTTGGTGCGGATCATGTCGCGCACCGGAATGCCCTCGGTGATGCAGACGACGAGATCGAGATCCGCTTCCACCGCCTCGTCGATCGCCGCGGCGGCAAACGGCGGCGGCACGTAGATCACCGAGACGTTGGCACCGGTCTTGTGCTTCGCCTCCTTCACCGTGGCGAAGATCGGAATGCCCTCGTACGTTTCCCCCGGTTTTTTCGGATTGACGCCCGCGACGTAGCAGTTCCCGCCGTTCGCGTACTCCTTGCCCATCTTGGTGTGGAACTGGCCGGTCTTGCCGGTGATGCCCTGCGTCATCACGCGGGTGTTCTTGTTGATGAGGATGGACATCAGTGTTTCCCCTTCGACGCCGCGACGACTTTTTGTGCAGCATCGGCCATGTTGCTTCCCGAGATGATCGGCAGCCCGGACTCGGCCAGGATTTTCTTGCCGAGATCGACGTTGGTGCCTTCCAGGCGCACCACCAGCGGCACCCTGAGGCTCACCTGCTTCGCCGCCGCGACCACGCCCGCGGCGATCACGTCGCACTTCATGATGCCGCCGAAGATGTTGACCAGGATCGCCTTCAAGTGCGGGATGCGCAGCATGATCTTGAAGGCCTCGGTGACCTTTTCGGTGGTGGCGCCGCCGCCCACGTCGAGAAAGTTGGCGGGACTGCCGCCGTAGAGCTTGATGATGTCCATGGTGGCCATGGCGAGCCCCGCGCCGTTTACCAGGCAGCCGATGTCCCCGTCGAGCTGGATGTAGTTGAGATCGTACTTCGAGGCTTCGACTTCGGCGGGGTCTTCCTCGTCGAGGTCGCGCAGCTGCTGCCACTCCGGATGGCGGAAGGCCGCGTTGTCGTCGAAATTGATCTTGGCGTCGAGCGCGACGACTTGGCCGTCGCCGGTGAGGATGAGCGGATTGATCTCGGCGAGGCTGGAGTCGGTCTCGTCGAAGGCCTGGTACAGTCCTTTCAGGATCGTGCGCGCCTGCGGCACGCTCGCCTCCGGTATGCCGATTTTCTTCGCGATGGCGTCGGCCTCGGCGTCCTTCAGGCCGGTGCCAGGATCGACGAACACCTTGTGGATCCTGTCGGGCGTCTTCGCCGCGACTTCCTCGATATCCACGCCGCCCTCGCTCGAGGCCATGAGCGCGACGCGCTGCGTGCCGCGGTCCACCACCATGCCGACGTAGAGCTCCTTCCTGATGTCGGCGCCTTCTTCCACGAGCAGCCTTCTGACTTTCTGTCCTTCGGGTCCGGTCTGGTGCGTCCTGAGCATCATGCCGAGGATTTTCCCTGCCCATTCGCGCACTTCGCCTTCGGATTTCGCCACCTTCACGCCGCCGCCCTTGCCGCGGCCGCCTGCGTGGATCTGCGCCTTCACCACCCAGACCTTGCCGCCCAGCTCGCGCGCCGCTGTCACGGCTTCGTCGGCCGAAAAGCAGGCGACGCCGCGCGGCGTGGCAACGCCGTACTTGCGCAGGATCTCCTTCGCCTGGTACTCGTGGATTTTCATTTCTTGGCGTCCCGGATGGCAGCCGCAATCATCGCAGCATGCGGCGCGGATGCTCATTGACCCGCGTCAAGCGGCCGGCATTCGCCGCGCGATGGCCGGTCAGCTCTGCAGGAGATGCTCCACAAGCTCGACGAAGCCGGCGCCCGTCGCTACGCTCGTAGGAAATCGCAGGAAAGGTTTTTCGCGCGGCCGATCGTCGGGCCGAAACTGCCGATCCAGTTGTCCCTGGTCATCTTCCGCGCGGAGCGCCGGCCGCGGCTCTCCGTCCACAGCCCAAGGCCAGGCGTGTCGTCTTTCTGTAGCTCAGGTGTGGTCGATCGAAGTACTGCCCCGGGAATCTCAAGGGGAAATCGAACGCTCCGAGTCCTGAAGGATTATTGTTCGGCACATCATTCCCGAACGGTTCTCCCTGGTCCCACTTCCACACAGTCGTACCCGTAGAGTTGGCGATCAGCCGTGGTGTGTTCAGGTGCGTTGGACAGGTGGACAAGACAGCTCAACCGTCCACGGAAACGGGGCTATCCAGCGTGGCTTCTGGCGAGAGACTCACTCGCCAGACAACATACGCTTTCTGACCCTGGTGCCAGTTACAGCGTAGATGGTCTCGGATCTTTCGCAAAAATTCAACGCGACCGTGGGATTTCGAATCACTATATCTTTTTCCTCCAAGGAGGGACGGACCTTTCCAGGTGGCCGAATGGAGATATATCCCGTTATAGGAATGTAATCGGAAAACTTGTCCGCAATTCGCACGTGATACCCGTCATGACCGTCATTCAAGAGAATTACAAGCATGAAGTCAGCGCCTCGAAATTCTTGACCTCCCAGGGTCTTGACTTCGTCGGCGACACGGGTCTTGAGCAGGACTGCCACATCCTCGCGGCCGTCACCATTAAAATCTCCCCGCACCAGCCCCGGGCTAGGGAGCGACTTAAAGCATCCTTTAACATCCATCTCACTGGGCTGAAGAATGGCGCCAGTTGACGAGGCCTTTCTAATGCTGTCCAAGAGAGGCCTCGTCAGATCCGCCGCTGTCGAGAGACTACTCCAGCAACTCAGGCCGCAATACAAGAGGAACAATGCCCCGCCAAATGCGGAGGTACATTCGTGACCTAAGGGACGCCGTATTAGCATGTGGGGCTGGGACCGGGGCATGTCGGTAACGGAGGCACGCGGCATTTGGGATCACCGGGATTTGTCTGAATATGATAGTGCGCATTGTCTGTGCCTCCTGACTCTAGGAAGCCGTTCGTAAAGTTGCAACCGCGAGCGCAGCATAGAAGGTCTGGGCCACGTTTCCTAAGGGGCTCATTGCTGTGCAATCCGAAGTCAGTTGCGTTGCCAGAATAGTGTTCGCTGTTCTTGCACTTGTGAGCTGGTTTCCCGTTCGGAAGTGTCTTCTCAGCGCCACCGGTTATAACCAGTTCGACGTTCTTCAAGCATCTCTCCAGGCACCTCACATTTTCTTCCATCTCCGGAGATAGTGGCACGATTTTAGGATCCGGCTTATATCTGAATCGGCCAGTCGGGTCGACGAATGACAGAGGATTATTGCCGACATACGCGTAGGTGTTGATGCCCCCTCTTAGCCCAATTGGATCGCTCTCGACATATCGGCCAATTCCGGAATCGTAATCCCTGAAGTAGTTGTACGCGAGATTCGTCTCCCGGTCGAAGTACTGCCCCGGGAATCTCAACGGGAACTCGAACGCTCCGAGACCCGAGGGGTTCTCATTCGGCACCGAATCCCCAAACAGCTCGGTGTTGTCGTTGCGCCAGACCGTTGTACCCGCCTGATCGGCAATCATCCGTGGTGTGTTCAGCTACTTAGTGATGTTGCTTGCTTTTCTTTTCCAAGGAACTTCCTTCACCGGCCCGCAATTGGGCTTGGTGGGCCGCGCGTCCGAACTTAGGTCACGCCAACCAAAACAACGCTCACCCTCATCGTAGGCGGATGTGCCAACGCGAATGGCCTTGTTCGCTGCTAGCGCAGCCCAGGAACAATCGAAGGGCGCTTCGACGTCTGTGGTTTCATCTCTGCAATACGCGGACATCCGTTTCACTGCCGCCTGCACGATGGCTTTGGCTTTCGAGATGAACTCTTTCGACCCTTTCCCGACTCCCCTTTTGTACTCGAACGCGGCAACGAAATCCCAAGCCCCTTCGGAATGAGGAGAACCGTGCCATTGAAATATGTCGCATAGGTCGAAACAAATCTCCAAGACAACGGTGTCCTGATGTTGCCGAATGGACAACTCCCGAAACTCCCCCCGGACGAGCTGTTCGATGTGTCCTGATTTGCTGTCGTCGCTCCGACTGAGCGGTGAGCAGATAAGCGCGAGCACAACTAATAGCAGGGAGAGCCGTGAACTCATGGGCGGCACATGTTGCAGTTCAACTTAGGCACTCCCGCACCCGACCCGTTTTGGAAATGATAATGATCGGCGCCGTCAGGGTTCCAATCGGGTTCCCAACCGCCATACGTAAATCCACATTTACAAGCACAGTCGAGCATATCTCCTTTGCGGCCAGCGTTTGGCGTCAATCCGGGATTGTTTCTCCCGCCAAAGCAAGCAAAACACTACTCTACGAGAACGCCTTTGAGAAGCCTCTAACATGGGCTTCCCGGACGACATGTTGGTGGAATCGCGTTAATGTTTGGATTGAATGGCAGTGCCAGTTGGACATGATAGTGAGGCCCGTCCCCAAATTTCGTCTTTCGGTTCCGCTCATCTAGAACGAATGGGGCACCACAGTCTTTTCCAACGCAGCAGAACAGCTTCCTGGAGGGCGTGCCGGTTGGTCTGATATCTACACTCGTGCCATTTGCATGTCCGGGATCTGCACCCTCATCGCGCCGCCCTGGAACGAGACCCTATAACTTGTGGATGGACTTTGGGCCCTGGACCTGGTCACTTTTGCTTAAGCATTCGCTTCGCAGCTTCCTCTACTTCCTTTTCCGTTGGGGAAGGTGCCTCATCGGCGTTGAATTCGTCGATTATCCATCGGTCCTTTTCCGATCGAACTGTGTAGTGCATCCTAGTTGGGGCGGGCTGTCCCTTGTAAAATTCATCTACGCCAATGTAAACCTCTAGCGGCTTCCCTTGCTTCGATGCGGTGATTACCCTTTCCTTAATGATTCTGTATCTTAAGAAGGCTTGTCGCAGCTCTTGGAACTCACGTTCCTTGATCCACGTTGTGTCCTTGTGCAAAGCCGAAAATCGATGAATGTCCCCTTTCGCAAGCGCGTCATATCGCTCTGAGATCACTGCTCTCGCGCCAGAATCCTTGTGCTGTTCCGCTCCGCAGACAATCGTATAAAAGAATCCATACAAAAGCGAATGAGCAATGACCAATGCCGTCGTGAAATGCAATCTGGTGCTAGTGGTCAATTGAAAGGTGGACATTTTCTCTTCATTCCATCGCAGGTCATTTCGTAGAGCTCGACGTGAACATGGGGCGGAATCGGTTTTGGCAGCACGTTTATTGTAGCGACCGCGTCGCCTTCCTTAACACGTCCGTTCGGAATTGTTGGCGTCACGTGCACGAGGCGATAGCAAACTAGTCTTGGCTTGTTACCATTGCCACAGCACATGGTTCCCTGCACGGCGCATATCAAGACGCCTTCGCGACCTGATGGTTCAATAGTTCCTGAAATTGGAGCCAATACGGGACCTCCGGCAGCTCCGAGCAAATCGACTCCGGCATGTTCATAGGGAGGTCCGCCATTGCTTCGGCGTCGCGCCCCGCATGCACCCCCTTGAACGGCGCCAGCGTCTGAGCCGCGAACAGGTCCCGAAACTGGCCGTGTCAGGAGTCCCAAAGGATCGGCACCAAACAGCGGGTCTCCGTAGACATATGCATAGGTGTCTAAACCACCGTCCAAGCCCATCGGGTCGCTTTCAACATACCGGCCGATACTTGCGTCGTAGTCTCGCGCAGCGTTGTAAGCGAGATTCGTCTCCCGGTCGAAATACTGCCCCGGGAATCTCAAGGGGAACTCGAACGCCCCCGCTCCTGACGGATTGTTGTTCGGCACGTCGTTCCCGAACGGTTCTTGGTTGTCCCATCGCCACACCGTCGTCCCAGCCTGATTCGCAATCAACCTCGGTGTGTTCAGATGACGAGGTTTATTGATTTCGAATCTTGCTTATCAAGACCCGCACGACGGGTGCTCACCTCTTTCCAGAGACTTCAACAAATCCATTAATTGACGTCGGTACGTTTCGATATCGTGGCATACCTCAATTCGCTTTTGATCCTGTGTCGTACCCAACGGCTGAGGCTCTAACGGACTTACGGCAGATTGCATCAGAAGGCAAGCTGTCGTTGATCTTTTGTTCGCGCGAATGATTGGTGCGCGAGCAGCAACACCTACTTTCTCAATCTCGCAGGTAAGAATAGCTCCCGTGGCTTCTCCCACATATAAAGACTTGAGATCCACGAGCGCCTCAATAGCCAATCTGGATTTGTCTTTGCCTAGTCGCAGGATCAAGGCTTCAAGCTGATCTTGAAATACTTCTCGCTCTCTTTCGGTCAGATCTTCTCTATCTCTCTGGAGAAGGTATCTAATCGAGAATGCGGCGAGCACGGGAGCGGGGACGTCTACGGTCTGAGCGTTTGACGCCAGTGCTGTCTTGCTTGGCCTTTGCTGCTCCAGTGCTGACACCGAAATACCAGTCAGCGCAAGACACGCGAAGCTCGCAACTATCGCGCGAACATACTCTAGAGGTTGTGCCCCTTGGGAATTCAATTGGAGACGCATAGGATACTCGGCTCAAGATCGATGATACTGTTGAAGCGTTTGATCGTTGAATCGTCATTAACTACGCAGCCAATCGAGCATCCGTCGCGCGGAGCATTTCCGCAACTGTGAATCTGAAGATTATCGCGTGGGAATACGAAATTCGGGTCGAAGGGAATGAGATCTCTTCGGAAGCGATCTACTTGTCCCGCCCTCGGTTTCTTCACGCCGCCAATCCTATAGCAGGTAAGAGGTGGTGTTGGACCCGTGTCCTTCACCTGTCCGCACGCAGGATTGTCCTTGCATGGCCCCTTACCGGAGTGCCAACCACCGCTATTGTATTTTGGATTTCCAGGATTGTCGGGTTCACACTCCATAACGCCCGCAGTAATGCTGTAGTAGCAGGTATAGAGTCCCAATGGATCGACTCGGTCGAGCGGGTTGCTCCCAACGTAGGCGTAAGTATTCAGTCCGGTACGTAATCCAATCGGATCACTTTCGATATATCGACCGACCATGGGATCATAGTCACGCATTACGTTGTACGCCAGATTGGTTTCCCGGTCGAAATACTGCCCCGGGAATCTCAACGGGAAGTCGAACGCCCCTGCTCCTGAAGGATTGTTGTTCGGCACGTCGTTCCCGAACGGCTCCCCCTGATCCCATCTCCACACGGCGGTCCCCGCCTGGTTCGCGATCATCCTCGGCGTGTTCAGATGTCGAGCGCCCGACGTGAATTCACCGTACACGTACGCAGTTTCCCTAGACGCGTCCAGCGGTTGCGAGCGAGTGACGAAGGCCAATCCCCCTGCGGATCGGATTTTTTTCCTAGACGCGTATTTTCGGCCATGCAGTTGCGCGAGCGCAAGCGCGGGTGCACGGTCGCGGCAGCGGTTGGTGAACGGCGGCAGGACTTGAACCTGCGACCTTCCCGCCCATACAATCGAATTGCGAGTCCGGTGTATGTCGTAAGCGGGGCGCTCTGTCCAGCTGAGCTACGCCGTTGCAATCCTGCTCAAGCTTTCTTGCCCTCTGGCTGCTTTTGTTTGATGAGCCTGCCGCGGCGGCTCACTTTCCGCTTCATCTCCTGCACCTCGCGGAATTCGGGCTCGAGCTTCGTGAGCCTCTCGACCAAGCCGCCCAGGTCGTAGAAGTTCGTGAGCTTCCCGCGGTGAGCAGCTCTGCGCTCGATTCTCTTCACAAGGCCCGCCTTCTCGAGATCGGCAATGTGTCGGCGAACCTGACGTGGGCTCAGATCGAGCCTCTCACCGAGCGCAGTCATCCCAGGATACGGCTTACGCTCCTGGTCCCACCAGTGATCGGCGATCTGCAGCAGCACAGCTAGGTGCGTGGCACTTAGGCCTAACCGCGCCTGGGCGCGGAAGATCAAGGAAGGGAGCACGGTGAAGCCGAGTTTCATCACGGCTTTGCCCCATTTTTTCTCTGAAGCCTTGGAAGCGTCGGGTTGCCGCAGCGGGATTACCTTTGCCCCCTGAGCGGTCTGTTTGTCTGCCATGGTCCTGCCCTATTCGTTGAATTGACGAAGCCACGATACGCGCGAGGCGGTTACGTAACAAGCATTCGGACCGGACGCGAATGACCGGAAGTCCAGGCAAGGAACAAAGAAGCTGCGGTCGCCGTTGACCTATGGGCTCGCGCCCGGGCAGCAGTAGGGAGCCCCCTGGGGGGCGGCGGGGCGTGCGCGCAAGCGCACGCATCGGGTGGGCGGGGGGACGTGCTTCTTCGTTGCCTGCGCGCAGCCTGGATGGAGCGGTGCGCTGGTGTGCTTGCACACGAGCGCGCTAACTTCCGCTGCGCAGTGTGCGAGGAGCACTCTGCACAGCGCCGAAGGCGGCCGGGGCGCCAGACATAACGCCGGTTGTGCGAACCCGAAGGGCGCGAAGCGGTGCGCGCACCGAGCGAGCCTGCGAGCGAATGTGCGCACTTCGCACAACCGCGCGTTATGTTGAATGCGGCGCGAAGCGACGCATTTACCCCGGCCGACTTCGGCTGGCTCCGAGCGCGACGACGCGGACAGCTCGGCACGCTGTAGCCCCGGCGCCGCGCGTGCGCGAACGGCACGCGAGCCCTTGCAGGCGCCGTGACGGGACGGCATCGGAGGGAACAACATCCAACGAAGCTCCGATGCGTCCGCTCGGCACGGCCGAGCTCGGCGCGCGCGTTGCCGGCGAGGACCACGTGCTCGCCGCGCGAGCAACGCGCGTGACGGGCGGGTGGAACTCGCAACACGTCACCATGTCGTCTTTTCCTCCCCGCCAAACGCCTTTGGAAGGGCAGTTTTGCCAATGAATCGGCCTTCCCAAACGTTCTAGGCAACGGACAGCGACTTAATGGGTAGACCGGACGTCCAGAGGCTGCCGCTCGTCAGCCCTAGCCTGCGGAATTTGCGCACGCTAATTTCATGTCAAGGGGTGATTACCCGTGTCCGTCGTTAGTTTCGGGAGTTCTGTAACTCCTGGGAGTTTCAGGAGTTGCGCAAGGCTGTTAGTTCCGGCGATGCAGGGGAATCACCACTCGCGCCGGAGGCGGAATCCCGGAGACTGTAAAGAGCACGGGCCACGACTGCCGTGGGGGGCGGTGCCCCTGATGCACGTTGAGCGCGGTAAGGTATCCGGCGGGTCGGCGCCGAGCGCGCCGTCTTCGATCTTTTTTGTGGAGCAGGAACTATGTTGAATGACTTGATCAAACTCGTAGAAGCAGTCGGTGCGTTGGAGCCGCGCGTCGTCGCGTTGATGGTGATCGCTCTCGGGCTCGTCGTCGTCGCCTACATCGTGACGCGGTGAGCCGTTCAGTCCTCCGCCTCGGCCGCGAGCGCGTCGAGGAGCTCGCCGTGCGCATCGGTCGCAGGTTCGAATCCTGCAGGACGCGCCACGCCTGGCGCGTACTTCGTGCGCGTAAGGCGCGCCGGGTGCGTCGCCGCGTGGATCTCCTTCAGCTTCAAGATCGAGACGTTGGTGTAGATCTGCGTCGAACTCAAGTCCGCGTGACCGAGCAGCGCCTGGATGAAGCGGATATCGGCGCCGTTCTCAAGCATGTGCGTCGCGCACGCATGGCGCAGCAGGTGACACGAACCCGGCGCCTGGATGCCGCCCCAATCGAGATAGCGGCGCACCAGATCGCCCAGGCGGTTTTTCTCAAAGGGCTCGCCGTAGTCGGTCAGGAACATCGTCCCGTCATCCGGTTCGCGCGCAAGGCTCGGGCGCACCTCGTCAATGTATTTTCCAAGCCACGTACTCTGTCAAGCCGATGCCGGAATCGGCCCTAGAATCGGGTGCGTTTCATACCGAGGTTGAGTTCGCCCAGGACGTGGGCATCAGCCAGCGCATGGTCGCCTACTATGAAGACCCCGAGGCGCACCCGCCGGCGCACCTGTTGCCCGACATGGCGCGCGTGCTCGGTGTCTCAACCGACGAGCTGCTCGGCCTCGCACCCCTGCGCCGCGTGAAGAAGGCGGGCAACAGCCGCCTCGAGCGGCGGCTGCAGCAGCTCGAGAAGCTCCCGCCCCAGGAGAAGCGCCAGGCGCTGCAACTGCTCGATGCCTTCATCGAGCGCGGACAGTTGAAGAGGAAGGCCACCGGCCAGGCCGCGTAGCTGCCCTCGGCGTTTGCACAGCAAACACCCGACGCCAGGAGCGGGCCTGTCGTCTTTCTGTAGCCTAAGCGTGGTCCGGTTGTAGTCCTTTTGTAGTCGAGTACCCCGCTCGCGCCGGTCCTGCTCAGCCGATTTGTCCAGTAAACGTCCAGTCTTTGTCCAGCGTTTGTCCAGTGATTGTCCAGTGATTGCACGCTACCGGGAGTCAGTCAGCCGACGCTGGAAGCGTCGGCAATGAGGACGTTCTTCGGGGCGTCTTTAACGCCCCGAAACCCCACCACACCATACGCACCTACAAGGTGCCGCTAACCCGCATCGGCATTCGCTTTCCCTGTAAACACGCGTTTACCAAGCTACTACAAATCGCGCGTAACCCCTCGCCGCCATTGGAGTTCGATGTTTACATTTGTAATCGCGCAGCGCGCCGAGCACACGGCTAAAAGAACAACGCCGGGTCACTTCTTCTCAGCTAAGAACCGATCGCTCTGTGAATCGTAACGCCAAATGTTGTTGAGTGACGAGTCGAGATGAACTCCGCCAACCCAGCGATCAATCCCGTTGACATGAACGTGGTCAAGCTTGCCTTCGAGCACGTCGTGCCCATGTGATGTAATTGACACTTCCGCTGTTGATGCGGGTGACCCGGTTACATTCAGGAGTGGCGCAGAGAGCTTTGCAGATCCAAGTGCCAACAATTCTCGCCGCAACGCAAGATCACCATAGAAGCTCGGTTCATCAGCAAAGCGAACAATATACTCCGTGAGCACACGCGATAGAGGTTGTCTACCTCCTCTCAGAATTTCCAATATGCGCAAGGTGACAGTGCTTACGCCCTTAGAAACGAGCGGGAAATAGAATTTCAAGCCCCTCACCGCATCTATGATCGGCAGCCGTGCGGGCTGAGCAAAGGCCTTGAGCTGATCTAGAAGCAACGGCGTATCGGAGGTAACGGCTCGCCAAATCTTCGCCAGGAAGACCGACTCATCAGGTTGCAACGCGAGTGCTAGGGACTGGTCCCATTTGATATCTCCTGGCTGCAACAACCCAACTCTGGGCAAGGGTTGGCCAGTCCGCGGATGGCGAAACACCGGCACAATGCTTAGTCGCTTCGAAGTTATTCTGCGATGTTCATAGAGCGAAGACAGCCACGCCAAACAAACTGCCGAGCTCAAGTCCGGGCCCAGCCAATAACATATTGACGAGGTAGGAAGGTGGGCATCGAGGTCCGGAAATATCAAATCCTTCTCATTACTTCCGATGGTTGTTGTTTCCCTCCGCCAGAAGTCGAGTCTCGATCGTTTCCATTCTTGAGCACTTTGAGTGTCGCAAATAGGACCGTCTGCAAAATTGTCGCCGATGAACTTAATGTCGCCAGAAGATATCCCGCCCGTGCTTAGTATCGAGAGAAACGCTGGGCTGTTAACAATGTGAAGAAACGGTTCCATGCCTACTGAAGCTTGAAATTCTCGTAGTCGCAGGTTCCGATGTTTTCTAGACTAGAGGGCCACGTCCCAGTTCCCGAACCATTGCATCTCTCCCAACAGGATACGCACCTGCTCTGATGCCCGTCCGTGACCCAGGACAATCCGCTCTCCATGCAATCCTTGAGGTGTTCGTTACAAGATTTTTTCGGCGAACAGAAATCTTTGACCTTCTGAACGAGACCGCCAAGAATCCCGCCGAGCTCCCCTCCTAGCCCGGTGAGTTGTCCGGCGAGTCTACCCCGGGCGTCGCCAGAAGGATTCGGAAGACCAGGCACAGGAGAATAACCACCCCGGCCACCGCCAAATATGTCTTCCCCTGCTAAACCAAAAGGATCGATTCGCCTCAACGGACTCCCGTTTACGTATGCGTACGTGTTGAGGCCACCGCGCAATCCAATCGGATCGGATTCGATGTATCTCGCGATCGTTGGATCATAGTCACGTCTTAGGTTATACGCGAGATTGGTTTCCCGGTCGAAATACTGCCCCGGGAACCTCAAGGGGAACTCGAACGCTCCTAGTCCTGACGGATCGTTGTTCGGCACGTCGTTGCCGAAGGGTTCGCCCTGATCCCACTTCCACACCGTCGTACCCGTGCTGTCTGCAATGAGCCTGGGTGTGTTCAGATGATCGGCGTGAATTTATTGAGTTCGCTTCAGGCGGCGTTCCAACTCTTCAATAGACAGACCTAGAGCGTTGGGAGACGCTTGTGGTTCGCCGCGTTCTCTTGCTTTCAGAAAGGCGCTCTTCGCCTTGAGAAGATCCGCCTGGGCATTCGTTTGATTGCTCCTAATCATGTACGCATTACCCATCAGAGAATATAGCAACCTGAAGTATCTACCTTGCTCGGCGAGCTTTTCCATCCGTTCAATAATCGGGTCGTAGTCTCCCGTGGCTCCGGCAAAGCAGAAATCCGACGAGACATCGATCTCCAAAGCGCGAGCACTATCTGGATCCAGCGATACCGCCGCTGAGGAATGCCGCTTTGCTTCGTGACAGTCACGTAGGACGATCAGGTAAATCTGCGCTAGCGCTGTTTGAATGACCGATTTGTCAAGGCCAGACTGTTCGCGCTCCAGAGCATTGTTAAGACGATCGACTGCTTGCCTGATTTCATCAGGCGTATTGATCTCCGGTTTCCCAAGAATCCTGCGGGCTTCCGCAAAGCTCTCATTGCGCTCTGAGAGACTTTGCACGCGAGCGTCAAACGGTTCGCTCACGCACCCAAACTGACAAAGCAGCATAGCAAGCAGGGCGGCGCAGGTAAGTAGACGCACGAACGCCTTCCTCAACTTGACCCGCTCGGCCAACGCTTTGTCATTCACGGGCCCCGCTTGCGATCAGGGGAGCGAGGTGGTCAGTTCTCACAATATTTCCTACTGCAACTAGGATCATCCCAAACCTTGATGCCTATCCCGCCGCTCCTACGCTCCCACCCGTCTGGAAGAATGTTCACGCACGCCAGGGTACAGCGGCATATGCACTTGCTACATGTAGTAGTTCCCGGGATGCATTCGCATTTCAACTCCAAACCCGTCGGGTCTGTCCATCGCAGCGGGTTGTTCGCGACGTAGCTGTACGTGTTAACTCCCGCCACAAGACCAAGCGGATCACTTTGAATGTAGCGACCAGTCGCTGAATCGTAATCTCTGAAGTAGTTGTAGGCGAGATTCGTCTCCCGATCAAAGTACTGCCCCGGGAATCTCAACGGGAAGTCGAACGCACCTGCACCTGAGGGATTGTTGTTCGGCACATCATTGCCGAACGGTTCTCCCTGGTCCCATCTCCACACGGTCGTACCTGCGCTGTCCGCAATGAGCCTGGGTGTGTTCAGATGATCGGCGTGGATGAAAAATAGCTGCGCCACAGCAGGATTGACCGTGATGTTGACCGGCGCCGAGGTGGTCGTCGCATTCAGATTGTCAGTCGCCTTGGCGGTAAGCGTGTAGCTCGCCGCGGCCACATTGGTCCAGTTGAAGGTATACGGGGCAGCGCTCACCGTGGCAATGAGATTGGTGCCGCCATGGAAGAACTCCACCTTCTGGATGGTGCCGTCGGTGTCCGCAGCCGTAGCCGCGAGCGGGATGCTCGCCGGCGCGGTGAAGGTCGCGTTGTCGGCCGGGCTGGTGAGGCTCACGCTCGGGGCGGCGTTCATGGTGAGCACGAGCTGCGCGGGGTTGGAGCTCTCGCGCGCCTGGACGGCGACGAGCTGGCTCGAGACTGCAGGGTTCACGAGCGCGAAGGCGACCGCGGCCTGCCCCTGCTGCGACTGCACGTAGGCGGTCACGTCCACCTCGAACCAGACGTAGCCCGTGTTCGCCACGGTGAAGCTGCCAAGCTGCGTTCCCAGCGCGGGCTTGTTGTTCCAGGTGATGGTGGTCTCGCCCCAGGTGGCCGCCGTGGCGTAGAGGTTGGTCTGGACGCTGCCCGAGCTGCTCAGCGCGGTGAAGAGCCGAAGCTTCGCCGAGGCCACCTGCCCGGACACGCCGCTGGTGTCGAACTTGATGTAGGACCAGTACGTTTGGAGCGCCTGGCTGGCGGTTTTCACGCCGAGCAGCACCACGCCGCCGTAGTTGTTGTTCGCCGCCGAGCCGCCGCGCACATGGGCGTCGCCCGAGGGGGTGAGCGTCTGCGCAAACGCGCTCAGCGGGAGCAGCAGAAGTAAGACGACAAACCTCATGGCGTGCCTCATTGCACGACCCCCACCGGAATATCGCCGAGGTAGAAGAGCTCGCGCTTCACGCTCCCACCCGGATCGGTCTCGGCGATCAGCCGTCCGCGCGTGTCGTAGTGATAGACGCGGTCCTCGGTCGAGTTGGTCTTTCTGATCCTTTGACCCAGCGCGTTCACCTGGTAAGTAGTTGTGCCTAGCGCGCCCGTCGATTGCACCATGCGCCCGCGCGTGTCGTAGACGTACTGGTTGATGGCGTCGTTGGTGGTCGAGCCGTCAGGATCGAAGACGAAGTTGCGCGCCGCGCCCCCCTGCGGAGTGATGCTCGCCAGGCGATTGCTCGTCGAGCCGTAAGCGTAATTGTCGGTCGACGAGCCCACGGTCTTCGAGCTGCGGTTCCCCACCGGGTCGTAGTTGTAGGCAAAGGGCAGGTTCGGCAGCGCCGCGCTCGTCAAGCGGTCCAGAAGATCGTAGTCGTAGATGTTCATGTTCGCCGCATTGCCGGTCTCGGAGATCATCTTGATCCGGCTTGCTTCGTCGTAGTTCAGCGCAAAGACCTGGCTGCCGAGGCTGTAGCTCGCGATGCGGGCGTCGAGATCGAAGCCGCGGGTGGAGCTCTGGCCGTTGCCGAGGGTGTAGCTCTTCACGCCGCCGAAAGGCTGGTAGGCGATG
>WNGA01000481.1_pt1 | contig 62880 bp, 53 predicted proteins | sample 5400061 | NCBI WGS metagenome assembly WNGA01 (sample SAMN13153366, study PRJNA577476) | soil metagenome | isolation source: 100 cm soil or saprolite under grassland replicate 2 | place: USA:California | collected 2016-06-15
AGACCTGGCCCGTGATGTCCACCTCGATGGCCGAGTTGATCGCGGTGACCTTCGGGTTCCGCCGGATCACCGCGGTGTCGTTGATGTACGCCATGTCGAGCATGGCGACGAGCGGGTTGTCGTCGAGGAAGTCGTAGAGGCGCTTCGAGCCGATCGCGAACCCGGCGACGATCTTGCCGGGGTGGACGCGCTTCGCCTCCCCGGTGACGACGCCCTTCTCGACGAGGTCCACGATCCCGTCCGAGATCATCTCGGTGTGGATCCCGAGCCGGTGGTGGTCGCCGAGGGCCGCGAGCGTCGCCTGCGGGATCGCGCCGATGCCGATCTGCAGCGTCGCGCCATCGTCCACGAGCTCCGCGCAATGGCGGCCGATCGAGCGCTCCACGTCGGTGAGCTCGCGCGGCGGGACCTCGTGGATCGCCTCGTCCACCTCGACCATCGAGTCGATCTGGTCCACGTGGATGAGCCCGTCGCCGTGGGTGCGCGGCATCCGCCGGTTCACCTGGGCGATCACCGTGCGCGCGGTCTGGACCGCGGCGCGCGTCACGTCCACCGACACGCCGAGCGAGCAGAAGCCGTGGCGGTCGGGAGGCGAGACGTGGATCAGGGCGACGTCGAGCGGCAGGATGCCGGTGCGGAAGAGCGACGGGACCTCGGAGAGGAACACCGGGCAGTAGTCGGCGCGTCCCTCCTCGACCGCGCGGCGCACGTTCGCCCCGACGAACAGGGCGTTCACCCGGAAGCTCTTCGCCATCTCCGGGGCGGCGTACGGTGCGTCGCCCTCGGTGTGGAGCGAGACGATCTCCACGACGCGCAGCTCGGGGGCCCGCGCCGTCATCGCCTCGATGAGGCGGCGCGGAGCGGCGGCGACGCTGTGGATGAAGACGCGCGAGCCCGACTTGATGACCGAGACGGCTTCCTCGGCGGATACGAAGCGGCTCATCGGCGCGATGCTCCTTTCCCAGACCCCCTGGGTGAGGGTGGAGTGTAGCAGCGCTTGGCTCGCCGGGTGAACCAGGGAGCGAGCGAAGCGCCGCCCCCCCTACCGCATGTCCCAGGCGAGCTTCGCCGCGAGCGCCAGCGCGACCGCCACGACGACCCTGCGGACGAGCGCGTCCCCGCGCCGGACCGCGAGGTGGGCTCCGATCCAGCCGCCGGCGAGCTGGGCCGCCGCCATCGGCAGCGCGATGCGCCAGACCACCGTCCCCCGCACCGCGAACAGCACGAGGGCCGCGAGATTCGAGGCGAAGTTCACGACCTTCGCGGACGCCGAGGCGTGGGCGAGCCCATCCCCGAGCAGCGCGACGAAGGCGACGATGAGGAAGGTGCCCGTGCCCGGCCCGAAGAAGCCGTCGTAGGCACCGATCACGAGGGCCGCCGCGCCGGCGAGGAGCGCCGCGTGCGGGCGCGGGGGCGCGTCCTCGAGCCGGGGCGGGGACCCGCGCCGCAGCCCGATGAAGAGCGCGGCGAACGCGAGGAGGACGAGGACCACCGGCCGGAGCACCGAGGGCGGCAGGGCGAGGACGAGCGCGGCGCCGGCGAGCGACCCGACGAGCCCGAGCGGGAAGGTGACCCGGGCGCGCGCGGGGTCGACGAGGCCCGCGCGCGAGAACCGGATGAGCGCGGCGAACGAGCCGAAGACGGACTGGCCTTTGTTCGTCCCGAGCGCGAGGTGCGGGGGGAGGCCCACCGCGAGAAAGACGGGGAGCGTGACGAGCCCGCCGCCGCCCGCGATCGCGTCGATCGTCCCGGCGGCGAGCGCGACGGCGACGAGGAGCGTGATCTGGGCGAGGCCGGGGCTCTCCACGGGGCGTGGAGTCTACGCGCGGAGCGCGTTCCGCTCCACCGCGGCGAGGATCTCCGCGAGGCCGACGGGCTTGTAGAGGATCTCCGCCTCGGCGAACGGCGCGCCGTCGAACCCCCGGCTCGCCGTCATGACGACGACGGGGATGGCGCGGAGCGCGGCGTCGCGGAGCTGCTCCTCGCGGAACTGCCAGCCGTTCATCCCCGGCATCATCAGGTCGAGGAGGATGAGCTGCGGGCGGACGCCGTCGCGCAGGAGGTCGAGCGCGGCCCTCCCGTTCTCGAACAGGTGCGTCGCGTAGCCCTCGTCCACGAGGAGCTCGCCGATCACCTCGCGGAGATCGGTGTCGTCGTCGACGACGAAGATGGGGGAGCGGTCGCGCATCGCTGGAGGCGAAGCGCGCGCAGTCTACTGCACGCGTCCGGCGATGGAGTGCTCCCGCTGGGGGAGCACTGTCCCGCTCCCGCGCGACACGGTGTGGCACGAGGACCGGGCAGGCGGCGCGCGGGTCGAGCGCCGCGACGTGGAGATGCAGGGAGCGCGCCAGCGTGGGCGCCGTCACGCCGGAGCGTCCGCCGCACGCTTCGCGCCGGTCGCGGCGCCGACCCGTGGAGTCGCGCGCAGGACGAGGGCTCCGGCGAGACCGGAGGCGAGGGAGCCGGCCAGGATCCCGAGCTTCGCCTCGTCGAGGAGCCGCGGCGTCGTCGGATACGCGAGCCCGGCGATGAAGAGCGCGACGGTGAAGCCGACGCCCGCCACGATCGATACGCCGAGCAGCTTCACCGGCGAGGCGTCCCCCGGGATGCGGGCGAGCCCGGTCCGGACCGCCGCGAGCGTGAAGACGAAGATCCCGACCTGCTTGCCGGCGAAGAGCGCGATCGCGGCGCCGACCGCGACGTCTCCCGTGAGCTGGGAGCGGTCGAGCGACGAGAGCTCCACGCCCGAGTTCGCGAGCGCGAACAAGGGCATGATCCCGAACGCGACCCACGGGTGGAGCGCGTGCACGAACCGCGTGAGCGGCGCCTCGAGCTCCTCGAGCCGCTCCTCGATCCCCTCGACCGCCGCCTCGTCCCGCTCCTCGTCCTCGGCGGCACGGAGGAGGTCCCCCACGTGCTCGGAGAGGTCGGCGATCACCTCCCGCAGCGGCCGCCGCGGGCGCGCGGGGATCGCGAGGCCGAGGATCACGCCGGCGATGGTCGCGTGGATGCCGGCGCCGTGGAGCGCGTACCAGAGGAGCGCGCCCACGGTCGCCCAAGCGAGGCCGCTCCGGACGCCCGCGCGGGAGAGGAGGATCGCCGCGGCGCCCACCGCGCCGGCCGCGAGGAGCCAGGGCGCGTGCAGCCCGCTCCCGTAGAAGAGGGCGATGACGAGGATTCCCCCGAGGTCGTCGAAGATGGCGAGCGCCGTCACGAACACCACGAGGGCGTGAGGGACGCGGCGCCGGAGCAGCGTCAGCACGCCGATGCAGAACGCGATGTCCGTCGCCATCGGGATGCCCCACCCGGGCACGCCGGGGCCTCCCGCGTTGAAGGCGAGGAAGATCGCGGCTGGAACGACCATGCCGCCGGCCGCGGCGATCGCCGGCAACAGGGCCTGCGGCAGGGTGCGGAGCTCGCCGTGAACCAGCTCGCGCTTGATCTCCATCCCGACGACGAAGAAGAAGAGCGCCATGAGGCCGTCGTTCACGAGCGCGAGGAGCGTGAAGCGCGCGACCGTCCCGGCGGCGCCGATCGTCACCGGGGTGGCAAAGACGGCCCTGTAGCTCGCGGGCGCGACGTTCGCCCACGCGAGCGCGGCGACGGCGCAGCCGAGCAGGAGCAGACCGCTCGCCGCCTCGAGGCGGAAGAAGGCCTGCACCCTTCTAGCGCCCGGCCCGTCACAGCGCGAGCGCGACGCGGGTCCCCTGCTCGATCGCGCGCTCCGCGTCGAGCTCCGCGGCGACGTCTGCGCCGCCGATGACGGACGTCGCGATGCCGGCGGCGGCGAGCTGCGGCAGCAGCTCCCGGCGCGTCTCCTGGCCCGCGCAGAGGACGATCGCGTCCACCTCGAGCGTCCGCGGCGCTCCGCCGACGCGCAGGTGCAGCCCGGCGTCGTCTATCGACTCGTACCCGACCCCCGCGATCATCGTCACGCCGCGCTCGACGAGGAGCTTGCGGCGGATCCACCCCGTCGTCCGCGCGAGCCGCGCGCCGACCTTGCCCACCTGGCGCTGCAGCAGCCAGACCTGACGCGGCGAGTGGGATGGCACCGGCTCCTGGGCGAGCCCGCCGCGATGCGCGAAGCGCTCGTCGATGCCCCACTCCTCGCGGAAGCGGCGCGCGGGGTCGCCGCCGTCCGGGGCGTGCGTGAGGAGCTCGGCGACGTCGAATCCGATGCCGCCCGCCCCTACGATGGCGACCCGCCTGCCCACCGGGCGGCGCCCCAGGATCGCGTCCGCGTAGCCCATCACGCTCGGGTGGCCGACTCCCGGGATGGCGGGGAGACGCGGCGATACGCCCGTCGCGAGCACGACGTGGTCGTAGCGCTCGGCGGCGAGCCCGGCGGCGGTCGCGGCGGCGCCGAGCCGCACCTCCACGCCGAGCGCGGCGAGCCGCGTGCGGAAGTAGCGGATCGTCTCGGCGTACTCCTCCTTCCCCGGGATGCGCCGGGCGAGGTCGAGCTGGCCCCCGATCGCCGCGGCGGCCTCGAGGAGGGTGACCCGGTGGCCGCGTTCGGCCGCGGTGCAGGCGCAGGCGAGGCCAGCCGGCCCCGCGCCGACGACCGCGATCCGCCTCGGCGAGCGCGCCGCGACGACCGGCAGCTCGGTCTCGCGGCACGCGCGCGGGTTCACGAGGCACGAGCAGACCTTCCCCTCGAAGATGCGGTCGAGGCAGGCCTGGTTGCACGCGATGCAGGTGTTGATCTCCGCGGCGCGCCCCTCCGCCGCCTTGCGGACGAGCTCCGGATCGGCGAGGAAGGGCCGCGCCATCGAGACGAGGTCCGCGTCGCCGCGGGCGAGCACGGCCTCCGCGACGGCCGGATCGTTGATCCGGTTCGTCGCCACGAGGGGGATCTTCACCGCGCCGCGGAGCCGCCGGGTCACCCAGCTGAAGGCGGCCCGCGGCACCATCGTGGCGATCGTCGGGATCCGCGCCTCATGCCAGCCGATCCCGGTGTTGATGAGCGTGGCGCCGGCCGCCTCGACCGCGCGCGCGAGCGCGACGACCTCGTCCCAGGTGCTGCCGTCCTCGACGAGGTCGAGCATCGAGAGGCGGAAGACGAGGATGAAGTCGCGGCCCGCCGCGGCGCGAATGCGACGGACGATCTCGACCGGGAACCGGAGTCGGTTCTCGAGCGAGCCGCCCCAGCGATCGGTGCGGCGGTTCGTGCGCGGCGCCACGAACTCGTTCACGAGGTATCCCTCGGAGCCCATCACCTCGACGCCGTCGTAGCCCGCCTCGCGCGCGAGGGCGGCGCAGCGGGCGTAGTCGTCCACCGTGCGGTCCACCTCGGCGTCGCCGAGCGCGCGCGGCTTCACCGGAAAGATGGGCGCGCGGATCGCCGACGGTGCCACCGCGCCGGGGTGCCCGGCGTAGCGGCCGGTGTGGAGGATCTGCAGGCAGACGAGGCCGCCCTCGCGGTGCACCGCGTCCGCGATCACACGGTGTGCGCGCGCCTCGGCGGGCTCCGTCAGCTTCGCGGCGCCGGGCGCGACGAGCCCCTCGGCGTTCGGCGCGACGCCGCCCGTCACGATGAGGCCCGCGCCGCCGCGCGCCCGTTCGGCGTAGAACGCGGCGAGCCGCTCGAGGCCCCCCGGCGCCTCCTCGAGGCCGGTGTGCATCGACCCCATGAGCGTCCGGTTGCGGAGCGTCACGAAGCCGAGGTCGAGCGGGGCGAGCAGGTGCGGGTACGTCGCCATGGCGCCCCGAGTGTACCCGGTCCCACCCGGCGCGGGCCGGCCCGCGGTCACGCCGCCCGGCTGCCGGGCGGGGCCGTCTTCCACCGCTGGTGCATCCAGACCCACTCGGCGGGGTGGCGCCGGATCGCCGCCTCCTGCAGCGCGACGCACGCGGCGGTGAGCCGGACCACCTCGGCCTCGCGGTCGGCGGGCGCGCCGTCGAACGGCACCTCGATCACGTCGAGCCGATGGCCATCGCCCGCGCGGGGCCCGCGCCGGTGGCAGGTCACGACGAGGACGGTCGCCCCGAAGCGCAGCGCGAGGTCCGCCGCCGCCCGCGGGGTCGCGGCGGGGCGCCCGAAGAACGGGACGAAGACGTTCTGCACGTCGCGGATGTCCTGGTCGATGAGGATGCCGAGGGTCCCGGCCTGCCTGAACAGCCTCAGCATCGCGCGGCCGGTCCCGGCGTCGTCCCGCCAGAACGTCTCGACGCGGTTCTCGGCGCGGACCCGCTCCGCGAGCCCGTCGAGCCGCGCGTGCCAGCTCCGCTTCGCGATGACCGCGTTCGGCTGCACGTACCGGGAGAGGCGGCACGCGAGCTCCCAGTTGCCGATGTGCCCGAGGACGAGGACGATCCCCTTGCGCCGCGCGACCGCGCGCTCGAGCGTCGCAATGGTCTCCGCCGGCGCCTCGACGTAGTCGTCCATCCGGCTCGACCACCGCCGCATCGTGATGAGCTCGCCGCCGAGCCAGCCGAGGTGGACGAGGCTCGCGCGCGCGATGGCGTCGCGCTCCGCCTCGCCCTTCGCCGGGAACGCCGCGGCGAGGCTCGCGCGCATGTCGCGGCGCATCCGCGGAGAGAGGTACCAGGAGAGCCGGCCGAGGGCCCCGCCGAGCGCGAGGGCGAGGCGGAGCGGCATCAGCGTCAGGACCCGGACGAACGCTACGATCAGCGTCGCGCGCGCCGCCCGGCGCACGCGCTTCCAGCCCGTGGCAGCCACCGTGAGCTAGCGCTGGTTTCCGGTGGCGTCCGCGGCGCGCGGCGTGGGCGGGCTGGCGATGCCGCTCGCGGGGAGCTTCCCGATCCGCTCGCGCGCGAGCCGCCACGCCCGCTGCACGACCCAGGACAGCGACCGATCCTGCCGGATCGCCTCGTCCTGCATCTGCCGGAGCATCTCCTCCGGGAAGTACAGCGACTGCTTTCGGGCGTCGGACATCGCCCCTTGTACGCCCGGCGCTCCGGGAGGAAAAGGGCCGCCCCGAAAATCGCTCGGGCAGGCGCCCGGCGCGGGGCCGCCACCCGCGATATACGATGCGACATGAACGAGAACTTCGGCGAGCTGAAGGCGCGGATCCGTAAGCTGAACGACCTGCTCACGTCCGACAGCGGCCGGATCCTCGGCAACCTCGACTTCGCGCGCGCGGTGAGCCAGGCGCACCGGCTCGTCCGCGACGGCGACCGGACGCGCGAGCCCTCGCCCGGCCTCCGCGCCGCGGTGGAGAAGGCCGAGCTGCTCGGCCGCGGGCTCCGCTAGCGAGGTGCCGCGCCACCGCGCCCGCGTTCGAGCAGGTTCGTGCTAGGGGGTCGCGTTCCCGGCCGGAGCTTCGGCGCCCTGCCCGGCGAGCCCCGCGCGCTCGCCGAGGAGCGCGACGCACGCGTGGCAAGTCACGCTGCGTGAATGCTTCGTGGACTTGTGATCGAACCCGCGCACGCCGCACAGGATCTGGTGCAGCCGCGTGTCGTAGAAGTGAACCAACGTTACGGGAGTCAGGTTGTCCATCTCGGTGTCCCTCGGGCCGGCCGGTGAGGGAGCGGGATTGCTCCGAGACGCAGGCTGCGGTCGTGGTCTTTCCGAACAGGGTGATAACCGGCGCTCCGTGGAGGCGCATGGGGACCTACGGACCTTGCACGGGCGCCGAGCCCTCGCCCGCTTCGGGGCGCCTTCCGGGACGGCGGGCGCCGGGGCTAGCTCGCGCCGCGGAGGCGCCTCGCCTCGTGGGCGGGCACGATGCGCTCGTACTCCTCGAGGATGAGCGGGGACGAGATCACGAAGTCCGCGCTCGCCCGGTTGCACGCCGTCGGGATGTTGTAGAGCACCGCGATCCGCAGGAGCGCCTTCACGTCCGGATCGTGCGGCTGCGGCTCGAGCGGATCCCAGAAGAAGACGAGCGCGTCGAGCTCGCCGGCGGCGATCATCGCGCCGATCTGCTGGTCGCCTCCGAGCGGGCCGGAGAGGAGCCGCTGCACCTTCAGCTCCGAGAGGGCGTCCGCGACCATCTTGCCGGTCGTCCCGGTGCCGTAGAGGTCGTGCTTCGCGAGCGAGCCGCGGTTGTAGCGCGCCCACTCGAGCAGGTCGGCCTTCTTGTTGTCGTGGGCGACGAGCGCGATCGCCTTCCGGCGGCGCATGCGAGCCGTCGTCGTTCGAGCTTCCATGTCGTTCACTCCCGAGCCTCCTCGGCCGGCGCTCAGACGACGGGCGCGACGAGCGCAGTCAGGTAAGGCAGCCCGTCCATGTACTGCACCTCGAAGTAGCCGCGGCGCGCGCCCCACTCGGCCCAGGTCACCGCGGCGGTCCCGCGGACCCACACGATCCCGCCGCCGGGGCGGCGCAGGCGCCGGCGCTGAGCGCGGCACCACGCCCAGCGCGTCCACGGCCCCCACGTCTGGAGCGCCTCGCCGATGCGGGCCCGCACGACCTCGAGGAACTCCGGCATCGACATGGCTCGTCTCCCTTCGTGGAGGGGCGGTCTCGGCGGTTCAGGTCGGGAGCTGCGCCTCGGGCGTCGGCTGCGCCACGGGCTGCGCCTTCGGGCGGGACTGCTTCGCGGTGCTCACGTGCATGAACGCCTCGACGTCGACGTGGTCGCGCGCGCCGTGCGGGCGGAGCTTCTCGAGGAGCAGCTCGGCCGACGCGAGGAGGGCCGAGTACGTCGTCCAGTTGGGCTCGGCGTCGTAGGCGAGCTCGAGCCCGAGCCGCTGCGCGACGTCGCAGGCGAAGTGCGGGCGGAGCAGCATGTGGAGGTCCGGCCGCGCGATGAACGGCAGCAGCGTGACGACGGGCCAGCCGGCCTCGCGAGACGCGCCGGGCGTGAGCGCCGACACCGCCACCGCGAGCGCCTCGAAGCGGGACTGCTCGGGCTCGTCCGTCGCGAGGAGCTCGAACAGCGCCGCGAAGAACCCGCGCGCCGCGGCCGGGTCCCGGAGGCCGTCCTCGAACGAGACCTTCTCCGCGTCGCGGTGCAGCGTGCGGACCCGCTTCTCGACCCGCAGCGTCCGCTCGACGAGCCCCGCGACGTCGCCCGCCGCGAGGAGCTTCTCGCCCTCGCCGTTCCCGAGCACCTCGACGAACTCCGCGTGCGCCCGCCGCCAGCGGAACGCGCGCTCCTTGGCGCCCTCGACGTACTTCGGATCCGCGAACCCCAGCGGGAAGGACTCGAGGAAGCGCGCCACCGCGTCCGCGTGAGACAGCCACGCGCCCGCGCGGCCGTACCGGCCGGTCTTCGCATCGAGCGCGAAGCCGGACAGCGCCGAGAGCCAGGCGTTCGGGCTCGCCGAGGGCGAGAGGTAGGACAGCGCGACCGGCAGCCTCAGCTTCGTCGCGAACCGGGCGCCGCTCGTCGCGAAGAAGACGTGAACGGCGTTCTCGTCCAGGGCCACGATCTTGCCGGCGCCGAGGGAGACGTGCTGCACCAGCATTCCGTTCTCGAGACTGCCCATGATCGGCTCTTTTCGGTCGGCGTCGACACGTCGCACACTCGTCGCCGCCAGTGACGCCGGAGCGGGCGCGGGCGGCTCGTCGTGGGGGCGAAGGGTGGCGCGTGTGGAACCCCGCCGTGTCGCTCACGGCGGCGTGGAGGGCCGGCATCGTCCGCCGGACGTCAGTCGTATATCACCGTGCGCACCGGCGCGCTCGCGGCGGCCCAGCGGCGCGCCAAGTTGGGGCGCTGCTCGACTTCTCGGCGGGGATCGACTAAACCATTCCTCCTCTCCCGCTCCGGGAGGGAAGAAGTCGCGCGCGGCACTCATTGCCGAGCGTTCACAGAGAGAAAAGAGCATCGACAGCACATGGCATCCGGCACCGTGAAGTGGTTCAACGACGCGAAGGGTTTCGGCTTCATCACGCAGACGGACGGGGGCGAGGACGTCTTCTGCCACCACACTGCGATCCAGGCCGACGGGTTCCGCTCCCTCGCCGAGGGCCAGAAGGTGGAGTTCGAAGTGACGAAGGGCCCGAAGGGCCTGCAGGCGGCGAACGTCCGCCCGGTCGCGTAATCGCGCCCGTCGCGACGCTCCAGTGACATCGAAAGCCCGGCCTCTCGAGGCCGGGCTTTTTCGTTGGGGCGGCGGAGACGGGTGGACACGGCTCCTCCGCTGGTACGTCGGTGGCCTGAACTTCACGCGCGCGCCGGCGGCGTGCGCGGCAGCTCGACGAGGAACGTCGTTCCCTGCCCGGGCGCGCTGGACAGGCTCACGATGCCGCCGTGCGCCTCGACGATCTCGCGAACGATGAACAGCCCGAGCCCGAGGCCGCCGCCCGTGGATGCCCGGCCGCGCCCCCGCTCGAAGGGGCGGAAGAGCCGCGCCTGATCGGACGCGGGGATGCCCGGGCCGTCGTCGTGGATCCGGAGGCGCGCGCACCCGGCGTCCTCCTCGACGCGGACGTCCACGTGTGATCCCGGCGCGTACCGCGCGGCGTTCGTGAGCAGGTTCACGATCACCTGCTCGAGGCGCAGCCGATCCCACGTTCCGCGCACCGGCGCGGCCGCCTCGAGGGACAGCTTGCACCCCGCCTGGAGGACCTCCGCGCTGTGCTGCTCCACGATGGCGCGCGTCGCCGCGGCGAGGTCCATGGGGGCGACGTCGATGCGGAAGCGCTTCGTCCTGATGCGGGTGAGGTCGAGCAGATCGTCGACGAGCCCCGCGATGCGGACCACCTGCCCCTCCGCGCCGCCCATGAGCTGCGTGAGCTTCTCGGGCGACAGCGCGGTGAGCTGGCCGCGGGCGACGAGTCGCTCGATGGTCTGGATGCGGAGCCGCAGCGGGGTGAGCGGCGTCTTGAGCTCGTGCGAGGCGATGGCGAGGAACTCGTCACGCGCCCGCACCGCCTGCTCCGCCTCGGCGTAGAGGCGCGCGTTGTCCACCGCGATCGCGAGCCGCCGCGCCAGCTCCTCGGCGAGGCCGAGGCTCTCGGGCGACGAGAGGCGGGCCTCGGACGCGCCGAAGAGCGTCAGCGTGCCGAGCGGCTCGCCGACCCCGACGAGCGGGAGCGTGGCCTCGACCGCGGTCGGGAGCGCCGGGCGGAGCGCGGCCGGCCAGCCGCTGCCGGCGGGGCGCGCCGTCACGGCGCGTCCGGTCTCGAGCGCCCGCGCGATGGAGGGAGCGTGGCCGAGCGCGGCGAGGTCCCCGAGCGCCTTACGCCCGGCGCGCTCCCGATCGGGATCCGAGTGCGCGAACCACACCGCGGGCTGCGCGTCCCGGCGCAGCACGAGCAGCGCCGCGTCGGCGAGGTGGGGCAGCGGGAGGCGGACCGCGGTCTGGGCCGTCGCCTCGACGTCGAGCGAGCCGGCGAGGAGGCTGCTCACGCCGGCGAGGAAGTGCTGGTTCGCCGCGTCGCGGGACAGGAGCCGCTCGCGCTCGCGGTGGTAGTCGACCTTCCGCCTCAGCTCCTCGGGGGAGACCCGCAGGCCGGCGAGGATGTCCGCGTACGCGGTCGAGATGGCGCGGGCCTCGTCGGCGCTGACGAGCTCGGCGCGACGGACGGCGGCGTGCGCCGCGGCGGCGCCAATGGCGGAGGCGAGCGTGGTCTCGACGCTCGCCTCCAGCTCCGCGAGCTGCAGCGCCGTGAGGCCGCCTCCGCTGCGTGCGCCCGCCCCGGGGAGGCACGCCTCGGCCAGCGTGCGGGCCTCTTCCTCCCCGTGGTACGCCGCGAGGAGCGCGACCGTGCGGGCTCGCTTCTCCTGGACGCGCGCGATCGACGGCGCGGTGTCGGGGACGCGAAGCGCCTCCGACCTCTCGAACACGTCGAGCAGGCGCTCCGCCCGCGCGGCCTCCCTCGACCTCGCCGGGAACAGCACCGAGCCCGCGATGAACGCGCCGACGTTCACGATGAGGGTCCAGATCACCGCGTGCGTGACCGGGTCCGCGTGCACGTCGAAGAGCCCCTCGGGCACGAGCGACTCGATGCCGAACGGGCCTTCGGTCAGGATCGACGCGGGCAGCCAGCCCGTGCGCGCGAGGACGGGCACGACGAGCGTGTAAGCCCACATCCCGAACCCGGCGGCGAGTCCCGCGAGCGCGCCCGTCCGGCTCGCGCCGCGCCAGGACAGGCCACCGAGGAGCGCGGGAGCGAGCTGGAGGACGGCGGCGAACGAGATAAGGCCGATGGAGGCGAGGTCGTACGCGGCGCCGACCGTCCGCTCGTAGGCGAACGCCGCGAGCAGCACGAGCGCGGCGGCCGCCCAGCGCACCGGGAGGACGTGGCGGCGCAACCCGGCGAGCGGCGCCAACGCCTCGGCGGCGGGCATCACCGCGTGGTTCGAGATCATGGTGGCGATCGCGGTCGTTTCGACGATGACCATGCCTGTCCCGGCGGAGAAGCCGCCGAGGAAGACGAGCCAGGGGAGCACCCGGGTGGCCGCGTCGAGCGGCAGCGAGAGGACGAAGGCGTCGGCGGCCTCGGGCGAGCCGCGGAGCGCGAGCGCGCCGAGGGCGAGCGGGAGCACGAACACGTTGATGAGGAGGAGGTACGCCGGGAAGAGCCACATCGCGGTGCGGAGGTGGTCCTCGTCGGCGTTCTCGACGACGGCGATGTGGAACTGGCGCGGGAGGAGCAGCACCGCCATCGCGGAGAGGAACAGGTGCGCGAGCCACGTGCCGACGTGATGGTGGCCGAGGAGACCCGGCGCGCCGACCGACGGGATCGTCGCCGCCCGGAACACGTCCCCCGGCCCGTCGAAGAGGCCCCACACGACTAAGGCGCCCGCGGCGAGGAACGTCACGAGCTTCACGACGGACTCGACGGCGAGCGCCACGACCATCCCGGGGTGGCGCTCCGTCGGGCGCGCGCGCCGAAGGCCGAACGCGATGGTGAAGAGGAGCAAGAACCCGACGAGCGGGATGCCGAGGCGCCTCCCGGAGCCGGGATAGGTCAGCCCGGCGCCGCCGCCCGAGACGAGCCCGAGCGTCACGATCATCGTCTTGAGCTGGAGCGCGATGTACGGGATGAGGCCGACGACGAGCAGCGCGGTCGCGAGGAGGGCGACCGCCTGCGACTTCTCGTAGCGGAGCGCGAGGACGTCGGGGAGGCTCGTGACCCGGTGCGCGTTCTTGAGGCGGACGAGCTTACGCACGATCCACCACCACCCGGCGGCGCACAGCGTCGGGCCGAGGTAGATGGAGAGGAAGAGCAGGCCGTTGCGCGCGGCGAAGCCGACGCTCCCGTAGAACGTCCACGTCGTGGCGTACACCCCGAGCGCGAGCGAGTAGACGTACCGGTTCGACGCGACCGGCCGTCGCCGCGCCTCGCGGCGCTCGGCCCATACCGCCACCGCCACGAGCAGTCCCACGTACGCGGTCACCACGAACGCAGGGAGGAGCAGCTCACGCATCGTCGCCTCCGCCGACGCGGTCGCGCTGTCCGAGCGCACGGGCGAGCACCACGAGCGCCGCGACGAAGAGCACCCAGGCGCCCAGGAGGTGCGCGTACGAGGCTCCGATGCTCAAGGGGGGCGTCCGGACGAACGGCCAGGTGAAGAGCAGGAGGCCGATCACCGCGAGCGAGGCGGCGCTCGCCCGCCGGCCGCGCCAGCGGGCCGGAGGGTGAACCTCGCCGCGACGGCCGGCCATCTCGGACCTCACCTTCAGCGACATTCAAAGGGTAAGGATGCTCGACGCGGGAACCGCGGGCCACGCCCAGATGCGCGTCTTCGTTGCTACCCGCCCGACAGCACCTGCCGGAGCGTCTTCCCGTCCCGTACGGCCAGGAGTGTGGCCATCGAAGCGGTGCTCAGGGCCTCGGCTCGTCCCCGTACTCCGTCGCGCCGTCGGCGGCGCGCTCGGCGCTCGCGCCGGCGGCACGCGCGGGGTGGTGGCGCTTCACGAACCCGAGCGCGACCTCGGCGACCTCTCTCCACCCGCTGTCGATGGTGAGCGAGTGCCCGCGGCCGGGGATCTCCCGGATCTCGGTGATCCCCGGGTTTCGACGCTGCCGCTGGTACGCGGCGTGCGCGATCGCCCACGGGACCGTGTTGTCCTTCTCGCCGGAGATGATGAGGAGCGGGCCGCGGTCCGGGTTCGTCGTGTCCACCTTCGCCTCCGTCCAGGGGTTCAGGTTCGCCGTGGCGGCCTGGAACAGCACGACTCCCGTGCCCGGGACCGCGTACGTCTCGTACAGCCTGCGCGCCTCCGCTTCGCTCGCCGCGTTCGCGAAGCCGAAGCGGAACTGCTCGAACGTGAGCGCGACGGCGCGCCTGTAGTTGGCGGGATTGCCGAGCACCGGGAACGCCGCCTTGAGCGCCGAGAGCGGAAGCGGCAGCACCCCGCGGAAGGGCGCCGGGTCGACGGCGACCGTCGCGGTCGCCACGCCCTCGCCGGCGAGCCGCTGCGCGATGAGCCCGCCGAACGAGTGTCCGATGACCGCCGGCACGGACTTGAGCTGGCGGATCACGTCGACGAAGTGGTCGGTGACCTGCTTCACCCGCTTGTGCGCGAAGACCTCCGGGTGCCGGCGCGCCTCCTCGACGGTCTCCGGATCGTCGGGCCAGCTCGGGGCGAGCGTCACGTAGCCTTCGCCCTCGAAGAGGCTGCGCCAGGGATCCCAGCTGCTGGCGAGGAGCCACAGGCCGTGCACGAACACGACGGGCTCGGCGTCCGTCTGATTGGCCCGGAAGATCTCTCGCTGCTCACGGGGCGAAATGGCGCTCATCGGTTCTCTCCTCCTCCGCGGTCCGCCGCGCGTCTCGTCGCCGTGACCTGTGTCTCGCGCGGCCCCGAGGCGCATCGAACTTTTCGTGACATCGAAGGGTCGTCGAGCGAGGCCCTCACCACCGGGCCGAGGCGACGAGCGACGCCGCCGGGCGCGCGCGAGCGAGCAGCACGGCCTGGCTGTCGACCGGCTCCTCGCCGTCCCGCGGTCGCGCCCGGTCGTACGAGCGGTCCACGCGCATGTGCCGCGCTCGCGTGTTGTCCCGGAGATACACCTCGAGCACCTCGTCGCGCAGGTGCCGCACGAGCGCGGGGTCGGTGACCGGAAACAGGACCTCGACGCGCCGATCGAGGTTCCGCGTCATGAGGTCGGCCGACCCGAGGACCACCTCGTCCGCCCCGCCGTTGCGGAACCAGAAGATCCTGGAGTGCTCGAGGAAGCGGCCCACGATGCTCGTCACGCGGATGCCGTCGCTCACGCCCCGGACCCCCGGCCGGAGGGAGCAGATGTGCGAAGAGCTCGCGGCGGCGGTGCTCGACCTCGCGATGCCGGGCATGGACGGCCGCGCGTGCTTCGAGCGGATGCGCTCGCGGCGCGTCGCGGGAGCTGACCCGACGCGCGACCGGAAGCTCGCGCGATCGAGGTTCGCCGCGTCGGGTCACGACGCGCCTCGCGGTCGCACGCACGCGCGGTCGACGCAGCTGCGGAGCTGACCGACCTCGAACGGTTTCATCAGGACCGCATCCGCGATCCCCGCCTCGAGGAGGCGGCCGGGGCTCGAGCTGAGGGCGATGACGGGGACGACGTTCTCCATCGCGCACTCCAGCTGGACCAGGACTACGAAGCCGTCTCGCATGTCGAGGTCGATCACCACGACGTCCGGTGCGATCCCTCGCTCCATCTTTCGCAGCGCGTCGGCGCCGGTGCGAGCCAGGACCGGGGTCGTGTGCTCCGTGCTCAAGGCCTCGCCGAGCGTCGCGAGCAGGAGGGGGTTGTCGTCGACGACGAGAATGACCTCGTCCATAAACGAAGAATGAGCACCCGCTCGTGGCGGAGTCGAGAGCGGGCGCGTCATGCGGATGTCTCCCACGCGGCCGTACGTCAGGCTGTGAGGCACGGGTCCTCGCGGCGAACGCCTTACCTGAGCGACAGCGGCCGGCCGTCACGCGGCTGGCCGGGCGCGAGCCCGAGGCGCGCCGCAATCGTGGGCGCCACGTCGATCGTCCGCGCGAGCCCGCGGACGGTGGACGCGGGGATGCCGTCTCCGAAGAAGACGAGCGCGACGTGGGTGCCGAACATGTACTGCCGGATGGCCTCGGGGTTCACGCAGCGCATCCCAGACCTTCGCGCCGGGAGCGTCGCTCCTGTTCCAGCGGTCGGCTTCGACGCGTGCACCCTCACTTCGCGTCCAGCACGGGGCGGCCCTCGGCCTGGTCCGGTGGACGCTCCACCGGCGCAGCGGCGGCCGCGACCGCGTCGCCCCGGCCGAGCATCCCGGCGAGCTCGCGGAGCGTTACGTTCCGCGGCGAACTTCGGCTCTCCTCGTCGGCGGCGCGTACGACGCGCTGGAGCTCCGGCCCGATGTGCCGCTCGACGGCGGTCCGGATGGCCTCCGCCTCCGCCTCGCGGCGGAGCGCATCGCGCACATCGGCCACGCGGATGGCGTCGAGGTCGCGCGCGGGGACGTAGCCCACCTCACGGCCGGAGGCGATCCGGGCGAGCAGGCCTGCACGGACCAGCGCCTCGAGGATCTCCTCGAGCGTGAGCGGCGGCACCTCCAGGAGCTCCGAGAGCGCGAGCTGGCTGCGCCACGGTCCGCCGGAGAGGAAGTCGCGCGCGACGTGGGCCGCCACGATCACCGCGAGCGTCTCTCTCAGCGCCTGATCTGCTCGACGCGCCCGGAATCGCTGCCGCGCCACACGGTCGTTCTGGTGGCTCGCGGCGACCTGCGCGCCGACGAGGACGACGACCCATGAGACGTAGGTCCAGACGAGGAAGATGGGGACCGCGCTCAGCACGGAATAGAGCGCGTTGTAGCTCGACACGCCCACCTGGAACCGGACGTACAGGATGAGCGCGCCCTGCCACAGCACCGACGCGACCGCGGCGCCGAGCGCCGCCGAGAGCGGCCGGACGCGGACGTTGGGCAGGATCGTGTAGATCGCGAAGAACGCGACGCCGACGACCGCGAACGAGGTGAAGTGCAGCAGGAAGTCGATCACCGCCCCGAGCGCCAGCGCGTTCCGCAGGAAGAGCACGACCCGCGAGCTCTGCGCCGCCGTGAGGGCCGTCGCCGACGCGACGACGAGCAGCGGCGTGGTGACGAGGAGCGTGACGTAGTCGGTCACCTGTCGAAGGAACGAACGCTTCGTCAGCGCTCCCCAGATCTCGTTCAGCGCGTCCTCGACGCTCGAGATGAGGCTCACGCTCGTGTAGACGAGAACGAAGAGCCCGAGCACGCCCAGTGTCGAGACATCGGTGTGATCGACGAACTGGAGGATCCGCTCGAGCGACCCGAGCAAGGCCGGGTTGGCCCCGAACGTGTCGCGCAGATAAGGGTGCACCGACCCGGCGATGAAGCTCGCATACACGCCGAAGCCCTTGAGGACCGCGAACGCGAAGGCGAGGAAGGGCACGATCGACAGGACGCTGTAGTACGTCAGTGCGGCGGCTCGGACGGTGAGCCGGGTGGCGGAGAAGCCGCGGATCGTCGAGTAGGCGATCCGGCACAGGCGGTAGAGGAACGCCTGCCCACGGCGCAGATCCGCTGCGCGGACCGTCCAGATCCGCTCCGTGAAGAAGCGCCGAAGTCGATCGGCCAGGTGCCGGCCGGGGTCGTTCGACAGGTTCGCCGTCCTCGAGACGTGTGCCCCCATCAACGAGGATCTCGGGACCCCCGCCCACCGGGGCAAGCGCAGGCGAGTGACGGACCCATGACACGGCGGAAATACCTCCGGTCCATGCGCGCCCTCCTCGTCCAGTCTCGATCGCCGACGACCTACTGGAGCTTCGAGCACACGCTCCCGTTCGTCGGCAAGGCCGCTACGTACCCACCGCTGGGGATCGCGACGCTGGCCGCGCTCCTGCCGTCCCGCTGGGAGCTGCGCCTGCGCGATCTCCACGTCGCGCCGCTCGACGACGCCGACCTGGCGTGGGCCGACGTCGTCCTCGTCTCGGGGATGCTCATCCAGCAGGAGTCGATGCGCGGAGTGCTCCGGCGCGCCCGTGCCATGGGCCGGCGCACCGTCGTGGGCGGCCCGGCCCCGAGCACCGCGCCCGAGCTCTTCGCCGAGGCGGACCACGTGTTCCGCGGCGAGGCCGAGGGCCGGCTCGACCTGCTCGTGCGGGTGCTCGAGGCCCCCACGCCGGAGTCGCCGCGCCTGCTCTCGCCGCAAGGCGACGAGCGCCCCGACCTGCGCCTCGCCCGGGTGCCGCGGTTCGACCTCGTCGACGTCTCGATCTACGCGAGCCTCGCGCTCCAGTACTCGCGCGGCTGCCCTTTTCAGTGCGAGTTCTGCGACATCATCGAGATCTTCGGGCGCGTGCCGAGGGTGAAGTCGCCCGAGCAGGTCGTGGCGGAGCTGGATGCGCTGCGCGCGATGGGAGCCCGCGGGACGCTCTTCTTCGTCGACGACAACTTCGTGGCCAATCGCCGCGCGGTCGCGCAGCTCCTGCCGGTGCTGCGGGCCTGGCAGGAGCGGAACGGGTTTCCCTTCGTGTTCTGCACGGAGGCCAGCATCGACCTCGCGACCGATCCCGAACTCGTCGCGGCGATGGTCGAGGCAGGGTTCGGTCAGGTCTTCGTCGGGATCGAGACGCCCTCACCGGCGGCGCTCGCCCAGGCCAGGAAGACCCAGAACCTGCGCATGCCGCAGGAGCGAGCGGTCGAGGAGCTGACCCGCGCCGGGCTCGAGGTGTACGCCGGATTCATCGTCGGCTTCGACGCCGACGGCCCGGACATCTTCGAGCGGCAGCTCGCCTTCATCTCCGGTCTTCCCATCGCCCGGGCCATGCTGAACCTCCTCACGGCGCTTCCGGGGACGCAGCTCTGGCGACGGCTCGAGCTCGAGGGGCGGCTGCGCGGCGCGCCGTCCGGCGACTCCTTCGAGCGCCCGAACTTCGTGCCAGCGCTCGACGAGCGCACCCTGCTCGCGGGGTACCGCCGCCTGCTCACGGCGCTGTACGCTCCCGACGCGTTCTACCGCCGCTGCGCGCTCCACCTCGATGCGGTGCGGCTCCGGCGCGGGGCCATCGCGCACAGCGTCGGCAACGGCTCGCTCCGGGCGCTCTGGCGCGCGGTGTGGCGGCTCGGCATTCGCGGCCGGCGCCGGCAGCTCTTCTGGCGACTCGTCGCGCGCGCCCTCCGTCGCGGCGCGGACCTCCTCCCCCGCGCGGTCGCGTTCGCGATCGTGGGCGAGAGCCTCATCCGCTACACGGAGGAGATCGTGCTCCCGCGCATCGACCGCTCGCTGGCGGAGCTCGGCGGCGCCGGCGCCGGTCGGGCGCGCGCATGGATCAACCGTGCCTAGCGCTTGCGCCGACCGCCGGCGCCGCGCGTAGGCGCGCCCTACCTGAGCGACAGCGGCCGGCCGTCACGCGGCTGGCCGGGCGCGAGCCCGAGGCGCGCCGCAATCGTGGGCGCCACGTCGATCGTCCGCGCGAGCCCGCGGATGGTGGACGCGGGGATGCCGTCTCCGAAGAAGACGAGCGGGACGGCGCGATCGTAGGCGTACGGGGACCCGTGCCCGGCGCCGGCAGGCTCCGACGTGAGCAGGCAATGCGCGTCGAGCTGGACGACCCAGTCGCCGCTGCGCTCCGGATCGAAGGAGGCGCGGTACAGCTCGCACGCGCCCGCGCACGGGCGGGCCTCGAGGTCCGCAGCCGTCCACGCCTTCACGACGGCGCGCTCGGACGCGAGCCTCGCGGCGACCGCGGCGACGGCCTCCGCGCGCGGGACGCCGCACGCGTTCCAGGCGTCCCTCGGGAGGGCGAACGCGGAGTTGCCGTCCCAGCCGACCTCCGGCGCAGCCGCGAGCCCGCACGCGTCGCGGGCGAGGGACGCGATCCTCGCGGCGAGCGGCTTTCCGGACACCCGGCTGCCCGGGACCCGGCACTCGGACACGCCGAGCGTCTCGGCGACCTCCGGGACGGGACCGACGCCGTGGTCGGCGGTGAGGACCACGAGGAGGCGCGCGCGGCTGAAGCGCGCCTCGAGGAACGCGAGGAAGGCGCCGACGTCCCGATCGAGAGCGCGGAGCGCCGCAGCCGCTTCCTGGCTGTCCGGACCGTAGGCGTGCCCGACGTGGTCCGTGGCCGAGAGCGAGACGGCGAGGAGGTCCGTCGCCGTCCCGGAGCCGAGCCGCTCCGCCTCGACGGCGGCACGCGCGAGGTCCAGCGTCATTGCGTCGGCGAGCGGGCTGCGCAGGAGGCGCTCCACCGTCGCGCCGAGCGTGGCCGCTCGCACCGGGTGCGGACTCGTGCGCGACCAGCGGTCCGACTCCCATCGCGTGTCGTCAGGCAGCGCGTGCGGATCGTCCGTGCGGTGCGACCACTGCTCGGGAAACAGCGCGGGGTCGAACGGCGCGAGCCCGCGCGCCCGGTCGAAGCGGTCGAGCCATGGGGGAAGCGCCGCGCCACCGCGTCGCGCCGTCGTGTACCCCGCCTCGGCATCGAGCCAGATCGCGAGCTCCGGGCTGCGGCCGCCGAGCATGATGGCCGCCCGGTCCTTCTCCGAGATCGCGACCGCCCGTCCGCCCGAGGCGCGCATCCAGTCGGCGAGCGCGTCCGACCGGAGGAGCGCGGGCGAGCCGCCTGCCACGCAGTACGTCGGCAGTCCGCCGACGAACACCACGTTTCCGGGGATGCCCGCGCGGCCCGGCTGCAACCCCGTCGAGATCGCGGCGTGTCCCGGGCAGGTCTCGGTGATGCCGTGCGTGAGGGTCGCGTCCGCGAACACGCGCCCCTCGCGGACCAGGCGTCCGAGCCCGCCGGGAAGGGACGCGTCGAGACGCGCCCGCGCGAGCTGGTCGACGACGAGGAGCACGACGAGCGCGGGTCGCCGAGCGGCGTCTGCGCCGGGCGCAGCGTGCGCCGGGAACGCCACTGCAACCCACGCCACGATCGCGAGCGCGAGCGCCGCCGCCCGGCGCGAAGCCCACTCCTTCATGTCGTTCAGCTCGGGCGCAAGGGCGCGAGCCAGCGCGCCGAGTTCGCGACGTACGCGTGAATGTCCTCGAGCGCGCGCGGATCCCCCGCTCGCTGGAACGCGTTCACACCCGCGAGGTCGTTCGCCGAGAGCGCCGGAACCTGGCCGCCGTCCACCCCGAGCCGCGCGTACGGGATGGTGCATTGCAGGAGGATCCTCATCGCCCTCTCCCTTTCGCTCCTGGCGCCCGCTCGCCGGGTCGCTCGCCGCGTCGCGACAGGCATCGAACGCCACTCGTCATCTTCTGTCGCCGTGCCGTGTTCTGTCGCCGTCTCGTGCGGAGTTCACGGATTGCCGCCGCGTCGAAGTCCCGGGTGAGCGGGTAAGCGTGCGAGCAATCCGGGCAAGGCGCCGCTGGGGTTTCGTGCACCGGACGCTCCGCGGACGAGGACGGTCCCGCAGTTCGCAAGATCGCGCGTGTCCGGCCCCTCAAACGTCCGGCATGCGCCCTGCACGCACGGTACGAGGCGCCTCGAGGAGCACTCAGGCGTGGGGTCGTAGCGCGGCCGCAGCACCGGCCGCCATATCGGGCCCCGACGGGGGAACCATGGCGGATCCGACGATTGCGGAAGTGGCAAAGAGCCTGACCGAGACCCAGAACGCCCTGAACATCGTCTGGACGATGGTCGCGGCCTTTCTCGTCATGTTCATGCAGGCGGGGTTTGCGCTCGTCGAGACGGGGCTCACGCGGGCGAAGAACGTCGCCCACACGATGGGGATGAACTTCCTCGTCTACGCCATCGGAATCATCGGTTTCCTCTTCGTCGGGTTCGGCCTGCAGATGGGCGGCGTCGGGGCGGTGTTCGGGGCCGATCCGGTCCTCACGAAGGAGTTCACCGTCCACATCCTGGGCAAGTCGTTCGGCCTGTTCGGCATGACCGGCTTCATGCTCCACCCGGTCTCGACGTTCACGGCGGGGGTCGCAGCGACGTTCGTGTTCCAGATGGTGTTCATGGACACGACCGCGACCATCCCGACCGGCGGCTGCGCCGAGCGCTGGAAGTTCACGTCCTTCGTCCTCTTCTCGTTCGTGATCGCCGCGCTCATCTACCCGATCTACGCGAACTGGGTGTGGGGCACGGGCTGGCTCTCCGCGCTCGGCACGAACTTCGGGCTCGGCCACGGTCACGTGGACTTCGCCGGGAGCTCCGTCGTGCACCTCACCGGCGGCGTCCTCGCGCTCACCCTTGCGAAGATGCTCGGCCCCCGCATCGGCAAGTACACCCCCGACGGCCGGGTGAACCCGATCCCGGCGCACAACATCCCGCAGGTGCTGACCGGGACGTTCATCCTCGCCTTCGGGTGGTTCGGCTTCAACGCCGGCTCGACGCTCTCCGGGATGGACAGCCGCCTGGCCGTGGTCGCCGCGAACACGATGATCGCCAGCGCGACCGGCGCCTTCGGGGCCTATGTCTACGTGAAGGTGAAGTGGGGCAAGGCCGATCCGTCCTGGCTCGCGAACGGGATGCTCGCGGGCCTCGTCGCGATCACCGCGCCGTGTGCCTTCGTCTCGGCGTGGGCGGCGGCCCTCATCGGCGCGGTGGCCGGGGTCCTCGTCATCGTCTCCGCGGTGTTCATCGACACGAAGCTCAAGATCGACGATCCGGTGGGCGCGTCGGCCGTCCACGGCGTGAACGGCGCGTGGGGTGTCCTCGCGCTCGGGCTGTTCGCGAACGGCACGTACGGGCAGGGGCTGAACGGGATCCCGTACGGGGTGACCGGCCTCTTCTACGGCGACGCCCGGCAGCTCCTGGCCGAGGTGATCGGCCTCCTCGCGAACATCGCGTGGGTCGCTCCGGTCGCCGCGCTGTCGTTCTTCGTCATCGGCAAGATCGTCGGAAACCGGATCACGGCCGAGGAAGAGATCGCGGGCGCGGATGTCGGCCAGATGGGCGTGCCCGGGTACGACTTCGGCGCTGGGCCCACGACCGGCGTCGTGAGGGGCGGCGGCTCCCAGCACCCGGGACCGTCGTCGGTGCCGACGTTCGTGCCGACCGCGACGAAGTGACCGCTCGCCTACGTGCGCGGCGCGGCGCCCGCGCGTGAGGCGCCATCCGCTCCCGTTCGCGGAGGTGGGATTCGTTGCGGCCTCCGCAATGGTGGCCTTACTGTGGCGCCATGCCGAACGCGCTCGAGGTGGAGCGGCTCTCCGTCCGCTTCGGCAGGACCGAGGTCCTGCGGGACCTCGGCTTCGCCGTGCCCGAGGGGAGCGCGCTCGCCGTCATCGGGCCGAACGGGGCCGGAAAGACCGTGCTGTTCCGGGCGCTCGTCGGCTCGATCCCGCACGAGGGGACGATCCGCTGGGCGCCCGGGACGCGGATCGGCTACGTGCCGCAGAAGCTCGACATCGAGCGCGACCTCCCCATCACCGGACGCGACTTCCTCGACGCGAAGGCCGCCGTGTCGCGGACGCCGCGGGCGGACGCCGGTCGCGTGCTCGAGCTCGTGAACCTCCACGGGAGCGTCGCCGACCAGCCGATCGGGACGTTCTCGGGCGGCCAGTTCCAGCGACTGCTGCTCGCGTTCGCGCTCATGGGGAAGCCGACGGTGCTGCTCTTCGACGAGCCGACGGCAGGGGTAGACGAGCCCGGCGAGGAGCGGCTGTACGAGATGATCCGGAGGGTCCAGGAGGCCGAGGGGCTCACGCTGCTCCTCATCTCCCACGAGCTGAGCGTCGTGTACCGGTACGCGACGAACGTCCTGTGCCTCTCGCGGGAGAACCCGTGCTTCGGGCCGCCGGAGGAGATCCTCACGCCGGAGCGGATCGAGCAGGTGTACGGCACCCCGCTCAAGTACCATCACCACTGATGCAGGCCACCGGGCTCGCGCTGTCGATCGGGATGGCGATCGCCGCCGGGCTCGTCGGCTGCTTCGCCGTGATGCGCCGGATGGCGCTCGCCTCCGATGCGATGTCCCACGTCGCGCTTCCCGGGATCGGGATCGCCTTGCTGTTCCACGTCCACCCCGTGCTCGGCGGACTGGCGGCGCTCTTCGTCGGAACGCTCCTCGTCTGGGGGCTCGAACGACGGACCGGCATCTCGACGGAGACCGTGATCGGCGTCGTCTTCTCGCTCGCGCTCGCGGTGGGGAGCATGCTCGCGACCGGAGACGAGCTGGTCGACGCGCTCCTGGGCGCGCCCCGCACGCTCGGCGCATGGGAGCTCGCGCTCGGGCTCGCGGCGTCCGCCGCGGTCGTCGTCTTCGTCCTCACCCAGCGGAACCGGCTCGTCCTCGCGCTCGTCTCAGCGGACATCGCGAGGACGTCCGGGATCCGCGTGGCGCGTCTCGAGCTGGCTTACCTGCTCGCGTTCGCGCTGACGGTGGCGCTCGGCCTGCGCTACCTCGGGGTCCTGCTCATGGGATCGCTCATCATCATCCCGGCCGCGACCGCGAAGCACCTCGCGCGAAGCCTCCACGGGATGTTCGCGATCGCGGTCGCCGTGGCCGTGACGTCCACCGTGGCGGGCGAGCTCGTCGCCGCCCACGTCCACCGCGCCACGGGGCCGGTGATCATCGCGATCGCGGCGGCGCTCTTCTTCGCGAGCCTCGCGGTGCGATGGCTGCGGCAGGGCGGCTGACCGTCCGAGCTCCCTGAGAGAGGGCCGGGACCCGTCCGCGTTGTGCTCTTGTCGATCGATCGACGCGTGCGGCCTGCCGCGCGCATGCGGGCAAGCCGAACGGCCGGACGCTTGCCGGGCGCATCGCCCAGGATCCGGGCCGACCGCCCGCGGTGCTAACATCGACGCATGCTCCGCACCGCCGCGCTCCTCGCAGTCTGTGTCGCGGTGGGCTGCGACTCCGGGCGCCACCGCGAGGTGGAGGTCAGCCTGGCTCCCGTCCCCGCCGCTGCCGCGCCGGGGAGCGCCACCGTCCCCGCGAGACCCCTTCGCATCTCCGTCGCCGCCGTCGAGTCGCCGCGCGACACCTACGGCACGTACACGCGGCTCCTGTCCCGTGTCGGAGAGCGGCTGGGCGTGCCGGTCGAGTTCGTCCAGCGGCGCACGTACCGCGAGGTGAACGACCTGCTCGCCGCCGGCCAGCTCGACGCCGCGATCCTCTGCACGGGTGGGTACCTCGACCTCCAGCGCCGCGTGCCGGGCACCGTCGAGGTGCTCGCTGCGCCCGTGGTGGACGGCGAGTCCACCTACCGGGCGCTGCTCATCGTGCCGGCGCAGAGCGCGGTGAAGAGCCTCTCCGAGCTCGCGGGAAAGCGCTTCGCGTTCACGGACGAGCTCTCGCTGACGGGCCGGACCTGGGTGGTGCGGCGGATCCAGGAGATCGGGCGCGACCCGGATCGGTTCTTCGGGGGGACGACCTACACCCAGAGCCACGACCGCTCGATCACCGGCGTCGCGGCGGGGTTCGTGGACGGCGCCGCGGTACACAGCCTCGTGCTGGAGCACATGACGGCGCGCGACCCCTCGCTCGCGACGCGCCTGCGCGTCATCGAGCGCTCGCCTCCGTTCGGCATGATGCCCATCGTGGCGTCCACCCGCCTCGACGCCGCCGCGCGCGCGCGCCTGCGCGAGGTCCTCGTCGGGATTCATCGCGATCCGGGGGCGCAAGACGCGCTGCGCGAGCTGCGCATCGAGCGGTTCGCGACTCCCGCCCCGGGGCTCTACGACTCGGCGCTGCGGGTGCAGGGGGCGATGCGGTGAACTCGCCGGCGCCGGCGCGACCGCGGTTTCTCCTGTGGATGAAGCTCGCCGCGATGGCCGCGGTCGGCGTCGTCGCCATGCACGCCGTCCACCTCGCCATCGGGAACCGGGTGGCGTCGCGCGCGCTGATCGACCAGCAGGAGGCGCTCGGCCACGATCTGGCACGGCTCGTCGCACGGCAGGCCGCCGATCCGCTCCTCGTGAACGACCTCGTCACGCTGCAGGAGCTGGTGCAGGGGGCGGTCCGGCCCTCGTCTCACTCGGTGGCCTACTGCCTCGTCGTGCGCGACGGGCGCGCGGTGGTGAGCAGCTTCGACGGGCAGCCACCGCCCGACCTCCTGGGGATTCGCGCGGCGGGCGACCGGGAGCCCGTGGTGGTCCGCTCGGGCGAGACCCGGATTCTCGACCTCGTCGAGCCGATTCTCGGCGGGCAGCTCGGTGAGATCCGACTCGGGCTCGACCTCGCCATCGTCAACGCCACGCGCCGCGAGCTGGCGTGGCGGCTCGGCACCCTGGCGCTCGCGGTGATCCTGGCCGGCCTCGCCGCCGCCTGGCTCGCGGGGCGGTCCATCGCGCGGCCAGTGAACGAGATGCTGGACGCGGCCGATCGCTTCGACCCTGCGGCGGCGGGAGCCGGTCCCGCGCCGGCGTTGCGCCAGGCAGGCTCCGACGAGATCGCGGTGCTGGCGGATCGCTTCAACCGCATGATGCGGCGTCTCGAGTCGGCGTACGCCGAGCAGGCGCGGGCGCGCCAGAAGGCGGTGGAGACCGAGCGGCTCGCCGCGCTCGGCTCACTCGTCGCCGGCGTCGCGCACGAGGTGAACAACCCGCTCGCCGGCGTGAAGAACTGCCTGCGCCGGCTGGAGCGCGGCGAGGTCACGCCCGCGAAGCGGGAGGAGTACATGGCCCTGATGGAGGAGGGGCTCGACCGGATCGAGGACGTGGTGCGCCAGCTGCTCGACTTCGGGCGACCGCACCGCGCCGTGCTCGAGCCGGTGTCCGTGGCGGCGCTCGCGCGCGACGCGGTCCGCCTGCTGCACCCCGTGCTGGAGCCGAGGCGGATCGAGTGCGCGGTCGTCGCGGAGCCGGGCGCCGAGGGCGCGGTCCGCGCCGACCGTCGCGAGGCGGGGCAGGCCATCGTGAACCTGATGCTCAACGCCGCCTACGTCACCCCGGATGGCGGGCGGATCCGCGTGGCCGTCCGGTGTCGTGGGAGGTTCCTCGGCATCGCGGTGGAGGACCAGGGTCCCGGCATCCCGGTCGAGGTGCGCGACCGGATGCTCGACCCGTTCTTCTCGACGAAGCCGGAGGGCGAGGGGACCGGGCTCGGACTCTCGGTCACCCGGACGATCGTCGACGCGCAGGGCGGTGAGCTGACGTTCGAGTTCCCGCCCGAGGGCGGGACGGTGGCCGCGGTCTGGCTCCCGGCCGCGTGAGCGTTCCGACCGTCACGCGCGATGTTACCTGGCGGTAACACCCGCGCGTCGCGCCGCGGCAGGCTTGTTACCGGTGGGTGCCGCGCCGATGGTCCGATGGCCAACGATCTCGACCCCTTGGCGCATGGCCGCCGGGTTGCAACCGGACGGCGCCGTCGCCCGCAGAACGCCGGCGCGGCGCCCATCTCTCCATCGACGGAGGCATCCGAATCACATGAAGAAACTCATCGGCATCATCGCCGCGGCCACGCTCCTCGCAGCCTGTTCCGGTTCGGACGGGTCCATCGGCCCGCCGGGCCCGGTCGGTCCCATCGGCGACACGGGGCCCATCGGCCCCCCCGGCCCTCCGGGCGCAGGATTCCTGCCGCTCGAGGTGGCGGGGGTGGTCGGCTACGTCACGGACGTTTCGGACGCGCCGGTGGCCGGCGCGACCGTGTACTTCGTTCCGCAGGCCGCGGTGGCCGCGCTCGCCGCCACGCCGATCAACATCGATCCCACGACCACCACCACGGCGATGAACGCAGTTCGCACCGCCTCGAACGACGAGCCGCTCGAGGACCTGATCGAGCTCAACGGCACGACGTACGTCAGCGCGGTCACCGATGCCGGCGGCGTCTACCGCGTCACGACCTTGCCGAGCGGTGAGTACTTCGTGGTCGCGGTTCCGTCGGATGCGGGCCACCTGCCGGGCGGCACCCACTGCCGTGAGCCGCTGGCCGCGACGACGCTCGTCGGCCGGCAGCTCAACATGCAGGTGTCGTCGAAGCCGGGCCCGAACGCGTTCTACGTCGGGGCCTCGGTCTGCTACACCTGCCACGGTCGCCAGCACGAGAAGTACACGCTCCACGTGAACGGCATCCGTCCCACGGGCAAGGCCGGGGCGCTGCAGAAGGGCGACAAGTACTTCACGCGCTGGAACGAGGCGCTCGCGAAGTTCTCCGCGGGTGACGCGACCGCGGGCGGCACGACGCTCTACTTCACGCCGGTCGGCGTCGCGAGCACCGCGAGCGACTGGAAGGTCTCCGAGACGAATCCGGGGTCGGGCGTCGTCCTGACCGCGCGCCTCTTCAGCGTCAGCGACGGCACCACGACCACCTACAACGTGGAGCTCAAGGACGCCATCAACCCGACCGGCACGGTCTACAAGGCCGAGTTCAGCTACGGCGGCGGCCTCTACAAGCAGCGGTACCTGACGAAGATCGGCACGAGCCGCTACGTGCTCCCGATCCAGTACAACTTCGACTCCGCCCCTGCCGGTGGGAACGGGATCAACGAGGCCACCGACCCCGCGGGCCGCTGGAACTGGCAGCACTACAACCTGTCCTCGAACGGCTGGTTCGCTCCCGGCACCGGCCTCCTCACCGTCCCGGGCAAGGGGAAGGCGTTCGACAACAACTGCGCGGGCTGCCACTTCACCGGGTACTCGCTCACCGGCAACGCGACGGACGGCTGGACGGCCCACGGCGTTCCGGACGCGAACGGCGAGGCCGACTTCGACGGCGACGGGCAGTCGGAGCTCATGAACACCACCTGCGAGAGCTGCCACGGCCCCGGCTCCGATCACTGGGCCGTCGCGGGTCAGGGCAAGCTCGTGGTCTCGCCCAGGCTCCTCACGCCGGAGCGCGAGGTCACCATTTGCGCCGCGTGCCACACCCGTGCCCTCGGCATCGGCGCCGGCGCCACCGAGAACCCGCTCAACGCGGGGCTGCGCATGGCCCTGCCTGGCACCAAGCGGAGCGTATGGCTCACCGAGTACGTCTCCAAGGTCGCCGACGGCGTCTGGGACACGAAGAAGAACAACGCTGGCGGCGTGTCGACGCCGCTCGGTGACGGGCTCCACTCGCGCCAGCACCACCAGCAGGCTTCCGACTTCATGAAGACCCGGAAGTACCGGAACGAGTTCCGGCTCGTCACCTGCACCTCGTGCCACGATCCGCACGGGACCGCCGATCAGGCCACCGCGCCGGTCGAGAAGCACCAGCTCAGGGCGGTCCTCGACACCGCGCCGGCCACCGCCGGCCTCTGCCTCGGCTGCCACGCCCCGTTCTACGAAGCGGGCGCGACGGTGGGTGAGCGGATGAAGAACCACTGGTCCGCGAACGGCATCAACGCGAACTTCGCGAAGGACGGGATCCAGTGCGCGACCTGCCACACGCCCAAGACGGCGAAGTCCGGCGCTGGCCTGCGCCAGGCCGTGCTCGGCGGGCAGCAGTACTGGTCGGGCGACATCAGCTCGCACCTCTTCAAGGTGCCCCGCAAGGCGGTGATCAGCGGCAAGGTCGACGGCACCATCACCGGTAACGACGTGCAGCCGATTCCGTACACGAACAAGTGCGGCTTCTGCCACGGCGCGCCGTAGCCGACGACGGCTCGTAGCCTGAAACCCGGCGCCGGTCGCGCGGCTCTCCTGCCGCGCGGCCGGCGCGTCGTCGTTTGACGCATCCGGAAGCAGCCCGCCCGACCGAGCCGGTCTCCGGCTCAGGATTTCTGCGGCCGGTCGCCGCCGCTCCCGGAGGTGAGCTCGCGCAGCCGCTCCCACAGGCTCTTGCGCGAGATGCCGAGCAGCGCCGCGGCGCGTCCCTTGTGCCCGCCGGTCCGTTCCAGCACGCGCTGGATGTACTCGCGCTCGAACTCGCCGACCGCCTCGCCGAGCGGCCGCACCTCGCCGCCGGCCGGCGTCGAGATCACCGCGGCTCCGACGCCGCGCGTCGCGGCGGCGGCGGCCACGTCGGCCGGGAGGTGCTCGAGGCGGATCGTCCCACCGCGTGACAGCGCGACCGCCCGCTCGAGCGCGTGCACGAGCTCGCGCACGTTGCCCGGCCAGTCGTGAGCGTCGAGCGCGGCGACGACCGCCGGACTGAGCTCCGGGACGGGGCGGCCCTGCCGCGCCGAGATCTCGGAGAGCGCCCGCGCCACGAGCGCCGGCACGTCGGCGCGTCGCTCCCGCAGCGGCGGCGTGTGCAGGTCGATGACGTTGAGGCGGTAGAAGAGGTCCTTGCGGAACGCGCCGCGCGCGATCTCGCCCGGCAGCTCGCGGTTCGTCGCGGCGATGAGGCGGACGTCCACGCGCACCGTCCGGCTGGACCCCACCGGCTCGAACGTCGAGGTCTCTATCGCACGAAGGAGCTTCGCCTGGCTCGCCGGCGACAGCTCGCCGACCTCGTCCAGGAAGAGCGTGCCGCTGTCCGCGGCCTCGAAGCGGCCGATTCGCCGCTGGACCGCACCGGTGAACGCGCCCTTCTCGTGGCCGAACAGCTCGGATTCGAAGAGCGCCTCCGGAATGGCCGCGCAGTTGACGACGACCATCGGGTGACCTGCGCGCCGCGACCGCTCGTGGATGCAGCGCGCGCACAGGTCCTTGCCGGTGCCCGTCTCGCCCGTGACGAGCACCGCGACATCGCTCGCGGCAGCCGCCTCGATGCGATCGCGCACGAGGCGCATGGCGGCCGAGTCGCCGAGCACGGTGCCCTGGGCCTCGCCGGTCGAGCCCGCGCGCAGCCGGCGCCGGAACGCCACCTCGTCGCGGACCCGCCCCACTCTCAGCAGCAGCTCCTCCATCTCGAACGGCTTCTGCAGGTAGTCGCGCGCGCCCTCGCGCATGACCTGGACGGCGTCCTCGGCGTGGGCGAACGCGGTCATCAGGATCACGCCGGCCTCGGGCTGCACGGCACGGGCGCGGCGGAAGAGGGCGAGCCCGTCCACGCCGGGCAGACGGACGTCGGTGAGCACCAGGTCGAAGCTCTCGCGATCGAGCGCAGCGAGCGCCGCCGTGCCGTCGGCGCAGGCCGCCACCTCGTAGCCCGCCTCCTCGAGCGCGTCCGCGACCGTGATGCGGACGATCCGGTCGTCCTCTGCGAGCAGGAGCCTCACGGCGGCAGTCTAGACCCGCCGCGCAGGGGCAGCGAGCGTCGTCGAGAACCACTCCCGCCAGCTCGGATCCAGCCGCTCGTGCGCGGCCAGCCGTCGCATCGTCGCCGCATCGTCCCGGTCGAACAAGAAGACCCGCGCGATCTCGGGGATGGGGACGCGCACGGGATCCCGGTGGACGATCGTGACGGTGTCGTCCACCGCGAGCTGGCCCTCCTCGGCGACCCGGAAGTAGATCCCCCAGCGGCGGCTGTCGGCGAACGCCTTGACCATCCTCGGGTCTCCGAAGCGGATCCCGAGCTTGAAGCACGGGATCCGGGGCGCGGCGGCCTCGAGCTCCGCGTCGCCGATCCGAACGACGTCGCCGATGCACAGGCCCGACTCGTCGAGCTCGCGGATCGTCAGGTTCTCGCCGAAGTTGGCGGGTTCCAGATCGCGGCCCAGCCGAGCTCGCCACCAGTCGTAATGCTCGGCCGCGTACGCGTACACCGCCTTGAACTCGCCCCCGTGAACCTTCAGGTCGCTCTGGCGGTCGCCCTCCAGGTTGTGCCTGCGCGCCCGGACGGGACCCGGGACAGGTGTCTTGAAGATGGAGGTGACCACCTCCTTGCCGTTCCAGGAGATCGTCCTCGGGCCACCGACGGCGATGCTGGCGATGCTCATGGTCGAAGCCATGGCCATCTCCTAGCCCCCTGCCTCGGGCGCGGCCGGTCAGTTTGAGCGTCGCTTCCATGATAACGGACATGCGTCTTGACATGCTCTCCGCCATAACGGATGTTCCCCCGCATGACCCCGACGACGAGCGCAGCCCGAAGCCTCGAGGCGGCCCCGAACTCCGACGCCGGTCCGTCCGCTCCTCCCGGACCGACCCCCGCGGGGCGGCGGGCGCTCGTGAAGAGCGAGGACTGGGTCGCAGCCTGGCTCGGCCTCGCGATCATCGCGCTCGTGCTCGCGGGCGTTCGGCCGGAGATCCCCAGGTTCAAGTGGGCGACCGACTCCGCCGTCGCGAGCACGGTCGTGGCGAAGAAGGCGGCCCTGGACGCGCTCGCCTTGGACGCGGCCGCGCGCGCAGAGCCGCAGCTCGCCGCCGCCGCGGCGTCGCTCAAGGTTGCCGCCGATTCCGGGGACCGGGCGGCCATCGGCAAGGCTGCGCGTGACCTCGGGGAAGCCGCCAAGGGGGCGAAGGACGGTTCGCTGAAGAAGAACGCCACCGAGCTCGGCAAGAGCCTCTCGGACGCCGGCGCATTTCTCGGCGGCGTGTTCGCCGCGAAGAACCTGGGGACGTCGGCCGCGCTCGGACTCGCCTACCTCCTCGTGTCCGTCATCGGGATCGCGCTGCTCGGCGGGAACGCGGTCCGGTACGCGATCGGGTTCCCCGTCGTGTACGCGCTCGCCTGGTTCGCCCAGGTGATCGCGGGGAACTCCACGCTCAGCTACTGGGGGCTCGAGTACGTCATCTTCGCCCTCGTCATCGGCCTGTTCGTCAGCAACGTGATCGGCCTCCCCGGATGGCTCCGGGATGCGGTCCGGACCGAGTACTTCATCAAGACGGGCCTCGTCATCCTCGGGTCGAGCATCCTCTTCCACGAGATCGTGCAGGCGGGCGCTCTCGGGATCGCCCAGGCGCTGCTGGTGGTCTCGGCGGTCTGGTATTTCTGCTTCTGGCTCGCGAGGAAGCTGAAGGTGGACGAGGAGCTCGCCGTCATGCTCTCCACGGCGGTGTCGATCTGCGGGGTGTCGGCCGCGATCGCAGCGTGCGGCGCGATCCACGGTGACAAGCGGAAGCTCTCCTACGTCACCTCCCTGGTCCTCATCGTGGCGGTCCCGATGATGGTGCTGATGCCCTGGGCGGTGCGCGCCTTCGGCATCCCCGACGTCGTGGGCGGCGCATGGCTCGGCGGGACGCTCGACACGAGCGGCTCCGTGGTCGCCGCGGGCGCGCTCATCAGCGAGGCCGCGATGAAGGCGGGCGTCGTGGTGAAGTTCTCGCAGAACGTGCTCATCGGCGTCGCCGCGTTCCTCCTGTCGGTCTGGTGGACGTTCCGGAGCGGCAAGGCGGCTGGGGAGCGGCCGAGCGCGCGCGTCATCTGGGAGCGATTCCCCAAGTTCGTGCTCGGGTTCGTCGCCGCGTCGGTCGTGTTCTCGTTCGTGCTCGACCCCGCGACCGTGAGTGCGACGAAGGGGACGCTCGGCGGGCTCCGGACGATGTGGTTCGCGCTCGCGTTCACGTGCATCGGGCTCGAGACACGCCTCTCCGACCTCGTCGGGATGCAGGGCGGCCGGCCGGCCGCGGCGTTCGTCGGCGCGCAGGCGTTCAACGTCGTGTGGACGCTCGCGCTCGCGTTCCTGCTCTTCGGCGGCGTTATCTTCGCGACGCCGGTCTTCAAGTAGGGACCGCGAACGTGTGGATCGCGCGAGTGATCCCGGAGCGAGGACGTGATGAGCAAGACCCCTGCGAATCCGAGTCCCCCCGCTGACGTGGCGCGAGCGGCGGGCGAGGAGGGCTCGACCGCCGCGCCTCGGCCCGGCCCGAACACGCTGTCGGTTCACGGCGGCGACACCCGGGCCCGGGCCCACCAGGCGATCCCGATGCCCATCATCCAGACGGCGACGTACGCCTTCGCGGACACCGCCGACCTGGTCAACTTCATGCAGCAACGCAGCCTCGGCACGCACATCGAGGGCCGCGAGGACTACGGGCGCTACGGGAACCCGACGGTGCAGTCGGTGGAGCGCAAGGTCGCGGCGCTCGAGCGCGCCGACGACGCGGTGCTCTTCTCGTCCGGCATGGCCGCGATGACGACGCTGCTGCTCGCGAGCCTGCCCTCCGGCGCGCACGTCGTCATGACCGACGACTGCTACCGGCGGACGCGCCAGTTCTGCCTCGTCTTCCTGAAGCGGCTCGGCATCGAGACGACCGTCGTCCCTATGGGTGACTACGAGGCGCTCGAGGCCGCGATCCGCCCGAAGAAGACGCGCTTCCTCATCTCCGAGAGTCCGACCAACCCGTACCTGCGCTGCGTGGACCTCGCGCGCCTCGCGGAGATCGCGAACCGCCACCGGGTTGGTACGATCATCGACAGCACGTTCGGGACGCCGCTCAACCAGCGGCCGCTCGAGCACGGCATCGACTACGTCGTGCACAGCGCCACGAAGTACATGGGTGGCCACCACGACCTCCTCGCCGGCGTCGTCGTCGGGAGCAAGGCGCGGGTCGCGGCCCTGCGCGACGCGCGCGGCGTCCTCGGCGGCATCGCGGACCCCCAGAACGCGTACCTGCTCGAGCGCGGCCTCAAGACGCTCGGGCTCCGTCTCCGCCAGCAGAACGAGACGGCGCTCGCGGTCGCCCGATACCTCGAGAAGCACCCCAGGATCGAGCGCGTCTGGTATCCGGGCCTCCCCTCGCACCCGGATCACGAGATCGCACGCCGACAGATGGCCGGCTTCGGGGGTGTCATCAGCTTCGAGGTCCGCGGCGCGCTCGACGACGCCAGCCGCTTCATCGATCGCATGGAGATCCCGTACATCGCGCCGAGCCTCGGCGGCGTGGACAGCCTCATCGAGCAACCCGCGCTGATGTCGTACTTCGAGAAGACGACCGAGGAGCGGCTCGAGCTCGGGATCAAGGACAACCTGGTCCGCTTCGCCATCGGGGTCGAGGACGCGGCCGACATCATCGCGGATCTCGAGCAGGCGCTCGCGGTCTGAGGCTCACCTCGCTGCAGGAAAGGACACGCACGATGGGACGGATCCACGAGGATAACAGCCGCAGCATTGGACACACGCCGCTCGTCCGCCTGAACCGCCTCGCGGACGGAACCGGCGCGACGCTCGTGGCGAAGATCGAGGGGCGGAACCCGGCGTACTCGGTGAAGTGCCGCATCGGGGCCGCGATGATCGCGGCCGCCGAACGCGACGGCACCCTCGTGCCCGGGTCGCGCGCGCGCACGATCGTCGAGCCGACGAGCGGGAACACCGGGATCGCGCTCGCGTTCGTCGCCGCGGCGCGCGGGTATCCGATCGTCCTCACGATGCCGGAGACGATGTCAGTCGAGCGGCGGCGGATGCTGCGCGCGTTCGGCGCGGAGCTCGTCCTGACCGAGGGCGCGAAGGGGATGCCTGGAGCGATCGCCAAGGCGGAGGAGATCGTCGCGAGCGACCCCGGCAAGTACTTCATGCCGCAGCAGTTCAAGAATCCGGCGAACCCGGCCATCCACTACGCGACGACGGGCCCCGAGATCTGGGATGACACCGACGGCAAGGTCGACGTGGTCGTCTCCGGCGTCGGCACCGGCGGAACGATCACGGGCGTGTCGCGCTTCCTCAAGCACGAGAAGAAGAAGTCGATCCTCGCGGTCGCGGTCGAGCCCATCCACTCGCCCGTGCTGACCGCAATCAAGAAGGGCGAACCCCCGAAGCCGGGGCCGCACAAGATCCAGGGCATCGGAGCCGGGTTCAAGCCGGACGTGCTCGACCTGTCGCTCGTCGACGAGGTCGTCACCGTCTCGAATGACGAAGCGGTCGAGACGGCCCGGCGCCTCCACAAGGAGGAGGGGATCACCGCCGGCATCTCCTCGGGGGCGGCCGCCTTCGCGGCCGTGAAGATCGCGCAGCGGGCGGACTCACGCGGCAAGCTGATCGTGGTCGTGCTCCCCGACGCCGGCGAGCGGTACCTGTCGAGCGTCCTCTTCGACGGCATCGAGGCCTGATACCGGCGGGGCTACCCGTCAGTTGACCGGCGCCGCTCCGAAGACCTGGAGAGGCGCGCCGTCTCAGCCGCGCCCGAGCCGACGCTCCTGGGCATGCGGAGCGCCACCCCGCCGCGCGCAAGCGCGGCGCGAGACGCGCGTCCGCCCCCGACTTGCCCGCGAGCGCCGCGATGAGCGGCCCGGCAGCGGCGCCGACGAGCGGACGTACCCACTGACCATCATCTTCCGACCGATCTGCCGCCGACTCGCTCACGGGGCCATGTCGCCCCACTCCCATATCGGGCACGGGATGGATGCTCTGGCGCCGTCGGAAGCGGAGTTCCTCTTGCCGTCAGAGCAGTGCTCGCTCTCGTCGCGCTCGCCTGGCTCGTCGAGTGCCGGGGGCCAGTCGCGTGCACGGTGAGCTCACCGTGGCGAGAGTGGACCCCGACGCGGAGGGTCACATGCGGATGAGAGCTGCCGTCGGGATGGCGTCGTTGCTGTTCGTGGGTGGGCCCGCACTCGGGCAGGAGGGCTGCGCCGATCAGACGAGCGGGACCGGGAGCGCTCCATGCGACGCGACGAGCGGGCGCGTGCAGCCCCGCGACGAGGGAACGGGATCGGCTGCCGCCGGAACGGGAGCGGCTGCCGGCGGCACGGGGTCCGCCGTGGGCAGCGAGGGGGCGACGACGCCTGGAATGACGCAAGGGACGCCCGCAGCGACCCCGAGCGCACCCAGCCCGGCCAACGCGCCTGCCGCGGCTCCTCACGAGGACGCGAGCGAGTCGCGTGAGATCAACGACACGGTGGACGGTAGACCCGGACCGTGAGGCGAGCTTCCCTGCCGTGAGGCGAAGGCGATGACGAATCCAACAGGTTCTGCTCGATGCTCCGCATCCTTGCGGTGCGATGGCCCTCCTGACGCAGTGCATCGGCGCAGCCGTTCCTCTCGGAAGCCAACCGCCGTGACGAACGACGAGGCGCCTCGGGTTGCCCCGAGACGCCTCGCACGGCAGCTGCGGTTCGTGGCTACGTCTTCTTCTTGATCACGTCCACGTCGATGTCGAGCTGGACCGACCACATGAAGTCGGTGCCGAACGTGTTCTGCGCGAGGTTCTTGTCGTTGAAGAACACCGGGCCCATGAGGAGGTCGACCGCGGGCGTGAAGTAGAGGCCGATGGCGGCGCCCCACGCGCCGAAGACGTTCTTCCCGGTCTGCACGTCGGCGATGAAGTTGACCTTGTTGAGACCCGGGAGGTTCAGCACGACGTCCGGGCTCGTCCAAGCGCCCATGAACCCCGCCTGCTGCTTCTTGCCGTCGGAGCTGACGAGGAGCTTGTCGTTCAGCCCGTAGTACCCGCCGACGACGAAGTTCCCGACGACGGGGAAGGTCTTCCCGATCTCGCCGTGCAGGATGTTGAAGTCGCTCACGTCCTTCTCGAACCCGGCGCCAACGACGCCGAACGAGATGCCGGGCTGATACTTGGAGAAGGCGTTCTCGGGGATCACGAGCTTCCCGTTCAGGAAGACGTTCTTCTTCGCGAGGCCAGGAAGGAAGGAATCGACGCCGACCTCTCCCTGCAGCTTCTCGAAGGGGAGGAAGCCGACCTCGAGGCCGTAGTCGTTCTGGAGCCCGCCCTTCTCGGCGACGTAGCTGTCGTACGTGACGTGCGGCACGAGGTAGGGCTGGGCGTAGGTCGTGGCCGGCGTCCAGAACGTGGTCGACGAGGTCGCCCGGGCGGCGAACGCGGTCGTGAGCGCGGCGGCGGCGACCGCCGCCTTGAGAGCGTTGTTCATTCTTGTCCTCCGAAATCGCGGGTTGGCGCTGCGCGGGCCGGTAGTGCAGAGGCCGTGCCGCCGCCGATGGTCGCGAATTCACGCATTTGCGCCCGATTCGCTGCAGGCAACCGAATGGGTGCCATCGGCGCGTGCATGAGCTGCGTGCGCCGCGGGCAGCGAGGTTCACTGAACGCGCAAGACGCCCCGGTCCCGCTCACCCTCACGCGGGAAGGGAACGCTTCGGGTCGTGCCGACCGCCCGTTGATCCAGCCCTCGACGGCGCGACCTGCGCGGAACCCCCCGGTTTCGCTCGAGGCCCGCCCGCGGGCAGGTCATGTTCGGGGGTCCAAGGGGGGCTGCGTGCGTCTCGTCGTGTGGATCGTGGCCGGCCTCTTGCTCGCTCCCGGGTTTGAGTCCGCGCGGCACGACCGCGACACGAACGCGTTCCTGGTCGAGCCGGTGATTATCCCGACGAGCGGAACGGTCGAATGCCGATGAGGTGAACATGAGCGAGCACACGGGACCCGGCCAGCACGACACGCCCGCTGCGCACCGATCCGGCGTATCTGCAGGCGGCCCCGCGAAGCCCGGGTACCCCGAGCATCCCGAGCTGCCCGGCGGCGCGGGCGCCGGACGAGCGCGCGAAATCGCGGCTCGCCGACCCGCGGCCGCGCACGGCGAGCACGCGGAGCATGACCGCCACGCCGGCCACAGCGTGGCGATGTTCCGGACGCGGTTCTGGATTGCCCTCCTGCTCACGGTGCCGACCGTCGTCTGGGGTCACATGCTCACGTCGGTCACCGGGTGGCACGCGCCCGCCTTCCCGGGCTCGACCTGGCTCGCTCCGGTTCTCGGGACGATGGTCTTCGCGTATGGCGGGACCCCGTTCATCCGGGGCGCGGCGCGGGAGCTCCGCGACCGGCTCCCCGGGATGATGACGCTCATCGCGCTCGCGATCGCCGTCGCGTTCGTCTTCAGCGCGGCGGTGACCATCGGCTACCCCGGAATGCCGCTCTGGGAGGAGCTCTCGACGCTCGTCACGGTGATGCTGCTCGGCCACTGGATCGAGATGCGGTCGATCTCCCAGGCGCAGGGCGCTCTCAAGGAGCTCGCGATGCTCCTCCCTTCGGTGGCGGTGCGGATCGCGGACGGCCGCGAGGAAGAGGTCCCGCTGTCGGCGCTTCGAGAGGGCGACGCGATCCTCGTCCGCCCCGGAGCGCGGGTCCCGGCCGACGGCGCGGTGCAATCCGGCGAGAGCGCGGTCGACGAGTCGATGATCACGGGTGAGTCGCGTCCGCTGAAGAAAAGGGCGGGAGACCGGGTCATCGCGGGAACGGTGAACGGGGCGGGGTCGCTCCGGGTCCAGGTGACCGGGACCGGCGAGCGGACGGCGCTCGCGGGCATCATGCGGCTCGTCGATCGCGCGCAGACGTCGCGCTCGCGCGCGCAGGCGATCGCGGACCGCGCCGCGTTCCTGCTCACCGTCGTCGCGCTCGCCGCCGCCGTCGTCACGGCGTTCGCCTGGGGCCTCGCCGGTGCGCCGGGGGCGTTCGTCGTGGAGCGCGTCGTCACGGTCCTCGTCATCGCGTGCCCCCACGCGCTCGGTCTCGCGATCCCGCTCGTCATCGCCATATCGACGACGCTCGGGGCGCGGTCGGGCCTCCTCGTACGCGACCGGCGCGGGCTCGAGGAGGCGCGCAGACTCACGACGGTGGTCTTCGACAAGACCGGAACGCTCACGCTCGGCGAGTACCGCGTGGTCGCGGTCAGGACCGTCGGCCTCTCCGAGGCGCAGGCGCTCGCGGTCGCCGCAGCGGTGGAGCACGACTCGGAGCACCCCGTCGCTCAGGCGGTGGTGCGGACCGCGCGCGACCGGGGCCTCTCGGTGCCGCAGGCGGACGGCTTCGAGGCGATACCCGGGCACGGCGTCAGGGCGCGAGTGGACGGGCGCGAGAGAATGGTCGGCGGGCCGAACCTGCTGCGCAAGCTCGGGGCCGCGCTCGCTCCCGAGCTGGACGCGCTCTCGCGCGAAGCCGCCGCGCGCGGGCAATCGGTGGTGTTCCTGATCGAGGACGGAAGAGCAATCGCCGCATTCGCCGTGGCGGACGCGGTGCGGCCCGAGTCGCGGGAGGCGGTCGCCCGCCTTCACGAGATGGGCATCGAGGTCGAGATGCTCACGGGTGACTCGCGGGCGGTCGCCGAGGTCGCGCGGGAGCTCGGGATCGAGACGGTGCATGCGGAGGTGCTGCCGGAGCGGAAGGCGGAGGTGATCGAGACGCTCCGACGGAGCGGGAAGCGCGTGGCGATGACGGGCGACGGGGTGAACGACGCGCCGGCGCTGGTGACCGCCGATGTAGGCATCGCCGTCGGCGCAGGGACCGACGTGGCGGTGGAGGCGGGGGACATCGTCCTCGTCCGGAGCGATCCGCGGGACGTCCCCCGCATCGTCGCGCTCAGCCGCGCGTCGTACCGGAAGATGATCCAGAACCTCTGGTGGGCGGCCGGCTACAACGTCGCAGCGATCCCGCTCGCGGCCGGCGTCCTCGCGCGGTGGGGGCTCGTCCTCGCGCCGGCGCTCGGAGCGGTGCTGATGTCCGTCAGCACGGTCATCGTCGCGGTGAACGCGCAACTCCTGCGGCGGGCGCAGCTGTGACGGCGGCTCACCCGCCGCCGCCTCGGGCGACGCTCACAGGTGCTATCGTCGATGGTTGCTGCAGTGCCCACCGCATTCGCCTGCGCCGCTCGCGACCTCGTGAGCGAGCTGCAGGAAGGCTGGCGCGCCGCTGCGCGCGGGAGACGTTGTGATGAAAGATTGCATTCGGATCCTCGCGGTCGTCGCGGCAACCGCGCTTCCGTGGGCCGCCGGAGCGCAGCACTCGCACGGGAGTGGCGGTACGGACGTGCCGCCTCGACCGGCCAGGCAGGAGCGTCCCCCTCCTCCCGAATCGCCGCGCGGCGTTCTGCCAGCCGGGAGCCCGCGCCAAGTCGAGGTGCTCGTCGTCTCGTACGGCTTCTCACCCCAGGTGATCCGAGCGGACCAGGGTGAGCAGCTCGTCCTTGCCATCCGGCGGAGCGACGACTCCCACTGCAAGGACGGCGTCGCGATCCCCGCGAGGCAGGTCCTCGTACAGCTTCCGGTCGGTGAGACCGTTCCGGTCACACTGAGGCTCGATCGCACGGAGACACTCGAGGTCGCGTGCGCGAACGAGGACGTGCGGGCCTCGATCGTCGTCGAGCGCCGGTAGGTCGCTGCACGTTGCGCAGTCCCGACCGCCCGGTTACCCGAGCATGGTCCGGAGAAGGGCGGATGAGCCGAGCTGCCTCCATTGTCGCTGCCGCCGGGGTCGCGCTCGTCGTGGTCGGCGGCACCGTCGTCGCGATCGCCTTCCGCGGCGGCATCTCCGCCCGACGGGAGCCCTCCGCAATCGAGGCCCGAGTCGCGCGCGCTCTCCGGACATGGGCCATCCCGTCCGAGGCCCGCGATGCCCCCAACCCGTTCCAGGCAAGCCCCCGCGTCCTCGCGGCGGGGCTCGCGCACTTCGCCGACCACTGCGCGAGCTGTCACGCGAACGATGGCAGCGGCCAGACGGCGATCGGGCGCAACCTGTACCCGCGCGCGCCGGACCTGCGGCACCCCGCGACGCAAGGGCTCACGGACGGGGAGCTGTTCTACATCATCGAGAACGGCGTCCGGTTCACCGGCATGCCCGCCTGGGCGGGGCCGGGGAGCGCAGAGGGGAGCTGGCACCTCGTCCACTTCATCCGCCACCTGCCGAAGCTCGACGGGGGGGAGAGGGCGCAGATGGAGGCGCTCAACCCCAAGTCCCCGGACGAATGGCGCGCGCTCCAGGACGAGGAGTCGTTCCTGCGCGGGGACGAGCCGCCGCCGCGTGAGCCCGGGCACGGCGGCCACACGCACTGACAGGAGCAGACATGATTCGACTCATGACGGTCCTCGTGGTCGCAGCGGCAGTCGTCGCCGGGCCTGCGTTCGCGCACGAGAAGGGCGATCGCGCCATCGGGGTGGTGGAGAGCATCACCGCCGACCAGATCGTGATCAAGGCCAGCGACGGCCACGTGGTGCCGTTCGCCCTGGTTCCTGACACCCGGTTCTCGGTGGGCGACAAGACGGCCGGGGCACAGGACGTGCGCGCCGGCCAGCGCGCCGTGGTCCACGGAAAGCGCAGCGGCGACAAGCTGATCGCGGTGCGAGTGAAGCTGGCGCGTCACAAGCGGTGATCAACCGGTGCCGCGTCGCGTCGCGAGCGCAGCGCAGCCCAGGCGTTCACCGCGATCCCGACGAGCGCCGGGACGAGGCCAGCGGAAGAGGGCGCGCGAAGGAACTGGCCTGCGAGGACCAGAGCCAGCCCCGCATACGGGGCCGTTGCCGCGGTTGCACCCGGGCCTGGGTGCCCACCGCTCGATGCGCGGCGACGCGACCGGGCGGGAGCTCCCGCCAGGATGAGCCCTGCGACGAGGCCGAGGGCGCCGAGGATCCGCAGCGCAACTCCGGCAGGGAACACGCTCCCGCGCAGGAGGCCCGAGGCGCCGAGGAGGTGGCCCGCGAGACCGGCTGCATACGCCGCCACGGCAACCCACTCCCGCGGTCGCGACGGCCGAGCGAACCGGAACCCGAGCACGAGCAACAGCGCAGCGATCGCGAGCTCGATGCTGCCCTGGGGCGACGTCAGCTCGCTCACGCGCCGCATCCTACGCCGCGATCGCGTTCGTGACCGAGTCCTCGTCGGTCACTTCCTTCTTCTTCCAGAGGAAGTAGACGGCCGGGTAGACGAGCAGCTCCATCAGGAAAGACGTCACGAGGCCGCCGATCATGGGCGCGGCGATGCGCTTCATGAGGTCGGCGCCGGTCCCGACGGACCACATGATCGGGAGCAGGCCAAGCATCGCGGCGAAGACGGTCATCGCCTTCGGGCGCACGCGCTTCACCGCGCCATGGACGATCGCCTCGACGAGGTCCCGCCGGGTACGGAGCAAACCTTTCGCCTTGTACTCGTCGTGCGAGAGATCGAGGAACAGCAGCATGAACACCCCGGTCTCCGCGTCGAGCCCCATGAGCGCGATCATCCCGACCCATACCGCGATCGAGATGTTGTAGCCGAGCGCCCACAGCAGCCAGACCGCGCCGACCGCGGAGAACGGGACCGCGGCCATCACGAGGGCCGCCTTGAACGACGACTTCGTGTTCATGTAGAGCAGGCCGAAGATGAGGACCAGCGTGAGCGGGATGATGAGCTTCAGCCGCTCCTTCACGCGCAGCATGTTCTCGTACTGCCCGCTCCAGACCATGTTGTAACCGGTCGGCAGCAGGAGGCCGGTCGCAACCGCCTTCTTCGCCTCCGTCACGTAGCTGCCGACGTCGATTTTCGAGGTGTCGAAGTCGACGTACACGTAGCCGGCGAGGAGCCCGTTCTCGTCCCGGATCATCGACGGGCCCTGGGCGAGCACGACGTCCGCGATCTCCTCCATCGGGATCTGGCCCTGGCCGCCGGGCAGCGGCAGGAGCACGCGCCGGAGCGATGACAGGTCCTCGCGGTAGTCGCGGGCGTAGCGGACGTTGATGCCGTAGCGCTCCCGCCCCTCCACCGTCGTCGATTGGTTGTCCCCGCCGACTGCGGTCATCACCATCATGTTCGCGTCGTCGACGGACAGGCCGTAACGCGCGAGCTGCTCGCGCTTCAGGACGAAGTCGAGGAAGTAGCCGCCCGCGACGCGCTCCGCGTAGACGCTGCGCGTTCCAGGGACCTTCTGGATGACGGCCTCCGTCTCCTTCGCGACCCGCTCGATGGTGGCGAGGTCGGCCCCGCTGATCTTGATGCCGACGGGCGTGCGGATGCCGGTCGAGAGCATGTCGAGACGCCCCTTGATGGGCATCGTCCACGCGTTCGAGATGCCGGGCAGCTGCAGCGCCGCGTTCATCTCGTTCTCGAGGTCCTCCTGCGAGATCCGGTCGTGCCAGAACGGCCGCAGCACGCCCTTCAGCCAGTTCGGCGCCCACGACGAGTACCAACGGGGCTTCTCGCGCCACTGGGAGTCCGGCTTGAGGACGACGGTCGTCTCCATCATCGTGAACGGCGCGGGGTCCGTGGAGGTGTTGGCGCGACCCGCCTTCCCGAACACGCGCTCCACCTCCGGGAAGGTCTTCAGGATCTTGTCCTGGACCTGCAGCGCCTTCTGCGCCTCGGAGACGGACATGCCCGGCTCGACAGCCGACGGCATGTAGAGGATCGTCCCCTCGCGCAGGGGCGGCATGAACTCCGAGCCGAGCTTCAGGTAAATGGGCACCGTCGTGAGGACGAGCGCCACGGCGGCCGCGATGGTCGCCCGCGGGTGGCGGAGGACGAATCGGCACGGGCGCTCGTAGAGGCGGTGGAGGAGCTTCGAGATCGGGTGACCCTCCTCCGAGTGGTACTTTCCGACGAGCGCCGCGTTGGCTGCCCATGACAGCCACCGCGGCCTGAACTTGAACTCGTCGATCCGCGCGAACATCATCCGCATCGCCGGATCGAGGGTGATCGCGAGGAACGCCGCGATCGCCATCGCGAGGTTCTTCGAGTAGGCGAGCGGCCGGAAGAGGCGCCCCTCCTGGTCGACGAGCGTGAACACCGGCATGAAGGCGACGGCGATCACGAGCAGCGAGAAGAAGACCCCGGGTCCGACCTCGAGGAGCGCCTCGAGCCGGACGTGGTGGAAGTCGCCCTTCTTCCCGTCCTTCATCCAGTGGTGAATCTTGTTATAGGCGTTCTCGACCTCGACGATCGCGCCGTCCACGAGGACGCCGATCGAGATCGCGATCCCGGCGAGCGACATGAGGTTCGCGTTGAGCCCCATCGCGTACATCGGGATGAACGCGAGCGCGACCGATACCGGGATCGTGACGATCGGGATGATCGCGGACGGGATGTGCCAGAGGAAGATCAGGATGATGATGGAGACGACGATCATCTCCTCGAGCAGCTTCGACTTGACCGTCTCGATGGCGTGGTTGATGAGCTCGGAGCGGTCATAGGTTGCGACGACCTCGACGCCCTTCGGCAGCGACGGCTTGAGCTCCTCGAGCTTGGCCTCCACCCGCTTGACGACGTTCAGCGCGTTCTCGCCGGAGCGCATCACGACGATCCCGCCGACGACGTCTCCCTCGCCGTCCAGGTCGGCGATCCCACGCCGGAGCTCCGGGCCGAGCGCGACGGTGGCGACGTCCTTCACGAGGACGGGCGTGCCGCCCTGTGACCGGAGCACGAGGTTCTCGAGGTCCTTGATCCCCTTCACGTAGCCGCGACCTCGGACCATGTACTCGCGGCCGCTGAACTCCACGAGCCGGCCGCCCACGTCGTTGTTGCCGCGGCGCACCGCGCTGATCACCGCGTCGAGCGGGATCTTGAACGCGGCGAGTGCGTTCGGGTTCACGGTGATCTGGTACTGCCGCACCTGGCCGCCGACGGTGGCGACCTCGGCCACGCCCGGGACGGACTGGATCGCGTAGCGCAGGTTCCAGTCCTGGAACGATCGCAGCTCGTCGGAGGAGTGCTGTCCCGTCCTGTCGACGAGCGCGTACTGGTAAACCCACCCGACGCTGGTCGCGTCAGGCCCGAGCTCCGTCTTCACGTCGGGCGGGAGCTGCTGCGTGATCTTCGAGAGGTACTCGAGGACGCGCGTGCGCGCCCAGTACGGGTCCGTCCCGTCCTCGAAGATCACGTAGACGTAGCTGAACCCGAAATCCGAGAAGCCGCGGATCGCCTTCACCTTCGCCGCGCCGAGGAGCGCCGTGGTGATCGGGTACGTGACCTGGTCCTCGATGATGTCCGGGCTCCGGTCCCACCGCGAGTAGACGATCACCTGCGTGTCGGACATGTCCGGCAGCGCGTCGAGCGGGATGTTCCGCATCGCCCACGCGGACGCGACGAGCGCGCCGATCGTCGTGGCGACGACGAGGTACTTGTGCTCGGCGGAGAAGCGGATGATTCGCTTGATCATGGCGCGCTACCGTCCGTGCCCTGCGTGCGGGTTCTCGGTGGCCGCGCCGTCCTTCGCCGCCGCGGGCGCGGGCGCCGCGGGGCTCCGCGTCGACAGCGCCGCGAGCGATGCGCGCAGGCGCGACTCGGAATCGACGAGGAAGTTCGCGCGGGTCACGACCCCGTCGCCCTTCTCGAGCCCGGAGACCACCTCGACGAAATCGGAATCGCCCTCACCGAGCTGGACCTCGCGCGGCTGGAACTTGCCGTCCGGGAGCGCGATGAAGACGACGCTCTTCGTGCCGGAGTGGATGACCGCGTCCGCCGGGATCCGCACGCCGCGCCGGCTCTTCCCCTGGAGGACGACGTCCCCGAACATCTCGGGACGGAGCTCTCCCGTCGCGTTCGACACGTCGATCCGGACCTTCGCGGTGCGGGTCTTCGGGTCGAGCAGCGGGTCGATGAACGCGACGCGTCCCGTGAAGGTCCGGTTCGGGAACGCCTTCGGCGTCAGCGTCGCCGACATCCCGACCTTCACCTGGTTGAGGTCGGACTCGTAAGCGTCTGCGAGCACCCACACGCGCGAGAGGTCGATGATCTCGAACGGCATGTCGCCGGCGTTGACGCGCATGCCCGGGACGACGTCCTTCTTCGTGAGCACGCCCGTCGCCGGCGAGGGGAAGGTGATCGCGCGCGTCGGCTCGCCGGTCCGTTCGAGGCGATCGATCTCGGAGCGTGGCACGTCCCACAGCTCGAGCTTGCGGCGGGCTGCGGAGACCAGCGCGTCACCGTCGGCGGTCATGCCGCCGGAGGCGGCGAGCCGCTTCCGGGTGTCGACGGCGAGCAGGAACTCCTGCTGCGCCGCGAGGAGCTCGGGGCTGTAGATGGAGAAGAGCGGCTCGCCCTTCCTCACCGGCTTGCCCACGAAGTCCGCGTGGACGTGCTCCATGAACCCGGAGAACTTCACGTTCACGTGGTGCACCCGCGTCTCGTCCACCGCGATCCGGCCGTTCGTACGCCACGATCCTCCGACGGGGCCGAGCTCCGCGTGAGCGATCTTGAGCCCGATGAGCTGCTGGCGGGCGGCGTCGATCGTGACCGCGGACAGCCCCTCGGGGCTCGCCTCGCCCGGCGCCCCGGCTCCACCGCCGCCGCTCCCCTCCATCTTCACGAGCTTCATCCCGCAGATCGGGCAGTCACCCGGGTGATCCTGGATGATCGACGGGTGCATGGGGCACTGCCACTGCTCCTTCGCCTCCGCGGTCGCGCCCTCGTGCGCGTGACCGTCGGCGCCTCGGCGCGCCAGGAACCAGCTGCCGCCGCCCGCGAGAATCGTGCTCGCCACGATCGCGAGCGCCAGCGCAGGGGTGCCGAATCGGCGGGAGGGGGTCGTCGTGTGCGTCTCGGTGTTCATGCGTTCTCCGTCGTCACATTCCAGAAGACATTCCGGCGCCGGTGGAGGAGGCCTCGGCCGTGCGCGACCCGCCAGCAGACGCGCCGCCTGCCCCCATCCCTCCGCTCGACCCCGCTCCAGGAACGCCGCCGCGCGCCAACCCGGCGGTCGCCCCCGAGATCCCGACGGGATCCAGGCTCACCTCGGCGGCCGCGATCGCGATGCGCTGGGCGTCCGCGACCGCGGAGAGGAAGCTCTCCTCGTCCGCGATGTAGCCCGCGTTCGCCTCGAGGACCGACGCGAACGTGACCTTCCCGACGCGGTACTGGGCGAGCGTGCTCTGGGCCGTGGCCCGGGACTGGACGAGCAGCCCTTCGCGGAAGATCCGGATGGTCTCGAGGAGCGCGCCGTACGCCGCGGCGCGCTCGGCGACCCGCAACCGGAGCACCTGCTCGATCGCCTCGGCGCCCCGGCTGCTCACGTCCGCGCGCGCCTCGTTCTCCGCCACGGCGCGGCTCTGCTTCCGCGAAGACCAGATGGGGAGACCGATCGAGACGCCCGCGAGCCACATCGGCTCCAGCGATCCGCGCGGCATCACGCCGGCCTGGACGCTCAGGTCCGGGTAGCGCTCCTTCCGCGCGAGGGCGACCGACGTGGTGGCTCGCGCGGCCGCGAAGCGCGACTGCGCGAGCTCCGGGCTCCGTGCGAGCGCGTCGGACACCGCCGCGCCCTCCGGGGACGCCTCGGGGAGACCGAGCGAGCGCAGGCTGGAGGACGTCGCGAGGGCCTCGTCGACGGGGCGGCCCCGCAGACGATTCAGCGTCTGCACGGCCGTGCGCTCCTGCGCCTCGAGCGCCCACCTTCGCTGCCGCAGCCGGTTCAGCTCGAGCTGGGCGCGGAGTACGTCGGACTGCGCGCCGTCCCCGGACTCGTAACGCGCGCGCGCGATCCCGGCGGACGACTGCCAGATGTCCTCGAGCTGCTTCAGCAGCCCGAGCCGGTCCCTCGCGAACACGAGGTCCGTATACGCGCGCCGAACGTCGGCCTCCGTCGTCAGCCGCGCGCGGGTCAGCGTCGCGCCGGCCTCGTCCGCGGCGATGCGCGCGACCTCGGAGCGGAGTCCGCGCTTTCCGGGCCAGGGGAGGCCCTGGCTGAGCATCACCTGGTAATAGCTCGTCTCCATCTTCCCGACCTGGATCTCCTTGAACCCGTCGTTCTGGATCCCGAGCGACAGGACCGGATCCGGGAGCGCTCCGACCTGAGGGACCCGCTCGCGCTCCGCACGCACTGCGGCCTCGGCCTGGCGAAGCTCGGGCCGCGCGGAGACGCTCTCGTCGATCAGCCGCGCGAGCACGGGATCGGTCGGGAGCGTGCTGGGCGCCGGAGCAGCGGACGGCTCAGCGCCCGCTCGTCCGGACAGTGGAATGAGGAGCAGGGCAGTGATCGCCGCGATGGCGGCTCGGCGGCTGGTCCGCGCGGAGTTCTCGTTTCGGCGCATGGTCGATCGGCCCTGAAGCACCGTGCGTGCCACCCGAGAAGGGCGCCGGGTTTCGGCCTGATCGGTCGAAAGCCCTGAGGACGGGTATTCCTGACGAACGACACACGAGCTCGCGCGGGGCCGGAGCGGACACACCGTAACCCGCCGGATCACGGTTGAAGGGGCCACGCGCCGATGAACCCCCGGGAAACGAGGACATCCGGACGACTCAAGAAGCGCTGAAGCGCGGCGCCGCCGCCTGAAACGAGACGGCCCGACGTCCGCGGAGGACGCCGGGCCGCTCAACCCGCGCCTGGGGTCCGTCTACGGGACGAACACGACTCCGCTGATCATGTTCATGCCGCACGCGTACCGGATCTCGCCGGATTTCGCCGGCGTGAACTCGACCGTGACGGCCTTGTCGAGCGGCAGCGGCTGGTTGATGCCCTGGTCCTTGATCACGATCTCCTTCGCGCAGGTGCTGTTCGTCTTGCGCGTGACGACGAGCCGGACCTTCTCGCCCTTCTTCGCCTTGATCTGCGACGGCTCGAAGCCGTTGTCCGTCACGGTGACCGGAACGACGCGGACGCCGTCCTTGACGGTGCCCTCGGCGATGGCCTGCGACGCGCTCGCGGCGCCGTGCTGCGCGCCGCCGTTCATGGCCCCGTGATCGTGCTGCGCGTACGCGGACGCGGCGGCGAAGGCAGCCACCGCGGCGGCGAGGGTGAGAAAACGCTTGGTCGTCATCTACGATTCTCCAGTCGTTCGTTGTGCGTCCGCCGGGTGCGGGCGCGGTTCGAGCGTCGGAACAAGCAGGACCCGTGCCGTCTTCCGGTCGGCAATCCGCCGATATTCCGCGGGTCGCGGCAAGGGACCGGTACCGGCAACGCAACACTGTGACCGAGGACGTCACGGTGCCGCGAGTCGAGGTCCAAGGCCCGCGCCCGTGGCGCCCGGGATGCAACCAGCGCACTCACTCGCTCCCGGAGAGGCGGTCGCGAAGATGCGGCACCTCGCCGGGAAGGTCGACGCGGCGGCGTTCAACGCGCTCGAGCGGCTCGCGACCACGGGCGAGCTCGAGCGGACGAGCGAGATGGAGAGATGAGCAGTGGCTGGCGCGGCGGGTGCAGTCAGCCGCATCGGGATCGATCGCGTCACGATCTCGTCCGCTCGCGCAATACATCGACCTCGTTACGCGTTCTCGAGGTGAGCGGCTCTTCAGGCGCGGACCCTGTGATGCCCGCGGTTTCATGCGGCACCGCGCCCGACGAAAATCCCAACGCTCGGGACACGTCGCGGCCTCGCCGACGACGGCAGTCGGGTAGTGTTCGAGATCTCGTGGCCATCGACCGGAGCGGCCGCGCGGCTCGGATGAGGCGCCACGAACCACTGCCAACGGCCCGTGCTCGAACCGTTGCACGAACAACAGGTGCGGAGACGGAACATGCGAATTCTCACGGCTGGGGTGGTGGCGGCAGCGGTGGTGGTGACCGGGTGTGGCAGCGACAAGCACGGGGTCAGCCAGACGGACGTGCAAGCCTACGCGGCGCTGGCGCAGCAGATTTCGTCCGCCGCGTCGGGGTACGGGACGGCTGCGAATGCGACGTTCGACGTCTCAGGTTGCCAGTCCACCCACGCGGCCTACGACGCGCAGGTCCGACCGATGGTGGGCCGCATGGGCGCGATGAGCGGCGGCATGGACCAGCAGATGGAAATGATGGGCCACACCGCGGACGCGGACATGTCTTGCGGCGCGGATGCGATGGTGGCTGACCTGGACCACCACGACGCGGTGGCCTGCACCTCGACCATGATGTCGGCGAATTACGCCGAGGCGACTCGCCACGCCACTGCCATGACGACCTGGGCGGACCACCAGCACGCGCGCGCCGACGAGATGGGCGGGATGATGGGGACGGGTGGCGGGATGATGGACCCGGGCAGTGCGACATCGACGATGACCTGCCACCGGAACGGCGACGGAACGTTCACGCTCGCGCCGTGACTTCAGAGCGCGTCGCCGCTGAGCCCGCGCTTCTCGTCGAGAACAGCTCTTCTCAGCTCCCGGTCGCCGACCCAGCCTACGACCTCGTCGTCGCGCACGACGGGAACCTGCGATACGCCGCACCGCTCGAGAACCTCGGCCACGTCTGCCCACGTGGCGTCCTCGCCCACCGACACGAATGGGACGCGCGCGTCGTGCGCCTTCATCCAGTGCCGCTCGGCTTCCGGTGTCTCTGCCACCGTCGCGAGCTCGACGAGGCCGGTGTACCCGGAGGAGCCCAACATCGCGACGACACGCTGCTGGCGAGCCGGCGCCGCGGCGGCGACCACCGCCGCGAGCGACGCGCGCTCCTCGAGCGGCCCGACCTCGGGTGTGACGAGGAGCTCTCGTACGGATCGGGTCGTCACGTCCGCGAGCAACGCTCCGTATCCTCCGGTGCTCCGGTGCGCGGCGGAAGCGGAGCGCGAGGGAACCTGGGCCGGGTAAAGGGTCTCCCGGCGCAGCGCGATGTAGGCGATCCCGATCGCCAGCATCATCGGGACGAGGAGGTCGTAGCTTCCGGCGAGCTCCGCGACGAGCACCAGCGCCGAGAGTGGCGCGTGGGCGAGGCCGCCGTAGAACGTGCCCATCCCCACGAGCGCGAACGCGGCGGGCTGGATCGACGGGTCACCGAGGAGCCCGCGCGCAGCGTGCCCGAAGGCGGCCCCGACGAGGCCACCGATCGCGAGCGAAGGCGCGAAGTCGCCCGCGGCCGCGCCGCTGCCGATGCTGAGCGCCGAGGCCACGATCTTCGCGAGCGCGACGCCCGCGAGGAGGCCGACCGCGGCCCAGCCCGTCGGCATCCAGTCGGCCCCGGTCATCGCAACCTGAAGTGCGCCGTACCCGCCGCCGAAGACGCCGAAGCCAGAGCTGGCGCCGTGCGACGTACGCATCCACAGGACAACCGCGGTCCCCAGGCAGCCCATCGCGAGCCCGCCCAGCGCGGGCCGGGCCCACGGGGGCACGGGAAGCCGAGAGAAGGACCGCTGCGCGAGCCGGAGCGACCGAACGAACGCCACCGCCGCCAACGCGACCACCAGGGCGAGGAGGGCGTAGAGGGGGAGGTGCGCGGGCAGGAACGGGAACCGCGGCAGTGATCCGAACAGCGTCGTCTCGCCGAATAGGGCGATCACGATCGAGTAGGACACGACGCTCGCGAAGATCGACGGGATGAGCGCGTCGGCCTCGAAGTCGTCGCGATAGAGCATCTCCGTCGCGAGGAGTGCGGCGCCGAGTGGCGTCCGGAACACCGCCGAGATCCCGGCGGCGATTCCGGCGACGAGCAGGACGCGGCGCTCCGCGCGCCGCGTCGGGAGCACCCGCCCGACCGCCGCGCCGATCGCGGCGCCGATCTGCATCGTGGGTCCCTCGCGGCCGCCGGAGCCGCCCGCCGATAGCGCCAGGATCGAGGCGAGCCCCTTCACGGGGATGACGCGTCGCCTGATCACGCCGCCGTGGTGATACGCCTCGATCGTCGCGTCTGCGCCACCGCCGGCCGCCTCCGGGGCGAGCCAGTGCGTGAGGAGACCGCTCGCGAGCCCTCCGAGCGCGGGGAGGAGGACGAGGAGGAGAGGGCGAAGCGCGCCGACGGGCGCGGTGCCGAAGAAGCTTTCGCCCCTGGCGCGGAGCGGCTCGAATCCCGCGAGCTGGCCCAGAAGGAGCCGCTGTCCGAACTCGAGGCTCGCGAACAAGGCGGCGCCGGCGAGCCCTGCGATCACGCCCACCGCACCTGCATGAAGCAGCGCGCGCCCCAGGAGGCGCAGCTCGAGCGGCGACTCCTCCGTGAGAAGCGAGAGGGCCCGCAGTCCCGCGGCCTTCGCCCCCGAATTCGACGAACCGCGACCGAACAGGCTGCGCCAGGGACGAGCTGGTCGATGGATCGGGGGCTCCATTCCGGTGTCCTTGGCGAGGGGCGGTGTAGGCGATCCCGGGGCGCGGGGCGCGTTCCGGTGGTTGCACATCAAACTATATATCGCCCAACCTGCCGCGTGGGGAACCCTCGACCGAGAGAACTTCGCCTCCTGCTCGGCGTCGGGCCGATCAGCTCGTCGCGGGCCACCGCCAGCCGACGATCTCCGGAGCGTCGATCCCGTGCTCGTGGGCGTACCGCCGGCACGCGATCTGCCGGTTGCGGAACCGCTCCTTCACGTGGGCGCCCGCGCCGCGCAGCCGCGGAACCCGATCGATCACGTCGATCGCCAGGCTGAAGCGATCGACCTGATTGTCGATCGCGAGCTCGAGCGGCGTGTTGATGCTGCCCTTCTCCTTGTATCCGCGCACGTGCAGGTTCGCGTGGTTCCTGCGCCGGTAGGCGAGCCGGTGCACGAGCCACGGGTAGCCGTGGAAGTTGAAGATGATCGGTGCGCTCATGGTGAAGAGGGAGTCGAAGTCGCGGTCGGAGAGGCCATGCGGGTGGTCCGTCTCGGGCTGCAGCTTGAACAGATCGACGACGTTCACGAACCGGAGCTTCAGGTCCGGGAACGAATCGCGGAGCAGGGCGGCCGCAGCGAGCGCCTCCAGCGTCGCGACGTCCCCGGCGCACGCCATGACCACGTCCGGCTCGTGGCCCTCGTCGCTGCTGGCCCAGTCCCAGATACCGAGGCCCTTCTCGCAGTGCGCGATGGCGGCTTCCATCGGCAGGTACTGAAGGTGGAGCTGCTTGTCCGCGACGATCACGTTCACGTAATTCTCGCTGCGCAGGCAGTGATCGGCGACCGAGAGCAGGCAGTTCGCGTCGGGTGGGAGGTAGATCCGGGTCACCGCCGGGCTCTTGTTCAGGACCACGTCGAGGAACCCCGGATCCTGGTGGGTGAAGCCGTTGTGGTCCTGTCGCCACACCGTCGAGGTGACGAGGAAGTTCAGCGAGGCGAGCTCCTCGCGCCACGAGATCTGGTTGCAGATCGAGAGCCACTTCGCGTGCTGGTTGAACATCGAGTCGACGATGTGGACGAACGCCTCGTAGGTCGAGAAGAGCCCGTGCCGTCCGGTGAGGAGGTAGCCCTCCAACATCCCCTCGAGCGTGTGCTCCGAGAGCATCTCGATCACCCGGCCGTCGGGTCCGAGGTGGCCGCCGTCGGCGTCCTCGGGGAAGGACGCCTCGAGCCAGAGCTTCGGCGACGCCTCGTACACCGCGTCCAGCCGGTTCGAGGCGTTCTCGTCGGGCGAGAAGAGGCGGAAGCGGTCCGGGTTCTCGCGCACCACGTCCCGCAGGAACGCGCCGAGCGGCCGGGTGTTCTCCGCCTGCGACGCGCCGGGCGCGTCCACGGCGACCGCGTACGAGCCGAAGTCGGGAAGGCGCAGCGGCTTCTTCAGGAGGCCGCCGTTCGCGTGCGGGTTCGCGCCCATCCGCCGCCGCCCCCGCGGGGCGAGCTCGCGAATGGCCGCGACGGGCGCGCCGGCGTCGTCGAACAGCTCCTCGGGCCGGTAGCTCCTCAGCCAGCGCTCGAGCAACGAGAGCCGCGCCGGATCCTCCTTCACGCGAGGGATGGGGACCTGGTGCGCGCGCCAGGAGCCCTCGAGCGGGTGGCCGTCCAGCTTCGGGGGCGCCGTCCAGCCCTTCGGCGAGCGCAGGACGATCATGGGCCAGCGCGGGCGCTCCGCGATCCCGGTTCGCCGCGCCTCCACCTGCGCCCCGCGGATCAGCTCCACGCAGCGGTCGAGCGTCGCCGCCATCGCCTGGTGCATCGAGTCGGGATCGGAGCCCTCGACGAGGAAAGGCGTCCAGCCGCAGCCGCGCAGGAGGCTCGTGAGCTCGTCCGTGGAGATGCGCGCGAGGAGGGTGGGGTTGTCGATCTTGTAGCCGTTCAGCGACAGCACGGGCAGGACCGCGCCGTCGCGGATCGGGTTCAGGAACTTGTTGACGTGCCACGATGTGGCGAGCGGGCCGGTCTCCGCCTCTCCGTCACCCACCACGGCCGCGACGATCAGCTCCGGGTTGTCGAACGCGGCGCCGCAGGCGTGCGAGAGCACGTAGCCGAGCTCGCCGCCCTCGTGGATGGAGCCGGGCGTCTCGGGCGTGCAGTGGCTCCCGATCCCGCCGGGGAACGAGAACTCCTTGAAGAAGCGGCGCAGCCCGTCCTCGTCGAGGCTCTTCTCCGGGTAGATCTCGGAGTAGGTGCCTTCGAGGTACACCGGCCCGAGGACCCCGGGCGCGCCGTGGCCGGGGCCCGCCAGGAACATCACGTCGAGATCCCGCGCGCGGATCACGCGGTTCAGGTGGGTGTAGACGAAGGAGAGCGCCGGGGCCGCCCCCCAGTGGCCGAGGAGCCGGCTCTTCACGTGCTCGGGACGGAGCGGCTCGCGCAGGAGCGGGTTGTCCTGCAAGTACAGCATGGCGGCCGCGAGGTAGTTGCAGGCGCGCCAGAAGGCGTCGAGCCGGCGCAGCTCCTCCGGCGCGAGGGGCGCGCCCCTGACCGTCGAACGGGCGGGTCCGAATGCGGACAGCGCCCCTGTGCCCTCCAGGCTCGGTGTACTCGCGGTCACGGTCGTCTCCTCCTGTCTGTACTCCCCGAGCACGCGGCGGGCGTGCCGCGCGATCGTCAGCTCCTCGTCGGCGGGGATCACGAAGCCGGCGACGCGGCTCCGGCCGGTGGTGATGCGGGGCGTGCCCGCGGCGTTCGCCTCCGGATCGAGCTCGACGCCGAGCCAGGCGGCGTCGCGGCACACGCGCGCGCGGATCTCCGCGGCGTTCTCGCCGATGCCCCCGGTGAAGACGATCGCGTCGACCCCGCCGAGCGCAGCCGCGAGCGAGCCCAGCTCCCGGGCGATCCGGTAGACGAAGAGATCCACCGCGAGGCGCGCGCGGGGCTCGGGCGAGGCGAGCAGCGTCCGCATGTCGCTGGAGAGCCCGGAGACGCCGAGCAGGCCGGACCGGTCATAGAGGAGCTCCTCGATCGCGCGGGGGGTGAGGCCGCGCTCGCTCGCGAGCCACAGCACGACGCCGGGATCGAGCGCGCCGCAGCGCGTCCCCATGACGAGCCCGTCGAGCACGCTGAAGCCCATGGTGGTCGCGAGGCTTCGGCCGCCGGAGAGCGCGCACATGCTGGCGCCGCTGCCGAGGTGCATGACGACGGTGCGGCCGCGCGCCACGCGCGCATCGAGCGAAGGGAGCGAGCGTGCGACGTGCTCGTACGAGAGCCCGTGGAACCCGTAGCGCCGGAGGCCCGCCGCGAACAGCTCCTCGGGCAGCGCGAACCGCTCGGCGACGGGAGGGAGGCTGCGGTGGAACGCGGTGTCGAAGCAGGCGACCTGCGGGAGCCGGGGGTCGAGGTCGCGCAGGAGCCGGATCGGTCGGAGGTTGTGCGGCTGGTGGAGGGGCGCGAGCGGGACGAAGCTCTGCAGGCGCGCCAGCACCTCCTCGTCCACCCGCGCCGGGCCGGCAAACGCCGTGCCGCCGTGCACCACCCGATGGCCCACGCCCGAGAGCCTCCCGCCTCCGGCGCCGCGCACGAAAGCGAGGAGCGCCTCGAGCGCGCCCGCGTGGCCGACGTGGGCGTTCGCCGGCCAGCGCCGCTCCGCCAGGACGGTTCCGTCCGGCCGGCGCGCCACGAAGCGAGGCTCGCCGTCGCCGGCGATGCGCTCGAACGTGCCTCGCACATCGAGGACGAGCTCGTCGTCGCCTGACTCGAAGAGCGAGAACTTGATGGACGACGAGCCCGCGTTGAGCACGAGGATCCGGTCGAGGCTCGCCATCCGAGGCGTCGTCATCGGCCTCGCTCCTCGCTCACCGGCGGCGCACGAGGAGCTTCTTCAGCTCCATCGCCCAGAGGACCGGGCTTGCGACGGCGGCGCAGAGGAGCGAGTCGCCGTCTCTCGCGTCGCTGCCGAGCGAGACCACGACGCCCGGCCCGGAGATCTCGGCGAACGCGGCCGCGAGCCCTTCAGCGGGACGACGGTACGGCGGGCGATCCTCGGGCGCTGCGAGGGCTTCCGAGCGTGCAACCATGTGCATGGCCCTTGCCGTCGCGGCCACCGGTCAGTCGGCGGCCGTGGTGCATCACCCACGGTACGCCTTTGCCCACGATCGCGCTTGGTGCGGTTCGAGAGCGGACGACGGCTCGTTGGGTAGCTGCGCCAGCGTGCCACAACGCGGGGGTCGAGCTGCCGCGAGGCGCGCCGGCCGGTCGCGCGGGAGGGTTCGGCTGCGGCGCTCGCGCGACCGCTACGGCTGGTACGTGAAGACGCCGGCGAGGTCCTCGGTCTGCGAGAGCTGCTCGAACGTCGACGGGACCGGCATGGTCTCCTTGATGGCCAGGATCCGCAGCTGGTACGGCATCCCCACCTGCAGCATCGAGCCGGCATACACCGCGAAGTCGGTCGCGGCGGCGCCCATGTCATGGGCCCAGGCCTGGTCGCCGAACGAGTCGAAGACGAGCACGCGGTAGGTCTTCGCCAGGGCGTCCACGCTCCCCCTGCTCCAGGCAAACTCCGGCGCCGCCGTCGTGACGGCGACGATCGGGTCGGCGCCCACGCTCGTCCCGCCGATCGTGAGCAGGTCCACCGCCGGCACGATCTTGAACGAAGCGGCGCTGACGGGCGCGCCACTGACCGTCACCCGGGGCGCCGCCGCCATTCCGTAGCTGGACGAGAGGTCCCGCACGTTCCCGTCGATCCCGAACGCGGCGAGGACGACGTACTTGCCGTCGGGCACGCCGGTGAACGCGTACGGGCTGTTTCCCACCCCGTGGACGGAGAGCCCGGGCGCCGACTCGCCGCGGTCGAGGGTCGAGAGATAGGTGGACTCGATGACGAGCGTCACGTCCGCGTTCTTGGTCGCGCCGTTGTTGAAGATGAGGTCCCCCGACACCGTGGCGGCCGCCGGGCCCGCGAGCGAGAGCGAGACGGTGTTGTCCTCGTTGGTGAGCACCCCCGTCGTCACCGGCACGTAATTGGCGCCCTTCGCGTACGCCGTGACGACATACGAGGTGCCCAGCGCGAGGTTGAAGATGGCGTAGCTGCCGTCCCGGTCCGCGACGCCGGTGAGACCCGCGCCGCCGCCCGCCGGCTCGGCGACGACGAGCTGCGCCGCCCCGCCCGGCGCCCTCGCGACGGTGCCGTGGACGTAGGCGGTCCCGCCGCCGACGAGTGGAAGGAGCTCCAGGGCGGTGAGCGGGCCGGAGACGATCCAGCTCGTCCCGCTCAGGGCGGCGGTCGAGAGGTCGATCGGGAGCGCGGGCCGGACGCCGCCGGGAAACGTCTGGTACCCCTGCCGATCCGCGCGGAGCGTGACGGACGCCGACACGGGCTTGCCACTCATGTCGCGCGCCGCGCGCACCTTCAGCTCGTACGCGCCGCCGCTCGCGCTCACCGCGACGGTCGAGACCGGCGCCCGGTTGGCATCGAGCGCGACCACGCGCGCGCCGCCCAGCGTCGTCGTGGCCGCAGTGGGATCGACGACGGCGCCGCGCAGGAGCACCGGCGCGAAGCAGCCGGCGCCGCCGTTCGTCAACGGCTCGCAATACTGTCCGGGTGCGCAGCCGGCCTGCGCGGCCGTGTTGCACGCCGGACCGCTGGAGCTGCTGCCTCCGCACGCGGAGGCGGCGAGGGCGATGGCGACGAGGACGAGGCTGCGGGTCATGGCGTGTTCCTCCAGATACGGGTCCTACCACGCCCCCGCGCTTGACGGCGAAACGACGGAGAAGGCTCCTCCGAACCGTCCCGCCCGACCGTCGGCTCACACCTCGGCATGCGACGCAGCGAAAAGGAACGAAGCGCCTCCGCGAAGGCGGCCATCCGCGAGGCGACGACGCGCGGCCCGACCCTCCTCCAGCGCGCGGTGTCGGTGCGGCGGCTCGTTCAGTTCTCGATGGGAGCGGTGATCTGGGTCGCCGTGTCGAACGATCGGATCGGGCTCGCCACCGTCGTCGTCGTCGCCTCGGCCGCCGGAGTGCTCCTCGGTAAGTTCTTCTGCCGCTGGATGTGCCCGCTCGGCGCGATCATGGAGACGATGATGGGGGCCGGCGATCCGGACGGGCGGCAGCGGGCGCTGTACGGCTACTTCAAGATCGGCTGCCCCATCTCGTGGGCGCAGGGGCTGCTCAACAGCGTGAGCGCGCTGCGGATCCGGGTGAAGCCGTCGCTGTGTACGCAGTGCAGCCGCTGCGATGACGCCTGCTACGTCGCCCAGCTCGCCGACGGGCGCAGCCTGCACGCCGCGGACAAGCGCAACGCCTCGACCCACTACTCGTGCTCGAGGTGCCTCCAGTGCGTGGAGGCCTGCCCGACGGGCGCGCTGAGCCTCGGGCTGGTCCGGATCGGCAGGCTCGCCAACCCAGAATAGCTCGCGTCGGGAGTCCTCACGGCCAGCGCGGCGGGGGTGCGGCGCTGCCGCTAACGCCGATGCTGATCAGCGACGCTTTCTAGTGCGGGAGCGACGGCGCGCCTTCAGACGGCATGGACGTGTACCGGGCGCCCGACTGGATGAACTCGAGCAGGTCAGCGTTGAACTCGTCCGCCCGCGTGGTGGCGAGGCCGTGCGGGCCGCCCGGGTAGATCTTCAGGGTGGCGTCCTTCACGAGCTTCGACGAGAGGAGCGCCGACGCGACGATCGGGACGATCTGATCGTCGTCGCCGTGCGCGATGAGCGTCGGCACGTCGAACTTCTTCAGGTCCTCGGTGAAGTCCGTCTCCGAGAACTGCTTGATGCAGTCGTACTCGCCCTTGAACCCGCCCTGCATCGACTGAAGCCAGAACGCATCGATGACGCCCTGCGAGATCTTCGCGCCCTTGCGGTTGTACCCGTAGAACTGCATCGGCAGGTCCTTGAAGAACTGCGACCGGTTCCCGCGGACGGCCGCGCGGAGTTGATCGAATGCCTCGAGCGGAAGGCCCTTCGGGTTCGCGTCCGTCTTGAGCATGAGCGGTGGGATGGCGCCGAGCAGCACGACCCTCGCGACGCGCTCGGTGCCGTGGCGGCCGATGTAGCGGGTGACCTCGCCGCCGCCGGTGGAGTGGCCGACCAGGACGATGTCCCGCAGATCGAGCGTCTCGATGACCTCGGCGAGATCGTCCGCGTAGGTGTCCATGTCGTTGCCGGTCCACGGCTGGCTCGAGCGGCCGTGCCCGCGGCGGTCGTGAGCGACTACGCGATGGCCACGCTCGGCCAGGAACATCATCTGCGCGTCCCAGGCGTCGGCGGTGAGCGGCCAGCCGTGGGAGAACACCACCGGCTGCCCAGAGCTCCAGTCCTTGTAGAAGATCTCCGTTCCGTCCCGTGTCGTGATCGTGCTCATGGCCTCGGCTCCTCTGCGTGGTCCCGTCCCCACCGTGACTTCGCGATCCACCGCGCGCCGGGTGCGCGCGCGGGCTGGTGTTGCTTACTCGGCATCGCGAGCGTTGGCCGTCACGAGTCGCTGCGAGTCGCGGGCGGACGCCCGAGCGAGTCGCCCCTCCAGCGTCGCTCGCTCGCCGCCCTCGTGCGACGACATCGCGGCAGTACCTCAGGCGCGCCATGGACAGGAAGCACAGCGCCGCTCACGTCCCGCGCCGCGTCCGAAAGCAGGAACTCGATCACCGCGGCGATCGACTCAGGCTGGACCCAGCGCGAGGCGTCGGCGTCCGGAATGGCGCCGCGGTTCTTGGCGGTGTCGATCGTGCTCGGCAGGACCGCGTTCACGCGTACGCCGGCATCCAGGACCTCGACGGCAATCGCGCGGGCGAGCGCGACGAGCGCCGCCTATCCCTCGCGCGGTCGGGGCCCCGGCTGCTCGGGGATCGGCTGGCCGCACGTCCCTCGTCGCTCGGCGCCTTCCGTCGCGACGAGCGAGTTGCTCCCCCAAGGCCCCAGCTTCCGAGCTCTCCGCAGGCGTGCATACCCTGGAGGCGATGGCTCGCGGCGTCGTGGTCGCTGTGTGCGTTGGAGCGGTCTTGGCGCTCGACGGATCGGGATGCGTCACCGCTCCGCACAGCGCTGGCGGAGGGGTCGCGCCGCGCAGGTGAACGACGCGCTGCGTGCGATGTGCGTTCACCGAAATCGAAGACCCCGAGGCCGACCGGAATCCGGTGGACCTCGGGGTCTTCAGGTCGTCACGGCACCGCCGACGCGACGGTGCCCTACTTCTTCGTGAGCGACGCGACCGTTTCGGCGGCCTTCGTCATGAGCTCTTTCGCGTGGGCGCCCGCGGCCTCGACATTGCTCTTCGCCTGCTCGGCCGCGCTCGCGTACGCCGCCTCGAGCGTGGCGACCGTCTCCTTGCCCTTCGCGATGGCGTCCTTCGTGACACCCGCCGGCAGCTTCTTCGCCTTCGAGAGCGCCGCGATCTGCGCCTTCAGCGCGTCGATCTTCGAGGGGAGCTCGGCCTGCGCCTGCTCCCACGCGGACTTCAGCTCCGCGGCCTTCGCCGCGGCGGCCTTCTCGAGCTCCTCCTTCTTGACCGTGGCGTCGGCGATGGCCTTCGAAGCAGCGGCCGGAAGATCCTTCGCGGTCGCGAGCGCGCTCTTCCAGTCCTCCTTCGCCGCGGCCGACTTCGCCGAAGCGAGGGCGTCCTTCACCGCGCTCACCTGCTCCGGCGCGAACTTCTGCACGTCGTCGGTGAGCGTCGCGAGGGCGCCTTCGCCGGCGCGGATCGCCGACTGGGCGGGAGCCTTCGCGGGGTCGGTGCACGCGACGGTGAGCAGGAACGGGACGACGGCGAACGCAGTCTGGATGGTCTTCTTCATGGTGGTCCTCCGAAAAAGGGCCACAGTGTATCGCCGCGGCCGGATCGCGGTGAACGAACCGTCGCAGGGTCGCGGCGGGCTGCGCCGATTCGCCGCACCTTCCAGGAGACCGGAGTGAGAGTTCGGGAGCCCCGACCGAGAGTAATCGCCGGGAACTCATGACGGTCACGGCCGTAGCAGTTCGACAGCGGTCAGGCGCGCTGCTCGGCGCGCCGGAACCGGAAGAATCGTGGCGCACGCGGCGAGCCCGGATGCTGCGTCGATTCCAGCTCCCTGAGCTGCAACGCGCGGAGGACGTCGCTCTGCGTGAGCACCCCGGCGAGCGCGGCGTTCTCGACGACCGCGACGAACGGTGCCTCCGCCAGCGACCGAATCGCCTTCGCGGCATCATCGCCCCCATCGATTGGAGCGATGCGCCTCGCGACGTCGACGACGCGCACGCGCGCGCGGTCCTCGAGCGGGACGCGTTTCGCGTCGTCCAGCGTGACGACGCCCAGCACGTTCTCCCCCTCGACCACGGGATAGGCGACCCGCCGCTCCCGGAGCATTTGCTCGACGAGGTCGAAGACCGTCGTCGCCGAATCCACACCCGGCGGGCGCGCGACGATCAGGTCGCGGACGCGGATGTGTCCGAGGAGCGCCTTCACGAGAACGCTTCGGCTCTCCGCCTCGGCGCCCATGTAGACGAAGAACGCGACGATGATGAGGAGGATGTTCCCCGACGTGAGGCCGAGGATCGCGAACAGGATCGCGAACGCCTTCCCCGCCGCGGCCGCGACGTGCGTCGCGCGCAGCTCGCCCCAGCGCTGCGCGAGCGCGCCGCGCAGGATCCGCCCGCCGTCCATCGGGAACGCGGGGAGCAGGTTGAACAGCCCGAGCACGACGTTGAGATAGGCGAGATGGAACGCCGCGAACTTCAGGTTGAACTGCGGCGTGCCGGAGAGCCCCAGGTAGACCAGGTAGAACGCGCCGCCGAGGGCGAGGCTCGTGATGGGCCCGACGAGCGCCATCACCGCCTCGTTCCGGCCGCTCCTGGGCAGCTCCGACACCTGCGAGACGCCGCCGATCATGAGGAGCGTGATGTCGCGGACCCGCCCTCCCTTCCGCACCGCGTACAGGGAATGGGCGAGCTCGTGCACGAGGATCGAGAGGAACAGGGCGACGGCGACGGCGAGGCCCCAAAGGAACGGGGAGCCCCGGAGCTGCTCAGGCGGAACCTTCGCGAGGCGCGCTGCCTCGGAGAACGCCCGTGAAATCCCGAGCGCCAGGAACGGAAGCACGATGAGGAACGTCACATGGATGCGGATGGGGATGCCCCGCACGCTCCCGATTCGGATGGCGCCGTTCATGTGAGCCCTCTCGCTAACTTGGAAGCGAAGGCGCGGTAGCGGCAGGTTCGTATCGCGCGAGAGTCTGCCGAGGCGGCGGGAGAGCTCTCCGCCGATCCCTGGCTGCGCCCTCGGTCGCACGCCAGAGAGGCGACCGGTTGCGCTCCCACCTGCGCCGCCGCTGCCGTTTCCATTCCATCGCCGCTCCGGCGCGATTATCGCGAGGTCATGCGGTTCCTGCATCCCGAGCGCGAGGAAACGCTAGAGCTCTCCCTCGAGGACGTGTTCCTCTTGCCTGGCTACTTCGAGGGCAGCTCTCGCCTGGACGTGGATCTGCGGCCGGTCGACTTCCCCGGCGGCTCACACCCGATCGTGTCGGCGAACATGAACGCCGTCACCGGGAAGCGCATGGCCGAGACGATGGCACGCCTCGGCGGCCTCGGCGTCCTGCCCCAGGACATGGACCTCGAGACGGCGGCTCGCATCATCAAGCAGATCAAGGCGGTTGATCCGCGCTACGACACCGCCCTCTCCGTGTCGCCGCGCGCGACGCTGCGCGACGTCTCGGGGATCATCCGCAAGCGCGCGCACGACATGGTCGTCGTCGTCGACGACGAGCGACGCCCGCTCGGCATCGTCACGCACGCGGACCTGCGCGACCGGGACCAGTACTCGCCGGTCGGGTCATTCATGTCGTCGCGGATGATTACGATTCCGGTCGGAACCCCGAACCGTAACGCATTCCTCCTCATGGAAGAGCATCGCGTGAAGGCT
>WNGA01000742.1_pt1 | contig 62845 bp, 70 predicted proteins | sample 5400061 | NCBI WGS metagenome assembly WNGA01 (sample SAMN13153366, study PRJNA577476) | soil metagenome | isolation source: 100 cm soil or saprolite under grassland replicate 2 | place: USA:California | collected 2016-06-15
CACGACGCCACGTTCGGTGAGTGCAGGCGAACGCCTCCCGGCACAGGCCGACAGATCCCGTTGAGGACCCGAAGTCAGTCAGTCGATGGGTCAGACCCCGCCGGGAGGCGTTCACCTACATCCTCACTGTCAGTCGATGCCGAGGTCGCGGCGGAGCTTGGCGACGTGGCCGGTGGCCTTGACGTTGTAGAGCGCCTTGGCGATCCGGCCCTCCTCGTCGATCACGAAGGTGGAGCGGATCACGCCCATCATCTTGCGGCCGTAGTTCAGCTTCTCGCCGTACGCGCCGTACGCGTTGAGGACGCTCTTGTCCGGGTCGGAGACCAGCGGAAACGTCAGGGAGTCACGCTCCACGAACTTCGCCAGCTTCTCGGGATCGTCGGGGGAGATGCCGACCACCTCGTACCCCTGGGCCTGGAGTGAGCCGAGCGAGTCGCGGAAGTCGCAGGCCTGCTTGGTGCAGCCCGGTGTCATCGCGGCCGGGTACGCGTACAGCACCACCTTGCGGCCACGCAGGTCGGACAGGCGGAGCGTCTCGCCCTGGTCGGTGGCGAGACTGAAGTCGGGGGCGACATCGCCCTCGGAGAGCCGGGTCTGGGTCATGTCTCGCACTTTACTGTGGCGCTTGTTGCAACATCTTTGCAGGAGCCACAGCCCGGTAATAGGCTCGGCCCATGCGGTACGCGCTGCACATCCAGAACGGGATCGTCGACGCGCCGGTGTCACTCGCCTTCCTGGGCGTGGCGATCGTGGCGCTGGCGATCTGCGTCAAACGGGCCCGGTACGACCTCGACGACCGGCTGGCCCCGATGGCCGGACTGGTCGCGGCGTACATCTTCGCGGTGCAGCTGCTCAACTTTCCCGTGCTGCCGGGGGTGAGCGGCCACCTGCTCGGCGGCGCGCTCGCGGCCATGCTGGTGGGCCCCTGGGTCGGTGCGCTGTGCGTGTCGATCGTCGTGGTGGTGCAGGCGTTGCTGTTCGCCGACGGCGGGATCACCGCGATCGGCATGAACGTCAGCAACATGGCCCTGATCTCGACCGCCGTCGGGTACGCCGTCGTCGCGCTGCTGCTGCGGCTGCTGCCGCGTACCAACCTCGGCCTGGCGGTCACCGCGTTCCTGGCCGGGCTGGTCAGCACCGTCGCCGCCGCGGCCGGCTTCGTCCTGCAGTACGCCCTCGGCGGCGTCACCAGGCTCCCGCTGGAGTGGGTCGCCGGCGCCATCGGCGGCACCCACCTGCTGATCGGTGTCGGGGAGGGCGTGATCACGGCGCTCACCGTGGTCGCCGTGGCCCGGGTCCGACCCGACCTGGTGTACGCGCTACGACACCGCCGCGCGGTGCCGGTCGGTGAAGCGGTGACGGCATGACGCGTACGCGTTGGTTTCTGGTCGCCGGCTTCGTGGTCGCGCTGCTGCTCGCCGGCGTAGTCAGCGGCTTCGCGTCGACCGTCCCGGACGGGCTGACCGCGGTCGGAAGCCAGGGCTGCGACTACCGGGACGGCCGGGCGGTCGCCGGTGACTGCGTAGCCCGGCACGCCGAGCGCAGCGACACCGGCCTCGGCGGGTACGGCATCCCCGGCATCGACAATCCCTATCTGTCGAAGGGCCTGGCCGGGGTGCTCGGCGTGCTCGTCGTCGCCGCGATCGGCGCGGGGCTGTTCTGGCTGACCCACCGTCGGTCTGCCGCGGTGCCGACCGACGCCGGGGCTCCCCGTCGCCCGGGCGGTGGAGGGGCTGAAGCGGAGGCTTCCCGGCGCCCGGACGGTGCGAGGCTGGTCGGCGACGTGGAACCCGACCACTGATGGCCGGCGGGCACAGCCACCCGCTCTACCGGGATGTCGGGTCGGCGGTACACCGGCTCCCGCCCGAGGTGAAGATCGTCGCCTCGGTGCTGTTCACGGTTCTGGTGGTGCTGACGCCGCGTACCCAGTTCTGGGCTTTCGGGGTTTATCTCGCGCTGATCGGGGCGGTGGCCGCGGCAGCCCGGGTGCCCGCATGGTGGCTGGCGACCCGGTCGTTGATCGAGCTGCCGTTCGTGGTGCTGGCGCTCGCGCTGCCGTTCCTGGGGGCCGGGCCGCGGGTGAGTTGGCTGGGCGTGTCGCTGTCGGTGGCGGGGTTGCTCGGCGCGTGGAACATCCTGGCCAAGGGCACGCTCGGGGTGCTGTCGTCGTTGCTGCTGGCGGCGACCACCCAGCAGCGCGACCTGATCCTCGGGCTGGACCGGCTGCGCGCGCCCGCGGTGATCACCCAGATCGCCACATTCATGCTGCGGTACGCCGAAGTGCTGACCGCCGAGGCAAGGCGGATGCGGATCGCCCGGCTCTCCCGGGGGTACGACCCGAGGTTCCTGTGGCAGGCGTACGCGTTCGCCACCGGGGCCGGGTCGCTGTTCCTGCGGGCGTACGAGCGGGGGGAGCGGGTCTACCTCGCGATGCTGTCCCGTGGCTACGCCGGTCGCCTCCCCGCGGTCTACGGCGATGGCGCGAGCCGGGCCTCGTGGGCCGTGGCGATGACGTTGCCGGCGGCGGCCGCCGTGGTCTGTGCGGTCGCCGTGCTGGGGGGTGTGCGGTGACGCTGGTGCTGGAGGATGTGCGGTTCGCGTACCCGGACGGTCATGTGGCCCTGCGGGGGGTCGACCTGGACGTGGGGCAGGGGGAGCGGGTGGCGCTGCTAGGCCCGAACGGTGCGGGCAAGACCACGCTGGTGCTGCACCTCAACGGCATCCTCGGCGCGGGCGCCACGGCCGGCGGTCGCGACGGCACCGCCGGCACAAGCGGTCGTGGCGGTGCCGGCGGAGGCGGGCGTGGCGGCGGCGGAGCTCATGGCGGCCCGCATGGCGGTGTGAGCGGCGGGCAGGTGGTCGTCGGGGGGTTGCCGGTGGCCAGGGAGAACCTGGCCGAGATCCGGCGGCGGGTCGGCCTGGTGTTCCAGGACCCGGACGACCAGCTGTTCATGCCGACGGTCGCCGAGGACGTCGCGTTCGGCCCGGCCAACCTCGGGCTGCGCGGCGCCTCGTTGAACGCCCGGGTCGACGAGGCCCTGGCGGCGGTCGGCATGTCGGACCACCGCGACCGGGCGCCGCACCACCTGTCCTTCGGCCAACGACGGCGGGTCGCCGTCGCCACGGTGCTCGCGATGCGGCCCGAGATCCTGGTGCTCGACGAACCGTCCAGCAATCTCGACCCGGCCAGCCGGCGCGAACTCGCCGAGATCCTGCGCGGCCTGCCGGTGACCATCCTGATGGTCACCCACGACCTGCCCTATGCGCTCCAGTTGTGCCCGCGCGCGGCCATCCTGGACGAAGGCCGGATCGTCGCGGACGGCCCGACGGGCGCGCTGCTGTCCGACGCTTCGCTGCTGGCCGCCCACCGGCTCGAACTGCCGTACGGGTTCGACCCGGCGTTGTTACCGTCCTGACGTGCTCTCCGAGGTCGTACGGCTGCTGCGCTGTCCGGTGTGCGGCGCCGGGCTGACCTGCGACGACCGGGTGCTGCGGTGCGGGGCCGGGCACAGCTACGACATCGCCAAGTACGGATACGTCTCGCTGCTCGCCGGCCGGGCGCCGGCGGGCGACACCGCGGAGATGGTCGCCGCGCGCGAAGAATTCCTCGCCGCGGGTCACTACCGGTGGCTCGCGGACCTGATCGCCGACGCGGCGTGCCTGGTGATCACCGGTCGTGGCCATGCCGGCTCGGTGGGCGATGCCGGCCGGGGAGCACCGTCATCGGCAGATCCCGATGCGGTCGTCTCCGCGTCAGTGGGCGATGCCGGCCGGAGACGAGCGTCATTGGCCGAGCCGCGTACGGCAGGCGGATCTGGGGGGACCGATCCGGGTGGCGTGGTGGTCGACGCCGGTGCCGGGACCGGTTACCACCTGGCGGCCGTGCTGGACCGGCTGCCCGACACTGTGGGCATCGCGGTCGACTCGTCGGCGTACGCGTTGCGCCGCGCGGTCCGTGCCCACCCACGGATCGCCGCGGTACGCGCCGACCTGTGGCGGGAGTTACCGCTGGTCGACGGCGCGGCGGATCTGGTGCTCAACGTGTTCGCGCCGCGCCACGGTGCCGAGTTTCGCCGCGTACTCGCGCCTGACGGTGTGCTGCTCACCGTCACGCCGACCGGGCGGCATCTCGCCGAACTGGTGGACCGGCTCGGCCTGCTGTCCGTCGACGAGGAGAAGGACCGCCGGCTCACCGAGTCGCTCGGCGAATGGTTCACACTCGAGGACGCCACCGAGCACGAGGTCACCCTGCGACTGGACCACGCGGCGGTCGGCGGCCTGGTCGGCATGGGTCCGAGCGCCCGGCACACCGATGCGGCCGCGCTCGCCGCCAGGATCGCCGCCCTCCCGGACCCGATGCCCGTCACCGCCTCCTGCCGCCTCACCCACTGGCGCCCCCGTTAACGACCCATGTCGGGTCCCGCGGGGTCCCGAGGGTCCGGGTGGTGCGAGAGGTCTGTGTGGTGCGAAGGGTCCAGGCAGGCCGAGACGCCAAGCGCGTCCGAGCAGGCCGAGGACGCCAAGCGGGCCGAGGACGCGCTGGGCGGGCCGAGGGCGGCCGGGCGGCCGAGGCATTGGTCGCCTACGCGGACTGAACGGCCCGAGGATTGTGGCAGCTGTCCAATGACGGGGGTGCCGGCACCGCGATGGGTACGGTCAGGCGGCGTCGACGGCGGTCTTCAGGGCGGTGACGGTGTTGTCGACCTGGTGTCTGTCGACGTACACGGTCGGGGTGCCGCGGATCCCCCGCTCGTCCGCCTTCGCGGTGACGTACGTGATCCAGTCCTCGTACCTGTCGCCTTTGACCGCGCGGGCGAACGCGTCCGAGGTGATGCCCACCGAACGGCCGATCTCGATCAGCCGCGCGTCGGTGAGGCCCGCGCTGTGCTCCGGCGGCTGTGCCGCGTAGAGCGCCTCGGCGTACGGGACCAACTTGCCCTCGTCGGCGGCGGCAGCCGCGGCCGCGCCCGCGCGGGTGGAGTACCTGGTGCTGGAGTAGTCGTCGAGGATGTTCAGCGGGTGGTAGACAACCTTGATCCGGCCCTGTTCGAGATAGCGGTCGAGTACGGGGGCGGCCTGCTGCTCGTACTGGCGGCAGATCGGGCACATGAAGTCGACGTACAGATCGACGATCACGGGGCCCTTTCCGACGCTGAGGCCGGTGCGCTGGGCAGCCGTGGCGGCATGCGGTGCCTTCACGTCTTTGGGCTGCTGGGCGGCGTACACCCCATAGCCGATCATGCTGGCGACCAGCAGCAGCGCGGCAACCACCGTGGACGTGACCAGTCGGCGTCGCCGCAGGCGCGCGGCCTGTTGCCGCAAGTGCATCTCGCGGGCCAACCGGGCACGGCGGCTGTTTCGGTTACTCATCGCATCTCCTGTCGATCGAAAACCGGGTGTACGGCCACGCCGCGAGGAGCGCGGAACCGGCCAGCAGACCCAGGTCGCGTGCGATCTCACCGAGGTAGCGGGGCGACTGTCCGGCCGCGAGCGCGCCGCCGCTGCCGAAGCAGCCGCAGTCGATCCGCAGCCCCCGCGTCCAGGCGGCGGCCATCGCCACGACGAAGATCGTCAGCAGCGCGCCGGAAGCGATCGCGGCGGCCCGCTGTCCCAGCCCGACCAGCAGCAGCAGGCCGAGCATGATCTCGGCGAACGGCAGCGCGGCGCCCACCACCTCGCCCGCCCCGTTGGGGATCAGTTGGTACGCGTGCACCGCCCGCACCGAGGCTGGGAGATTGGTGACTTTGCTGGCCCCGGCGTACAGCCAGACCCCGGCCAGCAGCAACCGAGCTGCCAGCGCAAGCCACACAACCAACCCTTTGTGGGTACGCACCGTCACGACCGATTAGTCGCCCCAGCGCGCTCGGCGGTTCCCTTCGGTTGCTGAGAGTCAGCTGATAGTCGGTGGTGTCGGATGGCCGACAGCGGAGGTTATCCACAGGCTCGGCGATGCCGTCTAGTGAGATCGCCTGGATCTCTGTACGGTGACTTCCGACGTCGGAATTCGGCAGATAACGGCGCCTGGGTTATTGGGTGCGGGGACCACGACGGGGGTGGTGTGCGGTGGCGCGTGTCGGTGATCTGGATGGACACAACCGGGAAGGTGTCTACCTCAACGCGGACGGGTTGCGGGACCTGATCCGCCAGTTGCACGGCATTGTGCTGCTGCTCGACGAGATGAGCGGCCACGAGGGACACCTGGCGAAGTCGTCTGCTACGTATGGCAAAGACGGCCGGATCAGCGGCTCCGGGTATCTGGTGGATCGGAACACTTCGACACTGGAGGCGACTCGTAAGGCGGTGTTGGGGCTGGCGGCGAAGTACCGGCGGATGCTGGACGGCTCGGTAGGGCTGATCAACACCCACGCCGATGCCGACGGGGACGGCGCTGGCGGGGTACGGGACGCGGGTAACTGAGCATGGGCGACATCGCCGGTGGTGGGGCGGACGGCTATTACCGCAGGTACACGTACGACCAGCTGGTGTCGATGGTGCTCGCCGACAGCATCGACGACGCGGAGGCCAACCGTACGCAGTGGCGCCGGTTGGGCCACTTGCTGGCTGACGCGGCGGCCGCCGCTGACAAGATCGCCAAGCAGATCCCAGACCACTACCGCTCCCAGCACGGCGCTCCCGCGCTGTTGGAGCTGCTGAACGACACCAACGACACCGCCAGCAAGATCGGGCAGGTCGCGTTGGACAACGGCACAGCTTGGCTGGGTGTAAAGCAGAGCCTGCAGGATGCACAGAAAGAGGTACTGCAACTGGAGATGCTGGCCCAGACTGGTCTGGCGGAGTCGGCGCGTGACCAGGCCGCAGACCGGATCCAGTCGCTGACGTCGGAGTACATCAACCACGCCAACGACATCCTCCCGCCTAGCCTGCCTGGGGCTTGGACCCCCGAGCCGAATGGGAGCGGCGACAGCACGGCTGACCCGACTTCCGGCGCGCGCGGCGACGCCACGCGGGCGGCGACCAGCTCAGATGGCACGCTGCCCGAGGTTCAATCAGGTAAACCTGGCGCGATCCCTGGTGCTCCGGGGCCCTCGTTGAGTGGCGGCCCGCCGACGTTGCCAAGCAATGCCGGCACACCAGGTGCGGGGACGCTCCCGGGCGATGCCGGAAACGGTGTGGGTCGCGGCACGCGGGGCGTGATCGGAGCGCCTCCAGAGGGTGCCGGTCGGGGCGGTGGCTCCTTCGGGCCGGTAGGTCGCACCCTGGGTGGTAAGACACCCGCGGGCGCCGGTGTGCCGGGTAGTGGGACGCCGGTGGAGGTTGAGCCGGGTACGGGTATACGCAGTAGCGGTACCCCGGTAGAGCCGGTCGAGCCGGGGAGGCCTGGAGTGGCCGAGGCAGGTGGGCCTGGCGGCCAGACTGGGATGATGTCGCCGCACGGCGGACGTGGTCGGAAGCGACGTCGGCAGGCTGGGCGTCGCGGTGGCCTGCTGGGCGACCCGAACGACTTCCGGTATCAGCCTGATGTGGTGGCGCCCGCGGAGATCTGGCCGGACGAGGAGCGTCCGGTGACCGACTTCGGCCAGACCATCGGCGGGAAGCAGGTGACTGACGAGCCACTGTGGACGGCACCGGAGCCCCTGCAGAAGCGACCGGATTCGAGGCCGCGACCGTCACCGTTGCCGGAGGGCGAGGTTCGCATCGACGGGCACAACGTGTCGTTCAAGATGAGGCGCAATGGCGGCGCCTAGCCGGGTCTGGAGCGCAGTGATTGCCACGATCGCGGCTGCATTTATCGTCGCTACGCCGTCATTCGCGTGGGCCGATCAGATCCGTGACAAGCAATGGCATTTGGCGTTCCTAAAGGCCGGCCAGATCCAGCAGATCACCCGAGGCAAGGGCGTGACTGTCGCGGTGGTCGACAGCGGGGTCGACGGCACACACCCCGACCTTGCGGGCAATGTGCTCAAGGGAAAGGACTTCATTCGGTCGTCAGACAGCAACGGATGGGACGACACCGACGGCCACGGCACGGCGATGGCGGCGCTGATCGCTGGCCACGGCCACGGCCCCGGTGATCGTGACGGAGCATTGGGCCTGGCTCCAGAAGCCAAGATCCTCCCCGCCACTGGGGCCAGCATCAACTCGAAGAGTGCCGGAAACGCGGCGATCAGGTGGGCAGTCGATCACGGAGCGAAGGTGATCAACCTGTCTATCCGCGAGGATGGGCTCGGCGAGGCGGTCGAATACGCGCTCATGCACGACGTAGTGGTAGTCGGTGCTGCAGGCAACACGGCCGATGGCGACGAAACCGTTGGCGAACCGGCGAACCTGCCGGGGGTCGTCGCCGTTTCGGGTATCGGCTTGGATGGCGGGTTCTCCAAGATCTCTGCGCAGGGCGGTGATGTGGCACTCGCTGCCCCAGCAGTTCACATCACTTCAGCCGGCGCTGGCAAGCTCGGAAAGTATGGCAAAGGCACTGGAACAAGTCCCGCGGCTGCATTGGTGTCCGCGACTGCTGCATTGGTACGGGCGAAGTACCCAGATCTGAACGCCGCGAGCGTGATCGAACGTCTGATCGCCACAGCTGACGACAAAGGTCCGGAGGGCCGCGACAACCAGTACGGCTTCGGTGTCGTCGACCCACTCAAGGCGTTGACCGCCACAGACGTGCCGAAGGCGGAGAAGAACCCACTCGGTGGCCCGGTGGCGAAACCCACTCACACGAAAGGCAAGTCCTCGGGCGAGGCCATCCCGGTGCACACCAGTGGCAGTACCGCTTTGGTCGTTGCGGGAGCCGTGCTTGGTGGACTAGCGATCCTGGCTGTCGTCGTCGGGGTTTTCATCGCTCACCGCAACCGCCGCCGTTCCCGAACTCACACGGGCCCCTGGCCGCCTCAACCGGCCCCGGCCGCTCCAGCGCGCGCGAGCCGACCACCCGAGCCCCCCTTCCGGACGTGATACGGCTTCACCGCCCTACGAGGACCCATCCAATGATGGGAACGGACATCTGCAGATCTCTGATCGAATCCAAAGGAAAAATCGTGATCAACCGTAGTCATCTGACAACGCTGGATGCCGCATGACTCGGCGAACTGCGCTTGCTGGCCTGATCGGTGCGCTGGATGACGCTGGCGTCGCCATCAAGCCGAGCATCTTCGATGGCGGGCTGAAGGACACGGCGAAGCAACTGAACGACGTCGAGTTCTCGGTCCAGTCTCCGTGTGGGGACGTCAAGATCTGGATTGATGCCAACGGCGCTCTGCGAGAAGTGATCATTGCCGACGGCGCACTCAAGCGCCATGACTCCGGACAGATGGGCGCACTGATCCGTCAGACCATCACCACCGCTGAACAGATGATAGTTGACGCGGTTGGCGAGCTCGCGAGGCGGCAATTGAAACGGGCAGCCTTGTGAGTCTGGACGAGGTGTTTAGCGAGTTGCGCTCAAAGAGTCACGAACTACACGAACTCCTGTATCACGCGCTCAAAACTGCGGATCAGAAGGCGAGTAGTGTGGAAGTGACGGTCACGTCGACGGATGGCGGTGTCAAGATGATCGTCGGGCCGGACAAGCGAGTATGCGGGGTTGCAATTGACGAGGATTCGTACCGCACGTATGACGAGTCCGGTCTAGCGGCAGCGATTATGGAAGCCACCCGTCGTGCGAAATCGGCCGTCAACTGGGCGCAATTGCAAGTCATCAATTCTGAGTTGGGGCTTGACGATCGCGGGAGATATTAATGACGATAACGAAGTTTCAGAAGGAGTCCGTTCTTACCTTCGCTCGATTTCTTGATCATAGATATTCTGCCCTGGCGGCTTATGCCGAGCCGCATGACCTTGACTTCAAGCCTCCGTCCTCCTCGTTCGGCGGTGCGCCTGGCGCGAGCGGTTTCCGTTCGGTGGCAGACGGTCGTGCCACGGAACCGGTGTACACCTTCAAGCCGATGACGATGGACGAGTATCAGAAGGCGTCCGGCGTAAACCTCGACTGGCGATATGAGCCAAACTCCTTGAGCCCGGAGGACGAGGGTAGCCGTGCGACGAGCGTCAAAGTTCAAGATGAAACCTCGAAGTGGCATGACTTCTACAATCGCGGTGGCCGACTCAGCGGCGGCGAGTGGACTGAGGACCTGAGTGGAGAGGACGCACCGTGGGCGAAGCCCTTAAGGGACACCTGGTACGCGGCAGTCGATGACCGCCTCGAGGAGGTAAAGGTTGTTCGCAACGAGATGGCGTTCTTCATGAGAATCCTGATGAGACTGGCAGAATGGTATCCCGAGGTTGACTTGGAAAGCTCGGTCAAGCTGAAGAAGTACGCCGCGCATTGAACTTTCGGGGGAGGCAAGAGAGTGAGTAGGGAAGCGCTCTACAGTAATGCGTCGAGGTACGCACAAGATATCGCAGTCGCAGATTATCTTGCGGCACATTGTGGTGGTCCTAAAGTCGCCACACCCGGAAAGATCATCAACTGGGCACTACGCCTTGACAGCTCAGTAATGCGCCAGAAGACCGACAGCCTCAGGAAGCTTCTCGACGAATACCAGGATTGCAGAGGTCTGACGGAGAAGCACTACCTGGATGAAAGCTGGCAGGGTGCCGGTAATGCCGCATTCGTCGCGCGATGGGACGGCCTTGACGGGTACATCAACGGAGGCGACGGGGTACGTCATTACTTGAACCTGCAGCTCCATGACATGGATACGCTAGCGGACAATGTAGATAGATTTCAAAAACAAATCTCGAACCTAGTCGAGACACAGCTCGGAAATGTCAAGGGAACAGGTAAGGGTCTGCGTGAGTGCTACATCGAAGCCTTGACACACGATGGCTCTGGCTCAGTGAGCATTACTGCGATTGTGGACAAGGCAAACCAGATCGGTGGGCTCGGTGCTGGCGTGGGTGAGTTGGCCGGACCAGAGTCAGCGGCCGCCGTAGGCGCATTCGGCTTTGTACTCGGCGCGGTCATGGGCTTTCTTGAGGAGAGCGAGAAGTCAGCTCGGAAGAATCTCCACATCGCAAGAACTGAGATGAAGTTTGCTGCGACATTGGATGAACTGGGAAAGAAACTGAATGTGATGGATCGCAATCGCTATTCTGATCAAGACGGGGACAAACCAGGCGACGATGGCTACGGGAAGACTGAGTACGATCCAGAGACTAGTGGGATGCTCAACGAGCGTTGGGGCTCTGGGTAATGACTCGCATGCCACGAAACGCGATCGCCAAGCGACTCATTGGCACATGTGTCCTACTAGCTTTGACAGCTGGATGCACCAACGCGGGCGCGCCAACGGGCGACGCCTCCCCGAGTAAGCGATCAGCTAGCTCGTCTCAGGATTCGAGGCTAAGCGGAGCGCCGCCGACTTTTGAAGAGCAACTGCGAATTTGTAAAGCCGCAGTGCGAACACTAAGAAGGCAACGCAGGTATTCTGATCCTACCCGGTCAGAGCATCGCATGAAGGGCTCGCACGGTCGCTGCTCCATGGAGTGGGTGAGTGGCGAGAGGGTCGTTCATGTGACACTCGCCTTTGACAAGCTAAACCCGAAATTGGTACAGAAGACGTACGGCTACGGCGCGTCAGAGTGCCGTCTTTACCCCTACGGTTTCCCTGATAGGAGTACCTATAGGGAACGTGTGATTCACACAAAAAAGGGCGACTTCTGCGCGCACACTGATACTTCTGCAGCAAATATGCAGGTTGGTGGTCGCTTTACCTTGCGTAGCACCCGCGTGAGGGTGCAAGTCCAGGACCTTTCTAGCGACAGCCGTCGAGTGAATTCAGAGGAACTAGCAGCCATAAGAGACGTAATGGTTCTCGCCGTGCGCACGGAGATGGCAGGCGGCTGAAGAATCTTGCATTGAAACATGATGTCTGATGCGCAACGGTCGACTTATGGCGCGGCTCGACTCGCGACCGTTGATGAGGTCCGTATAGGCTCGACGCTATCAAGGCAAGTGCTAACGACGTCAGCAAGTATCTCATAAGCATCGCGAAGTCGAATGTGAGCTTCGCTGGCAAGCTGGCATCACATCTGGCGAAGCTTGCCGGCCGGATACTAGTGGCGGCCGGCGAGGCGGGGACGGTTGTTGGGATTCCATGGGCAGTTCAAGAGGGAAACGATGCTGCCAACGAGGCAATCGACATGATCGGAACTGCCCTCGAGGGCACCATCGATGCCTTCATGGAAGCGATAAGTGGTGCGCGGAACTTGGCGTCAATAGAACGTGATCGCGAGATCTTCGGTAACGGCAAGTGGCCTCAGGCCGCGCGGTCAATCCTTGGTCGCCGCGTTCAGCAGACCCTGCGCTATGGCTCGGATCTTCGGAACCACTGTCGACCTTGGCACCAGCCGGTCCATGTTCAGCTTGACCTCGACCTGGAGGTTTCCTTGAATCACGAAGAGCATGTCGGTCGAGCTTCGGTAGGCGCGCTCTGATTTCTCATAGGCTTCATCACCGATACCGTTGATCGTGTAGTCGCGCATGCCCGGTGGATCATCAGGCGCGTAGCGCATGTCGTGGAAGTATTTTCTATTCTTCTCGATAGAGCTAGCCGTGCCTACAGATGCGTTGAGTGTGACCGGCTTGCCTGCCGAATCCCACATGTAGAGTGTGCAATAGCTGAGGTTGACATCATTTGCTTCGTCCTTCTGGATTCCTGGCTCAACCTTTGTTGTCTTGGATACCAAGCTTCCGAGCAGCTTGGTATCGGTATGGCGGCAGGTGTCGAAGTGGTCGATGGTGTAGATGCCGCTCGGAGTCGGTGATGGCGCTTTCCGATGTTTCGCGCGGGCGTCTGGGCCGAACGAACATGCACCAAGCCCTGCTAGGAGGATCATCGCGAGCACGGACAATATGACGGGTGAGAGCCTCATGAGCGTGAGGCGACTACGTGAAGTCTTTGTCTTGCCATGCATGCGGACATTGTAGCGTCTGGTGCAAGGGCCGCAGAATGGATAGCGGAATTCGCGCTAACGTAACCGACTTTGACGATTGTGGCAACATGTCCGGTGTCTGGCAACGATTCTACTAACTGGCCAGCGATTCTTCGAGCGCATTGATCAGGTCCGTACGGGCGCGGGCTACTCGGGAACGGATGGTGCCGATCGGTACGTCTTCGATGGCGGCAGCCGCTTCGTACGATAATCCGAGAATTTGGGTGAGGACCAGGGCCGTACGGCGTTCGGCGGGGAGTTGCGCCAGGAGATCGGCGATGCCGACGGCACCGGCCGGATCGGGTGTGCTGTCGGGCGAGCGTTGCAGCGCGAGCAGCTCGCAGGTGGTCCGCGCAGGTACGGCGGGCGATCCCCAGCAACCACGTCCGAGCCGTCGAGCGGGCCTCGAACGACGGCAGCGCGCGGAACGCCCGCAGGTACGTCTCCCGCACCAGGTCGTCCGCGGACTGAGAGTCGACCAGGGCGGCGGCAAGTCGCCAGACGTCGGCCTGGGTGTGACGTACGAAGGCCGCCTCTGCCACTGGATCTCCGGTCGCGGCGGCGAGCGCCCACCGGGTCACCTGGTCGGGCGCGGGCGTACTCATGATTGCAAAGGGTACGGGGGCAACCGCGTGAGTCCCGAGGGGATGGTCCCGACATCGTGGGAACTTGGACCCACGCGGTGACGACTACCGATGCATGACCTGTGAGGAGACACGGTTCGCGCTCTCGGCGTTGCTCGACGGTGAGACCCCGGCGATCCCGGTGGAGACGGCCCGGCGGCACCTGGCCGGTTGCGCGGACTGCCGCCGGTGGCAGGCCCGGGCCGAGCAACTCAACCGGCTGGTACGGGTGCAACCCGCCGACCAGGTGCCGGACCTCACCGAGCGGGTGCTCGCCGCGGTCCACGCCGAGCGGGCAGCGGCCAGTGCGGCGGACCGCCGGGTATCGCAGGCCGCGGCAGGCGGAAGCCCGGGGCGAGCCCGGTGGCGGCTGGCGTTGCGGGTCGGGCTCGCGTTCGTGGCGTTGTTGCAGCTCGCGTTCGCCGTGTCGGATCTGCTCGCCACCCACGGGGTGCACGCGGGGCAGGAGGAGGCCTCGTTCGACATCGCGGTCGCGGTGGGGTTCCTGCTTGCGGCGCCGTACCCGGATCGGGCGCGGGCGTTGCTGCCGGTCGCGGGCATCCTCGCCGCGGCGTTGCTGGTCACCACCGGGATCGATGTGGTCAACGGGGCGACCACGTTGTCCCACGAGCTGGTGCATGGGCTGGCGGGGCTGGAAGCGCTGCTGCTGTGGCTGCTGGGTCGCACTGGCCGGCGTGCTGCCGCGCCGGACGTTCACCCGGTGACCGCCTGACGGGCAACCGGCCGCGTCGTCGTACCGGTCGAACGCGTGCAACTCGGTCGAGGCCGGACAAACCGCGTGATCGAGGCGTCACGAAGAGTGCCTTTGATTGCGTGTTTGGGTACCCCGGGACGACAGGCACACGAGAGGATCTGACGATGATCGTACGTCTCTGTGGTGCCGTCCTCGGCGGGCTGCTCGTGGTCGTCCTGACCACCGCCGGCCCCGCCGCCGCGCACATCACGGTCGACCCCCGCAACGCCGTCCAGGGCGGGTACGCCACAGTCGTCTTCCGGGTGCCGAACGAGCGCCCCGAGGCCACCATCACCAAGGTCGAGATCGCCTTCCCGGAGAAGAACCCGGTACCGGGGGTGCGTACGAAGCCCGTACCGGGCTGGAAGGTGAAGGCCACCGAGCGTACGGTGTCGCCGCCGATCGAGGTACCGGGTCAGCGGGTGGACACGGTGGTGAGCCGCCTGACGTGGACCCCGACGTCGAAGCAGACGGCGATCGCGCCGGACCAGTTCCAGGAGTTCCCGGTGTCGATGGGTCCGCTGCCGAAGACCTCGACGTTGGCCTTCGACGCGACCCAGAAGTACAGCGACGGCGAAGTGGTGAACTGGACCGACCAGTCGACCGGCGGCGCGGTGGCGGAGCACCCGGCACCCGTACTCAATCTGGCTAAGGCTCCTGCGCCGGACGGTGCGGCCACCGACGTGCGCAACCCGGCAGCGCCCGGGGTTGCCACCGACAACAGCGGCAGTACGCCGTTGTGGCTGTCGATCGTCGCGCTGGTCGCCGGGCTGCTGGCGTTGGTGGTCGGCGTGCTGGCGTACCTGCGCAGCCGGGTCGGCCGGGGGTACGTCGACGACGCGTACGACGACGAAGGCGACTACGACGACGAGGGCGACCTGGCGGACGTCGAGGTCGACGATGCGGACCTCGCGGACGAAGCCGGCCTCGACCGGGAGCAGGACACCCCGATCCGGCGCCCCTCGCCGAGACCCCGCTAGCAGGTGTCGGGTGCCGTCCGATGGGCGCGTTTGGGTAAGTATGGGGACATGCCACTGCCCATCGAGCAGTACGCCCTGATCGGCGACACGCATTCGGCGGCCCTGGTCGGCGCCAACGGCTCCGTCGACTGGCTGTGTCTGCCCCGGTTCGACTCCCCTGCGTGCTTCGCCGGGCTCCTCGGCGAGGAGGAGCACGGCCACTGGCAGCTCGCCCCGGTCGGCAAGGTCACGCGTACCACCCGGCGGTACCGGGGGCCGACGCTGATCCTGGAGACCGAGTTCACCACGGCCACCGGGCGGGTAAGGCTCACCGACTTCATGCCGCCGCGGGACCGGCGGATCGACGTACGACGCTACGTGGAGGGCCTCGAGGGCGAGGTCGAGATGGCGATGGAGCTGGTGATCCGGTTCGACTACGGCCGGGTCGTCCCGTGGGTACGGCGGATCACCGACACCGACGGGCGGCCGGCGATCCTGGCCACGGCCGGGCCGGATGCGGTGTGCTTCCGCGGTGACGTACTGCCGAAGGCGTCGGACCACCGTCACCGCTGCCGGTTCACGGTGGGCGCGGGGCAGACGTACGAGTATTCGATGACCTGGTTTCCGTCGCATCAGCGGCCGCCGTCGCACCAGTCGACGGAGAAGGCGATCGAGAAGACCGAGTCGTTCTGGTATAGGTGGACCCGCAGCTGTCGGTACCAGGGGCCCTATCAGGACGAGGTGACCCGTTCGACGATCGTGCTGAAGGGACTGACGTACCACCCGACCGGGGGGATCGTCGCGGCGCCGACCACGTCGTTGCCCGAGCAGCTCGGCGGTTCGCGTAACTGGGACTACCGCTACTGCTGGCTGCGCGACGCGGCGTTGGCGCTGCGCGCGCTGCTCGCCACCGGGCACCGGGAGGAGGCGCGCCGCTGGCGGGCGTGGCTGCTGCGCGCCGTCGCCGGCGACCCGCAGGACCTGCAGATCATGTACGGCATCGCCGGCGAACGCCGGATCGAGGAGTGGATCGCCGACTGGCTGCCGGGCTACGACGGCGCGGCACCCGTACGGGTCGGGAACGCGGCGTACACCCAGTACCAGGCGGACGTGTACGGCGAGGTGCTCGGCGCGCTGCACCAGGCCCGCGAGTCCGGCATCAAGGAGGACGGTTTCTCCTGGTCACTGCAGCGCGCGTTGCTCACCGGGCTGGAACGCGGCTGGGACCGGCCCGACAACGGCATCTGGGAGGTACGCGGTCCCCGGCGGCACTTCACGTACTCCCGGGTGATGATCTGGGTGGCCCTTGACCGGGCGGTCCGGGCGGTCGAGGAGCACGGCCTGGACGGACCGGCCGAGCGGTGGCGGGCGCTGCGCGACAAGGTGCACACCGAGGTCTGCGCCCACGGCTTCGACCCCGAGCTGAACACCTTCACGCAGTACTACGGCAGCCGTACGGTCGACGCGAGTCTGCTGCTGATCGCGCAGCACGGGTTCCTGCCGCCGGACGACCCGAAGTTCCGCGGCACCGTCGAGGCGGTGGAGCGGGAGTTGCGGCACGGCCCGCTGGTGTGGCGCTACCGCACCGAGGCCCGGCACGACCGCGGCGAGGCCGGCGGTCCGACCCGCGGCCAGGGCGACACCACCATCGACGGCCTGCCGCCCGGCGAGGGCGCGTTCCTGGCCTGCAGTTTCTGGCTGGTACGCGCGTACGCCCTCTGCGGTCGCCGTGACGACGCCAGGGCGCTGTTCGAGGAGTTGCTCGGGCGCGCCAACGACGTCGGCCTCTACTCCGAGGAGTACGACCCGGTGGCCGGCCGGATGACCGGCAACTTCCCCCAGGCGTTCAGCCACCTCGGCCTGCTCGACGCCGCCTACGCCCTCGACGGCGACTCGCCGGCCCCGCCGTAGAGATCAACTACGGGCAGTACCGAAACCCGCCGGGCGGGTTTCGGTACTACGCGTAGTCGATCTTGGACGACCCATCCAGGCGCCGCAGGGCGCTCCGCGTACCGCCAAAGCAAATATCAGGTCGGGTCGTTGCCCGGCCGCCACTTCATCGAGCAGCCCACGCTCGGTTGATGCGGCTCGGGTACGCCGTGCCCGCCGAGCACCGCGTCGACGGCCGCCCGCAGCAGCTCGCCCGTGACCGGCTTGCCGTTGCCCGGGGTCGACCAGTCGAACGCGCCGCGGTAGGCGAGCGTGCCGTCGCGGCCGTACAGGAAGAAGTCCGGGGTGCAGGCGGCCCGGTAGTCCTTGGCGACCTGCTGACTCCCGTCCACCAGGTAGGGGAAGTTCCAACCAGCCCGGGCCCGCTGCTCCCGCAGGTACTGCGCCGCGTCGTCGGGGTAGTTGTCGGTGTCGTTGCTGCAGATCCCGACCACACCCAACTGGGGGTACGAGTCGACCAGCTTGCCCACCTCGGTCTCCAGGTGCCGTACGTACGGGCAGTGGTTGGACAGGAACATCACCAGCAACGCCGGGGCGTCGGCGAAGTCGTCGCGGCGGATCGTGGTGCCGTCCAGCGACTGCAGCGCGAAGTCGGGCGCCGGGCTGCCGAGCGGGACCATGAACGACGAAACCGCCATTGGGAACTCTCCAGATCACTGGTCGAAGTTGTCTCGTCACAGCCTAGTTGGGCGGCGGTGGGCGATTCCCCTCCGGGTCCGGGTCGCCCCGAATTGTGACGTACGCAAACCACGCCGTGACCGGCACAGATGGGGGACTCAGCGGTTGGCTTCCGGCCCCTATGGTGGGCCAGGTGTAAGACGCAATCCCGTACATGAGGAGTCTGTTAATGAGCGAGTACGACACGAACGTGGACATCGACGGCGACGGTCAGTGGGACGACGTCGACGTCACCGAGAACGCGGACGGCTCGGTCACCCTGGAGGGCGACGTCGACCACGACGGTCATGTCGACTTCGTGGGCCACGACGACAACGCGGACGGTCTCGTCGACTCCGCCGAGTACGACACCGACGGCGACGGGGAGCTCGACACCCGGTACGTCGACGACGACGGCGACGGCTGGCTGGACCACTCCGAGCCGATCGAGGACGACGGTTCCGGTGGAGGTGGCGGCGGGGGTGACACCTCCGGACACGGCGGTGACGCCGGTGGTGACGCTGGCGGCGACTCCGGTCCCGACGGCGGTGCTGGTGGCGACGGCGGTGCGGCGGCCCCGGACAGCAGCGACACGGCGCCGGCGCCGAGCGACGGCTCCGACGGCCAGCCGAGTGACAGCTCGGGTGACGCCGGCGGCGACGCGGCCGGCGGTGCCGGTGGTGCCGCTGGCGGTGACTCGTCCGGCGGTGGCTCCGGTGGCGGCGACCAGCCGAGCGGCCACGCCGGCGACGGCGGTTCCGGCTCAGGCGGCCACGGCGGCGGCGACGGCGGCTCCGACGCCGGCGGTGGCTCCGGCGACGGCGGCCTGCAGGGCCACCTTCCCAACCTCGGCGGCTGACCCGCCGGTAGTAGATCGTGGAAGGTCGGCGGGCGTGACGCCCGCTGACCTTCCATGATCGCTCCGGCTCAGTGGCCGGTGAAGGTGGGGGTGCGTTTGGCGACGAAGGCTTCGGTGGCTTCGCGGTGGTCGGTGGTGGCGCCGCAGATGGACTGGGCTTCGTACTCGGCGTCGAGCGCGTCGGTGAGGGTGCCTGAGGCGCCGACGGACAGCTCGCGCTTGATCTGGGCGTACGCGACGGTCGGGCCGGCGGCGAGCCGAGTCGCCAGCTCCTGGGCGGTGGCGAGCACCTTGTCGTCGTCGTCCACCAACTCGGTCAGCAGTCCGAGTTGCCGGGCCTGCTCGGCCTTCACCGGCTGGGCCAGCATCATCAGTTCGGTGGCTTTGGCGTACCCGACGAGGCGCGGCAGGGTCCACGAAGCGCCGCTGTCGGCAGCCAGCCCGACATTGGCAAACGCCATCAGGAACCGGGTGCTCGGCCCGCCGATCCGGAAGTCGGCCAGGAACGTCAGCGACCCGCCGGCGCCGGCGGCCATCCCGCGTACGGCGGCGACCACCGGTTTCGGCATGGTGCCGAGCGTCTGCACGATCGGGTTGTAGTGCTCCCTGACCGTGCCGAGCGGGTCGGTGCTGCCGGACTCCAGCGTCTCGACGTGCTCCCGCAGGTCCTGCCCGACGCAGAACGCCCGCCCCGCCCCGGCCAGTACGATCGCCCGGCACGACGGGTCGGCGGCGAGTCCGGCGAGCGTGTCGCGCAGCGCCTCCTTCAGCGCGCGGTCCAGCGAGTTGAGCGAGTCCGGCCGGTTGAGCGTGAGCGTGGTGACGCCGTCGGCGGATTCGATCAGGAGTGGGTCGGTCACAGCACACCTCTCGTGGTTGATGACAGCGCGGCGAGCCGGTCGTCGCCGGTCAGCTGGGCGTCGACGTACCGGTCGGCGGCGGGGCGCAACCGGTTTGCGTGGTGGTCGAAGAAGCTCGCCGCGGCCGCCCCCGGCCAGGAGTCGGGGAGCAGCTCGCCCGGCAGCTGCGGATCGCGGAACAGGAAACCGCGCCACGCGTGCACCAGCCGGAACCGGGCCGTGTACGCCGCCGCGTCCTCCCGGGTGGCGCTCACCGGCTCCACCACCGGCTCCAACTCCGTCACGAACTTCTGGTACGCCGCTGCCAGCTCGTCGAGGTCCCAGGCCCGGTGCAGCAACTCGACCGCGGCCGGCTGGCCACCGGCGGGCCGCGCGGTGAACCGCTGCGCCGGCACGTCGGCCTCGGCGAGCAGCGCGTCGACCTCGGCGGCCGGCCGGGGCGCGAGCCATGAAGAACCGTTGAGCTGGCCGTACCCGAGATAGCTGAGGTTGCCGGCCAACCGGGACCGGGCGGTACGGCTCGCGGGCGGCTCCAGCATCACCAGGTCGAAGGCGCCGTCCCAGCTCGGCGGCTTGGTGCGGTAGATCCGCGCGCCGGCGTCGTCGACCCGTCGTACGGCTCGGGGGGTGAGGGCGTACCCGGGGCCGCTGGGTAGTCGGGTGGGGCGTAGCCAGCCCTGCCGGACCATCCGGGAGACTGCGGTGCGTACCGCTGGAGCGGCGATCTGTAGTGGAGCCAGGAGCCTGACCAACGCGGCGACCGGCGCGTACCCGCCGCGCGTACGGAGGTAGTCGCCGTAGAGATCGAAGAGCGCCGAGCGCGCCTGCACCCCGCGAGTGTGACACCCCGGTGTTGAATTCGCCAGGAGATGTCACAGCGTGCCGGGGTCGGTTTGGGTGTCGCCTCGCTCATCAGGGAAAATGACCTAACACCATCGTCGTGGGGCTGCCAGTGTCAGGCCCACAGGCGCCTGAATGATTCCATGGCCGCGGGCTCGCCGCGGCGTGGCGTTGAGTCGAGGGGAGACAACATGGCGGCCATGAAGCCGCGGACGGGCGACGGTCCGCTGGAGGTCACCAAGGAGGGCCGCGGCATCGTCATGCGGGTTCCGCTCGAGGGTGGCGGGCGACTTGTCGTCGAAATGACCCCTGAGGAGGCCAGTGACCTGGGGGACGCCCTGAAGTCCGTTGTGAGCTGACGTCGCTGATGGCATGGCCCCGGTGCGATATTGCGTACCGGGGCCGGCGACTGTCCGAAGTGCATTTCCCCAGCTAGGAGGCCCGTTTCATGCTGGTGGTACGTCTCGCGGAGCGTCGTGGCAGGCCGGCCGCGGTAGTTGTACCGGTGCGGGCGTCCGAGGTGGCCGAAGCCGAGGCCGAGGACACGACGCCTGGGACCCCGGCTGTCGACCCGGACGTGTTGCCCGACTACCTGGCAGCGGTGACCGAGGAGTTCCTCGCCGAAACCGAGCACACCGGAACGGCCGGCACCACCCAGCAACTGCCGCTCGCCGGCCGGCCGATCGGGCGGGCGATCTTCGTCGGCGTCGGCGACGCCTCGCCCGGTGGGTGGCGTACGGCCGGCGCCGCCGCGGTCCGGGCTGCGATGAGCAAGCCCACCGCCGCGGTGCTGCTGCCCGCCGAGATCGAGCCCGGCGCGGTGGCAGCACTCACCGAAGGGCTGCTGCTGGCGGCGTACCGGTATCGGTTGGCTAACAAACCCGACGACTCCCGGAGGCTGCGTACGGTCACCCTGGTCGTCCCCGATTCTCAGCGGTACGCCGACGCGGTGGACCGGGCGACGATCGTCGCCGAGGTGACCTGCCTGGCACGGGACCTCACCAACCAGCCCAGCGACGAAAAGTCGCCTGCCCACCTGGCCCGCGCCATGGTCCGTGCGGCCGAGAAGGCCGGCGCCACCGCGACCGTACGAGAGCCGGAGCAGCTGGCCAGGGAGGGCTTCGGCGGGATCCTCGCGGTCGGCTCCGGATCCTCCCGGGGACCGCGACTGGTGGAGCTGAGGTGGGCGCCACGGGGCGCGACCCGGCACGTGGTGCTGGTCGGCAAGGGCATCACGTTCGACACCGGTGGCATCAGCATCAAGCCGCGGGAGAGCATGCTGCTGATGCGCAAGGACATGGGCGGCGCGGCCACCATCGCCGCCGCGGTGATCGGCGCGGCCCGGCTGAAGCTGCCCGTCAAGGTCACCGGCCTCGCGCCGCTCGCGGAGAACATGGTCGGCGCCGACTCGTACCGGCCCGGCGACGTGGTACGCCACTACGGCGGCCTGACCACCGAGGTGCTCAACACCGACGCCGAGGGCCGGATGGTGCTCGCCGACGGGTTGGCGTACGCGGCCCGCCGGCTCAAGCCCGATGTGCTGCTGGACTTCGCCACGCTGACCGGCGCCGCGAGGGTCGCGCTCGGCAAGCGCACCGCGGCGCTGTTCAGCGACAACGACGTACTGGCGAAGTCGCTGGTCGATGCGGCCGACGACGTGGGCGAGCGGATGTGGCGGCTGCCGCTGCCCGCCGACTACCAGGAGAAGTTGGACAGCGACATCGCCGACCTGTCCAACGTGCCCCCCGGCATGGAGGGAGCGGGCGGCGCGATCACCGCCGCGATGTTCCTGCGGGAGTTCGCCGGCGACATCGCCGACCGCTGGGCGCACGTCGACATGTCGGCCACCTCGTGGACGGACAGCGCGGACAAGGAGCTCGCCAAGTACGCCACCGGCTGGGGCGTACGCACCCTGCTCCGGTGGTTGGAGACGTCCTCCTAGGCGGTGCGGCGGCGGGCGGTGCGGTGCGTGGTCGCGGTGCCGGCCCACCCGAGCGCCGTCTTGGCGAAATACGACCACCAGCCGACCTGCTCCCCGTACCGCCTCCGTACGGTGTCGACCGGCGTGCCGGGGCCGTACACCGCGGCCACCACGTCGGCGAACTGGGCCATCTCCAGCGGCACCTCGTCGGGGCGGCCCAGCACCCGCAACAGGATCGCGTGCGCGGTGAAGTCGCCGATCCCGTGGATGCCGAGCAGCGACCGCAGCACATCGTCGTACGGCGCCTGGTAGAGCCACGCTTCGCCGCGGTCGGCGACCAGCTCCCACAGGCCGCGCAGTGCCCCGCTCAACCGGGCGGCCCGGGCCGCGCCGCCGGCGTACCCGGCGAGCAGGTCGACCGGCGTTTCCGCGACCGCTTCGAGCTGGGGGAACGCCGGGTACGGCTCGCCGTCCAGGTCGAGTCGGGCGCCGAGGTCGGCCGCGATCCGGCGCTTGCGGCCGCCCGCCACCGTCTGCGAGGTCCGCTGCGTGAGCATGAAGTAGCAGGCGCCCTCCGACAGCGAGGCGAACCGCACCTGGTGCAGGCCGGCCGTCTCGGCGAGCAGCGGGTCCATTGCGGGATCGTCCGCGGCGAGCTCCAGAAACGGCCGTACGTCGTCGTCGAGCCCGAGCCAGCGGGCCACCGCCAGCTCGACCGCCGTCGCCTCCGCCGGTGTCAGGGCGCGTGCGGCGTAGAGCGCCAGCGCCACTCCGGGCACGTCGTCGGGACGAGCCGAGACCTCGGCGATCACGGCGTCGGGGGAGCCGGGAAGTGCGAATGCCTTGCGGACTGTCGTACCCACGAAGCATTGGTCACCGGCGCACGGAGCGAAACCCCGCAACGCACGCAGGGAGGCACTCAGCCGGTACGGCGGGGTGGCGGGCAGCACCGTGGTGTGGCGTGAGGTGACGGTCATGGGACCAGCATGCCAAGCGGCTCTGACAACTTCCTGACAGTACGAAGCCGATTGCTCTCCGTGTGCCCTTTGCTGAGGCCGCGGCTGGTAATGCGGCGTGAGGCGGTGGCGGCGATGGCTGGCTTGCGAAGCGGGCAGTTCGTCAAAGCGATGATCATCGCGGGCGTGGTCGAGGTGGTCGGCGTGGTGCTGACCCTGGTGATCAGCTACGTCACCAAGACCGCCCCGGCCACCTGGGGTGTGATCCTGGTGCCGACGACGGCGGTGGTGATAGCGAGCATCAAGGCCGGGGTGGACGCCGCCGCCCGGGCGGAACCCAAACCCGTACCGGCGCCCTATCCCGGCGGCGGCTACACCACGTACGGCGACGGGGTCTACCGGCCGCGACCGGCGCCGCAGCAGCCGCCGGCGCAGCCAGCGCAGCGGGGTCGGGGCGGGGTGTCGCTGGTGCTGGTGCTGGCGGTGCTGCTGGTGGTCTGCGGCGGCGGCGGGCTCGCGGTCACCGCCGGCGCCAGGTACGGGTACGGCTGGGTCACCGGCCACGAGGCCGGCACCGCGGTGTTCGAAGGCTCAGCCGTCGGCACCGGCAAAGGGGTCAGGGTGACCGTGACCCGGGTCGAGGTCACCTCGCACTTCACCAAGGTGGAGCTGCGCGGCGAGACCACCGGCACCGAGTCCGTCAGCCTCCCGCTGTACCAGAACTGCACCCTGGTCGGGGCCAGCGGTCAGACGCTCAAGGCCGACCCGTTCCGCAGCGAGTGGTCCGAAGAGGTGGTCAGCGGCGCTCCTCACACCGGCACCATCGTGTTTCCCGGGAAGCTGCCCGCCGGCAACGCGGCGCTCAGCTTCGCGCACGTGTTCGTCCTGGGCGGCGGGTCGTTGACGGTTCAGGGGATCGCGCTGAGAGCCGTGTAGAGCTCCACGGTACGCGCGGCGACGGCGTCCCAGCCGAACTCGGCGACCGCGCGTTCCCGACCGGCGGCACCCATCGCCTTCGCTCGCGCCGGGTCGTCGACCAGCGCGTTCAACGCCGCCGCCAGACCGTCCTGATAGGACCCGGGAGCCGCCGCGTCGTAGTGCACCAGCAGCCCGGTCTCGCCGTCGGCCACCACTTCGGGGATCCCACCGACGTCACTGGCCACCACCGCCGTACGGCATCCCATCGCCTCCAGGTTGACGATGCCGAGCGGCTCGTACACCGAGGGGCAGCAGAACACCGCGGCGTGGGAGAGCAGCGCGATCACGTCCTCGCGGGAGAGCATCTCCTCCAGCCAGATCACGTCCTCGGCGCCGCGTTCGGTCTTCAGCGCCGCGATCTCGTTCGACACCTCGGTGGCCAGCTCCGGGGTGTCCGGCGCGGACGCCGCCAACACCAGCTGTACGCCCGGCGCCAGGCGGTGGGCCGCCGCCAGCAGATGCGGCAGTCCCTTCTGCCTCGTGATCCGCCCGACGTAGAGCACGAACGGACGATCGGGGTCGACGCCGTACCGGGCCAGGGTTGCGGGCGCCGACACGGGCCGGTACAGCGAGGTGTCGATGCCGTTGTGGATGACGTGGACCTTCTGCGGGTCTACCGCCGGATAGGCGTGGAGTACGTCGGCCCGCATTCCCTCGCTGACCGCGATCACCGCGGCCGCCGACTCGTACGCGGTCCGCTCGGCCCAGCAGGACAGGGCGTACCCGCCGCCGAGTTGTTCGGCCTTCCAGGGGCGCAGCGGCTCCAACGAGTGGGCGGTCACGACGTGGGGGATGCCGTGCAGCATCCCGGCCAGGTGGCCGGCCAGGTTGGCGTACCAGGTGTGGGAGTGGACCACGTCGGCGTCACCGATGCCGGCCGCCATCAGCAGGTCCACCGACAGGTAGCGCAGCGCCGGGTTGGCGGTGTCCAGCTCCGGCAGCGGCTGGTACGCGGACGCGTCCGACCGGGGTTCGCCGAAGCAGTGCACCTCGACGTCGATCAGCCGGCGCAGCTCCCTTACCAGGAAATCCACGTGTACGCCGGCCCCGCCGTAGATCTCGGGCGGATACTCCCTGGTCAACACCGCGGCTCGCATGTCGTTCACCCTAAGCCGCCGCGGCCGCCGCCGGCGCCTGCCACGGCGCGGCGGAACCCGGCACGAACAGCGACGGCGGCACGGCGGGATTTGCGGCCACGGCGGCGGAATTGGCTCTGGTCGACCACGGGCGGCCCGGTCAGGATGGGACTTCTCCGACCGAGGAGGTCCTCCGGTGTTGCTGGCCCATGTGAGCGATACCCACGTCGACGGCACGCAGCGCGCCGCGAACCGGGTCGAGGCGGTGGTGACGTATCTGCAGCGGCTCGCCCGCCCGGTCGACGCGGTGCTGGTCACCGGCGACCTCACCGACCACGGCACCGTCGCCGAGTACGAGGAGCTGGCGAAGCTGCTGGTGCTGCCGTACCCGGTGCTGATGTGCCCGGGCAACCACGACGTACGCCAGGCGTACCGGCAGGTGCTGCTGGGGGAGCCGGCGAGCGGCGCGCCGATCAACCAGGTGTACCGGGGCGGCGGCGCGGTCTTCGCACTCTGCGACTCGAGCATCCCCGGGCGGAACGAGGGAATGCTGGCCGACGAGACGATCGAGTGGCTGGTCGACGTACTGGCCGGTACGGAGCCGCAGGAGCCGGTGTTCGTCGGGTTCCACCACCCGCCGGTGCGACTGCACAGCCCGTTCCTCGACGAGCTCCGCCAGTACGGCGAGCACCGGCTCGCCGAGGTGGTCGCGAGGTATCCGCAGGTGGTCGCCGTGCTCTGCGGTCACGCGCACACCGCGGCGGCGACCACGTTCGCGGGGCGGCCGCTGCTGGTCGCGCCGGGCGTCGCCTCGACGTTGACGTTCCCGTGGGAACCGGAGGAGGGGCTCGACCGTGACGCGCCGGTGGCGATCGCGTTCCACGTACTCGACGAGGAGCGCCGGCTCACCACCCACTACCGGGTCGTACCGGTGTCGATCACCGCCGCCTAACTGCGTACTACAGATTCGTAGTACGCTGGTTGCATGGCAGAAGTGGCAGTGCGCGTCCTCAACCAGGACACCGCGACGGTGCTCGCGAGAGTGAAGCGCGGCGAGGAGATCGACATTACCGAGCGCGGTGTGGTGATCGCGCGGATCGTGCCGGCGGCTCCGTCGCCGTTCGCCGATCTGGTCGCCGCCGGCAAGGTCCGCATGCCACGGGCCAGCGGTCCAATGCCACGCCCCCGCGGCCCTGTCAGGACCGACCATGAGGCCGGCGAGCTGGTCAGCGACATGCGCGACGAAGAGCGCTATTGATGATCTATCTCGACACCGCGGCGATCATCAAGCTGATACGAAACGAGCCGGAGAGCGACGCACTGTTCGACTGGCTCGACGGCCGGTCCGGAGAATTGCTCGTGTCGTCCGCGCTCGCCGAGGTCGAGGTGCCGCGCGGTCTTCGCCGTGCAGAGCCGGCGTTGCTCGCGGCGATCCCATCGGTGCTGGCCCGGATTGCCATCTGCGAGATCGACGAGTCGGTACGGAGCGCCGCCGCCGCATACAACGACCCCCTTCTTCGGTCACTCGACGCGATCCATCTGGCGACCGCCCAGGTCGTTCTCGGCGGTGACTTGAAGGCCTTCGTCACCTACGACAAGCGGCTGCTCGCGACAGCCGACGCGCTTGGCGTACCGACAGCTCGTCCGGGGTCAGGACGGTGATATGCGAAGCGCTCGGGGATCTGCTGGTCAGCCGACAATGCCGGTCCGCTTCGCTCCACACCATTCGACAGCGTGAACCGGCGTCCGTGGCATCCGGACGCGAGGCTGAGCTGTGGCGAGAGCGAATCCCCGGCTAGGGTCGGGGCATGGCCGCCGCTCGGGTACTCGGGATAGTCCTCGCCGGTGGCGAGGGAAAACGTCTGATGCCGCTCACCGCGGACCGGGCGAAACCCGCGGTGCCGTTCGGCGGGCAGTACCGGCTGGTCGACTTCGTGCTGTCCAACCTGGTCAACGCGGGGTTCCTGAAGATCTGCGTACTGACCCAGTACAAGTCGCACTCGTTGGACCGGCACATCTCGCAGACCTGGCGGATGAGCGGGCTGCTCGGCAACTACATCACCCCGGTCCCGGCGCAGCAGCGGCTCGGCCCGCGGTGGTACACCGGCAGCGCCGACGCGATCCTGCAGTCATTGAACCTGGTGTACGACGAGCGCCCCGACTACATCGTGGTCTTCGGCGCCGACCACGTGTACCGGATGGATCCCCGCCAGATGGTCGACGCGCACATCGAGTCCGGCGTCGGGGCCACGGTCGCCGGGATCCGGGTGCCGCGGGAGGAGGCGCGGGCGTTCGGCGTGATCGAGACCGCCGCCGACGGGCTGACCATCGCGCAGTTCCTGGAGAAGCCGGCCCAGCCGCCCGGTACGCCGGACGACCCGAGCGTCGCGTACGCCTCGATGGGCAACTACGTCTTCACCGCCGATGCGCTGGTCGACGCGCTGCGCGCCGATGCCGAGGATCCGGGCAGCGCGCACGACATGGGCGGCAACATCATCCCGGCGATGGTCAGCAAGGGCCAGGCCGCGGTGTACGACTTCAGCGGCAACCAGGTGCCGGGCGCCACGGTGCGCGATCTGGCGTACTGGCGGGACGTGGGGACGCTCGACTCGTACTTCGAGGCGCACATGGACCTGGTCTCGGTGAACCCGATCTTCAACCTCTACAACTCGGAGTGGCCGATCCTCACCCACGTGCCGCCGCATCCGCCCGCGAAGTTCGTCCTGGGCGGCCGGGCGTACGAGTCGCTGGTCTGCTCCGGCTCCATCGTGACCGGTACGGTGGCCCGCTCGGTGCTCTCGCCGGACGTACTGATCGAGGACGGCGCCTGGGTGGAGAACTCCGTGCTGATGGCCGGCGTACGGGTGGGTCGCGGCGCCGTCGTACGCAACGCGATCCTGGACAAGAACGTCGACGTCCCCGACGGCGCTCGCCTGGGCGTCGACCTCGACGCCGACCGCGCCCACCACAAGATCACCGACTCCGGCATAGTCGTCCTCGGCAAACACGAACCCGTCCACGGCCGCTGAGCGCGGGCGGTACGTGGCCGCCGGGGATTGTGGCCACATTGCGGTCACTCGGCTCGGGAGACAGCAGTTCGACTACAAACCCGAGGCCGTCGCTAGCCCGAGGCCCGCGCTTCACCACGCGAGCAGGCCGGGCGCTAGCGCTTCACCGCGACCAGTAGGCCGTCGCCGACGGGGAGCAGCGCGGAGGTCCACTCCTCGGTGTCGCGCAGCGACTTGACCACCTCGCGCAACGCGACCGACTCGGGGTCGCGGGCGGCCGGGTCGACCACCTTGCCGCCGCCGAGGGCGTTGTCCACGGCGAGGATCCCGCCGACCCGCAGCAGCCGGTGCGCCTCCCTGACGTACGCGTCGAACTCGGTCTTGTCTCCGCCGATCACCACCATGTCGTACGCCCGGTCGGCGAGTCGGGGGAGCACCTCGAGGGCGCGGCCGGCGATCAGCCTGGTACGGCCGGGCGCGAACCCCGCCTCGGTGAAGGCCTTGCGCGCCATCCGCTGGTGCTCGGGCTCGATGTCGATCGTGGTCAGTACGCCGTCGGCGCGCATGCCGTACAACAGCCAGAGTCCGCTGACCCCGGCGCCGGTGCCGACCTCGACCACCGACTTGGCTCCGACCGCGGTGGCCAGCAGCCGCAGTGTCGCCCCGCCGCCGGGCTGGATCGGCACGATCCCCACTTCGGCGGCCCGGCCGCGGGCCGCGTCGAGCACGGCGTCCTCGGCGGTGTACGACTCGGTGAACTCGAGTACCGCCGGGGGGAGTGTCGGTTTGTCGATGACGCACCTCCTGCGGGAAGTCTATGAACCACGCGCCGTGATCGGCTGCAACGACCCGCACCCGTGACGTACGGGCCTGGATCGGCTGGACGGTAACGTGCGACGTCGTGCGATGCTGGGTAGGAGCCTGAGTAGATCCATCGCCGACGACCGTGCCGAGGCGCGGGCCGGGCAGGAAGGTGTCGAAGAGCGTGACCGACCGTGGCAACCCCGATGGGGCCCCGGCCTGGCCGGCGCAGCCCACCCCGCCGGGGGCGGGGGCGTCAGGCTCGCCGTGGTGGACGGACGCGCTGCACGACCCGTGGCGGGATCCGCAAGCTCGTGCGGCGGTGACCGTGCCTGCCGTACCCGCGGATCCTGGTCCGCCGTTGGAGCCGCTGCCGGAGCAGCCGGCAGGTCCCGGTGGGCGGCCGACGCTGCGGCTGGTGTTCCTGGTCGCGGTGATCACGGCGCTGCTGGCCGGTGGCCTGGGCGGCGCCCTGGGGTACGTTGTCGCGGCCCGTACCGGCGGTCCGGCGGCGACCGGCGACGGCGGTACGCCACCGCTGGCGAAGCGGCCGCCCGATTCGGTGGCGGGCCTGGTCAAACAGGTGATGCCGAGCCTGGTCACCGTACTGATCAACCGGGGCAGCAAGAGTGGCAACGGCTCCGGATTCGTGATCTCCGCCGACGGTTACGTGGTGACCAACCAGCACGTCGCGCTGGGGGCGGGCGCGGACTCGTCGCTCACGGTGGTGTTCAGCGACGGCAGCTCGTCGAGCGCGAAGCTGGTGGGTACGTCGGCCGAGTCCGACATCGCGGTGCTGAAGGTGGCGCGCCAGGGCCTCGAGCCGGTGACGTTCGGCAACTCCGAGCAGGTGGCCGTGGGCGACCCGGTGGTGGCCGTGGGCGCCCCGCTGGGCCTGCAGAACACCGTCACCACCGGTGTGGTGAGCGCCCTGGACCGGGCCGTGGAAAGCGGTGAGGACGATCCGTCGGTGTTTGCCGCGATCCAGACCGACGCGCCGATCAACCCGGGTAACTCGGGCGGGGCGCTGCTCGACACCGGCGGCCGGGTGATCGGCGTCAACACCGCGATCTACACGATCAGGTCCGACGCGGACGGTAAGGGCGGCAGCATCGGCCTCGGCTTCGCGATCCCGATCAACCAGGCGAAGCGGGTCGCGCTGGAGATCGTGAAGACCGGCCACGCCCGCAGCACCGTGGTCGGCGCCGACGTGGACGAGGACTACCTCAGCGTCAAGGGCGGCGTGCTGCTGGACAACGTGGAGTCCGGTGGGCCGGCCGACAAGGCGGGCCTGAAGCCCGACGACGTCCTGATGAAGCTGGGCGGACGGCCGTTGCGGGAGCCGATCGACCTGGTCGCGCTCACCCGCAAGTACGCCCCCGGCACCGTGGTCTCCGTGGTGTACGTACGCGGCGGCAAGCAGCACACCACCCGGATCACGCTCGGCGCCGACGAGTAGCCGACGAACTCGCGCGGCGTCTGACGGATCACTTCCACTGTCTTTCGGCTGCTTCGTGCCGTACTATTTCAACAGGCGATGAAATAGTACGGGAGGGAGCAGCCAATGGCACCGCGTCGAATCTCCACCGAGGTCTGCGTCGTGGGCGGCGGCCCCGCCGGCCTGATGCTCGGGCTGCTGCTCGCCCGGGCCGGGATCCCGGTGGCGGTGCTGGAGAAGCACGCCGACTTCCTGCGGGACTTCCGCGGCGACACCGTGCACCCGTCGACCATCCGGCTGCTGGACCGGCTCGGCCTCGCCGAGAAGTTCCTGCGGCTGCCGCACCGCAAGGTCGGCACGCTGCAGGTCACCGACAGCGAGCGTACGTACCGGGTCGCCGACTTCGGCGGGTTGCCCGGGCCGTACCCGTACGTGGCTTTTCTGCCGCAGTGGGACTTCCTGGACTTCCTGGCCGACGAAGCGAGCGCGTACCCGCACTTCACGCTGCTGCGCTCCACCGAGGTCACCGAGCTGACCAGCGAAAACGGCACCCTGACCGGGGTCCGCGCGGTCGGCCCGGACGGTCCGGTCGAGGTCGCCGCCGCCCTCACGGTCGCCTGCGACGGGCGGCAGTCCGACGTACGGCGGCTGCTCGGCCTGACGCCACGCGAGTTCGGCGCGCCGATGGACGTGCTGTGGTTCCGGCTGCCGCGGCGCGACACCGACGGCGACGGCCTGTTGATGCGGATCGGCAGCGGCAAGCTGATGTTGACCATTGACCGCGGCGACTACTGGCAGGTCGCGTACGTGATCCCGAAGGGCGGCTACGACCAGGTCGTGGCGCGCGGGCTGGCGGAGTTCCAGAAGTCGGTCGCCGGGCTCTTCGAGGCGCTGGCCGACCGGGTCGGGCAGCTCACCGACTGGGACCAGGTACGGGTGCTGACCGTACAGATCAACCGGCTCGACCGGTGGCACGCGCCCGGCGTACTGCTGATCGGCGACGCGGCCCACGCCATGTCCCCGATGGGCGGGGTCGGCATCAACCTGGCGATCCAGGACGCGGTGGCCACTGCCCGGTTGCTCGCCGGCCCGCTGCGTTCCGGCCGGCTCACCGACAAAGACCTCTCCGCAGTACGCCGCCGCCGCTGGCTGCCCACCGTCGGCACCCAGTTCGCGCAGCGGGTCGGCCAGCGTGGCCTGGTCGCCGGCGTACTCGGGTCGAATGGTCCGACCAAGGCTCCGCTGCCGATGCGGATCGCCGATCGGGTACGCCCGCTGCGTACGCTCGCCGCCCGCCTGATCGGCCTCGGGATCCGCCCCGAGTACGAGGTCCCGCCCCCCGCCCCCGTGGTCGAACGCGCCGGCCGAGCCGTCCGCTGACCCCAGCCGGCGGCCGGGGGGTCGATGGGGCGCCGGTCCGCGTACTCTTCAAGGGATTGCGTGGGAGGAGCGGCAGATGTTCGAAAACCTCGGCTGGCCGGAGATCATCGGCCTGCTGTTGGTTGCGCTGTTCATCCTCGGGCCGGAGCGGCTCCCGAAGGTGCTGGGGGACGTGATGCGCGGGCTGCGCAAGCTGCGCGAGATGGCCCGCAACGCCACCTCGGACCTGAGCCGCGAACTCGGTACGGACGTCCAGCTCGAGGACCTGCACCCGAAGACCTTCCTACGCAAACACATCCTGTCCGAGGAGGACGAGGCGGCGTTGCGCAAGCCGTTGACGCAGTTCTACTCGGATGTGCAGGACGTCACGAAGGACGCCGACCAGATCACCGGACCCGCCGCGTCCACCGAGTCGAAGCCCAACGGGCACAAACCGGCCAAGTTCGACGCCGACGCGACCTAGCCCGCGGCGCGGGTCAGCGGCTGGGCGACAGGCCGAGCGGCTTGCCGACCAGGCTGTCCCGGCGTACGGCCAACTGGTCGGCCACCGCACGCAGCGCGGCCGCCGCCGGTACGTCGGGGTCGGTGAGCACCAGCGGCTTACCTTCGTCGCCGGCCTGGCGCAGCCGGGTGTCGAGCGGGATCTGACCCAGCAGCGGCACCTTGGCGCCGACCAGCTGGGTCAACGCGTCGGAGACCTGCTGGCCGCCGCCGGAGCCGAAGACGTCCATCCGCTCCCCGGTGGGCAGCTCCAGCCACGACATGTTCTCCACCACGCCGACCAGCCGCTGGTGGGTCTGCATCGAGATCGCGCCGGCCCGCTCGGCCACCTCGGCGGCGGCCTGCTGCGGCGTGGTCACGACCAGGATCTCGGCGTTGGGCACCAACTGCGCGACGGAGATCGCGATGTCGCCGGTGCCGGGAGGCAGGTCCATCAGCAGGATGTCGAGGTCGCCCCAGTAGACGTCGGCGAGGAACTGCTGCAGCGCCCGGTGCAGCATCGGGCCGCGCCATACGACGGCGGCGTTGCCCCGGGTGAACATGCCGATCGAGATCACCTTCACGCCGTGCGCCTGCGGCGGCATGATCATGTCCTGCACCTGGGTGGGCGCGGAGTCGACGCCCAGCATCCGGGGCACCGAGTGGCCGTAGATGTCCGCGTCGACCACCCCGACGTCGAGCCCGCGGTCGGCGAGCGCCGCCGCCAGGTTGACCGTCACGCTGGACTTGCCGACGCCGCCCTTGCCGGACGCGACGGCGTACACCCGGGTACGCGAGCCGGGCTGGGCGAACGGGATCACCGGCTCGGCGGTGGCGCCGCCGCGCAGCTTCGACTGCAGGTCACGGCGCTGTTCCTCGGTCATCACGCCGAAGTCGACGGCCACGGAGGTGACACCCGCGATGGCGCCGGCCGCCGCCTCGATGTCCGTACGCAGTTTGTCCCGCAACGGGCAGCCGGCCACGGTGAGCAGCAGCCCCACGGTGACGGCGCCGTCGGCGGTGACGTCGACGGAGCGCACCATGTCGAGCTCGGTGATCGGGCGCTTGATCTCCGGGTCCTGGACCTGTGCCAGCGCCTCGCGTACCGCTGCCGTGATCTGCTCGGTTGCCATGTGCCCCATGCTACGGCGCGGTAACGGAATCGCCTTCCGCAGGTCAGGGGGGCTCCGTGACACGGCAGGGGTTCCCTGATCGGCCCCACAGGTGCAGGATTCCTTCAGAACCTGATCGAGTACGGAAGGGTAGCGCCAATGAAGCCCCCGCGTCGCCTGCTGTGGCCCGTCATCCTCGCTACCCTCGCGCTGAGTACCTTGACGACCGTGGTTCCATCCGCCGCCTGGTCCGCGCCCGACGAATCGGCCGACCGGGCCGGGGCGACCGCCGCGGACCCGGCCGACCACACCGACGAGGAGCAGATTGCCAAGGGGTCGGCGGCGACGGACCGCGACGGCGCGCCCACGGTCACCCCGGACGACATCGTGTTCCAACCCCGTACGCTGCGCACCGGCTCGCCGACGGAGGTCGGCCTGCTACCCGGCCCGGTCGAACGGATGCCGGGGGACATGGCGGCGTACCTGGTGCCGACGGCCGACCACCCGACGTACCCGGCGTACGCGGGCGCGGTGGTGCTCGCCGCCAAGGACGGCGTCGTCGTGCAGCACGCGGCGACCGGGTACGCGTACCGCTACAGCGGCACGACGGTGGTCGACGGCAGGACCGTCGGGATCGAGCTGCCGCCCGACCAGCGGGTGCCGGCGCGGGAAGACACCCTGTGGGACATGGCCTCGGTGTCGAAGCTGTTCACGACCGTGGTCGCGCTGCAGTTGATCGAGAACGGCCAGCTGGGGCTCGGCGACAAGGTGACCGCGTACATCCCGGAATTCGGGGTGAACGGCAAGGGTGAGATCACCGTCAAGCAGTTGTTGACGCACACCTCGGGGTTGCGGCCGTTTCTGCCGCTCTACAGCAGCTATCCCACGATCCCGGAGCGGCTGCAGGGCGTGTACGCCTCCACCCTGCAGCCCGGCGCCACGCCCGGCGGCCAGTACATCTACTCCGACCTGGGCCTGATCACGCTGGGCAAGATCCTGGAGCAGATCACCGGGAAGACGCTGGACCGGTTGGTTGCCGAGCGGATCACGGGGCCGCTCGGCATGACCGACACGATGTACCACCCGCCCACGGCGCTGCGCGACCGGATCGCCGCCACGGAGGAGCAGCCGTGGGCGGGCCGGCCGATGATCCGCGGCGAGGTGCACGACGAGAACGCCTGGTCGCTCGGCGGCGTCGCGGGCCACGCCGGGATCTTCTCGACCGCCCACGACCTCGCGATCTTCTGCCAGATGCTGCTCAACGGCGGCACGTACGACGGCGCCCGGATCCTCTCCGCGGCGACCGTGCGCGCCGCGCTGGTCAACTACAACGCGTACCTCGAGGCGGCGAACCCGGAGAGCCGGCGCGGCCTCGGCTTCGAGCTGCACAAGCACTGGTACATGGGGCCGCTCGCCTCGCCGGTCGGGTTCGGCCACACCGGGTACACCGGCACCACGCTGTCGATCGACCCGATCGCGCACTCGTTCGTGATCTTCCTGTCCAACCGGGTCCACCCGAGCCGCAACTGGGGCAGCAACAACGTCGCCCGCCGGGCCATGACCCGCGACTTCGGCAACGCCACCCCGGTCCGCCCCGCGGCCGGCGAGACCGCGTGGCGCGCCGGCTTCCACGACGGCGCCGCACTCACCCTGTCCGGCGCGTTGGCACGTCCTGCTCGCGACGCCTCACTCACCTTCTCCTTGTGGTACGACACCGAGCCCGGCTACGACACCGGCCGGGTGGAGGTGTCCGCCGACCACGGGGCGACCTGGTCGAAACTGCCGTTGTCGCTGGTCGCCGACGGGTACCGGTGGGACAACGACGGCCAGTTCTCCGGGTACGAAGGCCGCCGCTGGTGCCGGGTCCGTGCCGCCCTGCCGGACGGCGTCACCGACGTACGGTTCACGTACGCCACCGACGGCACTGCCCAGGGCCGCGGCATGTACGTCGACGGCGTACTGGTGTCGGGGGCGGCCGGGGTGCTGCTCAACTCCGAAACCCCGAACGGTGCGGACGCTTTCACCGCCGACGGCTGGACCCCCGCCGACACGTGAGGCGGGCCCGCGGGCGGGCTACCGGCGGTCCTTCTTGCCCCGGCGGCGTTCACCGTCCCGCGGACCGCGGTCGCGGTGATCGGCGCCGACGGGCTCGATCTCGAAGTCCTCGGGCTCCTTCTGCTCCGTCTTGCGCTCGTCCAGCTCCTCGAGCATCCGGCTCAGCTCGGAGCGGATGAAGTCCCGGGTGGCCACCTCGCCCAGCGCCAGCCGCAACGACGCCAGCTCCCTGGCCATGAACTCGGTGTCGGCCTTCTGCATCGCGGCCCGGCGCCGGTCCTCCTCGATCGCCAACCGGTCCCGTTCCGCCTGCCGGTTCTGCGCCAACAGGATCAGCGGAGCCGCGTACGACGCCTGGGTGCTGAAGAACAGGTTGAGCAGGATGAACGGGTACGGGTCCCAGCGCAGCCCCAACAGTCCGACCACGTTCAGCGCAACCCAGAAGATCACGAACAGGGTCATGTAGAGCAGGAACCGCGGCGTACCCATGAATTGCGCGAAGCCTTCAGCGAACTTGCCGAAAGTCTCGGGCCTGAACCGGGGCAGGGTGAAGCGCGACGACTCGCGGGGGAGGTCGAGCCGGCGGCGCGGGGGCTTGGGGGAGCGTCTGGTCTCGAACATCAGCCCCGGTCCCGCCAGTCGTGCGGCAACAGGTGGTCAAGCACGTCGTCCACGGTCACCGCCCCGATCAACCGGTCCGAGGGGTCGACCACCGGCATCGCGATCAGGTCGTACGTCGCCATCAGCCGGGTGGTCTCGATCAGCGGCGTGTCCGGCGGCACCGGGTCGATGTCGTTGGCGACCACACCGCCGACCAGCTCACTCGGCGGCTCCCGCAGCAGCCGCTGGAAGTGCACCATCCCGAGGTAGCGGCCGGTCGGCGTGATGGTCGGCGGCCGGCACACGAACACCTGCGCGGCGATCGCGGGCGCCAGCTGCGGTTCCCGGATCGCGGCGAGCGCCTCCGCCACCGTGGTGTCCGGCGTGACGATCACCGGCTCCGAGGTCATCACGCTGCCGGCGGTGCCCTTGCGGTAGCTCATCAGCTGCCGTACGGGGGTGGCCTCCTCGGGCTCCATCAGCCCGAACAGCTCCTCCTGCTGCGCCACCGGCAGCTCCGCGAGCAGGTCGGCGGCGTCGTCCGGGTCCATCTCCTCCAGCACGTCCGCGGCGCGTTCCTTGTCCAGCGCGGCGAGGATCTCCACCTGGTCGTCCTCGGGGAGTTCCTCGAGGACGTCGGCCAGCCGCTCGTCCTCCAGCGCGGCCGCGACCTCCATCCGCCGCCGCCCCGACAGGTCCTGCATCACGTTCGCCAGGTCCGCCGCCCGCATCTTGTCCAGTACGGCCAGCAGGTTCGCCGTACCCTGCTGCGCCGGTACGTCCATCAGCCCGGTGACCTCGGCGAAGTCGAGTTGCAGCAGCTGGCCCCGGCGGGTGAGCCGGCCGGTGTGCTCGCGTACCGCCACCTTGGCCAGCACCCAGTCGCCGCTGCGCTCCTGCTCCATCGCGACGTCGACCACCGTGCCGTGCCGCGGCGGGCCCTCCGGCTGGGCGATGGTCACCCGGCGGTCCAGCAGGTCCTCCAGCACCAGCGCCTCGCCGGGTCGCTTCTCGAACCGGCGCAGGTTCAACGTGCCGGTGGAGAGCACGAGGGCGTCCACCTCGATCGACGTCACCCGGCCCACGGGTACGAAGATCCGCCGCCTCGCCTGGATCTCGGCCACCAGTCCGATCACCCGGGGTGGCTGGTCGCCGCGCGGGCGGGCGACCGCGTCACGTACCCGTCCGACCTGGTCACCGTTGGGGTCGTAGATGGCGATGTCGGCGAGTCGTGCGAGGTACACCCGGGTCGCCGTAGTCACGGTTGCAGCCTAGTCCGGACGATCAGACCGATCGGTCATACCCACGAGGCGACGGCGAGTGAGCGTCGCAGCGAGCGTCAGCGAGCGAGGAGCGGAGCGAGCCCAAAGCCGAGCCGTCGAACAGAGTACCCTCGCGTGCCGCGTAACGTCGCTGTCGTGAAGAAGCTGCGGTACGAGATCGTCGACGTGTTCACCGACCGCCCGTACGCCGGCAACCCGCTCGCCGTCGTACTCGACGCGGACGAGTTGGACAGTTCGCAGATGCAGTCGATCGCCCGGGAGTTCAACCTGTCGGAGACCACGTTCGTACTGCCGCCGTCGAGCCGCGCGACCGGTTCGCCGTCCGGTGACGCGGACTACCGGATCCGGATCTTCACCGCGTCCGAGGAGCTGCCGTTCGCCGGTCACCCCAGCGTCGGGACCGCGGTGACGCTGGCCCGGCTGGGCCGGGTCAAGGCTGGCGACGTGATCCAGGAGTGCGGTGTCGGGATGCTGCCGGTGTCGATCGCCGACCACGTCGCGACGCTCACCGGCGGACCCGCCGAGGTGGGGAGACAGTTGGATCCGGCGCTGGTGCTGGCGGCCGTGGGGCTGTCCGATTCGGACTTCGTGGGCCCGGCGCCGCGGATCGCCGGTTGCGGTATCAGCTTCTACTACGTGTCGGTGACACCGGAGGCGGTGACGCGCGCCGTGCCGGATGCCGCCGCACTGCGGGCACTCGGCCACCAGGGAGTCAGCGTGTTCGCCTGGGATCGGCAGCGGTCGGCCGCACACGCCCGGGTGTTCTGTGAGGCATTCGGTGTCACAGAGGACCCGGCGACCGGGTCGGCGGCGCTGGGCCTCGGAGTCTGGCTGGTCGCCTCGGGCCTGGCCGACGCCGACGGCACCACCGGCTACCTGGTACGACAGGGCGTCGAGCTGCACCGGCCGGCCACATTGGAGTGCACCGTGACGGCGGCGGGCGGGACGGTCTCGCGTACCACCGTGGCGGGTGGCGTGGTGCCGGTCGCGAGCGGCGAGATCGCCGTACCCCCGTTCTTCGGTTGACCAGCCCGCGCTACCGCTTGCGGCGCGCGCCGCGGACCTTGTGGAGCCGGAACGGGTTGGCGGTACGCCGGGCAGCCGGCGTCGGCAGCGGCGGCGCGGCAAGCGAACTGTCGGGCAGCGCCTCACCTGAAACCGGGTCGCCGTCCGGCACCAGGCGGCTGACCAGGCATTCGGCGGCCCAGCGGGCGGGCGTGTCCTCGTCGGCGGGCAGGTTCAGCCGCTTGCTCGCGAGCGTGGGGACCACCTGCTCCCACAGCTCGTCCTCGGGGGTCAGCCGGCTGACCCGGGCGGGCCAGGACACGATCTGGCCGCCGCTGTCGCCCCGCGCGGTGACGATCGCCCGGGTCGCGGTGTCGAGGCCAGGGGCGGGCTGCTCGCCCGGGCCGGAGACGACGTAGAGCGCGTCGTCCTGCCAGAGACACCAGACCCCGTACGGCCGCGAGTCGCCCACGGTCAGCCACGCGATGGCGGCCTTCTTCATCGCTTCGGAGACCAGCGGATGCATGAGTTGCATTCTGCCCGAGAACTAGCCGGTGATCGGGTCGCGGGGCGCGGGGTCGTGGTATTCGTGGGCGGCGTACCGGTGGGCGGTGATCCCGGTCGGCCAGCCGTGCGGCGGCCAGCCGCCCTTGACCAGCAGCGCGGCGACGAACTCGGCCGGCTCGATGAGCCGCTGCCACACCGCGGGGAGGAACGTCGCGCGGCGGTCGCCGTCGGTGAGCAGCAGGCCGTCCACCCCGGGTCGCAGCCCGGCGAGCAGGGCGTCCCGGTCGGCCGCCGGGAGCCTCACGGGGCTGGTGAGGACGGAGACCTTCACGTCCAGTTCGGGCCAGTCGTCGGTGTCCACCGGCGGCAGCCTGGGGTCGGTCATCGCCCGCCGCGCGTTGCGGATCACGTCGAGGTAGAGCGGCCGGGCGGCCTGCAGCGTACCGACGCAGCCCCGCAGCCGGCCGCGTCGTTCCAGGGTGACGAAGGAGGCGCCGGCGGAGCGCAGCACGTCCGCCTCCGGTACGGCGCCGGCCAGCGGCTCACCGACCAGCCGGGCCCGTACGGACGCCACCGCGATCCGGGCCAGCGCGGCTCCGTCGGCCTCGGCGAGCGGGCCGTCGGGCGGCGTCGGTACGACGGTGCCCATGTGCCGCATCATGCCAGGTACCAGGTGAAACGTGGTGCCGCCGGTCAGCGGTCGCTCCGTTGGTGGGGGATCGCGAACCGATCGGCCCCCACGATCGGCAGTACGCCGGCCAGCGAACTGATCACCGGCCCGGTCCATCCCCGCTCGGACAGGTACGCCACGTGCCGGTCGCTGTCGGGGGCGACGAGCCGGACCGCGTACATGCCGGCCCGGCGGGCTCCGGTGAGCTCGCGGCTGCCACCGTCGCCGACGTACAGGCACTGTTCGGGTTGGACGCCGAGGCGATCGCAGGCGACGGCGTACATCGCGGGGTCGGGCTTGCAGGCGCCGACCTCGACGGAGAAGACCGGGGCCTCCACGTACGGGGCCAGCGGAAACGTTGGCCAGGCGGTGGGCACCTCGTGCGTGCAGTCGCTCACCACGGCCGTACGGATGCCCCGCGACCGCAGCGTGGCGAGCACCCGTACGGCGTCGGAGCGGGGCCGCAGGTGCGCCCGCTCGGCGACACGCCGCAGTGCGCAGGCGCGGATCAGCTGCACTTCGCTGGGGTCCGCTCCCGAATGCTGGGCGACCCAGCGCATGGTCTGCTCCATGGAGCCGCGCCGGCCGCTGGCCCGCTCCACGTACGAGCCGAGGAGGACCTGGAGGTAGGCGTCGGGTGGGGCGCCGAGCGCGGCGGCCACCCGGTCGTGCGCTTTGTTGCGTTGCGCGGATGAGACGGCGGTAGTGAGCGTGCCGACGAGGTCGAACAGCACAGCTCTGATAGCGCGCGGGCGCTGGGCGCGGGACATTGTGGCTTCCGATGAAGGGTGCGTAGTTGTCCCCCGAAGATCCTCTGTGGCACCGATGGTGAACATGCCACCCCGTAACGTAGTCAAAGAACCCTTGTGGGAGCCATACCCCTACACAGCGCTGTTACGTGGTTTCACCCTGTTGAGGGATCCACGTTTCGGCTAAGCCGGACATGGCCGATTCGACGGCTCCCGTCACCGATCAGTCCGGCAGCCGGCGCTGAGCGGCCGTCGCGGCCTAGGCCGAACAGACGAGTTCCGCGTCCGCCCAGTCCGAGATGTCCCAATGGTTGCCGTCGCCGCCGTCCGCGACCACCAGGTCCACCGACGCCGCCCCGGAAATGTCCACCTGGATCGGCTTCGGCTGGTCCTGCCGCGTGACCATGCCGCTGTCGTACCGGACCTGGCCGTCGGCGAGCACCTGGAAGATCACCGTGCCGCCGTCCGGCCCCTCCGACGAGGCGTCGATCCCGATCACCGCCGCGAACTGGGTGCACCCTTGCGGCGGGTGCACGCGTACCTGGCTGGGCGCGTGGGCACCCAGGCCGTGCCGGTACGTGGTGTCGCCCAGCACCAGCGGGCCGCCGTCGTCGGGAGCGGTGTCGCCGATCGCCCGGTCCAGCTCCACCGGCCCCCAACCGTTCGCCACCTGCACCAACGGCAGCTCACTCAGATACCGGGTCTGTGGCTTCGGCTTGCCGGACGGCTTCGGCTTGCCCGGCGCGGACGGCTTCGCGTCCGGCTTCCCGCCGGACACCAGCTCGTCGACCCAGAATCCGGCGGCGAAGAAGACCGCCGCGACGGCGACCAGCGCGGCGGCGTACAACAGCCAGTTCCGCCGGGGCAGTGCGGTGAGTGACGGCCATTCCGCCTCGTCGGGGGTGGCCGGCGCCGGTGGGGCGATCCGTGCCCGTGCCGTGGAAATTACCTGGGTACGCGACTGCGGCGCCGACAACACCGGCACCGCCCTGGTCTCGCCGCCGTCCGAGACCGGCCCTGGGGCGCCAGCCGCCGAGCCAGCCCGGGGGAGCAGTTCGGTGTGCTGCGGGCCGGGGCGGGCGGCCCATTCGTCGAGCAGTACCCGCAGCGTGTCGGCGTCGGGGCGCTGCGCCGGCGGTTTCGCCAGGCAGGCGGCGATCACCCGCCACAGCTCCTCGGGCATCCCGACCGGCCGTTGCGGCTGTTCGGTGACGTGCTGGTGCACCACGGACAGCGGATGCTCCGCGACGAACGGCGGCCGGCCGGTGACCACCTCGTAGAGCAGTACGCCGCAGGCGTACACGTCGACCGCGGGAGTCGCCACCTCACCGGTCGCCAACTCCGGCGCCAGGTACGCCGGCGTACCCAGCACCTCGGCCCGGCCGCTGATCGTCGCGGCCGTCGACACCAGCCGCGCCACCCCGAAGTCGGTCAGCAACGGCTTCCCGCCCGCCAGCAGTACGTTCTCCGGCTTGATGTCGCGGTGCACCACGCCCTGCGCATGCGCGTGACTGAGCGCGGCGGCCACGTCGCTGACCAGCCGGGCGGCGTCGACCGGCGGCAGCGCGCCCTGGTTGACCAGCACCGCCCGCAGGTCCGGCCCGTCGATCAGGTCCATCACCAGGGCGAGTACGCCGGCCTCGGCGACCAGCTCCCGTACCGGCACGATCCCCGGGTGGGTCAGACGTCGCAGCACCGAACGTTCCCGCAGGAACCGGTCGACCACCTCGGGGTTGCCGGCCAGCTCCGGGCGCAGCAGCTTCACCGCGACGGTGCCGTCGGGGCCGTCGGCGCGGAACACGGTGCCGAACGAGCCGTGGCCGATCGCGGCGCGCGCCACGTACCGGCTTCCGATCCGCACGGTCATCGACATGCCGACACCTCCCCGGCAGAGATCCTGCCATGCGGCCGGGTCGGCCGCGGGCCGCGGTCAGCTCAGGCCGACCGCCTGCAGGCTGGCGTCCCAGAGCCGCTGGCCCAGCTGCGGATCGCGGGCGCAGCGGGCCGGCTTGCGGGGCCGCCGCTTCCGGTAGTAGCCGCCCGGCTCGTGCTCGTCGCCGTCGGCCAGCCAGACCAGCGTGTCGGCGCCCTCCTCGGGGGAGAGGAACACCGGCAGCCGCAGCCCGACCTCGAACACCGGGTTGCCGTGCCCGAACCGGGTGCTGACCGAACCCGGATGAAAACACGTGGGTACGACTCCGCGATCCGCCCACCGCCGGGCCGCCTCGGCCGTGAACAGTACGTTCGCCTGCTTGCTCGACCCGTACGCGTCCCATCTCGAGTAACGCCGCCGCGCACCGGACAGGTCGTCGGGGTCGAGGGCGCCGTACCGCTGTGCGCTCGACGCCGTGGTGACCAGCCTTCCGCCGGCCGGGATCCGGCCCAGCAGCAGATGGCTGAGCAGGAATCCGGCGAGATGGTTCACCTGGATCGTCAACTCGTAGCCGTCCACGGTCACCGACCGGTGGTGCGCCATCAGCCCCGCGTTGTTCGCCAGCACGTCGATCCGGTCGTACGACTCGGCCAGTTTCTTGCCCAGCGCCCGTACCTCGTCCAGTACGGCGAAGTCCGCCCGATGTGCGTCGGGAGTACGGTCGCCCGCTGCGCGTACCAACTCGACTGCGTGACCGAGCCGGTCGGGATCGCGGCCGACGAGCACCGGGTGGTGACCGCGTCGTGCCAACTCCACCGCGGCGGCCAGCCCGATCCCGGAGCTGGCGCCGGTGATCACCACGACCCGCGGCGACCCGGTGAGATCTCCCACAGCCACGTTCTCCCCTTCGTGGTTGGCTGACTACCGACGCCTTAATATTCGCCGCAAGCCTAGATACCGCCGGTAACGGCCATCCTGCCGGAACGGAGCCTGATATGCCCAGTTCTGCCCGCTCTCGTCGTTCCTGTCTCGCCGTGCCCGGTTCGAGTGTGAAGATGCTCGGCAAGGCCCAGGGGCTCCCGGCCGACCAGGTGTTCCTCGACCTGGAGGACTCGGTCGCGCCGCTGGCGAAGCCGGAGGCCCGAAAGAACGTGGTCGCCGCGCTCAACGACGGCGACTGGACGGGCAAGACCCGGGTGGTACGCGTCAACGACCTCACCACCGAGTGGACCTATCGCGACGTGATCGAGGTCGTTGAAGGCGCCGGCGCCAACCTCGACTGCATCATGCTGCCGAAGGTGCAGACCGCCGCCCAGGTGCAGTGGCTGGACCTGCTGCTCACCCAGATCGAGAAGGTCAACGGGCTCGAGGTCGGCAGGATCGGGATCGAGGCGCAGATCGAGAACGCGCTCGGGCTGGTCAACGTGGACGACATCGCCACGGCATCGCCCCGGGTGGAGACCATCATCTTCGGCCCCGCCGACTTCATGGCCTCGATCAACATGAAGTCCCTGGTGGTGGGGGAGCAGCCGCCCGGGTACGACGTCGGCGACGCGTACCACTACATCCTGATGCGGATCCTGATGGCGGCGCGGGCCCACGACCTGCAGGCGATCGACGGGCCGTACCTGCAGATCAAGGACATCGACGGGTTCCGCCGGGTGGCCGGGCGGTCCGCCGCGCTCGGCTTCGACGGCAAGTGGGTGCTGCACCCGGGCCAGATCGACGCCGCCAACGACGTGTACTCGCCCAGCCAGTCCGACTACGACCACGCCGAACTGATCCTCGACGCGTACGAGTACTACACCTCGGCGGCCGGTGGGAAGCGCGGCGCGGTGATGCTCGGCGACGAGATGATCGACGAGGCCTCCCGCAAGATGGCGCTGGTGGTGGCCGGCAAGGGCCGCGCCGGCGGCATGCGGCGTACGTCCACGTTCACCCCGCCGGAGGCCTGACCCACCGGGCTCAGGGCGTGCTGACGTCGCTGTACTCGTTGGAGAACACGACTGTGGCGACGACCGCGGCGATGCCGAGAATCGACAGCCCGGCCACGATCCAGCCGATGATCATGCCGGCCAGCGCGAGGCCGTCGCCCTGCTGGCCGTCCTGCTGGATCTGGCGCCGCGAGACGTGGCCCATGATCGCGCCGGTGGGGCCCAGCAGCACGCCGGGAATGCCGTAGCACAGGCAGGCCAACGGCAGCGCCGCGATCGAGATCACCAGCGAAGCGATGGCCAACCCGTTGGTCGGCCGTGGCTGCCATGCCCCGTAGTACGGCGGATACCCCGACTGCCACGGCTGCCCGGGAACGTACGGCTGCCCCGCCCCGTACGGGTACGGCGGGTCGTACGGGTACGTCCCAGGCGGGCCAGGCAGCGGGGACTGCGCGCCCCCCTGATCCGGGTACGGAATCCCCGGGCCGGCCGGCGGGGGAGGCGGTGGCGGCGGCAGCGTGGCGGGCTCCAGGCCGGCTGGCTCGTAACCAGGCGCCGGCCCGGCCAGGTCGTAACCAGGCGCCGGCCCGGCCAGGTCGTAACCAGGCGCCGGGCCGGCCGGCGAACCGCTCACCGGCGAGGAGTATGGCGGCTGCCCGCTGACCGGAGTCGCCGGTGGTCCGCTGACGGGCTGTCCGTTGGACCCAGGTTGATCTCGCATCGGGCCAAGCTTATGGACCGGGTGCACGTCGGGGCGACCTTCGTCGGTATCCGGTCAGCGACGGTATGGTCGCCGGGCGCGTCGCCCGTCACCCCGGCTGAATGCGTTGCCCGTCACCGACTGAACAGGCAGGATCGCAGCATGGTCACCACGTCGACCGGGCAGGCCCCGGCCAGAAAGTCCAACGACACCACCGCGGTCCCGGCCGCCGACCCGGTAGCGGCCAGCGACCGGCTCGACGGGAGGGTCGCCCTGGTGACCGGTGCGGGCAGCGACCAGGGCATCGGGTTCGCCACCGCGAACCGGCTGAGAGCCCTCGGCGCCACGGTCGCGATCGTCTCCACCACCCGGCGGATCCACGACCGGGCAGGCGAGATCGGCGCCACCGGCTTCGTCGCGGACCTCACCGACGAGTCCGAGGTCGGCGCCCTCGGCGACGCGCTGATCGACCAGTTGGGCGGCGTCGACATCGTGGTCAACAACGCCGGCCTCGCCAGCAAGACCAGCCCCGAGGTGTTCCGCCCGGTGGCCCAGCTCGGCCTGGACGAATGGCGCGCCGAAATCGACCGCAACCTCACCACCGCGTTCCTGGTGTCGCGGCTGTTCGTCGAGGGAATGGCCGAGCGCGGCTGGGGACGCGTGGTCAACATCTCCGCCACCGCCGGCCCGGTGAACGCGATGCCGACCGAGGCGGCGTACGCGGCCGCCAAGGCGGGTGTGGTGGGCCTGACCCGCGCGCTCGCGATGGAGTTGATCGCCGACGGGGTGACCGTCAACGCGGTCGCGCCCGGGATCATCCACACCGGCTCGTCCACCCTGTCGGAGCTGAAACACGGCTTGGAGACCCCGATGGGTCGTCCCGGCACTCCCGACGAGGTGGCGGCCCTGGTCGCTTTCCTGTGTACGCCGGCAGCCTCGTACGTCACCGGGCAGATGATCGTCGTGGACGGCGGCAACAGCGTCCGGGAGGCGCGTTACCGGTGAGCCGGCTCGCAGATGCGATTGTTCACAGCCTGAACGACTGTTCAGGTAACGCGGCACAGTCGATACTGTCCGGTAACTTTCGTGTGCTCGCGTCACAGCGCTGAGGAGTAGTCATGGCCCGCCTCGCCGTCACGCACGGACTGACCGACATCCAGCAGGAGATCCTGTCCACGGTCCGTACGTTCGTGGACAAGGAGATCATCCCGCACGCGCAGCGGCTGGAGCACGCCGACGAGTATCCGGCCGACATCGTCGAGGGCATGAAGGAGATGGGCCTGTTCGGGCTGACCATCTCCGAGGAGTACGGCGGCCTCGGCGAGTCCCTGCTCACGTACGCCCTGGTGGTGGAGGAGTTGTCCCGGGGCTGGATGAGCGTGTCGGGCATCGTGAACACGCATTTCATCGTGGCGTACCTGATCTCGCAGCACGGCTCGGACGAGCAGAAGCAGCGGCTGCTGCCGAAGATGGCGGCGGGTGAGGCACGCGGCGCGTTCTCGATGTCGGAGCCGGGCTGCGGCTCGGACGTGGCGGCGATCCGCTCCAAGGCGGTCCCCGACGGCTCCGGGGACGACGCAGGGTACGTCCTCAACGGGCAGAAGATGTGGCTCACCAACGGCGGCTACTCCTCGATCGTGGCGACCTTGGTGAAGACCGACACCGGCGCCGACTCGGTCTACAAGAACATGACCACGTTCCTGCTGGAGAAAGAGCCGGGCTTCGGCGAGACCGCGCCCGGGCTGACCATCCCCGGCAAGATCGACAAGATGGGCTACAAGGGCGTCGAGACCACCGAGATGATTCTCGACAACCACCGGGTCTCCGCCTCGGCGGTGCTCGGCGGCCCGGACGTCGGTGTCGGCCGCGGTTTCTACCAGATGATGGACGGCATCGAGGTGGGCCGGGTCAACGTCGCGGCCCGCGCCTGCGGCATCTCGATCCGGGCATTCGAGCTGGCGATCGCGTACGCCCAGCAACGGGAGACGTTCGGCAGCAAGCTCGCCGGTCACCAGGCGATCGCGTTCAAGCTCGCCGAGATGGGTACGAAGATCGAAGCCGCCCACGCCCTGATGGTCAACGCCGCCCGACTCAAGGACTCAGGCGAGCGCAACGACGTCGAGGCCGGCATGGCGAAGCTGATCGCCAGCGAATACTGCCACGAGGTCACCCAGGAGTCGTTCCGGATCCACGGCGGTTACGGCTACTCCAAGGAGTACGAGATCGAGCGGCTGATGCGGGAGGCCCCGTTCCTGCTGATCGGCGAGGGCACGTCCGAGATCCAGAAGACCATCATCAGCCGCGGCCTGCTCAAGGAGTACAAGCTCTAATCGCGGGTGGCCGCTCGGGTTTGTGGCCGTTCTGCTGTCTCCTGCGCCGAGTGACCGCGATATGGCCACAAACCGTGGCCGTCAACCTCGGCCGTCGACCTCGAACGGTGGCTTGCCGGTGCCCATGATGCGGTAGCGGCCCCAGGTGTCGGGATCGGAGAGGTCGCCGGCCGCCTGCCCGTCGGGCGTGCTCAGGATCGCCGGTGTCCTGCTGCCGCCCGCCAGGTCGTGGAGCTGATCATTGGCCGCGACTCTGCCGTACCAGTGGAAGAGTCCGTCAATCGGCTGGAAGACGCCGCGCAACGTCACCTCGACGGCGAGTGTGGCGTCGCCGACCTGCAACGTTGCGGGGCCGATGTAACCGTCCTCGTCTGACATCTGGGCCTCCTAGCTGCCGCGGCGGAGTTGGACCACTTTGTTGAGTTCGAGGGGGCGGTCGGGGTCGAGGGCTACGCCTTGTTGGCGGGTGATGCCGTCGATGGCGGCCCAGACCAGCTGGGTGAGGTAGTCGACGACGCTGTCGCGGCTCATGGAGCGGCGCTCCAGCCACCATTCGGCGGTGCTCTGTACCAGACCGACCAGGCCGTGCGCCCACGGTTCGGCGGCGCCGGAGTCCATGCTGAAGCTGCGCAGGTAGTCGCCGAGCAGCCGGGCCAGCGCGGTCGCGATGAACTCCTTGTCCTCGGCGACGATGTCGGAGTCCACGGGCCGGTCGCCGAACTGGCGGCGGGCCAGCAGGCGGTACACGTTGGGGTGCTCCTCGATCACCGAGAAGAAGGCGTCGAGACTCTTCCGGATCCGCGGTACGGGCGCCTCCTCGCTGTTCATCGCGGGGATCAGCCGTTCGAAGAGCAGCTCCGTGCCGTACTGGCCGATCGCCACGAACAGGTCGGCCTTGTCGGTGAAGTGCCGGTAGAGCACCGGTTTGGTCACGCCGGCTTCGGCGGCGATGTCGTCGATGCCGACGTCGGGACCGCGTACGTCGACCACCCGGATCGCCGCCTCGACCAACTGCTTGCGCCGCGCTTCCCGATGCCCGGTCCATCGGTCGCGCCGCGCGTCGGCCTTGCGGGTGCTCGGGCCACTCTTGACATCCTTGGGCACGGCCGTGATGCTACCAGTAGTAACTGTTACCGGAAGTAACGTTTCGAGGTCGACGCCGGTCGGCTCAGGAGGGAGCGCCCGATGACGAGCCGTGCGCTGCAGATCGCCGAGGCGTCCGACCGGGAGAAGACCGCGGAGCGACTGTTGCGGTCCTCGGCCGACAAGTTCTACGACCCCGAGATCGACATCGACTGGGACGCTCCGCTCGCGGCGGGCAAGGCGTACCAGCCGGAGCACCGGATCACCCTGTACGGCACGCCGCTGTGGCACGAGCTGACCCCCGAACAGCGCATCGAGCTGGGCAAACACGAGATCGCGAGCGTCGCCAGCGTGGGCCTGTGGTTCGAGCTGGTCCTGATGCAGGCGCTGCTGAAGGAGGCGTACCACTCGGATCCGACCAGCCGCCACGCGCAGTACGCGTTGACCGAGGTCGCCGACGAGTGCCGGCATTCGACGATGTTCGCGCGGGCGATCGAGCGGTTCGGGGTGCCCGCGTACGGGCCGCCCAGGGCGTTGCACCGGCTCGCCCGGCTGTTCCCCCTGGTGGCGTACGGCCCCGCGATGTACGGCGCGATCCTGGTCGCCGAGGAGACGCTCGACCGGCTGCAGCGCGAGGCGATGGCCGACGAGTCGTTGCAGCCGTTGATCCGGATGGTGAACCGGATCCACGTACTCGAGGAGGCACGGCACGTCACCTTCGCCCGCCAGGAGGTGGTGCGCGGGATGGCTTCGCTGTCGCGTGCCGAGTTGGCGTACCAGCGGATGGTGATCGCGCACATCTCGTACCTGGTGATGCGCAGCCTGGTGAATCCCCGGGTCTACCTCGCGGTCGGCCTCGACCCGCGGGAAGCCCGGCGTACGGCACTCGGCAACCCGCACTACCAGGAGACGATCCGCTGGTCGGGGGAGCGGATCGTGAAGTTCCTCGACGACGTGGGCCTGGTCGGGCCACCTGGGATGCGCTGGTGGCGTAAATCGTTCCTGCTGCCCGCGCAGCCCACCCGCCTCGCGGCCGCGGCCTGAATGCGGCCGCCGGCGCCTGACGTGCGCGCCGCGGTGCAGCGGGTCACAAGAGCTTGAGTTGGGTGGCGGCCTCCTCCCGCTGGGTCGTTCGGGTGACCGGCGTCGCTTGGTCCGGGCCGTCGACGGCCTGGCGTGCCTGACCGGCTGGCGCGCGGATCAGGCCGTACCGGCGGGCGGTCATCCGGACCCGGGCGGTGACCTCGCGCTGGTAGCCGGCGAGGGCGTACGACCCGCCGCGGTAGAGCTCCTGATACCGCTCCAGCAACTCTGGACGGGTACGGCCGAGCCATTGCAGATACCACTCGCGCGCTCCCGGTCGCAGGTGCAACGGCAGCGACGTGACACTGGCCGCGCCGGACTCCGCGATCGCCGACACCGTGCGGTCGATCTCCTCCGGCCCGTCGGTGATCCCGGGCAGGACCGGCGCCATCAGTACGCCGACCGCGAATCCGGCGTCGGCGAGCGTACGCACCGTGTCCAACCGGCGGCGCGGGCTCGGCGTACCGGGTTCGACCGACCGCCACAGCTGCTCGTCGATGAAGCCGATCGACATCGCCAGCCCGACCTTGGTCACCTCGGCGGCCTGCCGCAGCAGGTCGAGGTCCCGCAGGATCAAGGTGCCCTTGGTGAGGATCGAGAACGGGTTGGCGTGGTCGCGCAGGGCTTCGATGATCTGCGGCATCAGTCGGTAGCGGCCTTCGGCACGCTGGTAGCAGTCGACGTTCGTACCCATGGCGATGTGTTCGCCGGGCCAGCGCGGCGCGGCCAACTCCTTGCGGAGCAACTGGCCGGCGTTCACCTTCACCACGACCCGGGAGTCGAAGTCGTGACCCGCGTCGAGATCGAGGTACGTGTGGGTGTTCCGGGCGAAGCAGTACACACAGGCGTGCGAGCAGCCCCGATACGGGTTGATCGTCCACTGGAAGGGCACCCGGGACGCGCCCGGCACCTTGTTGATGATCGACTTCGCGCGGATCTCGTAGAAGGTGATGCCCCGGAATCCGGGAGTGTCGAACGTGCGCACGGTGGCGTCGCCGAGCCCGAGCGGCAACTCCGGCGTCGCACCCTCGCTCACCCGCAGGGCATTCCAGCGCACCCAGCTATCCGAACATATGTTCGAGAGCCGCGTCAAGTGGCCGTGGCCGCAGCCGGCCCGGGACGCGGCCGGGGTCGGCGACGTACGCCGAGGCGTGACCGGGCTCTAGCGTGCTTCCAGCACCGCGAGGTCGCGCACCGCGTAGCGGTGGTGCTCGCACTCCTCTTCCATCACCACGCCGAGGCATTCGCCGACCGAGCGCGATCCCTCGGGATAACCCGGTGCGGGCGCACGCGTGCACATCCGTTCGAGTTCGGTGTCAGTGAGGCCGTCGACGATGCCGCGCACCAGCGCCATCCGGTCGGCACGCACCTCCATCACCTCTGCGTACGACGGCCGCGCCTCGAGGTCGATGCCGAGCGCCGCCGCGTCAGCGGGCGCATAGGCGGTCTGGGTGACGCCCAGCCGGTGGTACGGCATCGGCTCGTCGAGCACCGTGCGGCTCGCCCAGGAGTCGGCGATGAAGACGAGATGGCGCAGCGTCTCGACGAAGGACCATTCGCCGTCGACCCGTTCGTGGCGAGCCGGTTCGGGCAGCCGCTCGGCGCGGGCGACCGTGTCCGACCAGAGCCGGTCGATCGCGTCCCACATCGCGCGGTAGTCCCCGGCTGTCCGCAGCTGGCGTAGCTGCACACGTTCGGGGTGCCGCCGGTCGAGCTCGGCGGCCACGAACGCGGTGACGTCGACGCCGTTGACGACGAAGTTGCTGAGGTATCCGGACAGGTCGACGTCGACGAGCCACGAGTCGACAATCTTGACCTGGCTCATGTCGCAGTCGAGGAACGTCGCACCGGTGAGGTCGGCGACCGTGAAGCTCGCGCCACGGAACGCGTCGTTGTTGCCGTCGTCGTGATAACCCGCCGACCATCGATGTGGCCCGTACTGCGCTGCCATCGCGCCATTGTTCCCCGGACCGACCGGACGCGTACCACCGGCCGGTCCCGGCCCGCGGGAGAGATCGATCTGACGCTGGTGCGACCATGGAGAGGTGACCGGGCCACGCCCGACCTTCCTGTACGACGGGGACTGCGCGTTCTGCACCAGTTGCGCGCGGTTCATCGAGCGGTGGATTCGTACCAGGGCAGAGGTTTTGCCGTGGCAGTTCGCCGACCTCGAGGCACTCGGCGTGACCCGGCAGCAGGCCGAGGACGCGGTGCAGTGGATCGACCCGGACGGCTCGGTGGCCAGCGGATCGGACGCCGTCGCGAAGCTGCTCCTGGACGCCGGGTCGTACTGGCGGGTGGCGGGGTTCCTGCTGGCGCACCGACCCGTACGGTGGATGGCCGGACCGGTGTACCGGCTCGTCGCCAGAAACCGCGGCAAGCTCCCCGGGGGTACGGCCGCCTGCGCGCTGCCGCAGGCCGAACGCGACCAACTCCGTCGTCGGGCACCGGGTTAGCCGATACCGCCGAAGTGTGGCATCTCACGGTCGCCGGATATTGCGGTCTGACCGTTTCGCTGCGGTAGCCGACCGTACGGCCGCGCCGGAAGCGATTTGTGTTCACTTTTTGGTAACACGGACCGCTAATTGTGACTCCGGTCGCAGCGCCGGCCGCTCGCCGTACTGGACGATGAATGCAGTTGCGCGGGCGGTGGGTTGCCAATAGGGCCCCACCGCCCGCTGCTGTACTGGTCATCCTGACAATGGTGTCGGTAGCGGGTGCGCACCAACGAGAGGGAAGCCAATGCAGTTCGGACGGTATTTCGAGGAGTTCGAGGTAGGCGCGGTCTACCGGCACTGGCCGGGCAAGACCGTCACGGAGTACGACGACCACCTCTTCTGCCTGCTGACCATGAACCACCATCCGCTGCACCTGGACGCGCACTACGCGGAGACCACGACGCAGTTCAAGCGCAACGTGGTGGTCGGCAACTACATCTACTCGCTGCTGCTCGGCATGTCCGTCAACGACGTCTCCGGCAAGGCGATCGCCAACCTCGAGGTCGAGTCGCTCAAGCACGTCGCGCCGACCTTCCACGGCGACACCATCTACGGCGAGACCACGGTGCTGGACAAGACCGAGTCGAAGTCGAAGAACGACCGCGGCGTGGTGTACGTCGAGACCAGGGGCTACAAGCAGGACGGCACCCTGGTGTGCGTGTTCCGCCGCAAGGTGATGGTGCCGAAGGCGCCGGCCGACCGTACCGCCGCGGAGACGCCGAGCTTCCCGGAGCCGGCGCAGTAACCCCGCATGGCTGACGAGGTCGGGGTCGGGCCGTGGCAGGGCCCGTGGCCGGAGGACGACCGGTACGACCCGGAGCTGCTCGAACACGGCGACCGCCGCAACGTCGTGGACCGCTACCGCTACTGGCGCCGTGACGCTGTCGTGGCCGATCTCGACACCCGGCGGCACGACTTCCACGTCGCGATCGAGAACTGGCAGCACGACCTCAACATCGGCACGGTGGTACGTACCGCCAATGCTTTTCTGGCCGCCGAGGTGCACATCGTCGGGCAGCGGCGGTGGAACCGGCGGGGCGCGATGGTGACGGACCGTTACCAGCATGTCAGGCATCATCCGACGATCGAGGAGTTCCTCGGGTGGGCGACGGCGGCCGACCTGCCGGTGATCGGGATCGACAACCTGCCGGGGTGCCGTCCACTGGAGACCGTCACGCTGCCGCGCCGGTGCGTACTGCTGTTCGGCCAGGAGGGGCCGGGGCTCTCCGAACCCGCACGTCAGGCCTGCCAGATGGTGTGTTCGATCGCGCAGTACGGCTCCACCCGGTCGATCAACGCGGGGGTCGCGAGCGCGGTGGCGATGCACGCCTGGATCCGCGAGTACGCCGGGCCGCCACCCTCGCCGGGACCGCTGCCGCCCGGCGCCGGCCCGCCCGTGGCCACGGCGCCGCCACCGGGCGTGACCGGCCGGCCGGCGGAAACTCAGGGTGATCAAGAATCCGGAACCGCTTGACGCCACGTCCGATTGCGATCAACGTGGAGTCCGTGACGGTCAGGGTCAGCTGCCCGCGGTGTGGTGGTCCGGTGCGACCACCGGACCTGATGTGTTCCGACTGGCGCTGTGACGTCCACTCCGCGGTGATGCCGTTCCACGTCGCCGAGCACATCAACCACGAGATCGTCGAGGTCGCCCGCGAGCATCTGAAGGTGCCGCTGTGGAGCATCTGGCCGCTGCTCCCCGGCTGGACGGTGACCGGGGTCGGCTGGGTGGGCGACGAGCGTACGAGTGGCCGTGCGGCGGCGGTGGCGTGCAGTGGGCCGGCCCCGTTGGGCGGCCCGGCGGACGTACTGCTGATCTCCGAGGAGCCCGGGGTGGGGCTGGGGCCGCGGTTCGCCGGGCTGGACGCGCCCGATCTCGGGCCGGCGCTGCCGCAGCGGATGATGAGCACCCCGCCCGACGCGAAGGTACGCGCGGCGGGCCACCCGACCCCGATGTGGGCGATCGACACCCGCGACGACCGCAGCGTGTACGTCGGCGAAGCGAAGGGCCTCTGGCTGTACGCCGTGGCCTGGCCCGCGTCGGCCGGCTACATCCTCGCCGAGCACGTGACTCTGCACGACCTGGTGGAGTTCGTCCCTAATGAGCTGGTTTATGGGGCACCGTCGCCGTATCTTCATGGCTCGGCCTAGGCGCGCCTCCATGTATCTGCCTAGTCTCGTGGAGAATGAGAAGACGGATCGCCCGATGGGCGGTTCGTGCCTGTTCACGCATTGAGACTCGTGCTGATACGCTCGGTAGCGCGGTGAGTTGGGGAGGTGGAAACTCCAATGAAGAAGATCCTTACCTGGGGCGGCGTCGCCTTCCTGATTTTCTTCGTCGCGATGCGGCCTGGTGCCGCCGCGAACGTGGTGAGGTCTCTGGCAGGCGGCCTGATGGACGTGATGTCGGGCTTCGGCGACTTCGCGTCCAACCTGATCGCGTAGCCGCGCGATATGCCGAGTGACGAGCCGCGCGGCGGCGACGACCGGTACGACCCGGACCGCCGTGACGACCGCGACGAGCGTGACGTTCCCGAGGACCGCATCGGCCGCGACGGCTGGGACACCGAGCCGCTCCCGGAGTTCCCGCAGCCGCCGCCACCTCCGGACGAGCCACATTGGAGCGACAGCGCCGTCGAGGGCCCGCCCGAGCCGCCGCCGATCGAAGACCCACCCCCACCGCCTCCGCTGCCCGACCCCGCCGAAGCCGAGCTGGAAGGCTTCCGGTACGACGCGGCAGGACTTCCGGTAGGACCCCGGCGGGTGCTCCCGTTGGAGCCCGAGCCGAGTCCGCTGATCTCCCGTTACCTGTTCCCCACGGAGCGGTTCCGCGGCGAATGGCGCCGACACTGGGTGCACCTGTTCCCGTACGCGGCGCTGGGTGTCGGGGCGACCTTCGTGATGGGCTACCTGTCCGGCGTACTGGCGCGGTTCAACGCCGACGGCGCGATGAGCGTCGTGGTGATCGCCTGGCTGGTCGTACTGGCCTGGGTGGGTTGGCAGTTCGTCGACTGGTACTTCGACCGGTTCATCCTCACCAACAAGCGGGTGATGGTGATCGCCGGCGTGGTCACCCGGCACGTGGCGATGATGCCGCTGCTGCGGGTCACCGACATGAAGTACGAGCAGTCCCCGCTGGGCCGGATGCTCAACTACGGCACGTTCGTGATGGAGTCGGCCGGCCAGGACCAGGCGCTGCGCGAGATCACGCACCTGCCCAACCCCAACGAGCTCTACCTGCGGGTCTGTGAAGAGATGTACGAGCCCGAGGCGGTCGAAGCCCGGCTGGGCGAGGAGTCCGAGGAAGAGCGCAACGAGCGCATCGGCGGGGACGCCTGAGTGCGGATCGACCTGCACACCCACTCCAACCTCAGCGACGGCACCAGCCCTCCCGCGGCGCTGATCGCCAGCGCCGCGGCGGCCGGTCTGGACGTGGTCGCGCTCACCGACCACGACACCACCGCCGGCTGGGAGCCCGCCGCCGCCTCACTGCCCCCGGGCATGACCCTGGTACCCGGGATGGAGCTGTCCTGCCGCTGGTACGGTCCCGACCACCCGATCGGCCTGCACCTGCTCGGCTACCTGTTCGACCCGTACCACGAAGAGCTCTCGGCCGAGATGAAACGGATCCGGGACAGCCGGGACCGCCGCGCCGAACGCATGGTCGGTCTGCTGCGCGCCGACGGCATCGACGTCACCTGGCAGGAAATCCAGGGGTACGCCGTCGGCGGCGTCGTGGGGCGGCCGCACCTGGCCCAGGCGCTGATCAAGCGCGGGCTGGTGGACTCGGTGAGCGCCGCCTTCGCGCCCGAGTGGCTGGGTCGGCGGTACCGGGTGCCGAAGGAGGACGTCGACGTCTTCCGCGGCCTGCGGTTGATCCGGGACGCCGGCGGGGTGGCGGTGTTCGCGCATCCGCAGGCCCGCAGCCGCGGCCTCATCGTGCCGGACGAGCTGATCGGCGAGCTGGCCCAGGCCGGCCTGTACGGGATCGAGGCCGATCATCCGGACCACGGCCCGGCGGAGCGGGAACACGTACGGCGGCTGGCCAAGGAGCTGGACCTGGTGGTCACCGGGTCCAGCGACTACCACGGCGACAACAAGCTGACCCGGCTCGGCGAGAACACCACGGCCCGCGAGGCGTACGAGCAGCTCGTCGCCGCGGGCGGCGGCGCCCCACTGGTGGGTGGCTAGGCCGTGCTGCGGCTGTTCGGCGAAATGTTCGTCACGCTGTTCGTGATCATGGACCCGCCGGGCACGATCCCGATCTTCCTGGCGCTCACCGGCGGCCTGGAGCCTCGGCTGCGCCACCGGGCCGCCTGGCAGGCCGTGGCCGTCGCGTTCGCGGTGATCGTGGCGTTCGCCGTCGGTGGCGCCCAGATCCTCCGTTACCTGGGGATCGACCTGCCCGCGTTGCAGGGCGCGGGCGGCCTGCTGCTCCTGCTGGTGGCGCTCGAGCTGCTGACCGGCAAGCAGGACGACCCGACCCAGCAGACCACCTCCAACGTCGGGTTGGTGCCGCTCGGCACGCCGCTGCTGGCCGGCCCCGGCGCGATCGTGGCCACGATCCTGTTCGTACGCCGCGCCGAAGGGGTGGCCGACTTCGTCGCCATCGCACTGGCGATCGTGGCGATCCATCTCGTGATCTATGCGGTGATGCGGTTCTCGTCGGTGATCGTGAAGGTGCTGCGGCCGGGCGGCATCGAGGTGGTGACCCGGGTCGCCGGGCTGCTGCTGGCGGCGATCGCCGTACAACTGGTGGCCGACTCGGTCGCCAGTTTCGTGGCCCACTACAGCGGCTGACCCGAATCGTCGTACCCGGCTGGGAGGATCCCTGGTTATGGAGCAGCTTGGTTTCGAGGGCATGCCGCAGAAACTCTTCGTCGGTACGCCGAGCAAGCTGCTGTCGTACGAAGACTGCCCCCGTCGCTACCGTTACTCCTATGTGGACCGTCCCGCGCCGCCGAAGGGGCCGCCGTGGGCGCACAACTCGCTCGGCGCCAGCGTGCACACGGCGCTGCGCTCGTGGTTCGGGTTGCCCCACGGCAAGCGCGGCCTGCATGCGGTCCCGAAGCTGCTGCGGGCCACCTGGGTCGCCGAGGGCTACCGGGACGCGGCTCAGGAGCGGGCGGCGGCCGACCGCGCGGTGGAGTGGCTGACGGCGTACCTGGGCGGGCTGGATCCGGCGTACGAGCCGCTCGGGGTGGAGCGTACGGTCGCGGCGAAGACACCGACGCTGGCCCTGTCCGGGCGGGTCGACCGGCTGGACCGGCGCGGCGGCGAGGTCGTGATCGTCGACTACAAGACCGGCCGCTCGGGCCTGTCCGACGACGACGCCCGGGGGTCGCGGGCGCTCGCGCTCTACGCGTACGCAGCGGAGCGGACGCTACGGCGTACCTGCCGTCAGGTGGAGTTGCACCATTTGCCCACCGAGACGGTCGCGCTGCACCGGCACACCGAGGAGTCGCTGGCCCGACACCTGAGGCGTGCCGAGGAGGCGGTCGTGGACATCCGGGCCGCCGAGCGCGCGGTGGCGGACGGGGCGGACCCGGACGCGGCGTTCCCTACGGCCCCGGGCCGGCAGTGCTCGTGGTGCGACTTCCGGCGGGTCTGCCCCGCGGCCGCCGAGATCCCCGGCAAGGACCCCTGGTCGGCCCTGCCGCCGGACCTGGGTCAGACCGACGCCGCGGCCTCGGCGGAGTCCACGCCCGCAAGCTCCGCGCCGGCTGCGGCTCCCGGCTGAGCCGGCGCGTCGAGCGCAGTGTCCGTTGGGTCGAGCGCGGCGTCCGGGTCGAGCGCGGCGTCCGATCCCGGGACGGCGGTGGCCGAGTTGGCGGCGCGGCGCATCGCGTCGGCGTAGATCGGGCCGCGGGTCACCTTGTCGGGCAGCGCCTCGATCGCTGCGCGCAGCCCGCGCAGCGTCATCGTCGCGGTCAGGTCGGTGGTGGGCAGGCCCGGCGTACGGTATAGCCGCCGTGCCCATCGGGGGAGCAGGCTGAATCCGAGTCCCGAGATCGGCAGCCACGCGGCGCGTACCGGAGTCCAGCCCAGGCCCCACGGCAGCGGCGGCGCCACCAGGAACTTGGCGGTCTCCTTCGCCCCTTCGCTGAATCGCAGCTGCGGCCGCACCGACTCGTAGTAGTCGTGCACCTCGGCGGCCGACGCCGGTACGTCAGCCGGGTCGATGCCGATCAGCTCGGCGGCGCGTACCTGTTCGGCGTAGTACGTGTCCACATCGGCGTCGCTCAACGGGCACCCGGCGCGGTGTGCGGTGGAAACGAACGACTCCATCTCGGTGACGTGCACCCAGAGCAGCAGGTCGGGCTCGTCGATCCGGTATTCCTCGCCCGTCTCGGGATCCGTGGCGCGCAGCCGCCGGTGGATGCCGCGTACCTTCGCGGCGGCCCGGTGGGCGTCGGCGGTGGTGCCGTAGACGACGGCGCCGACGTAGTTGGCCGTACGCATCAGCCGGCCCCACGCGTCGGCGCGGTAGTTCGAGTTCTGCACCACGCCCTCGACGACCCGGGGGTGCAGCGCCTGCAGGTAGAGCGCCCGCAGGCCGGCGAACCACAGCACCGGCTCCGCGTGCACCCGCCAGGTCACGGAATCGGGCCCGAACAGCCCCACGTCACGCTCAGGATCCACCTTCCCAGGGTGCCATGCCGGTCGCCGGTCTGTGATCACCGAGCCGGTGAAAAACTTCGCCGGGAAACGCCCGAGCGATATAGATAGCCCTGACTGTTTGCGGGTATAGGAAATACACGCCTTCTCGGCAAGGAGGTCATCATGACCGGTTCTGCCGATCAACCCCCCACGCCTACGACTGAGCCCGCAGCCGGGATCTCCGCTGAGGAGTACCCGCTCGGAGTCAGCCGCCCGCCGCTGGCCGTCGGCGATCTGCCCACCCCCGAAGAGGTCTTCAAGGTGCCCCACATCGGGGCGAGGCAGATCGTCCAGTTCGTCATCGGGCCGAGCCTGATCGCGCTCGGCATCTCCATCGGAAGCGGTGAGTGGCTGCTCGGGCCGCAGGCGATCGGGAGCTTCGGCTTCGTCGGGGTGGGATGGGTGATCACCGTCTCCGCAGTACTGCAGACGTTCTACAACGTCGAAATCGCCCGGTACGTGGTCGCGACCGGGGAGGTCCCGATCGTCGGCTGGGGGCGGGTGCCTCCCGGCTGGATGGTCTGGATCCCGTTCTCGCTGCTGGTGTTCTACTTCGCCTTCATCTTCGGTGGATGGGCGGCCGGCGCCGGACAAGGGATCTTCGCGCTGATCACCGGCAGGGTGTACAAACCGGGCGAGATCGAGTACGTCCGGCTGCTCGCCATCGGTCTGCTGTTCGTGGTGTTCGCCATCGCGGTGATCGCCCGGAAGATCTCGCGGGCCCTGGAGCTGACCAACTGGGTGCTGATCAGCCTGCTGTTGCTGATCCTGATCGTGGTCAACCTGGCGATCGTCCCGTTCTCCGTCTGGTGGGAGGGCCTGCGCGGCCTGCTCACCCCGGCGGCGCCACCGTCGGGCATCACCGCCACCACGCTCGGCGCGATCGCCGGCTTCACCGCACTCGCCTCCGGGCTGAACTGGTACGCCCTGAACCACTACCGCGACAAGGGGTACGGCATGGGCCACCGGGTCGGCTTCCTCGCCGGCATGCGGGGCGAACGCAAGGAGTTGCTGCCGGTCGGCGTCACGTTCCGGGACACCCCGGAGAACACGTCGCTGTGGCGCCGCTGGTACCGACTGCTGCTGATCGACCTGTGGGTGGTGTTCTTCGGCGGGGCGATGCTCGGCATGTTCCTGCCGACGATCCTGATGGCGCACGTGGTCGACATCAGCGGCGAGAAACCGACGGTGGAGAACGTACCGACGTTCGCGGCGTCCAAGCTCGGCGACGAGTACGGCACCTGGATGTTCTCGCTGATTCTGCTGGTGGGTGTGTTCATCCTGTTCTCCACCCAGCTCGGCATCTTCGAGGCGCTGGTACGCAACTTCACCGACGCCAGCCACGCCACCAGCCCCCGGCTGCGGCGGCTGATCGAGGGCGACCCGCGGCGGTTCTACTACCCGTACATGCTGGTCGTGCTCGCGGTCATCGCGGGGGCGCTGCACCTGGCGCTGCCGGTGAAGCTGGTGCAGATCTCGGCGAACATGTCGAACTTCGGCGCCCTGATGTTCCCGTTCATGCTGATGTACCTGAACTCGAAGCTGCCCAAGGTGGCCCGGCCGCGCCCGTGGCACTACGTGATCCTGGTGCTCAACTTCCTGTTCTTCGGCTTCTTCTTCGTCAACTTCCTCTACGAGCTCATCACGGGAGAAGCACTGGTGAAGTTCTGAGCTGTCACGAGAAAGGATCCCGGCTCCGGGTTCACTCCGGCACTGGCCGGTGTCCATTGGCGAGGGCCGTACGCCGGGCAGCGGCGTACTTCGGGCGGTCGGTGACCAGCATCGCGACCCGCGGATCGGTCAGGTAGCGGTCGATCCGCGGACCGTGGTTCACCGTCCACACGATCGCCGGCAGACCCTCCCGGGCGCACATCCGCAGCACCCCCGCCCGCGCCAGGAGGTAGTGCATCGACATCCAGTCGGCGCCGCAACGGCGTACCCGGCGCATCGGCAGGAGTTCGTTGAACCGGACGCGGGACCGTCGCAGCAACGGGGTGTAGCTGAGGTCACGGCCGAGTGACAGCGCCACCGGCACGTCCGGCGCGAACTGTTTGACCGCCCGTACCGACTCCTCCTCCAGGGTGCTGACCAGGAAGTTGCCGGCGCCGAGGAGGTCGTGTGCGAGGTCGAGCACCCGGCGCTCGTACCCGATCTCCTTCAGGTCGAGGTGACCCTGCGCATGGCCGGAGATCAGCGCGAGCAGCTCCGGCACCTGCGGCACCTGGTATCCGGCCAGCTCACACAGCTGGGAGTACGTCAGCCGGCTCAGCAACGGCCGCCCCCGCACCGCGGTCAGGTGCGGATCGTGGTGCGCGACCAGTACGTCGTCGGCGGTGCGGCGGATGTCCAGCTCGACGTACTCGGCGGCGGTCTCGATGCTCGAGAGATAGCCTTCCCAGCTCGCCAGGGGGGCGTCCTCGGCCCCGCCGCGGTGGGCCGAGATCGCCACCCGGTGTTCGCTCATGTCACTACTGTGCCAATCCGGGCGGCGACACGCAGACCCACCCCTTTGCCGAGGCGTCGGATAGCCGAGACACTAGGCGTCATGGCAGGCACACCGGCCGTCGCGAAAGTGCTCGCGGTGGCGAACCAGAAGGGCGGCGTGGGTAAGACCACGACGGTGTCCTGCCTCGGCGCCGCGTACGCGGAACTGGGCCGACGGGTGCTGCTGGTGGATCTCGATCCGCAGGCCTGCCTGACGTTCTCGCTCGGGCTGGAGCCGCAGGAGCTGGAGGCGACGGCGTACCAGGTGCTGCTCGGCAAGGCGGACCCGCGCGACGCGGTGCAGCACAGCCCGGACGGTATGCACCTGGTCCCCGCGGGGATCGAGCTGGCCGGCTGCGAGGCCGTGATGGCCCCGCTGCCCGACCGGGAGACCCGCCTCCGCGACGCGCTGACCGGCCTGGCCGCCGACTACGACCAGATCATCGTCGACTGCCCGCCGACGCTCGGTCTGCTCACCCTCAACGGCCTGGTCGCGGCCGACGAACTGCTCGTGCCGGTGCAGGCTGAGCTGCTCGCGTTCCGCGGCGTCGACCAACTTCTGGACACTGTGGAGTACGAGGTGCAGGCCCGTCACAATCCCGGGCTGCGGGTGCTCGGCGTCCTCCCCACCCAGTACGACCCGCGCACCCGTCACGCCCGACAGGTCGTCGCCGCGATCTCGGAGACGTACCAGCTTCCGGTGTTGAGCCCCGCGATCCCACGGTCGGTACGTTTCGCCGAGGCGCCGGCCGCCGGACGTACCGTTCTGGCAACGGCTCGCCGCAGCAAGGGTGCGGAGGCGTACCGTGAACTGGCCCGTCGGATGATCGACAATCCCCCCGGCTGATCCAGCCGTATCTGATACGACAAGGCTCCTAGGTCCGCCTGAGGAGGCTGACGTGTTCGAAGAGATCCTTGGCCTGCCCGCCCACCCGCTCATCATCCACGCCCCCGTGATCCTGGTGCCGCTGCTGATCGCCGTGGCGATCGGGTACGCCATCGTGCCGCCCTGGCGGCGGGCCTTCGGATGGGCCGTGGTGCTGCTCGCGTTCGCCGCCCCCGGCCCGGTGCTGCTTGCCCGGCTGAGCGGAGAGGCGTTCCAGGCCCGGTTGGACGGACGTGACCAGCTCCCCGCGGAGCTGGCGGAGAAGGTACGCGTGCACTCCGCGCACAGTTGGATCCTGCTCTGGCTGGTGGTCGGTCTCGCGGTCGCCTCGTTGCTGATGGTGATGGTCGGCGGGGCGCTGCGCCGCAGGGCCGACGACTATGACGAGTACGACGATCCGCCGCCCCGCGGTGGCCTGCTGATCCTGATCACCCTGCTCGCGCTGGTGGTGCTGGGGCTCTCGGGCGCGAGCGGCTGGTATCTCTACCAGACCGGAGACAGCGGCGCCCGGATGGTGTGGGAGGGCTCATAGGGTGCTCGTAGCGTGGCTGCGGTTACGGTGAGTCGTGCTGTTTCGTACCTGGGAGGCGCTGCCTGCCACCGGCCCGGTCGCGGGCGTGACGCCCGTCGACGGTCACTGGGTGGTCGCCGAGCACGCGCTGGTACGCCAGGTGCTGGCCGACCCGGACACGTACCGGCCGGACAACGCGCTGGACGCGGCGACCCCGATCCCGGTGGCGGCGATGCGCGTCCTCACCCGGCACGGGTTCCGGCTGCCGGCCACCCTGGCCAACAACGGCACCCCGTCGCATCCGGGACTGCGCGCGGTCGTCGCCGAGGCGCTGCACCCCGACCGGGTCGAAGCCCAGCGCCCCTGGCTCACCGGCGTGGTACGC
>WNGA01000427.1_pt1 | contig 62664 bp, 81 predicted proteins | sample 5400061 | NCBI WGS metagenome assembly WNGA01 (sample SAMN13153366, study PRJNA577476) | soil metagenome | isolation source: 100 cm soil or saprolite under grassland replicate 2 | place: USA:California | collected 2016-06-15
GTCAGCTTGTCGACCTTCTGGCTGTGCCCGCCGAGGGTCTGCAGCGCCAGCCAGACGAGCGCCGCGATGATCACGAGCGGGAAGAGCGCGCTGCGGAAGAATCGATTCACTAAACCTCTTTCGGCAGGGTACCAGCCTCTGTTTGAGCTACCCCCCTCGATTGAGGGGAAGGCGGGCGTTCATGCGCCTTCGGGCACTAACTCCGCGTCTAGTACGCCGACGTAGGGCAGGTTCCTGTACCGCTCGGCGAAATCGAGGCCGTAGCCGACCACGAAGCGGTTGGGGATCTCGAAGCCGATGTAGCGGACCGGCACGTCGATCTCGCGGCGTTCGGGCTTCGTCATCAGGGCGCAGACCTCCAGGCTCGCCGGCTCACGGGCCTCGAGGTTTCGCATCAGGTAGGAGAGGGTCAGGCCCGAATCGATGATGTCCTCGACGACCAGGACGTCACGGCCCTCGATGTTGATGTCCAGGTCCTTGAGGATCCGGACGACCCCGGAGGAGTCCGTCTGGGCGCCGTAGCTCGAGATGGCCATGAAATCGATCTCGCACTGGATCGTGAGGGTGCGCATGAGGTCGGCCATGAAGAAGACGGCGCCTTTGAGGACGCCGATCAGGAGCAGATCTCTTCCGGCGTAGTCGGAGGAGATCTCCTCGCCGAGTTCGACCACGCGCGATCGGAGGCGATCCTCGTCGATGAGGATCTCGGAGACGTCGCGCTCGAGCTCAGTCTGTGACACGCTCGACGCGAACTCCTTCCGCCTCGACGATGCCGGGAACCGCGACGACCTCGTCTCCGCGCACGACGAGCGGCCACGACTCGCGTGCGGAACGGGGGATCTTGGCGTCGACGAACACGTCCTGGATCTTCTTCGATCGCCCGGCGAGCCGATCGCCGGCGCGCCAGGCCCGTACCTTAAGGCCTGGGAGGTCCGAGGCGATCCGCCACTCACCCCAGCGGATCTCGCCTTCGAGCGCGAGCGGCGTGTGCTCGAGCCAGACCCGGTCGTATTCGCGCACGGCCGTGATTCCCGCGCCGAGGTCGAGACGCTTCGAGCCTTCCGTCGACGCAAGCAACGCGTCGAGTGCCGACGGCGACCCTTGCGCGAGCTTCAGCAGGTTGCGCCCGGCAGCAGGATGGAGCGCGTGCAGGCGCGGAAGGATCTCGTCGCGGATCAGACCGCGCTTCGTGCCCGGGTTGGACGAGTCGACGCGAAACTCGAGACCCTCGGCGCTGCAGTACGCCTCCGTCTCTTCTCGCCAGACGGTCAGCAGCGGACGCACGACCCCGTCCTCGCGCCGCGGCTTGATTCCCTTCGGCACGCCGCTGGCGACCAGCCGGTACAGCACGGTCTCCACCTGGTCGGAGGCGGTGTGGCCCGTGGCGCGCAGCCGGTCGGTTGCGAAGCCGTAGCGGATGTCGCGCAGCTCTTCCTCCGTGCTGCCGCCCCTCCCCTCGACGACCACGGCGCCGAGCCGTTCGGCGCAGAAACGTGCGTCCTCGTCGGACTCTTCACCGCGCAGCCCGTGGTTCACGTGCAGCGCCGAGACCCGGTAGCCGAGCTGCTGGAGGACGTGCCAGAGACAGGTGGAGTCCGCACCCCCGGAGACCAGGCACGTGACCTCCTCGCCAGGTGGGATCAGCTCCCGGCCGCGGATGAACCCTTCGACGCGCTGGCGAATCCCGCCCGTGTCCACGGAAAAAGGGTAGACGCGCGAGGGATTGTCGGTCTCGGGCGCGGCGCCGATGTTGGCTGGGATGACCACGTTCTTCCAGGCGTGGCGCCGCAGGGAGGCCAATCAGCAGGCCGCGGAATGGGCGGAGGAACGAGAGGCCGCCCGTCGCGCGGTCGCTGAAGCGCCGCTGAAGATCCGAAGCGAGCTCCGTCGCGTGATCGAGACGCTGCTCGAAGGGCCTGACGCCGAGGTGGAAGCTTCGCTGGACCAGCTCTGGACGCTCTTGGAGCCCCATCCGGAACTACGCGAGCGCTTCGTAGGCTTGCGGGTGGTGAACGACGCGATCGAGTTCCTCAACAGGTGAGTGAGCGTCCGCCAACCGCAACCACAACGGCCGGCGGCTAACGCAGGCGAAGCCGCGTTAGGCGCCGGCGAACTGGCGCGGGCGGCGACGCTTTAGCGCCGCCGTCCGCGCGGGACGTGACGTTCACCAAGCACAGCCCCGTAAGAGCGCGCGGGCTCGGCCCGCGCGCGTTCACCGCGAAAGCGGCGTACCCAATCCGCGAAAGCGCCAGCTTTCGCGGAGGCTAAAGAAGCGGGCTGATGTCGCAGCCGCGCTTTGCGAGCGCGGGCTGCGCCTGGGCGAGAACGTCGTGCGCGAAGTTCGCGAGCCCGTAGGCCCTGTAGATGTACTTGCCCGGGTCGTGGTGGTGCTTGTCGGCGCGGATGGCACGGCCGTACTCCAGGAACATCGCGCGCAGGATCGCCCGCGTCTTCGAGAGCGAGGGATCGCTCGGGCCCGTGTTGAGGAGGCCGTTGACTGCCGCTTGGGTCTGCTCGATTACCTCGTCCGCCTTCGCATCGCCGCGGAGATAGTCCTCCGAGAGCGAGCCGAGCGCCGCCATGTTGAGCTGGGCCGTGCCGATGAACTGCCGGTCGGTGGCCGAGCACGTGTGGATGACCGCAGCACGACCCTTTCCGCCGACGAGGAGGACCAGCGAACCCATGACGAAGATCGCCACAGCGAGTCCCGCGGCCGCAGTAAAGCGGGGCTTCACACCCCTTGTTTCGGCCGCTCCGAGGGGAATGCTCCATCACCCGTTCGGGTGCGTATCCAGCGTCGAGCCGAAGAGGCCGCGAGGTCCTGCGCGACCCAGCGCGCCAGCCAGAGGCCGAGCGCGAGCCGGATCGGACGCCTCAAAAGATGAGGCTGCGGTAGGAGCCGCAGCGCTCCATGCCGATCGCCTCGTAGACCCGGATTGCCGGCGCGTTCTCCGGACGCACGAAGAGACAGACCGTCGGCACCTGCGCCAGCAGGAGGCGGCAGAGGTCACGCATCCCCCGCTGCGCGTAGCCCTTGTTTCGCGCGGGTGGATCGACCCACACCTGCTGCACCTGTACCGCGGCGGGCGTCCAGGCGGATGCCTCGGCCTTGAAGAGGATCGTGTCGCGCTCGACCCAGATCCACGAGCGGCCCTCTTCGATCTGTGAACGCGTGCGCCAGCGGAAGCCGTCGGGGTCGCGCATCGGGTCGACCCCGATCTCTTCCTCGTGCGCAGCGGCACACGCGGGAAGCAAGAGGGAGAAGTCGCGCTCGTTGGCGGGCCGCAGCCCTGTGTGACCCGCCGCCGGAGGCTGCGAGATCGCGTACACGGGCTGTCCCGGCCGGTCGTCGCGCGGCTCCGGCATGCGCTCGGCGAGGTCCTTCCAGAGCTCGTTCACCGCGCGCTCGTCGCCGAAGATCATTCGCGCCCGTCCTCGCGCGGCGACGTCCGCGAAGCGGCCGCAGTCGGCTCCGGAGGGAACGACGTTCGCGCCGACGTGGCAGAGGGCGGTCAGCCGGCCGTTGTCGGCGAACGCCGTGAAGCGCCCGAGCCGGCGCCGGGCGACGTCCTCGAGGAAGACGCGCTCGACCGGATCCTCGGCACAGAACGCGAGAATCTGCTCGAGCTTCGGCTCGACCGGATCGTGCACGGCCGTCATCGTCGCACGGTTAGGGTTGCCCTCCATGCCGATCCACATTCGCGCCGAGCCAGGCGACTACGCCGAAGCCTGTCTCCTTCCCGGTGACCCTCTGCGGGCGAAGTACATCGCGGAGACGTACTTCGACGACGTCGAGCAGCGGAACTCCGAGCGCGGCCTGCTCGGCTACACGGGGACCTGGGAAGGGAAACCCGTCTCGGTTCAAGGCACGGGAATGGGTTGCCCGGGCGCGACGATCGTCTTCGAGGAGCTCATCCAGCTCGGCGTGAAGAAGCTGCTCCGCGTCGGGACCTGCGGCGGCCTCCAGGCTCACCACGAGCTCGGCGACCTGATCGTGGCGCTCTCGGCGGTCGCCGACGATCGCACCGCAGACCATCTCGTGGGCGGTGAGCCGCACTGCCCCACCGCGAGCTGGGGTCTCATCCACGGCGCGGTGCACGCGGCGAAGGAGATCGGGCAGCCGATGCACGTCGGCCCGATCGTCTCCAGCGACGTCTTCTACAACCCGGACGAGGGCCAGTACGAGCGCTGGTCGAAGCGCGGCGTGCTCGCGGTCGAGATGGAGGCCTCGGCGCTGTTCACCGTGGGAGCGATCCGCGGCGTCGAGGCAGGCTGTCTGCTGACCGTCAGCGACATCATCGTCGAGGGCGAGTTCAAGCGCGTCACGGACGACGAGTTGCGCGCTGCGGTCGACCGGATGACGCGCGTCGGGCTGGCGACGGTCACCGCCGACGAGAAGCACTGACCGAGCGAACGGTCTTTCTCGTCAATCCCGCGTCGGCGAACGGCTCGACTGGGCGCCGGTGGCCCGAGATCGCGCGCCGGGCGGCGGCGGCGGGGCTCAACGGCGACGCGCTCCTCTCGCGGGCGCCGGGAGAGCTTACGGAGCTTGCGCGCCGGGCTGCCGACGACGGCGCGGGACTGCTGGTCGTAGTGGGCGGGGACGGCTCCGTGAACGAGGTCGTCAACGGCATCGCGGGCCGAGAGGGCGTCGAGGTGGCGGTGATCGCGCGCGGAACCGGCTGGGACTTCGCGCGCTCGCTCGGCCTCCCGCGCCGTCTCGACCAGGCTGTCGCAGTCGCGCTGCAGGGGAGGACGCGAACGATCGACCTCGGCCGGGTTACCTATCGGCCGTGGGCCGGAGGCGAGGCGCGATCGTGGTTTGCGAACGTCGCGAGCGTCGGAATGAGCGGTGCGATCGCGCAGCGTGCGAACGACACGACGAAGGCCCTCGGCGGCAAGGTCTCCTACGCGTGGGCGACCTTTGCGGTCTTCGCTCGCTGGAGCAACACCGAGGTCGAGGTCACGGTCGACGGCGCCGTCCGGCGCGCGCGCATGCACGACGTGATCGTCGCCAACGGCCCGTATTTCGGCGGCGGGATGAAGATCTGCCCCGACGCGCAGAGCGACGACGGCGCCTTCGACGTCCTCCTGATCGGTGACCTCGCGAAGCGAGATCTCCTCATGACCCTGCCGAAGACGTTTCGGGGGACGCACCTCCCCCACCCCAAGGCCGAGCTCCTGCGCGGAGCCCACGTAAGCGTCGACGCGCCGGAGCCGCTGCCGATCCAGCTGGACGGCGAGCAGCCGGGCACCACCCCGGCGCGATTCGAGCTCGTCGGAGGCGCGCTCCGGGTACGCGTTCCCTAGCCTCAGCCGGTGCTGGGCTTGCGCGGCGTCGTCGAGCGTCGCTTCGCCGTCGAGGCCGTCTTCCGCGTCGTCGTCCTGCCTTTGCCCTCGAGCTTGTCGAGCCTCCGTTCGACCGCGCCGAGACGCTTCTCGAGCCGCTCGAGTCCGCGCACCCTCTTCTGCAGGTCGTCGACGAGATCGCGCATCGAGGTCAGCGCTCCGAGCACACGATCCGCTCCGGGCGCGCTGCCGATCCGCTGGATCGCCTCCTCGCCCGCGTCGGCGAGCCGTTCCACGATGTTCCGCTGTCTGGGTCGAGCCATTCGATTCGTCCTCCTCGATCGCCGTCCTGAAGTCTTACCCTTGGCGGTGACTGCCGCTACCCCTCCCTGTGTACCTCCGTCACGCGCCAGGTAAGGCGGTAACAGCCGCGCACGTTCACGGGCGGGCAGGTCGAGTCTTCCAGAGCCGAGTTCGCACTGTGGCGGCCGAGCGTGCCTTTGACGGCGACGTATCCGGGCTTGTCGTCGCCGGTGGGATGGCCGAACTCGCCGCTGCGCGGGCAGGGGTAGACGGCCTGATCGTTGCTCGAGAACGTCGGCAGGCCGAAGTCACACTCGCGCGTGAAGGCCGCAAGCCGCCACAGACGGCCCCGGGGCACGTAGAGATCGAAACGCTGGTGCAGTCGGACGCGCTGGCCGTCGTGCACGCGTAGGACGAGCGGCTTCACGTGGACCCAGATTCCGCCGACGTCGACATAGAGGGCCCATTCGCCGGGAGCGGTCGCGATCTGGCCGGACTGTGTCGTCTCGACACGCGCCGGGCAGTCCGGTTCGGTGAGGGTGCAGGACGGATCCATCGCTCGCCGGACGAGGAGCTCCTGTAACTGCACGCGCAGGTGGCGTGGCCGTGCGCGGGCCGGCACGGGCGTCCAGCCGACGAAGACGTTGTAGGCGACCCTTACCGTTCGGCCCGAGACGAATCCGAGGGTCACGCGCGCGCCGTTGGGCGTCAGCGCGAGCCGCGGCCGTGGCGCGCCGGCGCTGCTGCCGACGTCGACGAGTCTGGCGTGCAAACGCGCCCGCGGGCTCGGCCGAGGGGGAGCACGGAGCACGAACGTCCTCGAGCCGGCATCCACGAAGCTCGAGCTCGCGCGCTCGGTCCCCTGACAGGTCTTGAAAGCCTGCCGGTCTCCCTTCGTGCGATGCGCGCAGTCGGCCAGCACTCCGGCAGGCGTCTTCGCGTTCGAGTACCACAGTGATGCCTCCGCCTCCCCGGTTGGGCTGCGCGGTGAGAACCTCCGCGCGACCCAGAGCGCCCGGAGCGGATGGAACTCGGTATGGGCACCGCTCGTCGAGTGCTCGCAATCCCAGACCCAGGATCCATAGGCCTGGATTCGGTCACCCTGCTCGGGCCAAACGGCAAACGGAACTCCGATCTCTTCGCGTTCGATGTGCAGCCGCCCGAAGAGCTCCCCTTCGCCACCGAAGTTGCCCGTGCGCGCCCCCGCGTCGCCGGCGAGGAGATACGCGTCCGGCTCGTCCGGACGCAGGTTGACGATCAGGTCGTACGAATCGTGTGTGATCGGATCGTCGATGGGCGTGGGATGAACGCCCTCCGGCGAGTCGTCTCCGGGCAGCACGATCCCCTTGGCCCAGCGCGCAGAAGGCGTCGGGTCGGCTGCCCGGGTGTCGCGGTCGTAGACGTAGGCCCAGTTCGGCTCGAGCCGGTTGAAGATGGCGAACCGGTCCGTCCCGCAGCCGTCCCGGACCGCCTCGGCAGGATCCGGCCGCGATTCGGCCCACGCGACGACTCCGCCGCCCACCATGGCGAGGGCGGCCGCGAGCAGAGCGACCCGGGTCACTTCTTGATCAGGACCGGGGTGCCGTTGAGCGCCTGAGAGAACACGCGGCGGAGTGTCGCATTCGGCACTCTGATGCAGCCGTTGGACACGGCCTTGCCGATCGACCACGGCGCATTCGTCCCGTGGATTGCGATCGGGCCGCCCTGCGTCCAGCCGGTGAGGACGTTCGAGAAGGCAGAGATTCCCACCGCGCCCGGGCCGAACGGCCCGTTCGGGTCGTCGGGGATCAGACGCTGATTGACGTAGAAGCTCCCGGTCGGTGTCGGCGTGGCGGGTGCGCCGATCGCGGCCGTCGCTCGCAGCACGCGCCTCCCGTCTCTGTAGAGGGTGACCCGCTTCTCGGAGAGGTCGACCACGATGCGCGTGTGGACGGCGGCCACGTCGACCTGGGACGGGCGGACCCAGCCGGTCACGCCGTTCGGCCGCCTGGGAACCTGGACGAGATAGGCGCGGGGCCTGCATTTTTCGTCCACGACAGCTCCGCGGACGGAGAAGATCGTCGGGACGCGGTTGACGTTCAGCTTCCCGAACCGGCCGAAGGCTCGTCCGCCGGGCCTCGTGGAGACCGTGGCCCGAGCGCGAACGATCGCCGCGAAGGCCAGCTTCGCGGAACCGAGGCGGTGAAACGAACCGTCGGCACACGTCCGCGCCTGACGGGCGATCGTGGCTGCCAGGTCGGTCTGCTTCCGGGCGGACTCTCCTCCGCAACCGACGAGCAGGAGCAGCGTGAGCGCGGTGCTGACGACCAGGAGCCGCACGGGCCTCAGGCTAGCGGCGTCGACAGGGTGTGAAGGTTCGGTGAATTTCTGCCGACAACAACTGGGAACGACCGAACGTCTCATTACCCTGAGGAGACGGAATGACCCTGAAGCGCAGGCACAAGCACACGGCCGTCACGGTTCACGCGATTCGGCAACGCGGAGGAGTTCCGTACCACGTCGAGCGCAAGGTTTGCTCGAACTGCCGGCGGCTCCTGGACGAGAAGACGATCAGAAGGGCCGCGGCCTAACCAAGCTCCTCGACGAGCGCCGCGAGCGTCTCGCCCGCGGCGCCGTCGATCTTGATCGAAGCCAGGCCGTCGAAGGGCGTCGCGCCTCGGTTCACGATCGCGAGCTCGCCGCCGGCTGAGCGGGTCTCCTCGGGTAAGGCGGCGACGGGGTAGACCTCGAGCGACGAGCCGACGACGAGCAGGAGACCGGCCTGCCGCGCCAGCTCGACAGCCCGATCGATGGCGTCCTCGGGCAACAGCTCTCCGAACATCACGACATCCGGCTTGAGGATCGCGGTGCACTGCGGACAGGACGGCGCCGGGGCGTCCTGCAAGCTGGCGACCACGTACTCGAGCGGGACGCGCTCGCCACACTCGAGGCAGCTCGCGGTCCGGATCGATCCATGGACCTCGACCACCTCGCGCGACCCCGCCCGCTCGTGCAGGCCGTCGATGTTCTGCGTCACCACGGCCCTGAGGAGGCCGCGCTCCTCGAGTTCCGCGAGGGCATGGTGCCCGGCGTTCGGCGCGGCACGCGTCAGCATCTCGAAGCGCAGCGCGTAGAACTCCCACACCTTGACCGGATCCCGGCGGAAGGCGTCGATCGTCGCGTACGCCATTGGGTCGTACTGCGCCCAGATTCCCGTTGGAGAGCGGAAGTCCGGGATTCCGCTTTCGGTGGAGATGCCTGCGCCGCTCAGCACGACGCACGGCTGCCGCTCGCGCAGGAGCGCCGCCAGCGCGCTGATCGGCCGTTCCATCGCCTTAGAGTGCCGCGGATGACCCAGTTCCGCTTCGGCACGGACGTGACGGCTCGCTTCGCGGAGACCGACGCCCAGGGCGTCGTGCACAACTCCGTCTACCTCGTCTGGTTCGAGATCGCCAGGATCGCCTACCTCGCCGAGTACGCCGGCGGCTATCCGGCCCTACGGGCACAGGGACTCGAGTCGTTCGTGCTGGAGTCGCACGTTCGCTACCGGCAGCCCGCACACTTCGACGACCGGCTCCGAGTCAATGCGCGGATCGGCGAGCTGCAGGGAGCTCGCTTTCGCTTCGACTACGAGATCACGCGGGACGGCGAGGTGATCGCGGAGGGCTGGACCTCCCACGCCTGCGTCGATGCCAGAACTCTCCGCCCCACTCGAATACCGCCTGCTCTGGCAGCTGCGATAGCTACGGCCGAGGCGTCGTCGTAGTCGTAGACGACGTCGTCGTCTTCGGCGGCTTCTTGGTCGTCGTCGTGGTGCCCGTCGTCGTCGTCTGCGTCTGATCGGCCTCCGGCCGCGGCTTCGTCCCGACCCGGATCACGGTGGGCTCGCCGCGATAGGACGAGTAGAAGGTCGCGTCGTAGAGCAGCTTGCCCTCGGCGTCGTAGACGAGGCGCTGGACGCTCGTCTTCCGCGGCGGCTCGCCGGTCTCCTCGACGGCGCGCTGTCCGACGAGCATCGTCGGGTCGGGAACCCTCTTCGTCGGAGTGGGACCGGTCACGACCAGAGGCGCCGTCTTGCTGACGACCCGCCGGTGCACGGGCGTCCCGTAGAGCGCCACCGTCAACGAGGTCGACCCGACCCAGGTCCGGAGCAGCAACCAGTGCCCGGTGTCGTTCACGAACTTGAGGTCCGTATCCGGATAGTTCACCGTCGCGTCGCGCCCCTGCGGGTAGTGGCTGATGTAGAGCGCGTGATTCGTGCGCGCGAGGATCGGCAGTCCCGCCTCGTACGCGGCGTTGAAGACGGTGGTCGAGACCTGGCAGACGCCGCCGCCGAGCCCCGTCTTCAGCTCGCCGTTGATGATCACCGGCGCTTCCAGGAAACCCTTGTCGGCCGTCCGGGCACCGGTGGCGCCGTTGAAGGAGAACGTCTCTCCGGGCGCGATCACGTGCTTGTCCAGCAGCTGAGAGACGAGCTGGACGTTGTGGATCCGGTTCGGCTCACCGCCGTAGAAGGTCTGATAGCTGGCGACGAGCCCGCTGATCTTCATCGCGCGCGCCTCCGCGGTCGACCGGTCGGCGGGGACGCTCCGCACGACGAGCTTCGCGGACCGCAGCTCGGGCGCAGTCACGAGCGCCGCCCGCAGCATGGTCCTGGCGCTGCCGGGGACATCCAGCTCGTAGCCCGGGCGGTCCGGGATCACGCGGATGCCGCTCGAGGAGATCGCCCAATCGGCATCAACCGCTGGCTTGTCGACGCGCCGGGCGAGCGCCTCGAACCAGCTTCCCGCTCCGTTCCCGCCGATTCGGAGCTCGCGCCGGCCGTCGGCCGGCAGGAGCAGGAGCCGCGCGATTCGGCGTGGACGGAGATTCCAGCGCGTCGACCCGAGCGTGAGGTGCAGCGGGGCGGAGAGCGCGGTCCGAACCTGTGCCGCTGCGACCGTGAGATCGCCGGCGGTGAGCTTTGGCTTGTCGACACGGACAGGGAGGCCGACGGGGTCCCGGCTGAGGCTCGCGAGCGCACGCACGATCGTGGCCGCGGCCGCACGCCGGTCGAGCACGCGGCCGGTACGGCTCGGGACGACTTCGGGGGTCAGTCCGTGAAGGACGATCGCCGCCTCGCGGTGGGGCGAATCGACACCCTTCTCGATCTCGGTCAGCCAGTACCGGAGCGCGGCGTCGTAGACCTGGGTCGGAGGCGCGACGTCTGCCCCGAAGAAGCGCATGTCCAGGCGCCGAAAGCCTCGCAGCGGACCGAAGCCCTCACCATGCCGCCGCACGGCATCCACCGCCGCCTGCCAGTCGACTCGGATACCGAGACGCCTCGGTTCCATCTTCCACGTGCGGGAGCCGACGCGGAACGTGACCGGAACGGAGGCGAGTGCCTGTGCCCTGCGCTCGAGGATCGCCACCGCCCGGCGCGGGGTCTTCCCGCCGACGTCGATCCCGGCAATCCGGACGCCGTCGGCAAGACGGCTCGGCGAGCCCGCGAAGACGAGTCCCAGCACCAGGGTGGCGAGCGCGGCGAGGACCGCGAGGATCGCGGTCCGCTGTAGGTAGACACGCCGCTGTGCGCGTGTTCTGCGCGGGCGGCGCGGCCGGACCAGAAACGATTTCCGCCGGGCAGGCAAGGCGAACAAGTCTAGCCTGGCCCCTTGCCGGCTCCTCTCAGATACGCGGCGACGATCTGGCGCTGGATCTCCGATGTTCCTTCAACGATCTGGAAGACCTTTGCGTCTCGCATCCACTTCTCCACGGGATGGTCGCGCATGATTCCCGCGCCGCCCAGGACCTGGACGGCGTCGGTGGCGACGGCCATCGCGACGTCGGCCGCGAACGCCTTCGCGTAGGACCCGAGCAGCCCGGCGTCCTCGCCCGTGTCCAGCGCCGCGCAGGCGCGCCAGACGAGCAGCCGCGCCGCCTCGACGTGCATCGCCATGTCGGCGAGCTTGAAGCCGACGCCCTGGCGGCTGAGGATCGGCCGGCCGAACGCCTCCCGCTCGCGCGCGTAGTCCGTCGCGTGCTCGAAGGCGGCGCGCGCAACGCCGACGGCACCGGCGGCAACCTGCGGCCGCGAGGCCTGGAAGAAGTCCAGCGCGATGTGAAATCCCTGTCCCTCCTCGCCGACGAGGCGGTCGAGCGGAATCCGGGCGCCGTCGAGCACGAGCGAGCCGGTGTACGAGGCGCGAAGACCGAGCTTGTGCTCCTTGCGACCGGCGCGGACGCCGGGATCGTCGCGCTCGACCAGAAACGCCGTGATCTCGCCGTCGAGCTTCGCAAAGACGAGTGTCAGGTCGGCGATGCCGCCGTTGGTGACGTACACCTTCTCGCCCGAGAGAACGTACGCGTCGCCCTCGCGCCGAGCCTCGGCCCGGATCGCCGCGAGGTCCGAGCCGGCGTGGGCCTCGGTGAAGGCGATGCCGGCGAGCGCCCCATCCTCGCGGGCGAGCAGGGGCAGGTACCGCTCGCGTTGTGCATCGGTGCCGAAGCGCAACAGCGGTCGGACCGGAAACATCGTCGCCTGGATCGTCGACGCGAGCCCGGCGCAGCCCCAGGACAGCTCTTCCGCGATGAGAGCACACGTCACCGCGTCGGCTCCGCCGCCGCCGTGTGCCGCCGGGATCGCGTACGAGGTCAAGCCGACACCTGCGGCCTTGGCCAGGAGATCGGAAGGGTAGGCCTCTCGCTCGTCCCACTCCGCGGCGATGGGCCGCAGCTCGCGCTCCGCGAACTCGTGTGCCAGACGCTGCAGCTCGCGCTGCTCGGACGTCAGCCGGAAGGAGATGCCGGCCCGCGTCCCGGGCTTCCTTTCACTCATTCGTTGCCAATCTGTGCAACACCGGTAAGACCTTCCGCACTAAACTTGAAAGTGGGTGGTGGGTTAGGGGTGCCCGCGCGCGCGTACCAATCTAGAAGGTGAAGAGCTCGATCCCGCCGCTGACGTTCAGCCCGACGCCGGTGATGTACGAGGCCAGGTCAGAGCACAGGAACGCAATCGCGTTCGCGACGTCTTGAGGCTCCCCGGCACGGCGCATCGCCGTGCGCTTGACCATCCGCTCGTTCATCCCTGCGTCGCCGAAATCGAAGGCCTCCGTGCCGATGATCCCCGGCACGATCGCATTGCACGTGATCCCGTGGCGCGCACCCTCCAGCGCGAGCGTCCGCGTGAGCCCGAGCAGACCCGCCTTGGTGGCGGAATAGCTCGCTTGGCCGAACCCGCCGAGCGTGCCGGCGACCGACGCCATGTTGACGATCCGCCCCCAGCCCCGTTCCTTCATGTGCGACCACACCGCCTGGGCGCAGTTGAATGCGCCGGTGAGGTTGACGCGGAGGTCTCGCTCCCAGAGCTCGGGCACCTGGTCGGGAAGCTGGCCGAGATGGTCGAGCGTGCCTGCGTTGTTGACGAGGATGTCGACCGAGCCGAACTCCTCGACGGTCCGGCGCACGGTCTCGTCCACCTGCGCCCGCTCCGTGACGTCGCACTTCACGGCCGCGGCGCGCCGGCCCAGGTCGCAGATCTCCTGCGCGGTCGACTCCGCGTACACGAAGCCTTGCGACCGTGCGGCCTGGGCGATCGGCCCGTACCGCCCTGCCTCCTCGCCCGAGTCGGACTCGACCTGGATGTCGGCGATCACGACATCCGCGCCTGCGCGCCCCAGCGTGAGAGCGTCCGCGCGCCCCAGCCCGCGCGACCCACCGGTGACCAGCGCGACTCGCCCGGACAGGTCGATCTCGATGCTCAATCGCGGGGCACCGAGGCGCCGCTTGCGGCGCCGCCATCAGGACGCCCGGCTCCGCCGGGCGTCCGTCTGAAACGACCGGTCGATGCGCGTGAGCTCATTCCCTCGGCATGAGCAGCTCGCGCGCGATCACGAGCCGCTGGATCTGGGACGTGCCCTCGTAGATCTGGAAGAGCTTGGCGTCGCGCATCAGCTTCTCGACCGGGAACTCCTTCATGTATCCGTAGCCGCCGAAGATCTGGACGGCGTCGGTCGTGACCTCCATACAGATGTCGGCCGCGAAGCGCTTCGCATAAGACGACTGCAGCGTCGCCCGCATGCCGTTGTCGATCATCCACGCCGCCTGCCAGCAGAGCAGGCGCGCGGCCTCGATCTTCGTCGCCATGTCGGCGATCAGGAAGTTCACACCCTGGTTCATGGCGATCGGCATCCCGAACTGGACGCGCTCCTTCGAGTACTGCGCCGCATATTCGAACGCCGCGCGCGCAACGCCGACCGCGCCGATCGCGGTCCCGGGGCGCGTGAAGTCCAGCGTCTTCATCGCGATCTTGAAGCCCTCCCCTTCCTCGCCGAGCCGGTTCGCGACGGGAACACGCACGTCCTGGAACGACATCGCGGACGTGTCGGTCGAGCGCTGTCCCATCTTGTCGAGATGGCGGTCGACAACGACCCCGTCGGCAGCCGCCGGGACGATGAAGGCGGAGAGGCCTCGGTGCCCCTTCGACTTGTCGGTCGACGCGAAGACCGTGAACCAGGCCGCATGACCCGCGTTCGTGATGAACATCTTCGAACCGCTGAGGACGTAGTCGTTGCCGTGGCGGACGCCGGTCGTCTGGATGCCCGAGACATCCGAGCCGGCGTTCGGCTCGGTCAGCGCGAAGGACGTCAGCAGGACCGCGTCGACGAGCGGCGGCAGCCACTCGCGTTTCTGCTCCTCGGTCCCCGCGACGATCACCGGACCGTGGCCCAGCCCGTTCGCCGCGATCGCCGTGCCGATGCCGGAGCAGCCCCAGCAGAGCTCCTCGCCGATGACCATTCCTTCGAACGCGCCGAGCTCGAGCCCGCCGTAGGCCTCCGGGACGTGGACGTTCATGAGGCCCAGCTCGTGCGCCTTGGCGATCACGTCGGCGGGATGGGTCGAGTGCTCGTCGTACTCCCGCTCCCTCGGCCGGATCTCCCGCTCGGCGAAGTCGTGCGCGAGATCGCGCAGCGCCTTCTGCTCGGCCGTCAGCCCGAACGAGACCCCGCCGCCCGTGCGTTCCTCGAGCATCGCCATCTCGAGCCTAGAGTAGCCTGATTGACTGGTCAGTCAAACTCTGATCGGAAGCGAAGCACGCGCGCCACGTGGACGTCCAGCTCGCCGCGACGCGCCAGCGGAACGAGCACGCGGATCGCCCGAGCGGCGTCCGCGCCACTCGTGAACAGGAGCAGGTCCGCGCCCGCCCGGGCAGCCGCGACGGCCCACGCCACAGCCCGGCCGTGCACGACGTCGAGGGAGTCCGTGATCGCGACGCCGTCGAAGCCGAGGCTTCGAAGCAGCCGGTAGGCAGCGGGTTCGAGCAGGGCTCGGCGCCGACCCAGCCCGGAGTAGACCCCGTGTCCGACCATGACGCACGGCACTCCGGCCTCGACCGCCGCGCGATACGGCGCGAGGTCCGCGTCACGCAGCCGGCCACGCACATAGGGCCGGTCGTCGGTGGAGAACGGCAGCGGCCCGAGTCCCGGAAAGTGCTTGGCGCAGGCGCCCTCGCGTCCCTCTGCGAGACCGCGTGCAAACGCAACGCCGAAGAACGGCGAGCGGAACTCACGCGGCCCGAGCGGACCGTCCGGAAGGTCGAGAGCAGGTGCAAGGTCCACGTGCACGCCGGCCCGACGCAGTGCAGTCCCCGTCGCTCGCCCCGACAGAAACGCCTCGCTCTTGCCGCGCACGGCACGTGCCGCCCGCCACGGCGGCAGCCGCGGGAACGTCCTGATGTGCCCGCCCTCCTGATCCGCGAAGACCAGCGCCCCGGCCGGACGCGGCGCGGTCCGGTCCCAGCGCCGCACGATCACACCGGCCACTCCGGGCGGAGCCGGAAGGCCCGAGGCGACGACGAGCGCCGCCTTCTGCTGCGGCGTCAGACCGAGGACTACGGCCGTCGAGATGAGCGCGGCTACGCCCAAAGCCTCCGTAGACTAGGCGCGCATGGACCTCGAGCTGACCGACGAGCAACGCCTGCTCCAGGACACGGTTCGTCGCTTCGTCGACGAGCGAATCCTGCCCAACGCGATCGAGAACGACATCGAGCACCGCCTCGACAGGGAGGCGATCGAGGGCCTGGCCGAGCTGGGCATCCTCGGCATCGTCATTCCGGAGGAGTACGGCGGCGCCGGCCTGGACTTTGTCTGCGAGGCGCTCGCGTGTGAGGAGATCGAGCGCGGAGAGGCCGCCTTCCGGACGCTGATCTCGGTCCACGTCGGGCTCAACTCGCTCGCCCTGCTGAAGTACGCGTCGGAAGAGCAGAAGCAGCGCTGGCTCGTCCCGCAGGCGCGGGGGGTGAAGATCGCGTGCTTCGGGCTCACCGAGCCGGCGGCCGGCTCGGACGTCGCCTCGATGAAGACGAACGCGCGGCGCGAGGGCGACGCGTACGTGCTCAACGGCTCGAAGAACTGGATCTCCTACGCGGACGTCGCCGACCACGCCCTCGTGTTCGCCAAGACGGATCCGTCCGCGAAGCACAAGGGCATCTCCGCGTTCGTCGTCGAGCGCGGGATGCGTGGGTTCACGACGGCGGAGACGGAGAACAAGCTCGGCATCTGGGCAGGCTCGACGGGCGAGCTCTTCTTCGAGAACGTCGAGGTGCCGGCAGAGAACCTCGTCGGAGACGAGGGACAGGGCTTCGAGATCGCGATGTACGGCCTCGACCAGGGCCGCTTCACCGTCGCGGCAGGTGCGTGCGGCGTCATTCGCGCGTGCCTGGAGAAGTCCGTCGAGTACGCGCGCGAGCGGGAGACGTTCGGCCAGCCGATCGGCAAGTACCAGTTCGTCCAGGACATGATCGCCGAGATGGTGCTCGGCTACGAGACGTCGAAGCTGCTCGTGATGCAGGCCGCGTGGATGAAGAACGAGGGGATGCGGAATACGCGCGAGACGTCACTGGCGAAGTGGCACGCGACGGAATCGGCCTTCCGCGCGGCACACCTCGCGATCCAGGTGCACGGCGCGTACGGCTATTCGGCCGAGTACGGGATCGAGCGCTACTTCCGCAACGCGCGCGCGCCGATCATCTACGAGGGCACGACGCAGATCCACAAGCTGATGCAGGCGGAGCACGCGCTCGGCTTCCGGGCCCTGAACGGCCGCGACGGCGAGGTGTCGCCGCTGTGCTCCTGGGCGCCCGCGCTCTCGCCGGTACACGCCCGCGCCTAAAGGACGCGCAGAACCCGTAGGCGCACGCCTTCCCGGATCGTCAACGGCGGCGCCGAGCGCTCGAGGCGCGCTGCCAGCGAGCGCGAGATCTTCGTCCCGGTCCAGTCCCGAACCTCCTCGACGAGCTCCTTCCCGTCGTCAAACGTTTCCAGCACCTCGTACTCGCGCTCGCCCCGCTCCTCGAAGAGTCCGCCGGCGATCGCCTCGTCGACGAGCTCCGCAACGGGGTCGATCGTGTCCCGCCGCCATTCCCGCATGTCGAGCGAGCCGAGCCGCTTCCCCTCCGCCTCGACCGCCGGGCGCGGCGCGACCGGCTGCATGTCGAGGACTAGCCCGCCGGGAACGAGCGCCGCGTGGATCTGATGCAGAGCGTGCACGACGCTCTCCAATGGGACGCATCACAGCGACCAGCCGCAGAGCGCGACGTCGAACCTCCTTCGCGATGTGTCGAGCTCTTCCGCGCCGCAGACGGCGAACGTGACGCGGTCTCTCAGCGACGAGGGAATCCGTTCGCACGCTTCGTCGACACGTTGCTCGTCTGGATCGAAGGCGAACACCTCGGCGGCGTACGCGGCCGCGAACTCCGTCAGCCGTCCGGTCCCGCAGCCGACGTCGAGCACACGCCGGCCACGCAAGTCGAGAACGTCGCCGATGACCGACGGCTCGACCCCCTCACGGTCACGCCACCACACCGTTACGGCTTGTAGGCCTTCACCGTCGAGCCGTTGGCGCCGAACTTGATCGCCTTCTGGCGCGTGTCCTCGAACTTCGACCGCATGTAGGTCGCGACGAGGTTCCCGGTCTCGATCCGCTCGAACCCGTGCCGCCTCAGGACCTCCTCGTACTCTGCCTCCAGCAGAGCACCGGCAATTCACCCGGTCCAGAGATCGATGTTCCGCCGGCCTTCCTCGCTGACCGGATTCTGGATCGTCACGTCGGCGAGCTGCATGCGGCCGCCCGGACGAAGGACGCGGAAGATCTCGGCAAAGACCGCGTCCTTGTCGGGAACGAGGTCGATCACGCCGTTTGAGATCACGACGTCGACGCTCCCGTCCGCGAAGGGCAGGTGCTCGATCTCGCCTTCGACGAACTCGACGTTCTCTGCACCGAGCTCCTCCGCGGCGTCGCGTGCCTTCGCCAGCATCTCGGGCGTCATGTCGATCCCCGTGACGCGGCCGCCGGGCGCGACCATCTGGGCCGCGACGAGCGAATCCGTACCGGCGCCACAGCCGAGGTCGACGACCCGCTCGCCGGGCTCGAGCCGCCCGAGCGAGAACGGATTGGCGACACCGGCGAACGACTCGGCCGCCGTCTCCGGCACGGTCGCCAGCTCCGGCGGATAATCGAGGTCCTGCGCCCATGCACGGCCCGTCGGGAAGACGAAGTCCTTCTCGGGCTCGTCTGAGACCGAGGCGTAGGTCTTCTTGATCTCCTGCTTGAGGAGATCGACGTCGATGGGGACTTCGCCGGCCATCAGTAACTGAACACCGTAGCGCCCTCGCCGATCCATTCCCAGAGCGGCGTCGCGCCTGCCAGCCTCGCGTTCTTCACCAATTGACCCTCATCGAGCTTCTTCGAGTTGAAGCAGATCGGGCAGACGAGCAGCTCGCCGCCTCCCGCCGCGTACTGGTCGAAGAGCCTCGCCAGCGGCGGACACCCGTCGCAGGCGACGGCGTCAGCGACCTCGGGTAGCCCGAGACGCACGGCCTCTTTGGTCAGGAACATTGCGACCTGCTTCCCTTGCTCGAGCGCCGCACCGGCGACGAGAAAGGCAACGGTCACGCGCTCCGCGTCCTCGAGTCCGGTCGCCAGGTTGACCACGACCTTCTGGTTGTCAGCCATGCTTGCCTCCTAGATGTCGTAGGCGTCGTTTGTGACCCGTGCGCGGATCTCTTCGTCACTCCGCTGCAGCTCGGGATGGTCACGGTTGACGTGCTCACGCGCGAGCCGGAACAGCTCGTCGTCGTCTGCACCCTCGAGCTGGTGACCGCAAGGGCATTCGATGGCCCTCATGGCATGGCCCTCCTTTCGTGTGGCGTTGATTTCCAGGTCCGGCGCCCGTCGTATGCGCCTGGAAGGGCGAAGACAAGGCCGCTCATCGCGGTCAGTGCCGCGACGGCACCGAGCGTGGCCCCGCTCCCGAACGCGTCTGCGCTCAAGCCTCCGAGCAGGCCACCCGCGACGAGCCCGCCGTCTCGCCAGAAACGGTAGACGCCGGTCGCGCGCGCGCGCTCGAAAGGACGCACGGCATCGGAAACGGCCGCAAGGAGCGTCGGGTACACGAGCGCCGTGCCGACGCCGAGAACGACCGCCGCCGCGACCGCGCTGCCGAACGCGCCCTTCGCCGCAGCCAGGATGACGAAGGCTGCGGCCTGCACGATCATCCCCCAGACGACGAGCGGCCTTCGTCCGACGTGGTCGGAGAGCGCCCCCGCGCCGAGCTGCCCGACGCCCCATACCGCCGGATAGAGCCCTGCCACAAGCCCGATCTCGCCGTGGGAGGCGCCGTGCGCCGCCATGTACAGCGGCACGAGCCCCCAGGCAACAGCGTCGTTCAGGTTGTTGACGAAGCCCGCCTGTGCGAGCCGTGGGAGCGATCCACCCACGCGCGTTCCGTGCGTTGCCTCCTCGAGCCGGACGTGCGGCAGCGTCTCCCGCACGAGAGCGAGGGTGAGCGCGAGGCCCAGAGGCGCGAGGAGCGCCGCTCCCGCCCAGACGACCGTACGCGGGCCGAACGACGCGGCCAGCCAGCCGGTCGCCGCTGCCGTCAGCGCGACGCCGACATAACCGGCCGACTCGTTGAAGCCCAGCGCGAGACCGCGACGGCGCGGCCCGACGAGATCGATCTTCATCAGAACGGTCATCGACCACGCGAGCCCTTGGCTGGCCCCGAGAAAGACGTTCGCGGCGACGACGAAGCCCCAATTCGGAGCCAGTCCAATCAGGAGCGGAGCCGGCAAGGCGAGAGCCCACCCCGCGGCGAGGACGCGCTTCCGCCCGTAGTGGGCAAAGTGGCCCGCAGCCAGGTTCGCGAATGCCTTTGCAGCGCCGAACGCAACGATGAAGCTCAGCAGCGCACTGTTCGACGCGACGCCGAAATCCTGCTCGCCGAGCGGGGCGAGCACGCTGCGCTCGAGCCCGACGAGGGCGCCGACGAGCGCATTCAGACCGACGAGCAGCCCGAACTGCGTTGCGTTGTCGCGCAATCCGAGCCGGACGTCGCTCATCGCCGGTTCGCGGCGACGATCGCTTCTTGATCGGCAGGCGCCGGCGGAAGGTCTTCGAGCAATGCCCGCACGAAGTCCTGCGGTTCACGTCGCGCGACGGCCGCGTTGTGCCGCCGCTCGTAGCCGATCGTCGAAAACGGATTCCCGGACAGCGACCGGCCGCAGACCGAGCCCGCGTAGTGGCTCGGGAGGACGAGCACCCCGTCGGGGAGCCCGAGGAGCCGGTCGAGCGACTCGCGCAGCGCACGGGCGTGTGGCTCGGGATCGCCTCCGGCGTGGAGGTCCGGCCTGCCGACGTCGCCGACGAGCAGCGAGTCACCGGTGAACACGAGCCAGGGCTCGTCCGTGCCCCGCTTGAGATCCGAGACCACGTAGGCGTGATGCGCGGGCGCATGACCGGGCGTCGCCAGCGCCCGCACGATCGTGTTCCCGAGCTCGATGCGCGCACCGCCCGCGAGGGAATCGTGCGGAAACTCCACTTCGGCGCCCGCCGGCAGATATGCCGTCGCGCCGGTCGCTTCCACGAGGGCAGGGAGACCCGACACGTGGTCCGCCTGCACGTGGGTCTCGAAGACCGCGACGATCGGCGCGCCGGCCCGCTCCGCTTCCTCGAGGTAGCGAGCGACGAGCCGCTCGTGCGGATCGACGACCGCGAGCCGTGAGTGCGTCAGACAGCCGAACAGATAGCTCGCGCAGGCCGTTTCCGGATAGAGGAAGGGACGGAGAATCACCGACCTCACGGAAGCAGCCGCGCGGGCGCGGCGCTAGACGAATTCCGCCATACGTGGTATCGGTCCCACCGATGGATCCGTCCACGACTCTTCGCGAGGTCTGGGACACGACCCGCCTCCGCCTGCTCGTCGAGATCGAACGGCGCGGGAGCGTCTCGGCCGCAGCACGGGCGATCGGAATCGGGCAGCCGACGGCGAGCCAGCACGTGCGCCTGCTGGAGACGGCCGCCCGGCGCCGCCTCGTCGAGCGCGACGGCCGCGGCTCCCGGCTCACCGAGGCGGGACGCGTGCTCGCGGCGCGGGCACGTGACGCGCTGAGCGCGCTCGAGACGGCCGAAGAGGAGCTCCGCGCGCTCGACGGCCTGCTCACCGGCACGATCCACCTCGGCGCGTCGACCGCGCCCGGGGCGTACCTCCTGCCCGATGTCCTCGGTTGTTTCCGCCGCGAATACCCGGGCGTGACGGTCGACGTCGAGGTCGCTGCGAGCGGAGAGATCCTCCGCCGCCTGCGCGAGGGTCGCGTCCAGCTCGCTGTCGTCGGAGCTCAGGAGGCGGATCCGAAGATCGTGCTGGAACCCTTCCTCGAGGACGAGATCGTCGGCGTCGCGAAGCCAAAGCTCCTCCCCCTCGTGGAGGGCGAGCTCGATCCGCGCTTGATCGCAGACGTCACGCTGCTCTCGCGCGAGGCGGGCTCGAGCTCGCGCGAGCTCATCGAGGCGGAGCTGCGGGCGGCTGGCGTGTGGCCGCGCGATCGGTGGGAGCTCGGTTCGCCCGAAGCGGTCAAGCGTGCCGCCCGCGAGGGGCTCGGGATCGCGTTCCTCTCACGCTACGCGGTCGCGGAAGAGGTCGAGACCGGACACCTGGAGCCCTTCAGGCTCGCCGGGCGGCCCCCGCTCCGGCGGCACTTCTTCGTCGCCCGGCCGGCCGGACGCGGGCTCGCCCCGAGCGAGCGCGAGTTCGTCGCCACGTTGACGCGCTGCTGCGCGAAGAGCGCCACGTACGCCGAGGCGTGCGTGGGCGCCGTCCGCGCTTAGAATCCGACGCGTTCCGGCGAGGGCAGCGGGTTCCGCGGCAGGCCGGGCCGTGGGTCGCCCAGGTTGTAGTCGCTCGGCGCGACGTCGTTCGGCCGCTCGGCATAGAAGAGCGACGCGAGCGCCTGGATCTGTTGACGCCCGACTCCCAGCTCGAACTGGCCGCCGCCGTACATCCGGATCCCGTTCGTGTCGCAGTGCTCGACGTACTCGAGGAGGCGCTCGAGCGTGCCGAAGCGCGACGGCTTGATGTTCGCCCAGCCCGGCGTCACCGGCAGCGCGCGCAGGTCCTGCACCGAGTGGATGGGCGCGTCGAAGCTTAGCCGGTGCTCTTCTCCCTGGAGCGCTGCGCCACACTCGCCGTCCAGCGACGCGTCTTCGAGCACGGCCTCGGGGAAGAGCTCGACGGCGGTCCGATAGAGCTCAGGATCGGGTACGACGTCGACCGGCGTCCCGACGTAGTACGCCTTGAAGTCGAGCACCCGCACGCGCTCCGTGGCCGCGAGCCTCTCCATGAACGGACGATCCCAGTCGTTCTCGGGGTCGAGCTTGAACTCGAGCTCCGGGTTGTGCTCGAGCCACGCGAAGGCGTCGCCGCGCGTGGAGACGACGAAGCGGACCGGGCGGTACTCGCGCTCGACGGCCGCACCGAGGGAGAGACCGTTCTGCCGCAGCGCGAGATCGAGCGCCGCGCTCTCGAACGCCCACCGCCGGTAGTCGGCGAAGGCCTCCATCTTCGGCCGCACCTCGAAGAGCTGCAGGCTCTCGAGCTCCGCCGAGAGCGCACCGAGCGTGGTCCGGCGAGGCGTCTCGAGCTCCGGAAACCAGTCGTGGTCCTCCGCCGTATAGGTGACGTCCTCGCCTCGACCTTCCTGCCCCTCGCCGGTGAGGACGATGGTCGTCGTCACCCGCGTGAACTCCGACGAGACGTCGATGGAGCGGCGCTCCGTCGCGAAACCTTCGACAACGACGTCGAGGCCGCGCAGCCGGTCCCAGAGCGGCGGCATCAGCCGAGCGTCGGCTCGACCTTGCCGCTGGGCTCGACGCGCATCATGTGCGCGACCAGCGGGATCGCCGCCAGGATCGGGATGCCGCAAACGGGCCAGAGGATCTGGTAGCCGTCGGTCGAGTGCAGGAACGGCCGCGCGAGGTCGATGGCGGCGCCGGCGACAGGTGCACCGAGCAGCAGCCCGAGACCCTTCGTCGTCGTCGCGAGCCCGGAGATCGCGCCGCGGTGCTCCGGCGGCATCAGCTTGAAGAGCAGCCCCCAGGCGAGCGTCATCACGGTCCCGCCTGCAACCGCGACGGGGACGATCAGGGCGAAGTACCAGTCGTGCCACGTCGTTGCTATGCCCGCGACGAGAAACCCGCCGCCGTACACGAACGAGGCCAAGAAGATCACCCTCGCGATCCCGAAGCGGTCCCCGAGCCTCCCGGCGATCAGCGCCGCGATGACGTATCCCGTGGCCACGGCGCCGAGCAGTGCGGACGAGATCGCCTTCGACTGATGCAACCCGTCGATGACGTACAGGACGACGAAGGTGCGCGCCGCCGCGAAGGTCCCCTCCCAGGCGGCGTTTGCGAGCAGGAAGCGGCGTACTTCCTTCTCCTCACGCAGGATGCGCCAGCTGCGCCTGAAGTACGCGCGGACGCCGTCGAACACGCGGCCGTGCCCCCCGTCTTCCGAGACCCACAGGATCGTCGCGCCGCAAGCGGCGGTGGTGACGAACGCGGCGAGCACGAACGGCGCGGCGTGCCACACCTTCAGAAGAAAACCTCCGCCGACGAGGGCCGCGCCGAGCGCGATTCCGCGCAGCACGTGCTGGATGCCCTGCGCGCGCCCGTAGGTCGATGACGGCAGGAGATCCGGATACAACCCGCGATAGGGCGGCTCGTAGACGTAGTAGGCGAAGAAGAACGCGAGGACGATCAGCGTCGTCGTCCAGAGATTCGGCATGAACGGCATCAGCAGCAGGCAGAAGCCGAGCGGACCGAGCGCGGCGAGCATGAAGGGACGGCGGCGCCCGAGCGGCGTGTGGAACGTGTCGCTCCAGGGTCCGATCACCGGGGAGAGCGCGAGCGCGAAGATGCCCTCCGCGCCGAGCACGAGGCCGATCAGCGTTCCCGACGTCGTGAAGCGGTGCAGCAGCGGCGGCAGATAGGCCGCTGTCGTCGTGATCGAAAAAGCGAGCCCGAAGGCCCCGAGCCCGAGTGTCCAGAAGAGGCTCCGCCGCACGGCCGGCGAACGCCGAGCAGCTTCGGCGGTGAGCTGCGCCACGGACTTAGAGAGTCGCAGCCTCGCGTTCGCGCGCCAGCCCGCTGCAGACGACCTCGATCACCGTCTGCTCGGCGAGCGCGACTTGCTCGTCTCCGTCCTCGAGTTGACCCAGCACCCAGCCGGTCAGGATCTCCTCGAGCGCGCCGTAGAAGACGTAGCTGACCATGCGCGGATCGACGTCGGGGCGAAATTCGCCCTCCTCCTGGCCGCGCGCGATGATCCGCTCGAGTCCTGCGAAAGCCTGGTCGATCTCGTCGATCCGCTGCTGGAGATGCGAGCTGCGGGTCACCTCGCGAACGAGGACACGGACGAGGTCGGGATCGCGGCGCCAGGCCCGCAGCAGGATCTTCGCGATCCCGGCCAGACGTTCCCGCGCCGTTTCGTCCGTCTCCTCGACCGAGCGGACGGCGTCCAGGACGTCCCGCCAGGTCTCGCGGAAGATCGTCTCGAGCAGCTCTTCCTTCGAGCGGAAGTAGTGATAGAGCAGCCCGTGCGCGACGCCGGCCTCCTCGGCGATGTCGGCGACGCGGCAGGTGTGGTAGCCCTTGCGCGCGAACACGCGCACGGCGGCGTCGAGGATGAGCCGCCGCTTGTCCTCCTGGCTTGTTGAACGGTCAGTCAACGGGATGAGTGTAGTGGTAGCGTCGCCCAGTGGTGCTGCGCGGCCTGTTGGTCGTCGATTTCACGCGCTACCTGCCCGGCCCCTTCGCCAGCCGTGAGCTGTTGCGGCTCGGCGCACGTGTCGTGCGGGTCGAGACGCCTGAGGGCGATCCGCTGCGATCGGTCGCGCCCGGCTGGGACGCCGCGCTCAATGCGGGCAAGGAGTCCGTCGTCTGGGATCTCGACAGCGATCCGCGCCTCGGCCCCGAATTGTGTTCGCGCGCGGACGTCGTGCTGGAAGGATTCCGCCCCGGCGTTGCCGAGCGGCTCGGCATCGGCACGACCGACGTTCCCGACTCGGTCGTCTACTGCTCCGTGACGGGTTTCGGCGCCGGTGAGAGGCGCGCAGGTCACGACCTCAACTACGTCGGCTGGGCGGGCCTTCTTGCCGACACGGCGCCCGCGCTCCCGCCGGTGCAGATCGCGGACCTGGCAGGCGGTGCCCTCTACGCAGTCATCGAGATTCTCGGCGCATTGGTCGAACGCGAGCGAACAGGGCATGGCGCACGTCTCTCCATCTCCATGACGCACAACGCACATCGACTTGCCGCGCACCGGCTGCTCGGCGAGCGGGAGCGCACGCTGACCGGCGGGCTCGCCTGCTACCGGATCTACGAGACAGCCGACGGCCGCTTCCTCACGATCACTCCGCTCGAGCCGAAGTTCTGGCGGCGACTCTGCGCGTTGATCGGTCGTCCGGACCTCGTCGAACGCCACTACGACGAGGACCAGGAGGCGCTCGCTGTCGATGTGGCCGCAGTTTTCCGTGAACGCCCGCTCCACGACTGGGTGCAACTCTTCGAGGGCGAGGACGTGATGGCCGGGCCGGTCGCGACACTCGAGGAAGCCGCAGCCTGGCTGGGCGAAGAGCGCTCCGCCGACCGCGCACCGGGCCTCGGAGAGCACACCGACGGGTGGCGGGCCGAGCTCGGCCTCATTCGAGGGATGGCAAGCTCCGAAAGCGAGGACGATCTCTGAGGCGGATGTCTCTGCGCCGCGCGCCCTCCTTCCTTTGCCTCGCGCTCTGCGCGACCGCCCTCGTGGGCTGCGGGGGCGACACGTTTGCCTTCGATCCTGTCGCCAATGCCGCCACCAAGACGGCCGATTCGACCTCCGCCCGCGTCGACTTTACGGCATCGATGACGCTCGGAAGCATGGGGACGATGTCGTTTGCAGGCCGCGGACTCTTCGACGGGCAGTCGAAGTCGGGCTGGATGAACATGACGTTCAGCCTGCCTCCGGCGGCTCAGGCGCAGCTCGGCGCGAACCCGACGATGGAGATGATCTTCGACGGCAGGGACGGCTTCGTCGTCTACATGCGGTCGTCGATGTTCCCGGGCTTGCCGGCAGGCAGCTGGGTGAAGATGGATCTCGCGAAGCTGGCCGACAAGCAGGGCGTCGACCTCGGTGGGTTGACGAATGCGAATCAGGCCGATCCGTCGCAGACGCTGCGGATGCTGATGGCGTCGAGCGACTCGCGAGTCCTCAACTACGACCGCGTGCGTGGCGTCCTCACGACGCACTACGCGCTACGCGTCGATCTGAAGCGGCTCGCGAAGGACAACAAGGATCTCCGTGAGGCGCTCGAGAAGGTCATCGAGGTAACCGGCGTCGATTCGTATCCCGCAGAGGCCTGGATCGATTCGCAGGGGCGCGTCCGCAGGATCAAGGTCGACATCTCGCTGGGCGCACAGCTCGGCACACCCATGACGATGACGATGACCGAGGATCTGTACGACTTCGGCGTGAGAACGAACATCGCCCCGCCGCCCGAGAACCAAGTCGTCGACGTGTCGAAGCTCGTCGGCGGCTGAGAGACAACAGGTAGACCTCGGCGGCGGCCGCACCGCCGGAGGCATATCCCTTCCAGGATCCGGACTCCGCGGCGTGCCGCCGTCGAAGTTACGCGTCGCGACGCCGCCAGGCGCGTCTGGTCGAGCCACTTGTTGAAGAAAAGTCACACATTCGACACACCCATCCCGTCCGAACGAGACGCGGCCGGCCGGCGTCCCCACCGGACCGTCTGGGGACAGCCCCCGGCCACGGCCGGAACGGCCGTGGCCGGCAGGGGCGGGCCCGCGCCTGCGCGCAGGCGCGCTCCTAGGCCTCGGGCCGCGTGTTTCCGGGCAGCGCCTGCGTGAGCTGGCCGAGGGCCTGCGTGACCTCGCTCGGGATGATCCAGACCTTGTTCGACTCGCCCCGCGCGATCTGAGGGAGCACCTGGAGGTACTGGTAGGCGAGGAGCTTGGGGTCCGGATCCCCTTCGTGGATCGCGCGGAACACCGTGTCGATCGCTTTCGCCTGACCCTCCGCCTGCAGGATGGCCGCCTGCCTCTGACCCTCGGCGCGAAGGATCGCGCTCTGCTTCTCACCTTCCGCGGTCAGGATCTGGGACTGCTTCACACCCTCCGCCGTAAGGATCGCGGCACGCTTCTCCCGGTCGGCGCGCATCTGCTTCTCCATCGTCTCCTTGATCGACCCCGGCGGATCGATCGCCTTCAGCTCGACGCGGTTGACGCGGATCCCCCACTTGCCGGTCGCCTCGTCGAGGACGCCGCGGAGCTGGTTGTTGATCTCGTCGCGGGACGTCAGCGTCCGCTCGAGCGCCATGCCGCCGATGACGTTGCGGAGCGTCGTCACCGTGAGCTGCTCGATCCCCTGGATGTAGTTGGCAATCTCGTACGTCGCGGCCTTCGCGTCGGTGACCTGGAAGTAGATGACGGTGTCGATGCTGACGACGAGGTTGTCCTCGGTGATCACGGGCTGCGGGTCGAACGAGACGACCTGCTCGCGCAGGTCCATCATGTCCCGTACGCGATCGATGAAGGGAACGACGATCGCCAGCCCCGGAGAGAGCGTCCGCGAGTACCGGCCGAGGCGCTCGACGACACCGGCACGAGCCTGCGGGACGATGCGGATCGTGCGCCCAAGCGTGAGCAGCACGAATGCCGCAACGACGAGTAGGACGATCAGGCCAGCGGTCATCTCTTCTCCTTACTCATAGACGAGTGCGGTTGCGCCCTCGATCTTGACGATCTCGACACGAGTGCCCGGCTCGAGCACCTGATCCTCCATGTAGGCACGCGCGGACCATTCCTCGCCCCCGATGCGGACCCGGCCACCGTTGACGTCCACCCGCTGCACGACAACGCCCTTCGTGCCCTCGAGTGCCGCGGTACCCGTTCGAAGCGCCGCCGGCATGTGGAGATGCCGCTTGGCGATCGGCCGCAGGATCCAGACGGAAGCGACCGAGCCGGCGATGAACACGAGCAGCTGCAGCACGACGCCGAGCCCGACCACCGCGACGACGGCGGCCGCGACGGCGGCGAGGGCAACGGGCCCGAGAAAGAACATGCCCGGCGTGAAGATCTCGCCGGCCGTCAGCAGCACGGCCGCAATCGCCCAGATCAGCCAGGCGGGCACGACCGGATCGTAACCGGGTCAACCGGGTCGGCTGAGCCCCAGCGCCGCCGGCAGGCCGTAGAGATCGGTCAGGCGTTCCTCGACATCCGGATGACGGTCTTCGCGGTCGATCAGGATCGCGCGCATCCCCAGTGCACGGGCGCCCTCGACGTCCTCCTCCAGCGAGTCGCCGACCATGACCGCGTCGGCAGCCGCGACTCCGAGCAGGTCGAGCGCCGCCTGGAAGATCGTGGGGTGCGGCTTGACGCGGCCGTGCGAGCGTGAATCGACGATCGCGTCCACGTCGAGCCGGTGGTGCGCGACGAACTCTGTGAGGTCGCGGATGCCGTTCGAGACGACGCCGATGCGAAGCCCCGACGCGCGCAGCTCCTCCAACACCGGGATCGCGTCCTCGAACAGCTCGAAGTTCTCGGATACCTCCCAGCCCTGCTCGATCTCGGTCGCGCAATCGGACGCGATCTCGAGCGGTCCGCCCATGCCGACGAAGATCTCCTCGGTGAAGCGATGCCAGATCGTCTCGTCGTGGAGCAGCTCCGGATGCCGCTTCAGATTGAGGACGGCGGCCTCGCGCGCGTCCTCGTAGCGGCCTGCATCGAGCATGACGCCGTGACGCTCGGCGACGCGGGCATAGCGCTCGGCCGACAACTCCGGGCCCGGTCGGCAGAGCGTGAAGTCGACGTCGAAGAGAACGGCACGGAGATTCATCACGGGTGCTCGAGCAACCAGCGAACTGTCTCCAGGTGCTGGTCCTGGAACCTGCTGTCGAAGGCCCAAGCGACGGTCTGGCCGATCGTCCACCAGCGCGAACGCTCGCGGTCGAGGCCGAGCTCCGACGTGAGCCGGTCGAGCCGGTGGAGGACATCGGCTCGCGTCCCACCGAGCTCGAACGACCGCACGATCGGCGCCACGCTGAACTCGCGCTCCCCGATCAGCGGCTTCGGGTCGATCGTCAACCACGGCTCACGTTGCGCGGCCAGGACGTTGTCGCCGTGGAGGTCCTGGTGGAGCAGGATCTGCTCGCCCTGCGAAGAGGACAGCTGCTGCAAAGCGTCCGTCGCGGCGTCGAGGAGGCTGCGCTCGCACGGCCGGCCTGCGCGCTCCCACTCGCGCGGAAGGTATTCGACCCACCACACCGCCTCGTCGGCGAGGCTATGGAACGGCTCGCCCGCGTTCTTCCACAGCCGCGGCAGCAGCCCGACGATCACGTCGAGCGCCTCGTCGGCATCGATCTCCGCGAGCTTCGTCCCGGGCTCACAGCGCTCGATCAACAGCGCCCACCGGTCCTCGTCGTACTCGAGCAGGCGCACGGCGCCTTCGCCGTTCCAGAGCGCGAGGGCTTCGGCCTCGTGCTCGGACTCGCGGTGCGGATAGATCAGCTTCAGGACCGCGGGCGTGCCGTCGGGAAGATCGGCGCGGACGGTGTATCCGGCGGCACCGGCGAGGTACGGCTCGCCGAGCCGCAGCGCCCATTCCTCTGCACATTCCTTGGCGAGGTCGGGGACGCGCTCGAGCCAGACGCCGTGCGTCAGACCGGTGCCGGCCACCGGTACGCGTTGGCCCGCCGGTTGGCCAGCGAAGGCAGCTTCGCGCGGATGTCGCGCAAGTGCGCGAGATCGAGCTCCGCCGCGATCACCGTCTCCGCGTCCGGCGCCTGCGCAACCACGATCCCCCAGGGGTCGGCGATCAGCGAGCGTCCGTACGCGGGCTTGCCGGGCAGCGTCTCGCCGATCTGCGCGGCGGCGGCGACGTAGAGCTGGTTCTCGATCGCCCGCGCGCGAAGAAGGACGTGCCAGTGATCCTTGCCGGTCGGTGTCGTGAAGTGCGCGGGCACGGTGACGAGCTCGGCACCCTCGAGCGCCAGGATGCGATACAGCTCCGGAAAGCGGATGTCGTAGCAGACCGAAAGGCCGACCTTCCAGTCCTCGATCTCCGCGACCACCGGCTCTTCGCCCGGCTCCTCAGCCTCGGATTCGCGGTAGACGACCCCGCCGACCTCGACGTCGAAGAGATGGATCTTGCGGTAGGCGCCGACGATCTGACCTTCGGGATCGAAGACGAGCGACGTGTTCGAGAGCTTCTCGCGGCCTTCACGCCGTTCCGTGATCGAGCCTCCGACGAGCGTGATCCCGTGCTGCCGGCTCCAGCGCGACATGGCCTCCACCGATTCGCCGCCCTCGATCGACTCTGCGGTCGCGTGCGAGACGGCCGCGTCGCCGATCGCGTTCCACTTCTCCGGCAGAACGACGACGTCGGCGCCCGTGGCAGCGGCCTTCGAGACGAGCCGCTCGGCCGTTGCTAGGTTCGCAGCCTTGTCGGCGCGGCTGGTCATCTGCACGCACGCAAGGCGGATTCGATCCGGCATGGCCGCAGAATAGCCTTGGGCCCGTGACGCAGACCGAGGGCGTACCCTCCGCTCGTGAGCCCGGTCTACTGGAAGCCGCGCTATCCCACTCGCTCGATGCGTGAGCGCGCCTGGGCGAAGCGCGCGCTCGCACGCGAGCAGGCGGCCCGCCGCAGCCGCCCGCCGGGCGTCCTCTCCCGGGTGTGGTCCCGCTTGCGCAGAGGTACTTGAGTTAGCAACAATCTCGGCAGTTACTTCAAAAGCACAAGTGAGGAGGAGGAGATGTCGTACGGGCTCTTGCTCCTGCGGATCGTCGTCGGCGGGACGATGTTCGCGCACGGAGCACAGAAGCTGTTCGGGTGGTTCGGCGGCGGCGGTCCGAGGGGAACGGCCGGGTTCTTCGGCAACTTCGGGTTCAGGGCCCCGCTCCTGATGGCGGTCGCCGCCGGTCTGGCCGAGAGCGGCGGGCTGCTCTTCGCAGCCGGTCTGGTCACGCCGCTTGCAGCGCTCGGAATTGCGATCGTGATGCTGAACGCGATCGGGCTCGTGCACTGGCCGAAAGGCTTCTTCAACGCGAACGGCGGCTACGAGTTCCCGCTGACGTTGCTCACGGTCGCGGTCGCGGTTTCCGCGATCGGCCCGGGGCGCTTCTCGGTCGATCGCGCCATCGGCTGGGACGACAACATCAGCGGCGTCTGGTGGGGCGTCGGCGTGGCCGTTGCCGCCGTGGCGGTCACGCTCGTGACGCTGACCCTCGCCCGGAGGCGCGAACGACTACATGCGGCCCCAGCCGCCTAGCGAGGCCGTAACCACTCGCCAGCCACCAACATCGAAAACTGAGGCTAAGTGCTCCCGGCCGTAAGTTCGCTCGTCGTTATGCGGCCAGTTGAAGCTGGGGTTGGTGTGCCGCGAGGCGGTCGATCAGCGCGGCGAGGTCGTCGCGGGTGAAGCGCCAGTCGAAGGGCTCGGCGATCTCGTTCCAGTGGTGTTCGAAAGCGTTGAGGGTGCGAGCGATGTCTGCCACGTTCTCGAAGTCGTTGGGCTCGAGCAGCTTGCGCTGGACGATTGAGAAGAAGATCTCGAGCTGGTTGAGCCAGCTGGCGTGTACGGGCAAGTGGACGAGGACGAGGTTTGGCCAGCGCTGCTCGAGCCGCTTGACCGATTTGCGGCCGCGATGGGAGGAGCCGTTGTCGACGATCCAGAAGACCCGTCGCGCGGAGGCGTAGGGCTGCTTGGTCATCACTTGCCGGACGAGCTGGTCGAAGGGCTCGATTCCGCCTCGTGCTTCCGAGCGGCCGAAGACGCGTGGGCGTCTGCCGCCGCGGCGTCCGATGTCGAGCGCGGCCAGGTAGGTGAGCGCACCGTTGCGACGGTAGGTGTGCTCGACCCGTTGCCCGCGCGAGCCCGGCGACGGCGGCAGCGTCTCGTGGATGCGAGCGCGAGCCTGGATCGACGGCTTCTCGTCAGCGCAGATCACGAACTCGCCCGGGTGCAGCAACCTCCCCTCCCATCTGCCCTGGTAGAGGTCGAGCACCGGCCCCGCCTTCTCCAGGAAGGCCGGGTCGGTGGGGAAGATCCAGGAGCGGTGCTGCCACGGCTTGAGCGCGTCTTCGCCCAGCCAGCGGGCGATCGTCGAGGCAGAGGCCCCGGTGACGCCGCGCTCGATCACGAGCCGGTGCAGCTCAGCGCGCGAAAAGCGCGACAACGGCAGGCCGTGCTCGCGCGGCAGCCCGCAGGCGATCGCCTTCACCAGCGCGACCTCTTCCGGGGGGAAAACGCCGCGGGCGGCCCGGTCGCGGTCGATCGCGAAGACCATCCAGCCGTTCCTCGAAGAAGCGTTTCCGCCACAACGACACCGTCCGCAGCGCGCAGTCAAGGCGACGGGCAATCTCCGCGTTCGTCTTCCCCTCGGCGGCAAGCAGCACGATCTTCGCCCGCAGCACTTCACCGTGCAGCACCGTGTAGCGGGCAGCGCGCGAACGCAGCTCCCGCGCTTCCTCCTCGCTCAAATCGATCCTGAAGGGACTCTTCGCCATGACGTCGTCTTCAACGCCCAGCCGGCGGTCCCTCCAACCGATCGTGCGCGTATTACCAGCCGGGAGCACTAAGGCACGCGAAGCGGCCTTAGCCTCAGTCGAACCGACGCGGACGGGGACGCCTTGGCGCCACCGTGCGCGCGACGCGACGAGATCGCCCAGATCGTTCTTGGGCGAGCCCGTTCCCGCGCGCGGAGGCGAGACCGCGTCTCGCCGGGAGCGCAAACGAACATCGGCCTTGCCGAGCCATGAAGGAGGGGCCCGCGGGGGAACCATCGGTTCCCCCGCGTCCCGATCGGGGTGCCCAGATTTGAACTGGGGACCTCTCCGACCCGAACGGAGCGCGCTACCAGGCTGCGCCACACCCCGGAGAAGGCACAAAGAGTAGCCGCTTCCGGCGCAGACCGGTCACACCTCTCCCGCTAAGTTGCCTCCATCGACAACTGGAGGCATGAGCGATGAACATGGTCATCCTGACCGGCAACCTGGCAAGCGACGTGGAGTTGCGGGAGTTCGGCGAAGAGAAGCGGCTCGCGACGTTCAGGCTCGCCGTGGATCGCAACGGGAAGAGCGACGATGCCGATTTCTTCCGGATCGCCGCCTGGGATCGGCAGGCGCAGCTCTGTGCGGACTATCTGGCGAAAGGACGCAAGATCGGGGTCGAGGGCCGTCTGAGGTATCGCACGTGGGAGGACGAGGGCCAGAAGCGGAGCATGGTGGAGGTCGTCGCCCATCGCATCGAGTTCCTGTCGGCGCCGTCTGAGTCAGCTGCGGAGGTTGTGCCCTTCGAGGCCGCCGTCGCCTAAAAAGTCCTCGATCGCTCTGGCGCACGCGTCCGGTCGCTCGCCGATCAGGAGGTGGCCGCAACCGGGTATGACGCGCAGGCGTGCCCGCAGGCGCCGCGTGTACTCGAACGCGTCGTCGAGCGGTAGCTGGACGTCCTCCGCGCCCCAGAGGACGAGCACCGGGCAACGAACGGCTTCGAGCTCTTGCCGGGGATCGTCGACGCGGAGCGCTTGCCAGGCGCCGTCCACGTCGGTGTGGAGCAGCTGCGCTGCGAGGAAGCCCTCGACGGCCTCGTCCGTCAGCCCGATCGGGTCGGCGACCGAGACGAAGCCGAAGACGATGCGGCGCAACAAGCCCGACCGCGACACCCAACCGCGATAGCGGGCAGCGAGCCGACCGGGCCGAACCGATGTGAACAGGGAGAGCAGCTCCCGTCCCCAGACGTTGCCGATGCTCAGGCCGGCCGCCCCCGCGAGGACCACCGCCTGGACGTCCGCGGGCCGGCGGAGGGCAAGCCGCAAAACCACCATCCCTCCGAGCGAGTGTCCGATGACGGGAGCGGGCAGCATCCCCTCCCGCTCGGCGACCAGCGCCACGCGATCGGCGAACGGCTCGAGCCCGGAAACGGCGGGAAGCGCGCTCGAGCCGCCGTGGCCAGGGAGGTCGGGAACGAGCAGCCGGTGCCTTCCGGCCAACAACGGCGCGAGCTCGGTCCAGTTGGAGGCGGCCCCGCCCAAGCCGTGAACGAGCACCAGCGGAGGCCCGTCACCGCCCACGAAATACCGCATCCGGACGGCCTTGATCTCGGCAAAGCACTCCTCGAGCCCGGCCAGCTTTGCGTCCGTCACCACCGCCGATTATCCTTGGAGGCAATGAATGCTCTGGGAGGGCCGGCCCGTTGAATCCGGCATCAACATCTGGAGGTTCGATCTAGCCCGCTGAGCGCGTCGCGCAGGCGGGCTTTTTCGTGCACGAGAGAGGAGAGTCAATGCCGAACCACCTCACGCCCGAGGAGCTGTCGAAGGAACTCGGGATTGACCGCCAGGAGGTCATCCGCGTCTGCGTCGAGGAAGGCGTGCCCATCTACCAGGGCAAGATCGACAAGACGCTGTTCCAGGCACAGCTAGAAGCGCTCGGCGTGTTGCAGAAGCACTGACGCTTAAGCAGACTTGCGCGCCGGCTGGCGCCGGCTTCGAGAGCCGCTCTTCGGGGCGGCTTTCGGCTTCGAGGCGGACGTCTTGCGGCCCTTCGCCTCGGCGACGCTGCGCTTCAGCGCCTCCATCAGATCGACGACCGGCGCCTCGGGCACCGGCTCCGGCTTTGCGATCTCCTGGCCCTCAAGCTTCGCCTCGAGCATCTGCCGGAGATCACTGCGGTACTGGCTCTCGAGCTCCGACGGATCGAATTCGGCGACGAGGCTCTGCATGACCTGCTGCGCGAGCTTGAGCTCGGTCTCCTTCACCTCCATCCCGGCGACGGCCTCCTCGATCTCGGCCTGCGAGCGCACGTCCTCGGCGAGGAAGAGCGTCTCCAGCACGAGCGCGTCACCCTTCGGCCGGATGAGGCAGAAGTATTCCGCCCCCCGCAGGACGAAGCGGCCGATTCCGCCCATGCCCGCCTGCTTCATCGCCTCCAGCAAGAGCACGTAGGGACGGCGCTGAGCCGGTGCGGATGCCGGGGCCAGGTAATACGTGCGGTCGAGATAGACAGGATCGACCTCGTCGAGTTCCACGAAGCGCGTGATGTCGATCGAGCGGGAATCGTCGTGCTGCGCAATCGCCTCGAGATCCGCGTCCTCGACGATCACGAACTCGCCCTTGGCGACCTCCCAGCCCTTGACGATCTCGTCAGGGCCGACCTCACGCTCGTGCGTCGGACACCAGCGCTTCTGGCGGATCGGCGTCTTGCACTCGCGATGGAGCGTGCGGAAGCTGACGTCCGACTGCTTCGCCTTGGGCGTCGTCGCCAGGGCGAGGCCAACGGGGATGTTGACCAGGCCGAAGGAGATTGATCCGTTCCAGATAGTTCGCATAGGGCCGCCTAAGGAATTGTAGAGGGACCGGGTGTTTCGCCCTCGGATGGCCTATCCCTCCACCGGATTACGATGAGGCCGTGGCCACGACAACCGTAACCGGCACGCGCACGATCGCCCGGCTCTGGCAGGACGCGGTCGCCCGCGATCCGGACGGAACGGCCTACCTCGTCCAGGAAGGTGACGAATGGCGCGAGGTCTCATGGGCCGAGGCCGGTCGCGCGGTCGACGAGATAGCACACGGGCTGCTGGCGCTGGGGCTCGGCAAAGGCGACGCGTTCGGGATCTTGGCCTCGACCCGGCTCGAGTGGGTCCTGCTCGACTTCGCGCTCGGCCTCATCGGCGCCGTCGCTGCGCCCATCTACATGAACAGCTCGCCGAAGGACGCCGTCTACGTGATCGAGCACTCCGAAGCCGTCGGCGTGCTCTGCGAGGACGAGACCCAGCGCGCCAAGCTGGACGGGCTCGAGCTCGAGCACGTCCTGACTTTCGCCGACCTAGACGACCTCCGCTCGCGCGGCCGCGAGCACGCGCGGGAACATCCAGAGGCCGTCGAGCAGGCCGCGGCCGCTGTCGGCGAGGACGATCTCTTCACATACATCTACACCTCTGGAACCACCGGTCCGCCGAAGGCGTGCATGATCTATCACCGCAACTACTACGTGATGGTCGACGAGGTACGGCAGGTCGAGGACTTCACCGTCAGCGACGACCTGATGCTCCTGTTCTTGCCGCTCGCCCACAACTTCGGACGCTGCATGGTCCTCCTCGGCGCGCACATCGGGTACACGATCGCGTTCTGTCCCGATCCGTATGCCGTCGCCGAGGCGCTGCCCGCGGTTCGCCCGACCGTCTTTCCGAGTGTCCCGCGTGTCTTCGAGAAGGTCCACACGACCGTGACGACGAGGTTCGGCGAGGCGACCGGGATGAAGCGACGGCTGATCGACTGGGCGCTCCGCGTGGGATGCGAGGTGAGCGTGCTGCGACAAGAGAACCGCCCCGTCCCGAGCGGGCTCGCACTCCGTCACCGAGTTGCCGACCGCCTCGTCTATTCCAAGGTGAAGGCGCGCCTCGGAGGCAAGCTCCGCATCGCGGTCTCGGGAGGGGCGCCGCTTGCGAAGGAGATCATCGAGTTCTTCCACGCGCTCGACGTGCTCGTGCTCGAGGGCTACGGCCTCACCGAGTGCACGACGGGTGCCACCATCAACCGGCCGACGCGTTACCGCTTCGGCACGGTCGGGCCACCGCTTCCCGGGGTCGAGCTTCGCTTCGCCGACGACGGTGAGGTGCTGATCAAGACGGAGACGATCTTCGGGGGCTACTTCAAGGACGAGGACGCGACCCGCGAGGTCCTCCCCGGAGATGGCTGGTTGCGTTCGGGTGACGTCGGCCACGTCGACGAGGACGGCTTTCTCACGATCACCGACCGCAAGAAGGACATCCTCGTCACCGCGGGCGGCAAGAACGTCGCGCCGCAGAACCTCGAGAACGCCCTCAAGACACATCCGGTCGTCTCGCAGGCGCTCGTCGTCGGCGACCGCCGCCCCTACGTCGCAGCGCTCATCACGCTCGACGAGGGCGTCGTCGAGGACGAGGCCCGGGCACAGGTCGAGCGCGCCGTCGAGGACGTCAACCGCGATCTCTCGCGCTTCGAGCAGATCAAGCGCTTTGCGATCCTCCCGCGGGACTTCAGCATCGAGGAAGGCGAGGTGACGCCGACGCTCAAGCTGAAGCGGCGAGTCTGTCAGGAGCACTTCGCGGCCGAGATCGAGGCGCTCTACTCCTGACCGAGGTCTTTCTCGTGCTCTCCGCGTTCCTGGCGAGCGCGGTCGAGATGGTGGAGGCCCTGACGATCGTCCTCGCGATGGGCGTCACGCGTGGCTGGCGCGCCGCCCTGGCCGGCGCGGGCGCAGCCACGCTCGCCCTCGCGGCGATCGTCGCCGTCCTCGGACCGGCGCTCACCGTCATCCCGATCGAGGCGCTCCGCCTCGTCGTGGGCGCGTTGCTGCTCGTCTTCGGGCTCCAGTGGCTACGCAAGGCGATTCTGCGCGCGAGCGGATGGCGTGCGCTCCGTGACGAGGACGCGGTCTACGCGCGCAGGGCGGCCGAGGCGCGAGGCGCGCAGCACGAGCTCCGCGCCGGCCTCGACTGGTACGGATTCACCATCTCTTTCAAGGGAGTGCTGCTCGAGGGCTTGGAGGTCGCGTTCATCGTGCTCACGTTCGGGAGCACGCAGGGAAGTATTCCCCTCGCTGCCGCAGGCGCCGCCGCAGCCGTCGTGCTCGTCGTCGTAGCGGGCATCGTGGTGCACGGACCCCTGAGCCGTGTGCCGGAGAACGCGCTTGCGTTCGCGGTCGGCGTGATGCTCACGACGTTCGGAACGTTCTGGGGTGCGGAGGGCGCTGGGGTCGACTGGCCCGGCGACGACGCCTCGCTTCCCGGCGTCCTCGGGTTCGTGCTGCTCGTCTCGCTCACGTTCGTCACAGCCCTGCGTCGCCGCAGGAGGCTCGCGCCGGCATGAAGCGGTTCGCGACCTTCTGGTGGGAATTCGTCGTCGGAGACGACTGGCGGGTCGCCGCCGGCATCGTCGTCGCCATCGGCCTGACGGCTCTGCTCGCCACGACGTCGATCCCGGCCTGGTGGCTGTTGCCGCTCGCCGTGGCGGCGGTGCTCTGGACGTCCTTGAAGAGAGCGGCGGGCTAGACCACTTAGATCCGGCGGGCGCCGGCGAACGTCGAGGCGTACCAGCCGCTCATCGATGAGATCTTCACGACGTCGCCCGTGTGCGGCGCGTGGATGAACTGGCCGCCGCCGATGTAGATGCCCATGTGGCTGGCACCGGCGAAGAAGACGAGGTCGCCAGGTTGGAGCTGGTCGTACGAAACGGCGGTCCCCATGCCGAGCAGCGCATACGAGCTGTGCGGAAGCGAGACCCCGATCTGGGCGAAGACGTACACGACGAGCCCCGAGCAGTCGAAGCCGCGCGGACTCGAGCCGCCCCAGACGTAGGGCACGCCGAGGTAGCGCATCGCGATCCCGACGACGCCTCCGTGGACGTTCGGAGGAGCGACCGTCGAGCCTTCGGGCGTGGAGGCCCCCACGCCGACGCCCTCGAGCGCGGGCACCGTCTGCCCCGCCACCCGTGACCGCGCCGCCGCGGCGAGCTGCCGCTGCTGCGCGAGCTCGGCCGCTTTCATGCGGGCGATCTCGCCCTTGATCGACGAGAGGAGCTGGCGGCGTGCGGCCAGCTTCGACTCGATCGTCCGCTTCTGCGCCGCCTTCTCAGAGACGACGCGCCGCTGCTCCGCGTGCGCGGTCCGCAACTCGATCCGGTGCCTCTGGACCGCCGCCCTGAACGACGTGATCTGCCGGACGATGCTCGCGTCCTGCTGTGACGTCGAGTTGATCGCCTCCACCCTGTTCAGCAGCTCTTCGAACGAGGTCGACCCGAGCAGAACGGCGAGCGTGGAGGTGTCCTCCGTCGAGGTATAGGCGGTCACCAGCCGCCCTGCGAGCGAGTCCTGCGCGATCGTCAGATTCGCGCGTGCGAGCTTCAGCTGCGTCCGGTTCTCGCGCAGGTCGCCCTCGATCTTTTGCAGGCGGACGTTCGCGAGGTTGTACGCCTCGACGGCGGCACCAAGGCTGCGGTCGATCTCCTGGATCTGTCCGAGCACCCGCTGGGCCTGGGCCTGCTTGCCGGCGACGCTGCCGGGATCACCGCTCGCCGAAGCTGTCGCGCACAGCGCGACTACGGCGACGAGAAACGCCTGCGCCTGTCGCCTCCTGCCGCTAGCCACCAGCTGGGAAGACCGGGGTCGACGGGCGCACCGGAGGGGGCCGGTACGTCACAAGTTCGGCACCCTAGCAACGACTCCGGACGTCTGCAACCGCTTTCTAAGCCTAAAAGTGCCCAATTCTCTCATGTGAGAGGACCGCACAAAGTGGTCGTTTAGGAGGGTTTCCAGCCCTAAATATGCCCAATCGTCCCGATTTCTGAGAAGGCCCGGAAGGTGGCGGATTGCTAGGGTCTCGCCTCGTGCGTTGGCGCAGGGAGAGCCGCCTCGCGCTCGTGCTGGGGCTTGTGCCGGCGCTTCTGCTCGGCGCTTCCCTTTCCGGGGCGGCAGGGGCCGACCGGAAGGGCGGCGAGGCCCTGCGCCGGCAGCAGGTGGGCCTCTCGGCCAGGTCACACACCGCCCTGCTGAGCCTCTACGCGCTCGACTCACGCCTGACGCGGGCCCGCAGCGAGCTGGCGCGTCTCCGCAGCCGCGCCGAGGCACTTCGGACGGAGGAGCAGCGCGTCCGGCAAGAGGCGGCCGTCGTCGCCGGCAACCTGCGCGCCTCCCAGCGCCTCCTCGGCAACCGTCTGCTGACGCTGTACGAGGAGGGCGAGCCGAGCGCGCTGGCGGTCCTGCTCGGCGCCACCTCGCTCGACGATGCGGTCAGCCGGCTCGAGGAGCTGGACCGGAGCGCTCGGCAGGGTGCGCGAGCGGTGACGGACACCCGGAGCGGTCGCGCGAAGCTCGACCGCCTCGCCGCCAAGCTCGCCTCGAACCTACGCGCGGCGCAAGCGCTCGCGACGCGGGCGGAGCAAACGGCGACGGCGCTCGCGACCACGAGGGCCCAACACGTCGCCTACATCGCGTCGCTTGCCCGCCAGAAGCGGCTCAACACACGCGAGATCGCTTCGCTCGACTCCCGGGCGCGACGGGTCGTCGAGCAAGCGCAGGCGGTCGAGGCGCAGACCGCCGCCACGACTTCCGCGGCCCCGATCCCAGTAGCTGCCGGCACGCGCACCCTGACCGTCACCGCGACGGGCTACTCGCTGCCGGGCCACACCTCGACGGGCCTACCCGTCGGCCCGGGTGTCGTCGCGGTCGATCCGTCCGTGATCCCGTTTGGTACACGATTGACGATCCCGGGCTACGGCGAGGGCGTGGCGGCGGACACGGGCAGCGCGGTTCAGGGCTACACCGTCGACCTCTGGTTTCCAACCCTCGCCGATGCACTCGCGTGGGGCCGGCGCACCGTTACGATCACGCTTCACTAGACTTTTCCGGCCGCCTCGGTCGGAGGCGACGCCCAGGATGAGCACACCCGCAAGATTGAACGAGCAGGCGCTCAAGGACGTTCGCGTCCTGATCGTCGACGACCACGACCTGTTCCGGAGCGGACTCCGCAACCTGCTCGAGGACGAGGGGGTCCACGTTGTCGGGGAGGCGGCTGCCGGCCAGGAGGCACTCAAGATCGTTCGCGAGGTCGCGCCCGACGTGGTCGTGATGGACCTGAACATGCCGGGCATGGGCGGCGTCGAGGCGACGCGCCACATCTCGACGATCGCGCCCCTGACGCGTGTCCTGATGCTGACGATCTCGGATCAGGACAACGACGTCATCGACGCGATCCTGGCCGGTGCGTGCGGCTATCTGCTCAAGGACTCGTCGATCCAGGAACTGATCGCGGGGATCCGCGCAGCCTCCATGGGCGAGTCCCTCATCTCACCGGTGATCGCCTCCAAGGTGCTGCAGCGCGTTCGCGCCTCGAGCACGCAGCCGGAGATCGAGAGCGCCATCCGCGCCGAGCTCTCGGAGCGCGAGATCGAGGTGCTGAAGCTGATCGCGAACGGCAAGGACAACGCGATGATCGCTGGCGAGCTTCACATCAGCCCGAAGACGGTCAAGAACCACATCTCCAACATCCTCATGAAGCTGCAAATCGACAACCGCATTCAGGCGGCGGTCTATGCAGTCAGGAGCGGAATCGTCTAGTTCTAACCGGCCGTAGCGCGGGTCTCGTCCGCACGGATGCGCAGTGACGAGAGCAGTGCGCGCAGCTGCGTGAGGTCGACGTCGGCAGTCGAAAGCCGTCGGCCGAGCTGCGCGAGCTCCGAGGCCTTCTGCTGGCTCGCTTCGGCGCCGAGCTTCGCCACGACCTGGGCGATCTTGCGCTCCAGCCGCCAGCGCTCGGCTTCCAGCGCGAGCGCTCTGGCGTAGCCGGCCGTCAGCGTGTGCTCGATGTGGTCGAGGCTCGGAGCATCCTCTCCCGTGGGAGGAGTCTCGAGCAGGTTGCGGATCTCCTCGTGAATCATCAGGGACGACGCCAGGGGTTTCGCGGGGATTCGCACAAGTATCAGGCCTGGGTCCCAGCGCGGCATGGGCCGCCCGGACTATCTTCAGGCCGCCGGGGGCCCATCTTCTTGACTCCAGCGGGTCAGGCTCGAAAAATGCATTCCGCGTGCCCCGCCGTCGCCTCGCCGCCCTCCTCGCCCTGGCCGTCCTCGTCGGCCCCGCCGCGACCTCGGCCCACCCGACTCAGACGACTCCCCTCCAGGCACGGCTCGCGCGTGCGTTGCGAGTCCCGCACGTCGCCCCGGCCCGCTCGGCGGCCGTCGCGCTCGACCTGACGAACGGAACCGTCCTCTACACGCAGAACCCCGCTCGTTCGCTCGCGCCCGCGTCGAACGAGAAGCTGCCGTTGACGTACGCAGCACTCGCCACGCTCGGCGCGACATACCGGATCGAGACGGACGTCCTCGGCGAAGGCGAGCAGGCCGGAACGACCTTCGACGGGACGCTGGTTCTGAAGGGGAGCGGCGACCCGACGCTTTCCACTGCCGGGCTGCGTTCGCTGGCCGCGCAGGTCCGCGCCTACGGGATCCGGCGCGTGACCGACGGCATCGTCGGCGACGAGACGTGGTTCGACGCGCGCCGGACCGTCACCGGCTGGAAGCCGAGGTTCTTCATCGAGGAGTCGCCGCCGCTGTCGGCGCTGATCGTGGACCGGGCGCGTGTCGGGCGCTACGTGACGAGGGCGCCCGCGCTGGCCGCCGCGGCGACCTTCCGCGACGCGCTGCGAGCCGCCGGCGTCGCAGTCGAGGGAACGACTCGTCTCGGCCGTGTCGACGACTTTTCGATCCCGATCGCGCAAATCGAGTCGCCTCCCCTCGCGACGATCATCCGCTTCATGGACCGGCAGAGCGACAACTTCACGGCCGAGATGCTGCTGAAGCAGCTCGGAGCCGTCGAGCTCGACCGCGGTACGAGCTCCGCGGGCGCCTCGGTGGTGATGCGGACGTTGGCCGAAGCGGGCGTTCCGATGGCGGGCGTCCGGGTGGTCGACGGCTCCGGCCTCTCGCGGCTCGACCGGCTCACCGCGAACGCGCTCGCCGCGCTGCTGCAGGCGGCCTGGAGCGATCCCGAGGTCCGCCCCGCGTTCCTCGCCGCTCTCCCGGTCGCGGGAGTCAACGGGACGCTCGAGGATCGTCTCCGCACGCCACCCGCCCGAGGTCGCGTGCTCGCGAAGACGGGAACGACCAGCGACGCGTCGGCTCTCTCCGGCTACGTGAGCAACCGCTTCGCATTCACTGTGTTGCAGAACGGCCACCCGCTGTCCTACTGGTGGGCCCGCCGGGCCCAGGATCGCTTCGCGCAGGTCCTAGCGTCGCAATAGCTCGACCAGGTCCTGCTCCGTCAGGAGCGGGACCTCGAGTTTGCGTGCCTTCGTCAGCTTCGAGTTCCCGGGCTCCTCGCCGACGATCAGCCCGGTGGTCTTCCCCGAGACGGAGTTGAGGACCTTCGCGCCCTTCCCTTCGAGCTCGGCAGCGGCCTCGTCGCGCGTGAACCCTTCGAGCGTGCCCGTGATCACGTACGTGTGGCCAGTGAGCGGACCCTCCACCGGCCTGAGCTCGTCACCGATCTCGAAGCGCAGGCCGAGCGAGCGCAGGTCCTCGACGAGTTGCCGGTTCGCCGCGTCGGAGAACCACTCCGCGATCGCCTCGGCGCGCTCGGGGCCGATACCCTCGACCTCCTCGATCTCCTCCTGGCTCGCGTCGATCAGTCGGTCGACGTGCTCGAAGTGGCGTGCGATGTTCTGCGCCGTCACCCAGCCGACGTCCGGGATGTTGAGCCCGAAGAGCACTCGGTGGAAAGGCACATCCTTGGAGGCCTGGATCGAGTCGATCGCGTTGCTCGCCGAGATCTCGGCATAGCCCTCGAGCTCCATCAGCTGCTCCTTCGTGAGCCGGTAGAGATCGGGAAGCGAACGCACGAGGCCGAGATCCCAGAGGCGGCGCACCGACTGCTCGCCGACGCCTTCGATGTCCGCCGCGGCCTGGACCCAATTGATCAGCGACTCGAGCCCGCGCGAGGGACACGCGCGATTCGGACAGCGGTGCATCGCCTCGCCCTCCGGCTTGACGATGCCGGCACCGCAGAGGGGGCACTTCTTCGGCATCTTGAACGGCTTCGTCCCGGGCTGGTGCTCGCCGGCGGGACCGACGATCTGCGGGATCACGTCGCCGGCGCGCTGGACGATGACGATGTCGCCCTCACGGATGTCCTTGCGATTGATGTCCTCTTCGTTGTGCAACGTCGCACGCGAGACCGTCACACCGCCGACCTCCACCGGCTCGAGCAGCGCCCAGGGATTGAGCGCCCCGGTGCGGCCGACGCGAATCAGGATCTTGCTCAGCTTCGTCTGCGCCGTCATCGGCGCCCACTTGTACGCGCGCGCCCAACGGGGACGCTCGTGCAGCGCGCCGAGCCGCCGCTGCTGGTGGAAGGAGTCGACCTTGATCACGATCCCGTCGATCTCGTAGTCCAGCTCGATCCGTCGCTTCTCCCAGTCGCGGCACTCCTTCGCCACGGACTCGACCGTCTCGTGTCGCTGCGCGTACGGATTCGTCCGGAAGCCGTGCTCGCGCAGCCACTGCAGCGCATCCCAGTGTCCGTCGACCGGTAGGCCGTGGTCACGCCCGAGCCCGTGGATCCAGATCGACAGCGGCCGCCGCGCGGTGATCGACGAGTCCTTCTGACGAAGTGAACCGGCGGCGGCGTTGCGCGGATTCGGCGTCGGCTTCTTCCCTTCCGCGATCAGACGCTCGTTGAGCTCTTTGAAGCCGCTGAGCGGGAGATACACCTCGCCGCGCACCTCGAGCAGCGGCGGCGGACTCTCGCCGTCGGCGAGCTGCATCCGCATCGAGATCGCCCTGATCGTCTTCAGGTTGACGCTGACATCCTCGCCGCGGATCCCGTCGCCGCGGGTGGCGCCCCGGACGAACGCGCCGTTTTCGTAGATCAGATTGATCGAGAGCCCATCGATCTTCGGCTCGGTGACGTACGCGACCCCGGTCGTGCCGAGTCGCTTGCAGACGTCCTGGTGCCACTTCTCGAGCCCTTCGTCGGTCGTGACCTTCTCGAGCGAGCCCATCGCCGTCAGGTGCTCGACCTTCTGGAATTTCTCCGACGGCGGCGCGCCGACGCGTTGTGTCGGGGAGTCCGGCGTGACGAGCTCGGGATGCGCATCTTCCAGGGCGACGAGCTCGTCGTAGATGCGGTCGTACTCGGCGTCGGAGATCTCCGGATCGTCGAGAACGTGGTACCGGTAGAGGTGGTAGTCGAGCAGCTCGCGGAGCTTTGCCGCGCGCTTCTCGTTAGAGGACGCCAAGTAGATCCTCTGCGCTGTCGACGATTGCGTCCGGTTCCTCCGACACGAGCCGCTCGCGGTCGTGGATCCCGCCCCACGTCACTGCGACGGCGTGCATACGCGCTGCCTTCGCGGCGCGAACGTCGAACGGCGAGTCGCCGACGTATGCACACTGCTCCGGATCGACGCGCAGTCGCTGCGCTGCGAGGAGCAGCGGCTCCGGATGGGGCTTGTGCCGTTCCGTCTCGTCCCCGCCGACGACGGTCTCGAACAGATGGCCGACCGGAACGATCGCGAAAGCCAGCTCGACCGTTTCGCGTCGCTTCGCCGTCACGATCCCGAGCCGGCGCCCCTCCTCGTTGAGCCGGACGAGGACGTCGTCCATCCCGGGACAGCAGACGAGCCCGTCGTGCAGTGGCTCGTTGTGCGCACGGTAGACGTCCACCAGCTCCGCGACGCGGTCCGGCGCGAGCGCCTGCATCTGCGCCTCGAGACCGGGCCCGCCGACCGCAGCCATGAGCAGCTCGTCCGGAGGCTCGGCACCGAGAACCTCCTTCGCCGCATGGCGCATCGAGGCAAGGATGATCGCGCCGGAATCGATCACCGTGCCGTCGAGGTCGAAGAGAACGACGGGACACCCCACCAACGCTGATGCTAGCCGCGCGTCTTTCGGCACCGATGCGGCACAGACATGCGCACCGAACCGCGATAGCGTGACTTCAGGGGAGCTCGCATCCCCCGGGGGGAACGCGGACCCGTCCTCAATAGTCGACGCGCACCAGGTACAGGCCCCAGGGCGGCGCCGTCGGTCCGGCGTTGCTTCGCGGGCGGCCTTCGAGCAGGTCTGCGACTCGTTCCGGCGGTAGCTCGAGCATCGTGCCGACCAGCGTTCGCACCATGTGCCTCAGGAAGCTGTCCGCGGTGATCTCGAACTCGAGCGCGGAGCCTCGGCGGTGCCACGCGGCCTCCAGGATCTTGCGCGTGAAGACCTGGTGCTGCGTCTCGGTCGGAGTAAAGGCGCGGAAGTCGTGCTCGCCGACCAGAAGATCGGCCGAGTCCGCCAGCCGCTCCTCGTCGAGGCGGTGGGGGTGGTACCACCACGCACGCCGGCGCTCGAAAGGCGACGGCTCGCGGCGCCGCCAGATGCGGTAGCGATAACTCCGGCCGCGCGCGGAGTGGCGGGCGTGGAAGTCCGGGGCCGCCTCCTCGGCGTCGACGACAGCGACGTCGTCCGGAAGCACCGTGTTCAGCGCTTCGGTGACGCGCGTCACCGGCGCTCCGCCCTCGACGTCGAGGCTCGCGACGTTGCCCAGCGCATGAACGCCGGTGTCGGTGCGACCGGCGACCGCAAGCCCATCCCACTCCGGAAAGACGTGCCGGCACGCATCGCGGAGCACGCCTTCGACCGTCCGCAGCTCGGGTTGGGCCGCCCATCCGCGGAAGTCGGTGCCGTCGTACTCGATGGTGAGCTTCAGCCGCACGTCAGGTTCCCCTGACGATCTTTGTCAGGTTTGCCTTATGTTCTACTGATTTGCGAAATGTTTGATACACTCTATCTGTGACCGGGCAGCAGGCGTTTCTCCTCCAGCGAGTGCAGCCCGCGATGGTCGGGCTCATCGACGGATCGCTGTCGACGCTGGCGCCGATCTTCTCCGTGGCCATCGTGACCCACAAGCCGCACTACGCGTTCATCGCGGGCGTTGCGGCCGCATTCGGGGCCGGCATCTCGATGGCCTTCTCGGAGGGCTTGTCCGATACGGGTGAGTTCACCGGGCGGGGAAACCCGGTCGTGCGCGGGACGATCACCGGGGTCGGAACGTTCATCGGCGGGATCCTGCACACGCTCCCGTTTCTCATCCCCCACTACCACGCGGCGCTGTTCACGGCGGTCGCCGTGGTCGCATTCGAGCTCTTGATTCTCGCCTGGCTCCGCTGGCGCTTCTTCGAGGTTGGTTTCGTCCGCGCGCTCGCCTCGGTCACCCTCGGCGGCATCATCATCGCGGCCGTCAGCGCCGCACTCGGGTCCGCGGGCTAGCGCCGACGTCGAGCGATTCGTTCGCAGCGCTGACGGACAGCCCCGGCTGCGGGCCGCCGCCGACCACGTGAACGGTGGACGCAATTCCGACGACGGCCAGGCCGTGGCGCGGCGTCGGCAGATCCGCAAGCTGCCTCCACCGGTTGGCGGCGGGCGAATAGGCGAACACGGCGGCACTCGTCCCCGCGCTCGACTCGGCGCCGGCCGAGATCACCATCCCGCCGGCCGAACCAGCCGCGGTCCCACCACGCGCCTCCGGAAGAGACGAGACCCGGCGCCAGCGCCTCTCAGCGGGCGACCAAACCTGCACGATCGAAAACAGCCGACCCGTCGCGCGCCCGCCGGCGACGTACAGTCGTCCGCGCAGCACAGTTACGCCCAGATGCTCACGCGGCCGCGGACCTGGCAGCGCGCGCCAGCGCTTCCGCCTTAGGTCGTACGCAAGCAGCGACCGCGCGACCCCGAACGGCCCCACCCCTCCGGCCACGTAGAGGGTGTGGCCGAGAACGACCGCACCTCCCGCCGCGCGCGCAAACGGCATCGATGGCAACCGGCGCCACCGAGGTCCGTCGAGTACGAACGCGTCGCGGAGAGGTCCGCTTGCTCCGTAGCCGCCGACGACGTACAGCCGAGCTCCGCCGGCAGCCGCCATCGCATGATTCACGGCCAGCGGCAGATCGGGCAGCCGTTCCCACCGCTTGACTCGCGGGTTGTACGCGTCGACGCGCAGGCTCGAGTGACCGTCGGCGAGGAATCCGCCGGCAACCACGACGTCTCCGCGCCAGGCGGCGCCGGCGACTTCGGAGCGCGCGACCGGCAGCGGCGGATCGATCTGCCACGAGCCTGTGACGATTCCCGCGGCCGCGAACAGTTCCGCGAGCATGCCGCGATCAGTCTACGACGAGGGTCAACCCTTCGACGGCGCGCACAACGACCTCTTCGCCGACAACGAGCGGCCGCCCGGCGCGCGCCTCCCAGAGCTCACCCGCGATCCGCACCTGCGTCGGCGAGCTGACGACGGCGCTCCGGCCGAGGAGCGCCTCCGTGCCGGTCGCCGCACGGCGGCGGCGCGACCACCGCAACAGAAGGAGCGACTCGGCGACGTCCAGCAGTCCGCCGCCGACGACGGCCACGATCCCCCACGGCGACGGCAGGACGAAGATCGCGAGCAGGATCCCCCCGAGCAGGAGCATCCTGCGGCCGCCCGACTAGGAGGCGGCGGTCGGTGCCGGCGCCGTGCCGGCCGGCTGGTAGTCCACGAGCTCGAGGTAGACCATCTCGGCAGCGTCTCCGTTGCGCGGCCCGAGCTTGACGATGCGGGTGTAGCCCCCGGGACGGTCGGCGAAGCGCGGGGCCACGTCCGCAAACAGCTGATGCACGACGTCCTGGGAGCGCAGCTCGGCGAGCGCGAGCCTCCGAGCGTGGAGGTCGCCGCGCTTGCCGAGCGTGATCATCTGCTCTGCGAACGGCTTGACCGCCTTGGCCTTCGCCTCGGTGGTCTTGATCCGGCCGTGCTCGATCAGCGCGCCCGCGAGGTTCGAGTAGAGCGCCTTGCGGTGCGCCGAGTCGCGCCCGAGCTTCTTGCCGGACCGGCGGTGGCGCATTAGTGCCCCTTCCGGCCGCGCTCGTGGATGCCGCGGTCGCGAGCACCAAGCGAGACAATGGCGCTCGCGCCTTCGGCGCTCGCGAGAGCGCCCAGGTCTGATGACCTGGGCGCGACTGAGGACGCAGGATCGCGCCGCGTGATCGCGGGCGCGGCGCCGCGAAGTGCGGCCGGGAGGGGCACTTTAGAGCGCGCCCCCGCCGCCGCTCTCGTCACCGCGCAGCGTGAGCCCGTGCGCGTTGAGCGTCTCCTTGACCTCCTCGACCGACTTCTTGCCGAAGTTCGGGATCGCGGCCAGCTCGCCCTCGGTCTTGACGACCAGGTCGCCGATCGTCTCGATCCCGACCCGCTTGAGGCAGTTGTACGAGCGGACGCCGAGCTCGAGCTCCTCGATCGGGAAGTTCTCCATCCCGTGGGCGAGCGGCATCTCCGGCTGTGCGCCGTCGCCGGCAGCGGCTGCCTCGCCGAAGCCTTCGATGCGATCGAGATCGGTGAAGATGGCCAGCTGCTTGATCAGGATTTCCGACGCCTGCGCGATCGCGTCCTTCGGCGAGATCGAGCCGTCGGTCGTCACGTCGAGGCGCAGCTTGTCGTAGTCGGTTCGCTGGCCGACGCGCGCCGCCTCGACGTCGTACGCCACGCGGCGCACCGGCGAGAAGATCGAGTCGATCGGGATGACGCCGATCGTGTGCTCGGGACCTCTGTTCATCTCGGCCGGGACGTACCCGCGGCCGCGGCCGATCGTCAGCGTCATCTCGAGCTTCCCCTTCTCGGACAGGTGCGCGATCTCGAGGTCCTGGTTCAGGATCTCGAGCTCGGCCGGGGCCTCGATGTCGGACGCCTTGACCGTGCCCGCGCCGCGCTTCGCGACGTGGACCTCGATCTCGGGCGAGTCGCCGTGCAGACGGCAGACGAGGTTCTTGAGGTTGAGGATGATGTCCGTAACGTCCTCGCGGACGCCCTGGAGCGTCGTGAACTCGTGCGAGATCCCCTCGATCTTCACCGAGGTGACCGCAGCGCCCTCGAGCGACGAGAGCAGCACGCGGCGCAGCGAGTTGCCGAACGTGTAACCGAAGCCGCGGTCGAGCGGCTCGATCTCGAAGACCCCGCGCTGCTCGTCCACTTCCTCGTGGACGATCTTCGGGATCTGAAATTCCATGAGACTTGTACGTGTTGCCAAGGTGTTCCTTTCTACTTCGAGTAGAGCTCGACGATGAGTGATTCCTGGACCGGCGTGTCGATCTCGGACCGCTCCGGCCACTTGAGGATCTTTCCGGTCAGGCCGTCGTGATCGGCCTGCAGCCACGGCGCCACCGACGCCGTGAGGTCGGTCGCGTCACGAATGACCTGCTGGGCCGAGGACCCCGGCGACATCGTGATGATGTCGTCCGGCTTGACCTGGTAGCTCGGGATGTTCACGCGGCGTCCGTTGACCTGGAAGTGCCCGTGACGGACGAGCTGTCGCGCCTGCGCGCGCGAAGCCGCGAAGCCGAGCCGGTAAACGACGTTGTCGAGGCGCGTCTCGAGCATCCGCAGCAGGTTCTCGCCGGTGACGCCCGTACCCTTCGTCGCCTTCGTGTAGTAGGTGCGGAATTGCTTCTCGAGCAGGCCGTAGTAGCGGCGCGCCTTCTGCTTCTCGCGCAGCTGCAAGAGATACTCGGACTGCTTGATGCGGCCGCGGCCGTGCTCGCCCGGGGGATACGAGCGCCGCTCGATGGCGCACTTCTCCGTCAGGCAGCGCTCGCCCTTCAGGAAGAGCTTCATGCCCTCGCGGCGGCACTGCTTGCATTTCGGGGAACGATCGCGAGCCATCAGACACGCCTCCGCTTACGTGGGCGAACGCCGTTGTGCGCCTGCGGCGTCACGTCCTTCACGCCGAGGATCTCGAGCCCCGCCGCCTGCAGCGAGCGGATTGCCGTCTCGCGCCCGGAGCCGGGGCCCTTCACGAAGACCTCGACCTTCTGCAGGCCGTGCTCCATGCCCTTGCGTGCGCAGGAGTCCGCGGTCACCTGCGCCGCGAACGGCGTCGACTTGCGCGAGCCCTTGAAGCCGGCCGAGCCGGCCGACTCCCACGCGATCACGTTGCCGTCCTTGTCGGTCAGCGCCACGATCGTGTTGTTGAACGACGTCTTGATGTGCGCCTGCCCGATGGCGATGTTCTTGCGGACGCGGCGGCGCGTGCGGCCCCGGGCCGCTGTCTTGCGAGGAGGAGCCATTTAGGTCTTCGCCGTCGCCTTCTTGCCGCGGCCGACGGTCTTCGCCGGGCCCTTGCGGGTGCGTGCGTTCGTGCGCGTGCGCTGACCGTTGACGGGAAGCCCGCGCCGGTGGCGGATGCCCCGGTACGAACCGATCTCGCCCAGGCGCTTGATCGCCTGCGAACGGTCACGCCGGAGGTCCCCCTCCACCTGGAGGTTCTCGTCGATGTACTGGCGCAGCTTCGTGACCTCCTCGTCCGTGAGGTCGCGGATTTTCGTGTCGGGATCGAGGTCCAGCGTGGCCGCGACCTTGCGCGCCGTCGGCTGGCCGATCCCGTAGATGTACGTCAGCCCGATCTCGAGCCGCTTCTGGTTCGGGAGATTGACGCCTGCGATGCGTGCCACTAGTGCTCCTTCCAGTGATGCTGTCGAGTCTCTGGGTCGCGAGCACCAAGCCAGAGGCCGACAAGGATTGCTGGGAGGAGCACTTAGCCCTGCCTTTGCTTGTGTCGCGGGTTGGTGCAGATGACCATGGTCTTGCCGTGCCGCTTGATCACGCGGCAGCGCTCGCACATGGGCTTGACTGAGGCTCGTACTTTCATCGGTGTCTGTAGGTAATGCGGCCGCGAGTGAGGTCGTACGGGGAGAGCTCGACCTTCACCTTGTCCCCCGGAAGGATGCGGATGTAGTGCTTGCGCATCTTCCCGGAGATCGTCGCGAGCACGGAATGCCCGCCGTCGATCTGCACCCGAAACATCGTGCTCGGGAGCGCCTCGGTGATCTCTCCGTCGACCTCGATCTTCTCTTCTTTGTTGGCCATCGCCTTTCTGTTATCTGCGCACGAAAACACGGCGGGACAGGCCCCGCCGCGAGCCGATCATGGTAGCAAACCGGCCTGGGCAGCCGTTTTCGCCCGGGTGAGGATCAGTGGACCCTCGTCCGTGACCGCCACCGTGTGCTCGAAATGGGCGGCCATCGAGCCGTCCTCCGTCGAGATCGACCACTCGTCGTCGTGGAGGTAGACCTCCGGCCCTCCGGCGGTGATCATCGGCTCGATCGCGAGGGTCATGCCGGTCTGGAGCACGGGTCCGCGTCCCGGCTCGCCGAAGTTCGGGATCTGGGGCTCCTCGTGGTAGGAGCGACCGACCCCGTGTCCGACGAGGGAGCGGACGACGGAGAACCCGGCACCCTCGACGACCTGCTGGACCGCGTGCGAGATGTCGCCGACGCGGTTCCCTGTCCGTGCCTGCTCGATACCCGCCACGAGCGCCTGCTTGCCGACGTCGAGCAGCCGCTGCGCCTCGGAGTCGATCTCGCCGACGCCGAAGGTGTAGGCGCTGTCGGCAACCAATCCGTCGAGCGTGATGCCGACGTCGACCGAGATCAGATCCCCCTCCTCGACGCGGTGAGCGCCGGGGATTCCGTGGACGACCATCGCGTTCGGCGAGATGCAGGTCGCCGCAGGGAAGCCGCGGTAGCCCTTGGAGGTCGGCACGCCGCCGTGCTCGCGGATGAATTCCTCCGCGAGGCGGTCGAGCTCACCGGTCGTGATGCCCGGCTGGACGTGCTCCCCGACGAGCGCGATTGTCTCGCCGACGAGCTCGCCTGCGCGCGCCATGCCCTCGATCTCCGCCTGTGACTTACGAACGATCACGCCGGGACCTGCTCCAGCGCCGCCTGGATCTCGGCAAAGACCTCGTTCTCGCTCCGGTCGCCGTGGATTGGGACGAGGCTGCCGCGAATGCGGTAGTACTCGATCAGCGGCTCGGTCTCGCGATGGTAGTTGTCGAGCCGCCGCTGGATCGCCTCGTCGGTGTCGTCGGCACGGCCCTCCACGTCGGCCCGCTTCCGCAGGCGCTCGAACGCGACTTCATCCGGGATCTGCAACGCGAACACGACGCTGAACGAACGGCCGATCTCGCCGAACATCGTGTCGAGCGCCTCCGCCTGCACGGTCGTGCGCGGAAACCCGTCGAGGACGAAGCCCGCCTCGGTGTCCGGCTGCTCGAGCCGCGTCCGGATGAGCTCGATCACCAGGTCGTCCGAGACGAGGTCGCCGCGGTCGTAGACGTCCTTGACACGTCTGCCGAGCTCCGTGCCCGCATCCATCTCGGCGCGCAGGATCTCGCCGCTGGCGACGTGCGGGATGCCGTATTCGGCAGAGATCCGCTTCGCCTGCGTGCCTTTGCCGGCCCCCTGTGGGCCGAGAAGGAGGACGTTCAAGGCTATTTGAGGAAGCCCTCGTAGCTACGCGCCATCATCTGCGACTCCATCTGGCGCATCGTGTCCAGGGCGACGCCGACGACGATCAGCACCGAGGTGCCGCCGAGTGCGCGCGACGTTGCCTGCGAGAAGCCGCCGTAGCGGATGAAGAGGCTCGGGAGGACCGCGACCATGGCGAGGTAGAGAGACCCCGGCAGGGTCAGGCGCGTCAGCACGCGGTCGAGGTACTGCGCCGTCGGCGGGCCCGGGCGAATCCCCGGAACGTACCCGCCGTACTTGCGTAAGTTGTCCGCCTGGTCAACGGGATTGAACTGGACCGCCGTGTAGAAATAGGTGAAGATGATGATGAGCAGGCCTTCTGAGAGCAGGAACGGCAGCGACGAGTACTGGAAGTGGGCGTTGATGAAGCCCTGCGTCTGCGGGAAGAACTGGCCGATCGTCGGCGGGAACGCCATCACCGCGGCGGCGAAGATGACCGGGATGACCCCGGCCATGTTCACGCGCAGCGGCATGTAGGTCGAACCGCCGGCCGTCTGCCGGCGCCCGACCATCCGCTTCGCGTACTGGATCGGGATCCGGCGCTGTCCTTCCTGGATGAAGACGACCGCGGCGATGATCGCGACCGCGACGAGCGGGAAGAACAGCCGCTCCATCGTCCCGCCGTTGTACCAGGCGGCAACGCCGGTCGGCGCTGACGCGAGGATCGACGCGAAGATCAGCAGCGAGATGCCGTTGCCGACGCCGCGCTTCGTGATCAGCTCGCCCAGCCACATCAGCAGCGTCGTGCCTGCGGTGAGCGTGACGACGATCAGGACGATGCGGCCGGTGTTGGCCTCGAGGTTGCCCGCGCGCTTGAAGAGGTAGGCGTACCCGGTCGACTGCGCCGCAGCGAGCGCGACGGTGAGGTAGCGCGTGTACTGGTTGATCTTCGCGTAGCCGGACTCGCCCTCCTTCTGCAGCTGCTCGAGCTTCGGGACGACGACGGTCATGAGCTGCAGGATGATCGAGGCGGTGACGTAGGGCATGATCCCGAGCGCGAAGAGCGCGAAGCGGGAGAGCGCACCGCCCGAGAAGACGCTGAGGAGGCCGAGGATCGTGCCGCCTTTCCCGTTGAAGTAGTCCTTGATCGTGTCGGAGTCGACGCCGGGGGCCGGAATCCACGAGCCGAGGCGGTAGAGCGCCAGGATCATGAACGTGAAGAGGAGCCGCTTCCGCAGCTCCGGGACGCGCCACGCGTTGGCGAGCCAGGAGAACATCTACTAGCCCTCGCCTTCCGGAACCTTCTCGGCTCCCGCGGTCTCGCCGAGCTCGGGTGCGACTTCCTTCGCCTGTGCCTTCGGCTGGCGCCGCTTCTTCGGCTTGGGCTCCTTGAGGAGCGAGACGGTCCCGCCCGCCTTTTCGACCTTCTCGCGCGCGCTGGCGGAGATCGCGTGCACGCGGACGGTGAGCTTCTTCTTCAGGTCGCCGTTGCCGAGCAGCTTCACGTCCGTCTTCGTGTTCTTGAGCAGCCCCTTTTCGACGAGGCTCTCCGGCGTGACCTCCGCGCCGTCGTCGAAGCGGTCGAGCGAGCCGACGTTGATCGGCGCCGTCGAGGTCCGGAAAGGCCCGATCGGCATCGCGTCCTTGGAGGTCGAGCCGCGCTGCTTGCCGAGGCGCATGTAGATCGGCATCTGGCCGCCCTCGAAGCCGGCGCGCATCTTGTGCGATCCCGCGCGCGACTTCTGGCCCTTGATGCCGCGGCCCGAGTAGCGGCCCTTGCCGGAGCCCATGCCTCTGCCGACCCGCTTGCGGTCTTTTTGACTCTGCGCGGGCTTCAGCGAGGAGAGGTTCAGCTTCTCAGCCATTTTCGATCCTGACCAGGTGACGGACCTTTCGAAGCATGCCTGCGAGGACCGGCCCGTCGTCGTGCTCGACGGTCTTGCCGATCTTGCCCAGGCCGAGCGCGCGCAGCGTGCCGCGATGCTTCTCGGTCTCGCCGATCTGACTACGAACCTGTGTTACCCGAACCTTCGCCACTCTCGGTCTCCTCGGGAGCCTTGTACGGAAGCACCTGTGAGATCGTGAGGCCGCGCATCTTCGCCACCTCGTCCGGGCGGCGGAGCCGCTTGAGCCCGTTGACCGTCGCCTTCGCCATGTTGATCGGGTTCGTCGTGCCGAGGCTCTTGGCGAGGATGTCGCGGATCCCGGCAAGCTCGAGCACGGCACGCACGCCGCCGCCGGCGATCACGCCGGTGCCCTCGCTGGCGGGGCGCAACAGGACGCGCGCCGCGTCCGAGCGCCCGAGGATCTCGTGCGTGATCGTCGTGCCGTGCTTCGGCACGGTGAAGAGGTTCTTCTTCGCGTCCTCCACGGCCTTCGTGATCGCAAGCGGCACCTCGCGAGCCTTGCCGTAGCCGACGCCGACGCGGTCGACCTCGTCGCCGATCACGACGAGCGCGGTGAACGAGAACCTTCGGCCGCCCTTGACCACCTTGGCGACGCGGTTGATCTCCACCACGCGCTCCTTGAGCTCGCGGCTCTCCTCACGCTCGATGACGGCCCGCTCGACACTCGTGAACTCCGGTCTGGTGCTCAAAACTTGAGGCCTCCTTCGCGCGCCGCATCGGCCAGCGCCTTGACGCGTCCGTGGTAGAGGTAGCCGCCGCGGTCGAAGACCACCGTCTCGATCTCCGCGCTCTTTGCGTTCTGCGCCAGCAGCTTGCCGACCTCTGCCGCCTGCGCCGTCTTCTTGCCCTTGAACGAGCCCTTCAGCTGCAGCCAGCTGGCGGAGGCGAGCGTACGGCCCTCCATGTCGTCGACGAGCTGCGCGACGATGCCGCGATTGGAGCGCGTGATCACGAGGCGCGGCCGCTCGGCCGTTCCGGTGACCTTCCCGCGGACTCGGCGGTGCCGTCGCTGGCGCGCCTCTCTGACGGTCAGCGTCGCCACTACGCTCGCTTCCCGACCTTCCGGCGCACGTACTCGCCCTGGTAGCGGATGCCCTTGCCCTTGTACGGCTCCGGCGGGCGCACCTTCCGGATCTCCGCGGCCGTCTGGCCCACCTGCTGCTTGTCGACGCCCTTGACGACGATCTCGGTCGGGACGGGAACCTCGAACGTGATCCCCTGCGGCGCCTTCATCACGACCGGGTGCGAGTACCCGACGTCGAGCCGGAGATCGGCGCCCTGCAGGGCGGCTCGGTAGCCGACGCCCTGAAGCTCGAGCCGCTTCTCGAAGCCCTTCGTGACGCCCTCGACCATGTTGGCGATCAGCGTCCGGGTCAGGCCGTGCAGGGCACGATCGTCGCCGCGCTCGGTCGGCCGCGCAACGGTGATCTGACCGTTCGTCTGCTCGACCTTCATCCGCGCAGGGACCTCCTGCGTCAGCTCGCCGAGCGGCCCGTTGACCATCACGCGGCCAGGCAGGAGCGAGACGTTGACACCGCCCGGAATCTCGATTGGCTGTCTACCGATTCGACTCATTGCGCTACCAAACGAAGCACACGACCTCGCCGCCGATTCCCTTTTCCTCGGCCGTCCGGGACGTGACGAGACCGGTGGAAGTCGACAGGATCGCCACGCCCATTCCGCCGAGCACGCGCGGCAGACGGTCCTTGCGCGCGTAGACACGGCGGCCGGGCTTGGACACCCGCTTGAGGTCGGTGATGATCCTCTCGCGGCTCCGGCCGTACTTCAGCTGGATGACCAGGGTATCGAAGGATTCTCCCTTTCGGACGTGGAAATCCGTGATGTAGCCCTCCTCCTTGAGGATGCGGGCGATGCCCTCCTTCAGGCGCGAGGTGGGCATCTCCACGCTCTCGTGCAGCGCCTTGTTGGCGTTGCGGATGCGGGCGAGCATGTCGGCGACTGGATCGGTCAGCATCGGATCACCAGCTGGACTTGGTCATGCCCGGGATGACGCCCTGGTGGGCGAGGTCGCGCAGGCAGATCCGGCAGAGGCCGAACTTGCGGAAGACCGCGCGCGGGCGCCCGCAGCGGTTGCAGCGCGAGTAGTTCCGGACACGGAACCTCTGCGGCCGGGATTGCTTGACGACGAGTGACTTCTTGGCCATCTACTCCTCTACTCCCTTTCTGTTCCTTCCGCCGCGAAGGGCATGCCGAGCCCGCGCAACAGCGCCAGCGCCTGCTCGTCCGTCTTCGCAGTGGTCGTGATCGCGACGTCGAGGCCGCGGACCTGCTGGATGTCGTCGTAGTTGATCTCGGGGAAGATGATCTGCTCGCGGATTCCGAGCGAAAAGTTGCCGCGGCCGTCGAGGGATCGTGGATTGAGCCCACGGAAGTCGCGGATACGCGGGAGCGCGATCGAGACGAGCCGGTCGAGGAACTCGTACATCCGCGCGCCGCGAATCGTCACGCGCGCGCCGATCGGCATTCCCTCGCGGATCTTGAACTGCGCGACCGATTTCCGTGCGCGGCGCACCTGGGCCCGCTGGCCCGCGATGGTCGTCAGCTCCTCGAGGGCGGAGTCCATCTGCTTCGCGTCGGTCTTCGCCTCGCCGACGCCCATGTTGAGCGTGATCTTCTCGAGGCGCGGGACGTCCATCACCGACGTGAGGTCGAGCTCTTCCTTGAGGTGCGGCCGCAGCTCCTGCTCGTAGAGCTGCTTCAGGCGCGGCGCGTACGGGGCGCCGTTCGTCTCCGGGGCGGAACGTCTGGCCCGTGCCACGCTACGCGTCCAATCTACGTTGAGATGCCATTAGAAAAAGTTCCGCTCTCTTCATTACCTATCAATCTCCTCCCCGCAGTCGGCGCGCTTGCAGACGCGCACCTTCACCTGCTCGCCGTGTGCCTCCTTGTCCTTCACCCCGACGCGTGTCGGCCGGTTGCAGACCGGGCACACGACCATGACGTTGCCGACGTGGAGCGGCGCCGGCTTGTCGATCACGCCGCCCGGGGTCATGCCAGCCGAGCCCATCCGGCTCGTGTTCTGGATCGGACGCGGCTTCGTGTGCCGCTTGACAAGGTTGAGGTTCTCGACGATCACCTTCTTGTCTTTCGGGCGCGCGTCGATGACGCGACCCTGCTTGCCGCGATCCTTGCCGCTGAGAATGTGGACGAGGTCGCCCTTGTGGATGCGCATGGTGTGGGACATCAGAGAACCTCCGGTGCGAGTGAGACGATCTTCATGAAGTTCTTCTCGCGCAACTCGCGCGCGACCGGCCCGAAGATGCGGGTGCCGCGCGGATTGCGCTGGTTGTCGATGAGCACGGCCGCGTTCTCATCGAATGCAATCGTCGTGCCGTCCTCGCGGCCGTAGGCCTTCTTCGTGCGCACGACGACCGCCTGCACGACCTCGCCCTTCTTCACCGCTCCCTGCGGGGTGGCGAGCTTGACCGTGCCGACGATGATGTCGCCGACCCGAGCGTAGCGGCGGTGCGACCCGCCTTTCACGCGGATGCACAGGAGCTCACGAGCTCCCGTGTTGTCGGCGACGCGCAGGCGTGATTCCTGCTGGATCATTACTTGGCTGCCTCTACGATCTGCACGAGGCGCCAGCGCTTCGTCTTGGAGAGCGGGCGCGTCTCGACGATGCGCACGACGTCCCCGACGTTCGCGGTGTTCTGCTCGTCGTGGGCGTGGAACTTCGCGCTATGGCGGACGACCTTCTTGTAGCGCGGGTGCGCCTTGATCGTGTCCACCTTCACGATGATCGTCTTGTCGGCCGCGCTCGAGACGACCACGCCGCGCCGCTCCTGGCGGCGGCCGCGCTCGGACTCCGGCTTCGGGACGCGGGAGATCGGCTTGCGCTCGGCCGGACGCTCGCGGCGCGCCTTGGGCCGCTGCCGGCGCTGCGCGCGCGGAACGTGCTTCCGCTTCGGCTTCTTCTCCGAGACAGCGGCAGGCACGGCCTCCTCGGCCGGAGCCTCAGCGGTCTCCGCCTCGGTGGCGGGCGCTTCCTCGGCCGCTTCGACTGGGACCTCGGGAACGGGCTCTCCGGCCGGCGCCTCGGGCTCCGGCGCAGCCTCGGCGACCGGTTCGGGCGCAGGCTCCTCGGCGGGAGCCTCCTCCGGCACGGGCTCCTCAGCCACCGGCTCGGGCTCTGCCTCGGCCACGGGCTCCTCGGCAGGCGCCTCCGCGACCGGCTCGGGAGCCGGCTCTTCGAGGGGAGTCTCCGCCGCCTCTTCCTCGACCGGCGGCTCGACCTGCTCGGGCGCAGCCTTCTTCGCGGCCGGCTTCTTCTCTGCAGGCTCCTTCTTCGCGGCAGGCTTCCGCTTCGGCTTCTCCTCGGCCGTCGGAGTCTCCCCCGCGACCGTCTCGGGCGTCTCCTCGTCCTTCTTCTTGCGCGTGGTCTTCTTCTTCTCGTCAGCCATCTAGCTCTGTCCCACCTTCGCTTCGCGCTCGACACGCACGGTGAGGATGCGCGCGATCTCTCGCTTCGCCAGCCTCAGCCGCGCGCTGTTCTCGAGCGCGCCCGTGGCCGACTGGAAACGCAGGTCGAACAACTCCTTGCGCCGGTCGTGCAACGCGTTCTCGAGCTCGTCGTCGGTCATGTCCCTCAGGTCTCTAGCTCTCAAAGAGATCCGCCTCTCGTGTCACGAACTTCGTCTTCACGGATAGCTTCGTCCCGGCAAGCCGCAGTGCTTCCTTCGCCAGGCCTTCCGGCACGCCGGCGAGCTCGAACATCACTCGGCCCGGCTTGACGACGGCGACCCAGTGCTCCGGCGATCCCTTGCCCGAGCCCATGCGCGTTTCCGCCGGCTTCTGCGTCGTCGGCTTGTCCGGGAAGACGTTGATCCACACCTTGCCGCCACGCTTGATCTTGCGCGTCATCGCGATTCGGGCAGCCTCGATCTGACGGTTGGTCACCCACCCCGTCTCGAGCGCTTTCAGCCCGAAGTCACCGAACTGCACGGTCGTCTGGCCCTTCGCGAAGCCACGGCGCCGGCCGCGCTGGACCTTGCGGAACTTCGTCTTCTTCGGAAGCAGCATCAGTTATCCGTCTTCTCCGCCGACTCGTCGCCGGACTGCTCCAGCTTGGTCGGATCCTCGGTTTGCGTCTTCGGCGTCGTGGTGTCGGGTGCGTCGGCGACCGGAGCCGGGGTCGTCTCGACCTTCGGCTCGATCGGCGGCTGCTCGCGGCCCTCGGCCGACGTTGCGGTCTCGTCAGTGCGCGGCCGCTCGACGTTGTCCTGGCCGCGTGCGCGGTCGCGCGGCGCGCCCCGTCCGCGACCCTGCCCACGGCCTGCGCCGCCGCGCTTCCGGCTCGGCCGCACGGGGCCGAGGCCCTCACGGTCGCGCTGGCGGTCGCGTCCGCTCTCGCGCGACGCACCGAGTCCCTCCACCGTCGCACGACGGCGACGAGCCTGATCCTGCTCGCCGAGCCGCACGTCCTTCTCCGTGTCGAGCCCGCCGTAGCCCTCCGGCATGATCTCGCCCTTGTTGATCCAGACCTTCACGCCGATGCGGCCGAAGGTCGTCTTGGCCTCCACGAAGCCGTAGTCGATGTCCGCGCGGATCGTGTGCAGCGGCACGCGTCCCTCGGAGTAGGCCTCCGAGCGGCTCATCTCCGTGCCGCCCAGCCTGCCGCCACACTGGATGCGGACGCCCTTCGCGCCCGAGCGGATGCCGGACGCGAGCGCGCGCTTCATCGCGCGGCGGAAGCTGACGCGGTTCTGCAGCTGCTCCGCGATCGACTGCGCGACGAGCTTCGCGTCGAGCTCGGGACGCTTGATCTCGTTGATGTTGATGTGGACGTTCTTCTTGGTGATCGCGTGCAGCTCTTTGCGGAGCGCGTCGACCTCCACGCCCGACTTGCCGATCACGATCCCGGGGCGCGCCGTGTAGATGTCCACGGTGATTCGCTGCTTGTCCTTGCGGATGAGGATGTCGGACAGTCCGGCGTGCGAGAGCTTGCCCGTGATGTGCTCGCGGATCTTGATGTCCTCGATCAGGTAACCGGGGAACTCCTTCTTGCCCGTATACCAGTTGGACTTCCAGTCGTGGATGACGCCGACGCGCATCCCGCCGGGATGGACTTTCTGACCCATTAGGAGCCAGCCTCCTTCTTCTTCGCGGGACGCTTGGACGCCGTCTTCTTCTTGGCGGCGGTGGTGGCGGTCTTCTTCCTCCCGGACGAGCGCTTCGGCTTCTCGACGGCGGTCTCGGTCGCCTCGGCCTGCACGGGCTCGACGGTTGGTGCGGCTTGAGGCCTTTCCGCCAGCCGCACGGTGATGTGGCAGGTGCGCTTCCGGATCCGGGCGACCCGGCCGCGGGCGCGGGCGCGCCAGCGCTTCATCACCGGCCCCCCGTCGACGTAGGCGTGCGAGATGTACAGGCGGTCCTCGGCGATGCCGTGGTTCGCCTCTGCGTTCGAGACCGCCGACTGGAGCACCTTCTCGAGCGCGCCCGCAGCCTCGCGAGACGTGAAGGCCAGCACGGCGCGCGCTTCGGGAATGCTGCGCCCGCGGATGTGCTCCGCCACCAGCCGCGCCTTTCGCGGCGACATGCGCACGTACCTGGCCTCGGCGCGCACTTCGCGTGGTGTCTCAGCGCTACGCGCCCTAGTTACAGGAGATGCCATCTTAGTGAGTCACGGTTCCTTGGAGTCGGATCACGTTCGCTTCTTCACCTCGGTCTTGCGATCGCCGGAGTGGCCGCGGAAGGTGCGCGTCGGCGCGAACTCGCCCAGCTTGTGGCCGACCATCTGCTCGGAGATGAACACGGGCACGTGCTTGCGGCCGTCATGGACGGCGATCGTGTGCCCGACCATGTCCGGAAAGACCGTGGACGTGCGCGACCAGGTGCGGATCATCCGCTTCTCGTTCTTCTCGTTCATCGCCTCGATGCGGCTCATCAGCCGCTCCTCGACGAAAGGCCCCTTCTTGGAACTCCGGCTCATTAACGCTTCTCCTTTCCGCGCCTGCGGCTGCGGACGATCAGACGGGTCGATTCCTTGTGCTTGTCGCGCGTGCGCTTGCCCAGCGTCGGGACGCCCCACGGCGTCACCGGGTGGCGGCCGCCCTTCGACTTGCCCTCGCCGCCGCCGTGCGGATGGTCGACCGGGTTCATGGCGGAGCCGCGCACCGTCGGGCGCTTGCCCTTCCACCGGCTCCGGCCGGCCTTGCCGCCCGTGATGTTCTCGTGGTCGACGTTGCCGACCTGTCCCACGGTAGCGCGGCACTTGAGCGAGACGCGGCGCATCTCGCCGGAGGGGAGACGCAGCACGCCGTAGCCCTCGTCCTTCGCGACGAGCTGTACGCCTGAACCGGCGCTCCGGGCCATCTGGCCGCCCCGTCCGGGCTTGAGCTCGACGTTGTGGACGAGCGTGCCCGTGGGGATGTTCTCGAGCGGCAGCGCGTTGCCGGGCTTGATGTCCGCGGCCGGCCCCGACTCCACCGTCGCACCGACGCGCAGACGCGCCGGGGCAAGGATGTAGCTCTTCGCGCCGTCGGCGTAGTGCAGCAGTGCGATGCGCGCGGAGCGGTTCGGGTCGTACTCGATCGCGGCCACCTTCGCCGGGACGGCATCCTTCTGTCGCTTGAAGTCGATCTCGCGGTAGCGGCGCTTGTGGCCACCGCCCTGGTGACGCGTCGTGATCCGGCCCTTGTTGTTGCGGCCGCCCTTCTTGGTCAGCTTCGACGTCAGCGCCTTCTCGGGCTTCGACTTCGTGACCTCCTCGAAGGTCGAGACGGTCATGAAGCGGCGGCCCGGGGAGGTCGGCTTGTAGCGGCGGATCGGCATCAGACTTGGGCTCCGGTGAAGATCTCGATCGAGTCGCCCTGGCGGAGCTGCACGATCGCCTTCTTCCAGCCTGGCCTCGTCCCGCGATGGAGGCCGCGGCGCTTCGGCTTCGCCTGCACCTTGGAGATGTTCACGCGCACGACCTTGACGTCGAACAGCTCCTCGACCGCCTGCCGGACCTGCGTCTTGTGCGCGTCCGGATGGATGTGGAACGAGTAGGTGTTGTTGGCCTCGATCTGCGCGT